>Ga0179591_1277515_pt1 | contig 15200 bp, 16 predicted proteins | sample CZOMad2_1_08_16f_FD_182891 | JGI IMG/M metagenome (GOLD analysis project Ga0179591, IMG submission 182891) | Vadose zone soil fungal communities from Angelo Coast Range Reserve, California, USA - CZOMad2_1_08_16fungal (PacBio error correction) | ecosystem: Environmental > Terrestrial > Soil >...
CTCATGATCGCGGTGCACGCAGCCATCGGCAGGTGCCAAGGAGTTGGCAAAACCCACTTCTTTTTCGGAAACGCAGCTGGTCTCCTAAATAGACGGTAAATCAATCTGCGGTCGACTCGGGTGACAGGTCACGACAAGGACTCTCAAAAATTGCTATAAAGAAGTAAATTCTTGTTTGGAAGAGTAAGAGCAACCGAGAAAAGAGAAAAAAAAAAAAAAAGAAAGTCACATTATGAAAGTCGAGGTGATATGACAAACCTCTTTCTTTGGCCTACTAATAATAGTCCCCTTGAGTCGTGAAGAAACAAGGAAAAGGATAGAAGGTTTATGTCTTGAGTGAGTGGGGGCCCCCTTTAATTTGAACGGGAAGGGAGGAGGTAAGAAAAAGGAAATAAGCCTTGGAAAAACGACGAAACTTTACCGATTGGAGGGGGGTATGGAATGATACTGGAACCGTCAAAACCACTCCCGGAAGAAAACTGGAAAATGACTCGATTTAAGCTGAAAAACCAGACGTGGAAGGTGGAGGGTTTAAAGAGCTGCGCAAAAATAATCGACCACAGGGAGAGGCAGGGTCTAAAAGGATTGTAGGTGTTGCAACGAGTTGGGTGTGGAAAAGAGTAGAGGTGCAACTATGGCCAGAACTGAACGGCGTCAACGGCTACATAGAGGATGTCAAAGAACAGAACGGAATTGCTTTACTTTTATAAGATGACAAGAGATCAACAAAGGGAGGAGGGGGTCTTGCTCGAGTGAAAATACCAAAAGCCCTCAGGGTGGAAGGATAAAAGTGGGAAGGCTTCATTGGGGTCAACGCCCAAATCTCGGAAAAATGAGTGAATGGGGGAGGACCTTTGGGAAAAAAAAAAGGGGAGCGCTCGGAAAAAAAACCCTTGGAAAGGCAGCAGAACCTTGGCCCAGTGAATCAACGCGAAACTTTAGAGACGTCAGGGAGTGGGGAAACTCAGAGGCATAAGAACGCCATGTGGAGAGGGGGGGTGGGCTTCACTAAGGCAGCGTTAACAACATACGAACGAAGGAAAGAAAATATGACGCCTGGGCAGCGTGTACTCTATCAGGGACAATGAAGTTGAAGCTTGAAGGAAGAGGGGGGGAGATTAAGGGGGACACCAAACTGCAATCGGGATCTAAAAGGAAGGGAAAAATAGCGCGAGCCCTCTCCCGAGGAAAGGGGAAGGAAAGGGAAGAATTCCAGCTTATCGAAAAAGGAACTGGAAAGACAGGAGATGGAACTGCCACGGGTAAAGAATGGAGGTCAAACATGATGCTTCACCACTGTTTAAAAAAGCTGAAAAGGAGGAAGTACGACTAGTGGGGGGGGGAGGGTCCGAATGGGGGGGGATCAAAATAGTAAGGAAACAGTCGAAGGGGGGACCGGAATTAAAGAGATGTTCTGTTGTTTTGAGCTGAAATGCGGAGCCCTATTTACTTATGAGGGAGGGAGGGAAAAGAAGCAAACAAGAGAGAGGGACAAAAACATCAAATCGGCTCTCCTTTGATTGGCCTCCGGGCACAACCCTTCGACGAGAAGCAAGGGGAAGAAAGCAGGCAGAAAAGGTTGATTCTAAGGTGGTTTCAGATTTGGGAATCTCCTTAAATTAAGAAGGGGAGAGAAGGGGGGTGTGGGGGGGGAGAAGTAAAAAGCCGTTGACAACTGGGGGCTGGTTGGGGAGACAAAGACTCTGCAGAATCGCGAACAGAGCAACGAGGGTACGGAAGTATAACGGTTGTAATGATCAGGGCGGGGGGGGAAGCACATCGTCCGGCCTAAACCTAATGGAAAAAGAAAAAGAGAACCAAGGAATTAGGGGCCTTGTAACGGGTGGGGGAGGGGAATGGATTGCCCACCAACATTTTCCTTGCGGGGAAAGGAGAGGGACGGAAGGAGGAAACAGATCAGGGAGTCGGCCGATTGCCACCTACGGAGAGGTGCCACCAGCTTCAAACTTTGGGTGGCCTATTTATACGGGGAGGGAATGGTAACTAGGGAAAATTTAGAGGGGGAGGAGCATAGAGATGATCGCAGAGTATATTGTAACTCAGGACCTCCTTTGCGGGGAGAAGAAATGATGGACACAGGAAAATAAAAGAAATAAGGAAGGGGAAGTTTGAGGAGACGTTCGAGAAGACCCGAGGCCGTATTTTTGAGGAAGGGGGAGCAAAAGGGAACCCCAACGTATCCATGGCGCAGGCCCTACACGGAAAAACAAAGCGCGAAGGAGTATCCCGTCAGTTAAAAGAATAGGGAAAAAGAGCTTTATAAAAGGCGAGAGAAAAAGGGAGAGGCGGCTTATCTGAATAAGGGGGTATTATCTACTGGAGGGTGGGGGGGAAAAGGGATCCCCGATAAACAGTGGGGAGTTCGTCGCTGCAAAAGAAAGAGCTTTCAGATCAAAGAGCGCAGCTAGTAGTGCAAGAACTGTTAGAGTCACTTTGTTGGGGGAAGAGGAGGAGGCCATGGGAGGTTTTTCAGGGCCTTAGGGGGTAGCGTGAGACGGTGACGTGTTTTAAAAGAGGGCTAGCGGGGAATAAAACAAAAAAAGGCAGTAGGACGTCTTTTGTGTACTCACGGATGTTCAAGAAGAAAAATATATCTCTCGCAGGGATGGCCGCCTAATTTGATTCGGATAGTGTAGAGATAATTGAAGGAGGAAGGGAGCAAAATCGAACGGGAAGTGGAGGGTATTGAGACGCTGACGCGACATGATCGGGGGAATCTTTTGGAAAAGAGGCGTCCACATCGAGTAAGGAAGAATGCTGACTGATGCGGCACACAAAAAGAAAGGCCTAATGTGGGAACAAACAATCCGGCAAGTAAATCGGACATTTAACTTAAGGGGGGAAGAGAGGACTAGGGTGAATCGGATAAATTTGTCAGCGAGTCATGCCTTGGAGTATTGGCTTCTCTATTGAACTCGACAATAAGGACTTGTGGGGATAAAAAACAAAAAAAAGACGGAATTTAGGAGGAGAAAAAGGCCCAGGATCAATCGCAAGAGGCAAACCGAGTAAAGGCCTCTAATCAGGTGGGGGGAGATCAGGAATTCTGTTATAAAACGTTCGGGATTGGGGATGGGAAAAGAAAAATAAAACAGCCTGAGTAAGTAAATTTCCGGAAGAAGTTTTGTAAAAAAGGGAATAAACAAGAGAATCAGCCGCTAACCAAATTTCGTGTAGAAAGCTAAAACACAAAGAGGGAGGGGGAAAAAAGAGAATCACCACGCAATTGGTTGATGACTGTCTCTTGTGGGGAAAAAGGATGAAAAAAGGGCGGCTCAAGGGCATGCTCGGACCAATCACCTCGTCAGGTGGACCCCAAGGGGAGTCGCTTCGAATAGGGGGCGCAAAAATTCGCCGGCTAACCGCTGGGACAATTTGAAGAGTGTAGAGGAATGGCCGAAAAGCGCTCCAATAACGCCCGTAATCGCTGGTTGCTTTCACAAAGGGTGGGTCGCAAAAAAGGAGGTAAGGGAGGGGAAATAGAGAAAAACGAAAAATCTGCGACGAACATCGAAAACCTCTTCCCCCCGGTACCGGAAACCTCCGTCATAGGAGACAATGAGATCTCCTGATTAAGGTTCTGGGTCCCCCTCTGGGAAGATGAGGTGGTCAGTGGGATCCGGCCTAGCCATAGCTGGTAATGCTAATCACTGGGCCGTCGATTGACACCACCAGACGATCAGGATCACTCGATCAGCGGTGACTTAGGCTTAAACCAGCAGGGGCGCGCCATGCACTGCCAAATGCTAGAGACGACATATCGACAACCGAGCAATAACGAGCTATAGGACATACTTCAGTACCGGGTCCTTACAAGTGAAAAAACGTCAACAGGCCATGCAGGTGTGCGTTAGAAAATTACCCAACCTCGGGCTAGAGCGTTAAAAAAACAACGGAGGGGCCGCATAGAAAGGGACGGCGACTACCTGAACACACGGGCCAGACTAGAGCAAAAAACAGGGGGCATCGGGAATCAACGTCTTAACTACGAGAAGGGGGGGGTCAACTGAGCCTAATTGGGGGGGCGGGGAGGGAAGCTGGGATGTGTAGAAAACACCCCTTTGATCACAAGAACCAACCAACCCCGCGAGAGCGAGGGAACGCAACAAAAAAAATGTTCAGCCTGTGGGAACTTGAAAAAAAGAATGAGAGAAGAGAATTAGGCGATCAATCCCTGTGTTGGGACGTTAGAACGCCTTCAGTTCGGAGCCTTCCTCGAAAGACGGATACAGGCAGGCGAACTGGTTGTTTTCACGTGTGAGAAGAGCGTCCTTGATCCGAAAGGCCTTGACCGTTTGCTCTGCGGCTAACAACCTAAAAGATTAGAAGTCTCCTCAACACAACTGTCTGGGGCAGTTTCGGTTTGTGGTTGCAATCTTACCGTAACATCTCTCCTTCTCGCAACTCTTTACGACTTTACAAAGCTTCCTGAACAATGACTCCAATCGCTCTCTACAGAACTAAGTCCCTAGGACAATAAATTTTCAAGAGTCTTCGCGCCCTGTTGAGTCCCTAGGCGAACCATATTTGTATAAGAAAGGGGAAGGGGTTTGTCTTGGTGCCGAATAATTAACAGGGGAGGGTCAATAAGAATATTCAATGACGGGAAGCTCGGGGGGTGGCACGAAGACGGTTACTGAAGGAAAAAAAAAAAAAAAATGTGGGGGAAGTAAATCTGCTAACACCAAGAGGCAAGTAAGTATGAGTAGTAAAATTGGGGGGTCCGGCGTAGCAAATTCGGAGGTTCATATAAAAGAGGGAGAGAAGGTAACCACCTTTGAAAAAGGCGCCGAGTTGCTCTTCTCGACAACGAATCCTCTGAGGGGGGGGAAAAAAAACAAGAGAATGTCCATACGGGCGGAACGCGACCAAATCGAGCTGGAGAGAGGGAGAGGGAGGCGAAATTCATTACCAAAGAAAGAAAACTCTTCCGGAAGGAAGAGTCAAAAGAGCGGCGACGATGAGTGAAAAAGGAGGGGCAAGGCAAAGGAGCCGATTTGAGGGAGCAATTCTCTGATGAGTTGAAGATGAAAGAAAGAAGACTAGGGGTCCATAGCCTCCACACCAAACCGAAATCCTATTCAGAAGAAATCAAGGAGAAACCAGGACGTGGAAAGACACGTCGGAATGTCAAAGTGTAAAGGAGTTGAAAAGAAGGAATCTGGAAAACCTAAAGGTTAGATGCGGCCGAAAAAATCATTCGGCCCTACCACCGAAAAAAAGGGACTTGAAATCGGGAAGGATCAAGGCTCGGAACTATTGGAGAGGTAGTGGTAATCTGGGAGGGGAAGAACCCGTTTACATCTGGGGGATATCGCGCGTGATCAGACTTGCGCCGAGTGTTGGTTTAAGACTGAAAACTAGACCGGAATGGAATAGCATCCAAAGGGAAAATCTAGGCCTCGGAAAGGCTTCCTCTATTAGGAAATTCTTTATATCTGTGGGGGAAGCGTCCTTCCGTTCACGGGAGCCGTGACCCACCCCATGGGTAATTTTACACCTTTAGGAGCGACGAATCATGTATTCGGCAATCCCATGACTCAGCCCGTTTGAGGGGGGAAGAAAAGACCGTTGGGGCTGGCGGAGTCTGAAAAAGGGGGAGGGGGAGGAAAAAGCGATCCCGGACAAAAGCCACACCTCATGTCCACTTTCAGAGGAGGGGATAAATGCAACAAGGAAAAATTGCCGACAACGGGAGGATTGTGGGTCAAACGAGGGAGAAGGGATCTAAAGGGCGACACACTAAAAAGAAGTTTTTCAGGGCGTTTTAAACAATCTGAAAAAGGAAAGAAGGAGAAACAAATGAAATGAAATTCATCTGTAGCCTAGAAAGGGGCTCAACCAGGGGGAGGTGAGGGGAAATTAGGAACATAAGTATTTTGGGGGAAACAACCCACATAATCGGTGCCAGATAAAAAAAGAAAAAAAAAAAGGATGGGGAAGCATCATTGTTTCCCAGACTTGAAAGGCGGACGCTGTACTCGCAAAAGAAACCAGACCATTGCGCTATCTTTAGCGGATCGAGCGTAACAACCAAGGGGGGAAAAAAGGGGGGGACCTGAAAAGCGGACGGCGCAGATCAGGAGGTGCCACGCACTGAAGGAATGTGTGAGGTTGTCATCTGGAAACAGGGAGTGTATTTTTCCGCTCCTCCGAATTTCGACGCAAATTGAAACAGGGAAAAAAAAAATCACACAAGACAAACTCGGCAGGATAACTGGCAACTTGGCCGGGGGATGGGCTGCGCGGTTCCCGAAGAAAAGGGATTTTAGATAGAGGCACAAACGAGTCCGCTGGTTGTCAATAATCAAATTAAAAAGCGGGCCAAACGGAAGGGTTGTGGGGGCCGCTCTGTGGAGATTCAAGGAGGGAAGGGAAGTTAAAAACCAAACGAAGGGAGGGGATGGGCAAGAGATCGAATGAGAGCAATTGTCGTGAACGTCCACGGATTATCCGCCATCGGAAAATGAAAGGCGATCAGTAGAGGGGTATCGCGAAGCAAAAGCAACGGGTAAGGGGAGCCACAATCATTCAGGGAAACGGAAAGGTGCTGAGGCAAAAACAGATATCATTCTAAAATCAGGGAAGGGAGGGAACAGGTTTGAGAGGGTACTTTTGAGGGAGTATGCGTCTAATTGGGCTGGACAACGAAAGCGAGAAAAAAGCAAGCAAAATGCCGAAACGTCAACATTGCGGAGGTGTTCGAAACAATGGCGCCGTGCCTCCATCCGGAAAGAATGACCCAAGGGAACCGATGGTGGGGAAAAGGGCGAGGGTTAAAAAAAAAGATGCGAACTCGTTTCAAAAACGTATCCTCGAGACCTCAACTGGAGGTATGAGAAGAAGAAGTGAAAGAGAAGGACGACACATAATGTGGACAGGGAACGGAAAAAGTAAGGAGGGAGGGCCTCCGGGGGATAACACATTCGTTTCGGGGACAGTTCTGCTACTAGGAGACAAATCGCATGGTGTAGGAGGGAAAGTCACACCAGCACCAGCCGGTTTCCTATGACGCGTTCCGGAAAAATGGAAGAATGACGCAAGACAGAAAACGGTCACCACCAAGCATTGGGTGCGAACCTTGCCTCACTACGGCAAGCAGTAACGGGAAAAAGGAATCAAGCAGCGACCAGCGCAAGGAAGGATTAATCCTACGGCCAAAACACGATCGATGAGCAGGCCCTGTGGGAAAGTATCAAGAGAAAAAGAGAAGACGAGGGCGGCCCACACGCACTAAGTGTGCTCCAGTCTGTCAGGGGAAAGTAACTCCGTTACAAACTTCACCCAACCTACGCTAAAAGTTAATCAGGGAAAGGGGAGAAAGACTGCAGAAAAAGCTCACTTCCGGCGCAAGAAATGGCGTCTTATAGAGAGAAAAAAACAAGGAGGGGAGAAAAAGAGAAGCGCGGCGCCCGGTGTTGGTAAGAGGGGAAAAAAGGAAAATGAAAAATGATAAGGGAGGAGTTTTGAATTTGAACAAGAAGGGGGGATTCCGGCCAAGGGGGGGACGAACCTTCTATGACTGTGGTTCAGAAAGGAGAAGGGAGGGGTACTTTGACAAAGGGAACCTGACATACTCTATAGGTTTAGGAAGAGTATTACTCTGAGGGCGATGGAGAAGGAAGTACGGCCGAGAGGATTCCTTCCGATTATGTTGGGAAAAAAAAGGGGAGGGGAAAAGAGGGTGAAGGTGGGTAGATTAAGGAAAGAGAATCGGCAAAGGAAATTCTTGCATCTTCAAACCCGGAAAATGGGTCTGTCGACACTGGATTTGGGCTCTGCTCTGGAAGACGGGGGGGGGGGGTATGAGAAAAGCATGTGGAGGGAGTATCGACGAGGCCTACGTCTTTAAGGGATCGGACGTAGGTCTTCGACAGAGTACAAGGGGGGGGGGGAGTGCGGGAGAGGGGAGTGGGGGGGGCCTCGGATTATACGGTTAAAAACAGAGACATGGGCGCACACCTGGCCGGGGAGAAAGAATGCAAGGTCCATGGGTTTAGTCTCCAGAGCTGCCCGGAAGCCAGTCTAACATCAAAGCCTTCAAAAGGGACGGTCAGGGTGAAAATTAGGGGGGTTGGCAAATGGAGGGAATCTTGTCTAGAAGTCATCCAGTCCAAGAAGAAAAACTCCGCACATTAACCTCTCCTGCCAGCTCACAAAAAAGACGGGGGGAGAGGGGTTACCAAAACCTCAGGTATAGTCGGCCGAACCCTCGTCGTGAAAGAATTAAGGGGGGGGGGGGGGAAACCACACGTTCTTTTGGAGCGCGCATGCTATGCTATACATCTAAGCACTTGTGAGGGGAGTCAAGAGCAGGTGACGTGAAAAAGGGAAGGACTATAGGCCGGAGGAGAACTGCTTTCGTCGGTTTGTGATCGTCCGAATGAATTCATAAAAAGAGGAAAGAACGAATCTTTAAGGAAATTCAGAGTTAGAGGGGAAAACAATAAGGGAGAGTTGTGACGATATTCTAAAATTTCCCTTGAGTCGTTAACCTTAAAAAATCAAGCCAAAATCAAGGGGTGAGGGGTGGGGGAGGGGGGGAATTTCGGGATGGTTGTCCCAACTTTACGGGACGAAAAAGTCGGAGTAAGCGAAACTAAGAAGGGACAGGCCGAAAGACCAAACGACGGGTGCTTAAGAGAGGAGACTCAGAAGACGGAAAAACGAGGGGGGAGGGGCCGGTATGTGAAGTCTCGATCCTCTGGAACCGATAGAGAGCTTGTTTAAGGGGGAGGGAGAAAAGCCACGAAGGAAGCGGGAACAACTGGGTATCTTTCGCGGGGGAGAATATTGTCTGTTTATGGCCCGCGATGTTGGTTAAAAAGTAGGGGGAAAGATGGGACGGACAAGGGGAAGACTCCTGCGATACGTAGAAAAGAGAAGATTCGTGTGATGCAGGTTTATAAATTAACACACAAGACGGCGTTAAAGGGGAAGTCCTGTAGAAGATTGAAAAAGTGACGGCAACAAACGGGATAGGGTGAGGGGGGGGACGAGATCCGCGGAGCACCGACCCAAACGCACGCAGTATTGCGGATTTTTCCGGCGGAAATTTTTTCATGCCCATCAGAAACCTGGGGGAAAAAGGGGGGGGGGGTCACGGTACAGGGGGGAGACGGAAATCAAATCAAACACACAGGGGTACGACTGAAGGATTTTGGACTCTCGGTTTCTCCAACTCTAACCGGATTCTCCTTTATGTGCATGAATAGTCTGGAGAGGGGATAAGGAGGGGAAAAAAAGGGGTGGGGAGCGACTGAATCTTGAAAACCTGGGTACTCACCTAATTAGAGACATTCTATGCAGAGTTGAAGCGGCTTCTCGAGAGATGGGGGGGGGGGGACTGTAAGTGAGGGCGTATAAACTTGCCTGAGAGACGAGGAAAACAAACTGAACTGGACGCGATCCGTCACGAAAATCGGAAAGTCGACAAGGGAAGGGGAGACACACAAAAAGCCTGAAGAGGGGTATCCTTCAATGGGTCCTGATCGGAAGGACTATTGAACGGACAAGGGACCCGAAAGTGTCGGGGGCCTCATTATGATGGACTAAAACCGTTTTCCACGGAGCAGTTTGAAAAAAAAAAAAAAAAGAACCACAAACAACAAAACCTTTGAAGGTCTAGAGTGAGAAACACTTATCATTGGACTAAAAAGGGAGGACCGATTCAAAGCTTGGAGGTTGGTTGGGAATTGCGTGCCCGTCTTCTTGGGCAGTGGAGGATGAAAGAAAAGACAGGGGAGGAATAGCCAGACCTAAGAGGAGCGGATCTCCTTTTAGTGGCAGCACTCATCAGTGGAACCTCGTCGAAGAGACTGGCGGACTTCCGTATAGAGTGGCTACAGTGTCTGATTGGGAATAGGACTAAAGTAAGAAACTAGGATTTTTGTCTCAGTGCCGCCTTATGCACTGGGGGCGGGGGGGGGAAGTGTAGCAAAGACGCTGGTCAAGATTGCTCAGGGAGAGTCAGAAAAGCTGAAAGTTCCTCCTGTGGAATAGTCATGGTGGAAGGAGGAAAGAGGGGAATCCGCAGGCCTTCAACCAACGGCAGGGGGGGAAACGCAGGGGGAAGGGGTCCTTTTGCCTACTCAGGTTTTTTCCTGTAATTGGGACAAAACAAAAATTGGATCCCTAGCCAGGAAAGGGAAAAAAAAAACTGGCGCATTCCCGAGGGCATAGTCTCCTGCGGGGACTGGCTGTAATTATTATTTCCAAGACAGGACAAAGGGTGGGGGGGGTCAGATTGAGGATCGGGGAGGGCAAAGGATACACCAGGTCTTTTCTTAGGGAAGGAGAGGAGCGGATATCTCAGTATATCTTACTCCGGACTATTTTCGACTCAAGGCGTCAGGGAAGGGAAGATGACGACTTAGATGAATCATTTTGGAGTTGAGTAAGGAGAGGGAAACACGGCCGTATTTGTTAGCCGAAATCGCAATGAAGGTCCTTATCAGGGAACATCTCAACCTTCCAAGAAAAGGTGAGGGAGAAGAGTATACTATGTGACCTCGTGGGTTGTTGCTTCCGAAAGACTACGTTAGTAACTAACTCCTTACCATCCACAATTTCACGGACTTATGGAAGGCCTAAGTGTAGAGATCTCAGGAGTTTTGAAGGGAACCCGAGTAAAGGGGTTTTTTTTTTTTTTTTTCTTTCTAGGGAGCATTCAAAAGAGGAACAAGTTTAAAAAGAAAAAAAAAAAGGGATGCAGCTAGTAATTTTCTTTTTCGGCCAAAAGGTTGGGGGGGGGGAGAGGTCGGGCCTTCGGGGAGGGGGTTTGAAGGTCCAGGGAAGCGGCCGTTCCGGGAAGCGGGGACCTTGGGAAGGGTTAAACTAATAGATCGGCGACGGGGGGGCATCAAGCACAGACACGGCAGGCCGTCTTTGGGAAGAGGAAAGGGGAAATGCAGAAGGCGTGATAGAGAACATAAGGTTAGGTAGCACTCATGGGTTTGAAAATTCGATATTGTAGAGAAGGGCCTTGAGATGAATCAAAATCTGGCGGGGGGTGGGAAGGGGAAGGGGGGAGGGGCGACGAGGTCTGGGCGATAAGTGCTCGGGGGTTGGGGAAAAGCCTCGAAGCGTTGGGCCAAAATGTTGTCAGTCATGCTTTAGTTCGGGGCTAGGATCTCACAAACTCAAAAATAAAGGGAAGGGTTAACACAGCAGGGAATAGGGAGATCGCCTGATGGGCCTCGATTAAGCGAGGTTCCCGATAAGGGTGAAAATCAGTGTTCATCACGGGGAAAGGAGGGTCGGGATCTAGTACTCGCGTACGGAGGGGTGGGTGGATGCAATGAAAATGGAGCAAGAGCGGCGTGCCGGAAGCCGCCGTGTCGCTCCCGAAAGCGATGAATTCAAAGGAACCAGCCGTTAACCCGTTTCTATCACAGGGGGAGGAAGGAAAAAGAAGGGAGATGGTGATCTTTCAACTGAAGATGACTTTTATAAAGGGGTGTCAGGAGCAGGTACAGCAGACCGCATTTCAACTTAAGGGAAAAAAGAGAAGTAAGTAGCTCAGAACAAATTGACGTTGAGAGGAATAGAAGCGTAAAAAAAAACAACGGAGGATGATGAAGAGATCTATCCACGAAATTTGGTTGAGTGCTGCTGATTCAGGGGGGTGTGGACAGGCATTTAAACAATAGAAGGAATGGAGGAGACAGGACACAGCAATCCAGAAAGGAAACCAAAGGAATAGTCAGAGGATACAAAAAAAAATAGACCGGCGTGAAACGGCGGGTTGCCTGGATTTGAGAGGGAGGCGATAACAGGGAGACTGCAAAGAAAAAGAAAGACAGAAGGGGGAGGAAAGTGTGGAGGTTGAACCCACAAGAAGGTAGTTAGAGGGAGATTGGATAACTCAAAGAGATTTCAAGGATGAAAACCCGCTAAAAAGGTAGCCGGGACCTAAAAGCTTGTCTATTCAAGATAAGGGGGCAAGTCTCCTTTAAAGGGAAAGTGAGGGTAAAAGAGGCTATTCCGCGTAGGGAGGTTAGGAAAAGAAGATCCCTGGGGCGAAAAAATTAAGGGAGATCCTGTGGCCTTCGAGAGACGACGCCACGATCAGATCTGCTATCAGAGGGAGCAAGAGTCTCTCAAGGAAAAGACAGGGGGGGGGAACACTAAAAAAAGCTCGAGAAAAGATCTAATTAAAAAAAGCCATAACGAGAGAGATAGCCAGACTGCACTTAATGACTGGTTGAAAGCCGGCAGAAAACCCCTCCAGGGCGTTGGTTTGTTGATGAACGTAGAAACCTCTCTCTTGCGGGTTTAAACAAAGAAAGGCCAGAGAGGCACGGCCATCTCACCGGTTAAATCCAACCGCGGCAGACTAGTGAAAACGTTTTGCTACGCAACAGCACTCGCTGCGCTCGGGGAGCTGAAAGCGAATACTATTTCATAAAACCGAGAAGAAAAAAAAATGGATAGTGGGGGGGGGAACTGGGGAAACCCGGCTAAAGAAAAGGGAAAGAAGATAAGCCCGTCCACAAGTGGGGATGGTCCGTTTAACTCTTCGCGTTATTAATCGTCGAGAGGAAAGAAGGAGCTCAAAGGCATCGAACTGGGGGTGGAGTAAGCGTCCGTTAGCCTGCCGAATCCATTTCTATTTAGGCTAAAAAGAAGAGCGGGGGAAACGAGTCTCAAATGAAAAAAGGATTCTTCTGGACTGAGGGGCCTGTTAAAGAAGCTGGCGCCCGCGACAAATCGTGCACCTGTAATATATCAGAGTCCTAGCATCCGCGCGAAAGAAGGCAAGTCTCAAGACGGGTGCCGAGGGACTAAACCGGTCATCGGACAAGGGTTTATGGGCAAAATAAAGCCTTCCAGGAGTGGCATTACGATGCAATGATCGGGAATGGGCTCTTTTGGGGGAACGAGGGAGGAAATGCCAAAAGGAGCACTGGTGGGGAAAGACCGAAGAAACCGAAAAATTAGGAGGGATAATGAGGGTCGCCAGTGGTTGGTCCGGCGGAGACTAGTCATAAAGAAACAACTCTGGAATGGAAACAAAGGGGTAAAAACAGTATGGGGCAGCTGGGAGGGACAACGATGGCCGGTCTTTTCCTGAAAAATCCACGTTGGATAAGGAGGTGAACGTCTGACAAAGGAATGGTACGAGTAACTTACCAGGAAGGGGCAAAGGCATGGACAGATCAATCATCTCTGGGACTGACCGGAGTCTAAGGAGCGGAGACGGAAGATGGAAACTTATTCTGAAAGGCGAATTATGAGCCTAGGGGAGAGGTTTTCGTTCCTTACGCATGATGGGATGGAAGCCGCCAGAAGATAGTGCCGCCTGAAGAAGAACTAAAAGAAAAAAAAAGAAAAGAAAAAAAAAAAAAAAACCGAAAGAAATTTAAGAGGGTCAGAAAGGACCAACTGAGGGTACAGGTTTTGCGCACACGAATTAAAGTGCAGTAAATTGGAATAAAGCGGGACCAGGGGAGAGGAGGTCAAAGAAAAAAAGCTTCCAAGCAAGGAGGGCAACGGGGGGAAAGAGAAGCGCGGGGACGAGGATAATCAGAAGTCAGTCAGGTCAAGGAAATTTTACATGGAGCCGGCATGGGATCGGGATGGGGTCATGAAGGAGGGCAAGGTTGCAGGTTGGGGGTCCTGCCAGAGAGAATTAACTCGAAGCCTAAATTAATGGGAATCAAAGAATAGATAGAGAAGCCGCTGCAGCGGACTCTAATGCGGCTTCCTTCTTTTCGTATCAGGGGGGTTAACTGGCTGGACCGAAAAGGGAACACAAAAATTCCTTTACAACATGGGGAGAAAGGCCGGGTATTCATTCCAAAATGGAAAGAGAAAGAAAGACCGGTTAGAGTGGAGAAAGGGACAATCACGGTTTAGGCTTAAAAAAATCTTCAAAGGGGGGGGAGGTTAGGCAAAGAGGGAAAAGGACAAAGAATAACTATGGACAAGAGGGGAAAGATTGAAGGAAAAAAAAAAGACGGCCGGAAAGGGGGCAAACAACGGAGGGGCGGTGGTCACGAGGGCTCCGCGCATTTCTGCACAATAACAGATAACTTGTAAGGAAAAGGGGACACGACTTAAGGACAGGAAGGACAAAAAGGCGTAACGGGAAGAAACAAAGAGTCCTACTGAGCCGAGACGGGCACAGTCGGGCTCATTATTGCAAAATGGGAAAAAAAGAAGGGTCATAGAAAAAAGCAATATGCAACCCGACGATAGTGTTCCAAAAAAAGATTACTTCGGCGGCTGCCGCCCTTTAACAAAAAAAATTGAGAGAGAGGGGGGGGGCAAGAAGGAAGGGGGAAGAAAACCGTAAGTCTGGCACTTAAAGCTGGGTGGGGTGACAATTGCCGGGGGGTAGGGGAGACTTGGGGCTAAAAATAGAGATTCCGGGCAATGAGGGCAGTGTAGGTCGGAAGTTCCGGGGCTTGGGTGAGGAAGAAGGAATTCGGGGAAAAAATTAATTTAAAGCCGAATCCACGACAATCCGCAGAACGATTAACATGTAAGTTAAAATGCAGGGAGGGTTAAAAAAAAGGGGAATTTGGAGAGGGGAAAAAGGGAAAAGGTTTTCAGTAGAGGACCTTAAACGGGCGACGGGTTGTGGGGCCGCTAAGGTCTGAGGTCCTTCGCATTAACAAAAGAAAAAAAAAAGGTTAACAACTAAAAGGGGGTCAGGAAGTGTCGTTAACAGTCACCCAAGGGGTAAAAATCGACGTGAGCGACTCGGAGAGGGGGGGCCAGGGGGGAGACTAAAAAGCACTTGTGGCGGGGGAAAAAAGACACCATGTTCTAACTGACTATGGAGTCTTCAAGCGGACTATATCAGACTCACGCTCGGGTTCAGGATCAACTTGGTGTGATGGCGGCGAGGTTTCATGCGGATTTCTTCTGAGGGGCTGAAAAGACAGAAAGCAAGAAAGGCTAAGAAAAAAAATAGGGGGACAGACCTTAAAAAGGGCAGGTCTACCTTCTCTAGGGGCCGGGATACAAAAAGGGGACCCCACCAAGCAGATGAGGGCTAACCTGGAAAAAGTGGGGGGAATAATGTCATAGAGGGAAACTTTCAGACAAAACAAATTCTCCAACGCATCCGCACGTGGTCTTTCTAACTACAAGAGAGTTGAAACAGAAGCTGGAGGATCGGGACTTCTAGAAAGAAGAAGACTCCAAGAAAAGGGGAGGGAGTGGAGCTC
>Ga0179591_1347219_pt1 | contig 15199 bp, 26 predicted proteins | sample CZOMad2_1_08_16f_FD_182891 | JGI IMG/M metagenome (GOLD analysis project Ga0179591, IMG submission 182891) | Vadose zone soil fungal communities from Angelo Coast Range Reserve, California, USA - CZOMad2_1_08_16fungal (PacBio error correction) | ecosystem: Environmental > Terrestrial > Soil >...
CAAATTCACGATAATGATTCAGAATGTCCTCCTGGGGGGCAAGCCCTGGCTTTCGCATATGTTTCGCGGCGGTGGTAAAAATGAAACACCCCTAATGGTAGGGGGGGGATGCTAAAATTTGTCTGCGAAGTGAGCGAATCAAAAATCTCATTAACACGACAGAAGGAAGGGAGCTGAGAAGCTGGTTATGGGGGAGAAGGGGCAGGTGGCGGTGGAAAAAAACGCTTTGGGTTTGTCGATGGGAGATCAACAGAAAGGGACCTGGTGAAACACGCATTACGCGAATATGATAGCCAACGCAGAACTTGACAGTGGGGCTTCAAAAGTGCTCATGGACGGTACGTGTGGGGAGGGGAAGCGCGCGGGTAAGCACGTCGGAATTTGCAGGTTCGTACGTGGGGGAAGGATTTATCTCGTTGTGGCTCGAAGACAGTGATACGCCCCCCCGAATTTGGTAAAGCAGGGAGAATAAGGGAGTACTGCAACAGTGGAAAGGCTTTGTCTCTTGGTTTTTGGATCTCTCGCTCGATTACTGGCTGCGTTGACAGAGTGATGAAGGTTGTGGGGTTTACGAGGGAAAAAAGGGATTCCAGGGGGGAAAAGGAGTGAATATGAGCGGGTTTCGGGCGGTGTTGTGTGTTGCCATGGGAATCATGGCAGCCGCTTTCGGAGGGTGCGAGTGAGGAAATAATTTTGCCCGGTGCTTGATTTGCGGAATCCCTGTTTTTGGTTACAGGAACCTAGGGACTTTGGTGGGGGGTGGAGGGGGTTGAGAGAGTTTTTTAGAAAATGACCAAAGTTGATTCGCGGGGGGGGGGGTTTGGTTTGCCTAAAGAGACAAAACGCAGCGCGGCCTGGTAACAGGAAAGAGGGCTGTGGATGTCAATAAAGGGTGGGCACAGGGTCCAGCAATAAAAATGAACGTACAACACGGTGCTTTACAAAATGCACATGGGAATAAAAATCCTGATGCAGAAGTTTTCGGGGGATTGGCGTTGATGATTTGGCATTTCAGCATGACGGTCGGAAAGAACGGGGGTGGGGTGGCGAAGTGGTAGACGCGAGCCGGGTTCGGCAGTTCAGGCGCAAAAGCAGAGGCATCAAAACGAAGCAAAGATTCAATGGAGGAGGAGAGGTTTCACGTGGTGAAGGGCCGGCTCAGGTGAAGTCCATTGGGGACTCACTTATTGGATCATTGATTTTTGCACCGAGCTCAAAGTAGTAGGCCGGGGTTTACGGGCGGGGGAAGGCCTCGAACGACGAGGGTCCTAATCTGAAATTGGCACACGGTGTTGGATGTGGGGGGGTGTGGGGTGGTGGGATGGAGGGGCAAATCTTCAACCTACACAGTCTGAATTGTTCGTCGTCTTAGTCGGGGGGACGGGGTTATAGGAGGGGTTTGTCGCGGTTTCTGCGAAGCAGAATGAAAAGCATTGAGGTAACACGTGCGCCTTTATGGGTGTAGCGAAGCACAAGGGAGGGGGAAAATCGTTGCAGGGGCGGTAAAAGGAAAGGGATAGGGAAGGAAGGTAACGGGTTGCTTGTGCAGGCAGGGTGTGAGTGGGCACTCAATGCGTGGCGAGGGGGGGGGGGCGAATGTGTTCGGTTGCAATTGTGCTTTCGTCATTGAAACACTCGTTCCCGCCTTGACGCAGAGTCAATTGTTTCGTAGTGGGGCGTTGAAAAGGTGGACGGGGGGGAGTACTGCCGTTTCAACGCGACCAGTCGGGAGCGGGTTGGGGGGATAAATCATCCCTGGCAGAAGGTGGGATCTCCTGGGCAAGGAAGGTAGCAGAGGAAGTAACGGTCGGGAACGCTGGCATTGAGGAAGCGGGGGGCATAGGTGGAGGGCCCGATTTGGAGGGAGGGTTGAGGAAAAGGTGAATTGGCATATCCGCACCACTCGACGGATTTTGAAACCGCCGATTTGACGTCAGCGGTGAATCTTTAGCGTGGGGAAAAAACTTTGGGGAGGAAAGAGTGGAAAATCCCCCCTTAAGTGCGGAGCTAAGAGAAAAAGGATTGGTGAAAAAGTGAAGCCAATGGGATAATTGTTTCACCGATTTTAGGTCAATACCAGGGACCACGGAACGACAAAGTCAGAAAAAAAATAAGGAATTGTCCACGGGGGGGAAACGGAAGACGCGGCTGTGAAACCTACGAAACGATGGCGCACTGGAGGTTTGTGGACACGACTGCGGGGATGGAAAGTTAAAATGCGGGGGTTTGGCTGTTACATTCATGTGCGGAAAACCGTGGCGAATCGGAGAACATATCGGAAAAATATTCCAAAACAACGGGGCTTTTGAGGGACCTGATGATCTTGGTTTGGGCGTCCATTTGACGGGGGGGGAAGACCGACGCTGATGGATGTCCGACAAATCTGCTACAACGGAGAAGGAGAGAGATTTGGGGGGAAACAGAATCCTACGTCTCCACCCACGAAAAGGGAAAGCATAACAACTCCATCAATCAACGCCCTCTCTTGGGTGAAGTAGGGGAGATAGTAGCCCGATAATTCGTCTTGTCCTGCCAAAAGTATTCCAGAGAAAAGGAAGCAACATAATAAATCAATTCCTACAAACAGTGTCCGATCCAAACTCCGGTAACAACATCGGGGTTTGAAGGGTCGTTGTCCAATGCGCCTCGAGGGGAATTGACGGAGGTCAGAAAACACTTGGCAAGCCTTTCTGAAGGTGTGAGGGTAATTGCAAACAAAACGGAAGGTTGGGGAAAAAGTAAAATCAAACCCCGGAATCAAAGGACGCGGGGTAAAGGGTGTATTATGGCTTGGGCGGTTAGCTTCCCCACCCCATTCTGGTATTCTGGGGTTCTCTGGGGGCAAAGCTTCGAAAAAGTGTGTCAATAATCTCAACAAAGTCCGCTGGGGGACAAAAAAAAAAAGAAACGTGTCAAGAGATGTGGCGCCATAATACTTCCAAAGGGACAAAAAATACCCCCTTGTCCACCGATAAATACGAGGGTCCATGGGCAACGTGCTGGGGGCAAAGCCGCATCGGGGTTCGAACTCCCTTCACATATCGTCCAACATGTAAAAGGTGGGAAAATTGGATACGCCAAATCTCACCCAAACTGTAACGGGCGCAGAGAAAGGGGGGGAGGAGGGGGGGGGTTGATGGGGGAAGGGGGGGGGAGGGGGGGGGGAAGGGAGGGAGGGGTATGGGGGTGGGGTGGCGGGGGGGGGGGGTGGGGGAGAGGGCGGGGGGAGGATGGGGGTAGAAGGGGCGGGGGGCGGGAGGATTAGGAGGGGTGGTAGGGGGTAAGGGATAGGGCGAGGTGGGGAGGGTTTGACATGCAGAGAAAAAACCTTCGAAGAACCAACCCCCAAATGGGAACGTTCTCTAAGTCAGATTCCCGGTCCATGACGAAATCCCTAACTCCCGAAAGAAAAAGATCCATGCCACCAACCCGCACCAACATATTACCCAGAAGAAGAAAGCGAGAGGTAAAGTCAACACATTCCCGCAAGACGGAAGGAAGGCAACGAACAATTCTCCGGTGTAAAGAAAGGGAAACGGATCCATATACGAGAAGTAACCACGCGTGCATGCCCGGTGGCACGGCTTTTGGCAATCCGACACGAATAAAACGCGAAGAAACACCAAAAGAAAAAAGCAAGTTCAGCTGTGGGTGGGTTGTAAAAGGGGGGGTGAAGGCGCCAAAATCACCCCCCACCTCAAAAAACCACCGCAACAGCAAGAGCTGCGTGGAACTATTCATCTTCAACTTCTCTCCGGAAACTGCCTGGAGTCTTTGGGGAGGCTCGGGAAAAAGAGATCGTCAACCTGTAAGTGGCCCGAAGCACTTAAGCCATGTGGTGAAGCCTTGAATCGGGTCAAAAAAAAGATTTTGCCCTAAATTTTCGCAGATAACGGAGAACACCGGCGTCCGCTACTAACCAATTCCTACACCGTGTCGTGTAGTAAGTATCAATTCCCATAAGAAAAAGGAGGGGATTGATTCCCGAATGACCATGCCGTGAGGGGTAAGCAGCACCGGGTCGTCACCGGGTGGTGGCAACGTTCTGGAGGAAAAGACACGAAACATTTAATAGCCCAACGCGGCTCACCACGGCCCGCGTGTGAAAGCCTCTTTCAGAAGCGCAAACGTTCCGGACATAACGGACGGTCGTTGGAATACGGGGAGAAACATTCATGACCCACTGCCCCAAAGTCCGGAGTTTGGAGCAACAAACAACAAGGTAGTGTGGCAGCGCAAAACCGTTCCAAAGTTCAGAACATATAGCAAGAGTGAGCCTCCCGAGTACCTGCAAACAGGGAACCATTGAAACAGCCCAGATACCTAGAAACCCGCGCACACCAGGCATCCGGACCGATAAGTAAAATGAATTAATGAATCCAGATCACGAAGGACAGAAGCCAGAATCTCTCAAAACCAAAATCCCGGGATCAAAGAAACAGCATTTTAAAGCGACTAAAACGTTTCAGCCAAAAAGGAGAGACCATCTTATAAAGGGGGGGTCGCGACAGACATCGGATCCCAATCCACCACGTTCCTAGTCAAAAGCGAAAAAGTCAGGGCTCTTCCAGAAAAACAATGAGGTAGAGACATTAGAAGGTAACTCCACAATTAAAAGGAGGTTGGAGATGCTGTCAGAAAATTGGGTCACCAAAAAATCAGTGGCACCTTCACTATTGACAAATCGAAATCAAAAAGACAAATTTCTTTTCAAAAGAACGTGACCTACCCATCCTAACGGTCTCTTTTGGAGGCCGCGGAAAGGAGGTTTCGGTTCCTTGGGAAAAGGGGGACTGGGAGGCCAGCCGTCCAGCATCCACAGAATCAACCGAATGGGGGGTTGTGTTCGAAGGAAAAGTTTGCGAAGGGCCAGGCCGGGCACGGAGAAAACACTGTTCTCCTTGTGAAAAATGGAGAAGGAGCGCTAACAACCCCCTGAGGATGTGCAGAAGAGAGGCTAAATGAAACGATAAGATTAAACTTGCGCCGGCCACATGGAATTCAGGAAAAAAAGTCAGTTAAAGTTAGGAAAACACCACGATTCGGGGGATTGCTTCGTTGCCTATTCCTAACCAACTCATACAATGAAAAGGAGAAGGACGAGCCAGACAATCAACTATAACGGGAGCGGAATGGGCAAGGGTGGGAAAAAAAAAAATAGTGGTTTCCGGTGGAAACAAAAGAAGCTTTGATTGTGCTTTACGTTCGGCACATAACCGTGAGCTGGGCGGTGTGGTGAACAAGGCATAAACTCGATAATCCAAAATAAGGAAGTCCTTGTTCTTCAGCACACGTTCGGTGTGAAAGTAGGGGGGAAAGAGCGCGGGAAAAAAAGGAATTTTTCTCTTAGGTACTTTCGTTACCGTTGGATTTGCCTCTTTTGGCAGGAAGGAACCTTTGCCATTAATTGTGAAAGGAGATGGGAGTACTCCGCGTCTAGGCAACGGGGGAATTGTGGGAGTTTGCGCTACCGGGGGGCTTGAAACTTTTTTGGGCTGGGAGGTCGCTCTATTAAACTGTTGGCAGATTGGTGGGGGGGGTGGAGAAATTGCGGGATTCGGGGCAAGGAGGCAAAACGTTGTGGTTTTTGGCGGGGGGGACTTGGGCGGTTGTTTGCAATTGCTAAAAAAGCTTCACAGGGGCAGGTTTACACTGGAATCTCAAGTTGCCAGACGGATCCTGGGCGGTGGGCCGGGGCTTTTGACTTGTGTGTGTCGGAAACAAGTCAAGGGGTTGTTGTCCCAAAACGTACTTGGGGGGGCGTGCTGGATTAATCCCATGGTTTATGTGAGAAAAAAATTACCTGCTACGCGGGAGTTTTTTTAACTTGCAGCCACGAAGCAGGGGCCGTGGGGAAGGAGGCCTGTGGGACTGTAGGAAATGGGGGGGGGTCACGCGGACTCTCCTCCGGGGGGTCCCCGGAACAGGACACGAAGAGTTTCTCAACACGCCAGGGCAGAACGTCAAGTCATGCCGGAAAGTTTCAGGAGGGTTGGGAGGTGGCATCAGGCCTAGCCATAGGGCTTTTGCGAGGGTAAAAGCTGGGGGGTCAGGCGGAGACTTTTCTGCAGGGGGCATATTAACGAATAATTGCATCCATATAAAAGATTACTTATGCTTCGCTCTCTTTTTAAAAACTTGCAATTAACGGTCCTTCTCGTCGCCATGTTACCCATTTATCATCCCCGGTGGCGTTTGTTTCAGTATCATTATTGGGTCTCCCGAAAGCAATATCAGAGCTTTTGACGGGCGTAGAGTTGAGCATCTGTGGAAGGAGTAGTTTTCCCAACTATTGAAATTGTCCGTGGCTTGTTGCGAAAGGTGTGGGTTGTGTGCGTAAATCCTGGAACCTGTGAACCCTCCGAAAAGGGGAACTTCATTATATGGGCTGATTTGGGTAGGGCGGTTTATGCCAAGCGCGAAGGGAACACCGTATGGGGACGCGGGAAGACAGGGACAGGGAGTTCGGGTAGCTGCCACTGCGGTGGAAAAAGAACCAAAGGATGGTTGCAAAGTTCAAAGGTCTTCTGGGCTAGCAAAAAAATTTCTAAAGATATTGAGACGTGGGACTTTTTTACTTGCTTTATTTAGGGTTCTTGTTTTCGCATTCTTATCAAGTCGGGGGTGCCGAGGTGTTTGGCGACTAGGGGGGAGGTCAAAAAGTTCATTCTGGCATGTTGCCTGGGCTAACTTAATTGCGAATTCCACTGGGGGGGGTCGGTGACGTTAAAACGTTGGCTTGAGTACTGCATGGGGTCACGGCTGCTGAAGTCTGGATCGGGTTGGTATTATAAAAAAGGTCATACCCCGCATTAACCGTTGAAACGAATAGGCCACATGGAAGCAAAGGAGTGTAACGAATCCGAGGTGCAATGGAATCAATGGCAGGAGAAAAAACGTGCATGGATGTCGGGTCGGAAAAATATTTGGTGAAGTTGTGGGGGAATGGTGCTTGGAGCAGGACAACTCGATTTGATGGGACCGCCGTTTGGGCGTCGCCGGAAGTTGGGCTCTTGTCAGGAAAAGGTCCGAACAGCCGGTCCCAAGCGAACTCAATAAAGAGTGGGAGCACCAACGAGGAGGTGAAAAGTAAAAAAGTGACCAACTCCAACGAGGGAGAGGGGGGGTTCAAAAAGTCACAACGGTTATTTTTTGCAAATGGAAACTTACCGTAAAATTCCTAAAGCACCAAGGAAGGCAGCGGGGTACACGGAACGGACAGGTGGGGGAACGCTACAAACAGTACTCAGGTGAGACCCACTAAATAGGGTAGGGGAAGGAAGTTTGGTTTCCTTTGCTTATTGGAGCGGGAGGTCAATTTTGGGCTAAAAAGAATTTCCCTGGGAAACTCCTCACACAAAAGGGGTAGTTAACAAAAACGGATAAGAAACGCGTGAGGTGGGGGGACATTATTTATGAGTGGTGTATATCGGCAATTTCTGGGGTACACGGATTGTTTGCCCCCCCAGGTTCCGAACAAAGCTAAAAACAACAGAGGAGGCAGGGAGGGAAACTATATATTTGGGACTAATCACGGACGGTCCCAACAACCAATCAAATGGAAAAGAAACTAATAAATCAAGTGGGCCCCAACGGACTCACGTTTTTGTAAAAGGAAGTTGGCGGAATGGTCACCGAAATGAATAGGAATTAATCCTCCGAACATAAGACCCACAGAAAATCCAAGAACTAACGGCGGGTCAAAGCATCAAAGTTCTACCATTGAGGCGGTAAAAATGCCTCCTTATCGTTTCAAAAAAACACAGGCCGAGCGATGAGTCACTCATGGGGCGGGGTATATGGTGGAGGAAGGGAAGTCAATTGAAAGGAAGCCGGAAACAACAAATCAAAGAGACGATCGCATGTGGTTAAATTTTGCCCTCATTTCGTGGGCGGGATCGCCTCACGGGTTGAAGGGCCGTGGGAATCTTGGGCAGCTGGCTACTCAAGTGGATCATCAAGCAAAAGTAAAACGCCAAACAATGCGGCAAAAGCAAAAGAGGTTCGTTGGGACCAAGAAATTTAAAAATAAAAAAAAATCTAAAAGAGGGAGCAACCAAAGTCAATCCCTCCGGCAGCCTCATTGAGAGCACAGGAAAACGAATAGCGGATCGAAGAACATGCTCAAGGGGCGAATCTTCGTAAACGGGCCGAGGACTGGGGGTCCCCACACAAAGAAGAGACGACGGGAAGAGGGTGGGGGGGGGGCGGAGGGGGGAAGAGAGGGGGGGGGGGGGGGGGAAGAGGGAGGCGGAGGTGGAAGGAGGCTGGGGGTGGGGGGGAATGGGGAGAGGGGGAGGAAGAGGGAGGACGGGAGGAGGGGAGGAAAGGGGGAGGTAGCAGGGGGAGGGTGGTGAGAGGGGGGGGGGGGGGGGGGATCGTGGGGGGGGGGAGGAAGGGGGGTGGGCGTGAGGGGGGGGGGGGGGGGAGGGTGGGAGAGGGGAGGGGGGATGGCAGGTGAAAGCGGGCATGGGTGTAGGGGGGGGGATAGAGGGTGAGTATGGGGAGGGGGGGGGGGCGGAGGCGGGGGGGGTGGGGGGGTTGGAGGGGGGGGAGGGGGTGGGGGGGGGGAAGGGTTGGTGGGGAAGGTGGGAGGGTGGGGAGGGGGGGGTAGTAGGTGGGTGAGGGGAGTGTGGGGGGGGAGGGGGGGTGGTGAGAGGGTGGGGGGGGGTGGAGAGTGGGTGGGGGGGGGATGGGGGGGGGGGGGGTGGGGGGGGGGGTGGGGGGTGGGAGGGGGGTAGTAGGGGGGAGTAGGGGGAGGGGGGGTGGGGGGGGGAGGGGGGTTGGTGGGGGGGGGGAGGTGGGGGAGGGGGGGGCAAGGGGGAATGGAAGGGGAGTAGGGGGGGGGTGGGTGGGGTGAAGGCGGGGGAGGTGGGAGGGGAAGAGATGACGAAAAAGAGGGGGTGGAGGGGGTGAGGGGATGGGGGGGGGTGCGCAGGTGGGGCTGGGGGCGGGGGAAGGGGGGGGGGGGGGGGGGGGGGGGGGGATGAGAGGGGGGGGAGGGGGGGCGGTGAGAAAAGAGAAGGGGGGGCTGGGGGTGGGGGTGGGAGGAGGAGGAGAGGTGTTGGAGGGGGATGAGGAGTGAGGGGGAGAAGGTAGAGGGGCAGGGGAGGGGAGAAGAGAGGGCGTGAGGAGAATGGGAGGGCGTGAGGAGAAGGTGGGGAGGGGTGGGGGTGGGGGGGGGGGAGGAGGATACGAGGTTGTAAGGGGAAATGGAGGGAGGCGGGTGCGGAGGGGGGGACGAAGGAGAGGGAGGTTGTGGGGGGTGGGAGGGGTGGAGGGGTGGGGTATGAGGGGTCGATGGGGGAGGTGAGGTGGGGGGGGGGGTGTTTGGAAGGCGAGAGGGGTGGGCTGGATCAAGAGGGGGGGGAGGTGGGAAGGGGGGGGGGGGAGGTGGTGAGAACGCACGGGCTAGAGGGTGAATTAGGGAGGGAGGGGGGAAGGACAAGGAGGGAAAGAGAAGGGAACAAGGAGGGGGGTAGGGGAGAGGGGATAATGACAGGGAAGAGAGAGGGGGGGGGAGGGGGGGAGGGGTGTGGGAGGCGGGGTGGTGCGGAGCGGGGGGTGGGGAGGGGGGGGGTTGTGGGGGGGGAGGGGATGGTGCGGAGGGATAATGGAAGGGGGGGGAGGATGAGGAGGTGGGGGGGGGGGGAGTGGGGGGGTTGGGGGGAGGGTGGGGGGGGGGTGGGAGGGACAGAGTTGGGGGGGGGGCGGGGGAGATGGGAGGAGAGAGGGGGAAGGGTGGGGGAGATGAGTGAGTGATGGAGGGGTAGGGTGGGAAGGGGGGTAAGAAAAGTGGGGGAGAGGGGGTGTGGGGGGTGGTAGGCGGGTGAGGGGGGGGGGAGGTGTGGGAGGGGGGGGGGGGGTGGGAAGGGGAAAGGTTCTTGGAAGGGGAAGCGGGAAGATTGAGTTGGGCAGATATATGTGGGGGGTGGGGGTGGGGAGGGTAACAGGGAGGGGGGAGGGGTGAGAGTGGAGGGGGTAGGGGAATGGGGAGGGGATGGAGGGGGGTTAGAAGGAGGGGAGTGGGGGGAGGGGGAGAGTAGGAGAGTGGATCGAGGGGGGGGGGGGTAAGGGGGAGGGGAGAGAGGGAGGGGGGGGGATTGGGAAAATGGGGTGGGTGTGGGGGGGGTTGGGAGAGGGGACGGGCAGTGGTGAGGCTGGGGGGGGGGGGTGGGGTGGTGGGAGGTGGGGGGGGTGGGGGTAAAGGGGGTGGAGTGAGGGGTGCGGAGAGAGGGGGGGGTGGGGGGGGGGAGGAGGTGAAGGGGGGCGGGGGTGAAGGTGGGCGATGAAGTGGGGAGGAGGGGGGGGGAGGGTGGGTGAGAGGGAGGGGTTAGAGAGGGAAGGGGGGGACGTGGGAAATGAGCGGGATCGGGGGGGGGGGGTGGGGGGTGGGGAAGGGGTAAGAGGGTGGGGGGTGGGGGGGGGAGGGGGGAGTGGAGGAGGGGTGAGTGAGGGAAGGCGAGGGGAAGAGTAGGAGCGGTGGGGGGGGAGGGGGGGAGGGGGGGGGGGGTGGATAGGGTGTGGGGGCGGGGTGCAGGGGTTTCTAGTGGGGGTGGGGAGGGGGGTGAGGGGGGAGGGGGGAGGGGGGTGAAGGCGAAGAAGGGAGGGAAAGTGTGGGGGGGCGGGGGGGGGGAGGGAGCGGGGGGAGGTGTGGTAGGGGAGGGGGTGGTGTTGGAGGGGGGGGAGGGTGGGTGTGAGGGGAGGGGGCGGGGGGAGGGGAGGCGAATGGGGGTGGGGGTTGGTGGATCAACTATACCAAACAGCAAACACCGGGAGTGAACGGCCAACCGAAAGGGGAAACTAACGGAAAGCGGAGCAAGGCTTTAAAGAAAAGAAAAGCCATTGGGAAATCAGAACAAACTCAAGCCAGCCCAAACTGAAATGGGATGGCCAAGAAACAGCGACAGCCAACCAGCCCCCCACTTGCCCCGATTCCGAGAAAGAGAATTTTAAACCCGAGCAAGGTGTGGGGGGGAAACTTAGCGGATCCAGTGAATAGACATAAAAGGCCCTGGAAAACGAAATGTTGGAAAATTCTTGAATTGCTTCAGAAGTAATAAAACTCAAAACATACAGATAGAGAAAAGTTTCAAGATGTTTGGGTGATATGGAACCAACCACAAAGAAACACAACAAGACCACGAATCAGCGGTTCAGGAGAAGCGCTTCCTGCGGACACTTCAACTCCGCGCACAAGGAAAAAGGCCTTCCTAATTTGGGGGGACAACTAATGACGAACACAATGCCGGTGATTATAGGGACACTCGAAGCAGGAACCCCTTGTGCAAAATAGGAATCATACTTTTGAAACGATTTGGGGCCCGGAAAAGTCGTGGACAATATTGAGTCCGCCACCCGGCTAACTCCAGACATCTCCCCAAATATGGCGAGCTGGCATAAATAACACAAGAATCTCTGCGGACAGGATAACATGGAATCACAAATGGTAGGGAGAAAAAACGAGTGTCACCTTGGTTCAATTGGGGGGGTACGTGAGCACGAAACCAGGTTCGGAATCACAAACCCGCAGGTAACACAAAAGCCTGCTTGGCGCCCGATTCATCAGGAAACGACCGCGTCAACACGGAAGTCATTTGGTGATAAAACTGTGTCAAAAACCCAGAAAACGCCACAAGAACCGAGGGGTCAAAGAGCGGAGGGTCAGCAAAATAAAAATCGTTTCCACGCGATCCCGCGAAAAGTTGAAGCGCTTTCACACCGCGTCAACTACCAGGATGAATATTTGAACCAACCGAATAGAAGAAAACCAGGGGCACCACGGAGCTCCTTGCCCGAATACGATGAATAAATTACCATCCTAAGCCGTCTATGAGCAAAGAAGGACAACTTCAAAAAAAAACTCCCTTGTAAACAGGACCACAATTGCACAGGGCCCGCGACCAATATCATCCCTGAAGGTCAACACAAGTTTTTTGAGGTCACGAAAAGGGGAGGGCAATCTAGAGGAACCCACACCACGTTACCGTCAAGAGCGAAAAAACACGGGCTGGGTCACAGACTACTTACCAACAGAAGGCCCGAAAAGAGATGACAACGGGAAAAACACAATGAACCGTCGATGTTGAGATGCATAGAATACTGTTTTGGTACAACACAGAGTAAAAAGGAACTAGGCTAACCGGAGGCAAGCAAGTTTTCGGGGGTTCCACCGAACCGTTCCTGTCCCTATCCAAAAAGCGTTCGCTTGAGTGACAGACTAAAACAGGCGGTGGCCGTCAGGGGGTTACATCTCGATGGGTTCTGTCCAGAAAGCTAATTCGGAAGCCAAAGCATCCCCAATTATGTGGGGCATACAACGGGTAAAAAAAAAACAATAACCTAGGTAAATGCAGCGTGCACACAGGAACAACTTTACTCTAGGAGTACGTAGAGCTCGAAAAAACCAACAACAAAAAATGAAGAAAAAAATAATGAGTAACAGAGAGAGATGGTCGCAAAGGTCACGATCGGGGAAAACTAATTGGGCGCACGGGAAGCCCTGGCAACGGCCAACACAAAGTTTGGGTGAGGAACCAACCCTATTCACGGGATTTCTAGGGGGACTGGCGAATATTTCTTTCGAAGTCCAAAAACATGGCAAAAAGAGCACACAGGTCGCAACCGCTGCAGGGCTAAACTAACAACTCTCTTATCGTTAAGGAAAGTTTTTGGTTCGGGGTGGGGGAACCAGAAACGTCGTGTTTGATTTTATGGTGTCGGCACATACCCGTGCCGGAACGGAGGGGGGGGTACCCAATCATGATGAAAAACTCAAATCTACTGGTCTTTGTGGGCGTGCAATTTCGGAAGCTGAAAAATTGGGGGGGGTGGGTCAAACGGAACGGGCAAAAGCAGCGCAGGATGTGGCGCGTCGGAATTCGTTATGGTTGGCCTTCTTGCGGGAATTGCTACAGCCCTTGGCCATGGACCATTGTGGGTTACGAGAAGGGGACGGTAACTTCAAGTTAAAAGGGGGGTCTTTGTGGCGGCTACGTTCGTTTTCGGGTTCTTCTTCGGAATGGAGAGTAACAAACAAACGGGAGGCGGTACAGGTGCGGACGATTGTTGATTGGAAACTAATTTTAGGCATGGGCATAATGGGGATCGGTTTAGGGCTTTGCTGGGGTGTTTTCAATGCTAACATCAGGGATGGTGACTCAGGGCGGCGGGCCAAGAAGGCGAAATCTTGACTTTATTCCGCGGTTAAATGTTTGGGGGGATTTGGGCAACAATCAATGTTTAGAGCTCACGTTGGGCCATAAGGGGACAGGGAATATGGATTTTTTATCAAAGGACTTATTGGCGCAAGGTCTTCGTTTTTTCCGGGAAGAGTGGGGAAACTCCCACGCAGTAAGTACTTGCAAATCGAGCGGGACTTCAAAATTTTTCAGCTACGCCAGTAATCATACCCCGGAGTCGCCCAACGGGCCGAATCCTGAATACATGGCCTTGTCTCTGGTTGCTGCGGAATTTTAAGCATGAACGAGGCCTCTTCGTGTTATGAATCAGGTGAGGGAGCCGGTGTGCGTCATTAACTCGATAAAGGCAGGCGAAAAAAAGAAAAAAAAAGATTCATGAGATCTGAACTTTCAACCACTCGTTACGTGGGCTTAAAGGTTAAACCTTGATTGGGTTGAGATCATTATGTTGCCCCAAGAAAGACGGACCGAGGTTCCGGGACGTCGAGGGTTCAAAGACAGCTTGTACATTAAAAAAACGCCCTGCAATGCAAATGGAAAGTTGCCGTTTCTGTGTGCGAAATGGGGGGGGGGGTTGAGTGCGAAGAAAATTAACAACAGCAAACCTGTTGTCTATCGGGGGGAATGATTTGTCGGCGGGGTTATCGATCGACGGCGAAAAGCAGGGGCTGGGCAACGTGCCTGTCACGCGGGGACTTGATGAAACTTCGAAAAACTTCTAGTTACTTGTGTAACCGCGGCCTTATTAGTTCAAATGCCATAAAAGTCGAAGAAAGCATAATAGGGCTAGTTAGGGTTCTTCTATATTGTATGGGGTCGGGTGTGTCGCGTCCAAAGGGCTTTTTAACATTTTGGTGTGACTGCGTTTTCTTTCGGGGAATTTGTGCTTGAATGGTGAACAGGCAGGTTCCTGTGAACCGTTGACCGTGAAAGACAGCCAATGGTTTCAGGGCGTTTGCGTTCACGCGGGGGAAGTTGTAACTAGGGTCCGTGAGCTACAAGGGATGGAGCGAATGGGGGTTAGGGTTGGACACTAAGGACCGGTTTTTAACGAAAATTCGCCTGTCAGAAGGTTAGGAAAGTCCAGATGAGGCGGCAAGTTCGAACACAGGGGCGACCGCGGTTAGTATTTCGGTTTGCGCCAATTGGTCGTTTGCGGGAAAAATTTGGACCTAACCCAAAGTGTAAGGAATTATGGTGTCGGACAGCGGAATGGGACTCGGGATCGTTTTTAAACAAGTGTCTACCATATCGGCCCAGAGCGCTCAGGAAAGAAGGCAGCTAACGACACGAAACATTGAAGGAAAATTCCCACGCCGCGGGATCCTGGGGGGGGGGGGGTGGGGGTTGTGGGGGTTTTAAATCAGGCGGGTAAGGTTTAAGGCAATCTTACAAAAAGGCAGAAAGCCGCCAGTAACCGGGCTGGTCATCGGGAAATTGACACGGCAGACCTTTAACAACTAACGATGCGCACAGGAGGGGGAGGTTCGTGGATAAGGGGGAAATGCTAGTTCGGGGGGAGTGATTTTCTAGGACCGGCTTATATAGAGGGAACCTATCCACACCTGGAGACGAAGCGGGGGCGTGTGATGTTAGAGAGTTGGGGTTATGAGGGTCCGAGTTGAAGGGGGTTGTTGAACAAGGCTTGTTCAGCCCACAAATCACCAAACACCAACAAATTAGGAGAAAAAATAGGTGGGCAGTAACTAATCGAGTCGTTCAAACCACAGGTGAAAATAAGGAAATGCAGCAAGTTGGACACCTCAGAAACCGACCGCGGCCAGTGTGGGGGACAGTTGGCGATTCCCCGGTTCGGCCAAATGAGGGTGAACTCAGGCGCAAAAGCGAAGAAATTTCAACAAGCAAGGCCAAAGGACAGAAAGGTCAGACCCTCCGGGGCCATAGTTAGGATTGCCCAACAGAGTCTCTTTCCAATCAAACGAATGAAAAAGTGGGGGGGGTGGGGGGGGGGGGCACTTCGGGGGAGCTCTTAATGG
>Ga0179591_1331974_pt1 | contig 15196 bp, 25 predicted proteins | sample CZOMad2_1_08_16f_FD_182891 | JGI IMG/M metagenome (GOLD analysis project Ga0179591, IMG submission 182891) | Vadose zone soil fungal communities from Angelo Coast Range Reserve, California, USA - CZOMad2_1_08_16fungal (PacBio error correction) | ecosystem: Environmental > Terrestrial > Soil >...
ATGAAGCGCGTCGCCCAACACCAATGGGGTGCAAGGACCACAAACAAAGAACCGACGATTGCAGCGGTAGGCGCCTTTGCCGGCCTTAAAGTTTTTAGGAAAAAAAACTAAGGGGCCGGAGAATTACGCGTGGGAGAAACCGGAATCACCATGGAAACCAGGTGTGAGCAAAGGGAAGGGGGCTCCCAACAAACGGAAAAAAGCGAAAACTAGTCTGTAAATGCCCGAAACCTTGAAAACTGGAAAAAGAGGAGGGACCCCCGGAAAATCAACAGGGGGGACTGCGGAAAGGGTTAAATCAAGTCCCCTAAGGGTCAGTAATGGGGGGAAAAACGGGACGTTTGACACAGATACCTACGGGAGAAGGGGGGGGTCCTTCGAAAGGGCGCAAAAAAAAAAAAAGGGAATTAAGCTAAAAGTTGCAAAAGGACGACGGAAAGGAAGTAGGTATACTAAATTCCTGTCTTGCCCACAGCCGGAAAGGGAGAAACATGGAAGTTTTCCCCAAGAGTAAGACCGTTTCCCAACGGGAGAACACTCAAAGAGGGCTGGAAGGGGACGTCAAGGTCGAGTCATCCCTTTTTGGAGGAGGGGTGGAAAGCCAAGAAAAAATTGTGCGGGGGGGACTGGGGGGAGGAGGGATAGGAGGTTTAAAGGGAAATGGTTGAAGGGGTGAGAAGGGAAGATAGGTTAATTGTTAGATGTGTTAGGGGAAGATGTTAGGGAAACAAGAGGGGACGTAGATTGGTGGCAGAGAGTGGGGACTGTTAGTAAGGGCGGGGGTAAAGAGTTAGGTGGGAAGGCATGGCGGGGGGGACGAGGGGGGAGGCGAGGGATGTGGGAGAGGGGAGGAGGGGGGGGTGAGTGCGGGGGGGGGGGTGGGAGGTGTCGAGACAGGGATTGGGTGGAGGAACTAGGTGGAGAAGGGTTAGAGATACGAGGGTAGGTTAGGGAGGGGGGGGTGTAAGTTAGGTGGTAGGTGGAGGTGGGGGGGGGAACGGAAAGAGGGTTGGGAAGGGAAGTAATATGGGGTGTCGTAAATATGGTGAGAACAGTCAAAGCAAATGGGGGGGGGTAAGGTGTATGTGGGGTGGCGAAGGTAGATGTAGGGGAAAGCGCCGGCTAGGGGAGAGAAGGGGGTTAAGGATGGTGGGGGGGGGGATGGCAGTTGGGGAGGAGGGGGGAATGAAATTGGAGAGATGGTAGAATGTGGGGGGTGGATAAGGTGGAGGGTGGGTATTGGGCTGATTAGGTGCAGTGGGCATGATGGGGGGGGGAGAGGGGGGAGATGAGGGAAGGAAGGGGCTGGGGAGGGGCGGATGGGGTAGAGGGGTAGGGGTGTTAGAGGTGAAGGGGGAGTAAAGATAGATGGGGAGGTGGGGCTTGGGGAGGGTGGGGGGGGGAAAGGTGGGGTTAACGGATGTGGGGATAGAAGGGGAAGTTGCGTAGATAGGGGGGGGCAGGGAGGAGGAAAAGGATGGGGGAGGGAGGCTTAGGCGGTATTTTACAGGGGAGGGGGAAACAGGAGAACTTTACACAAATGTAATTAAAAAGAAGTTCATAAGAAAGGACGACAAAACTGCCGGGGTTTATCAATACTGTTAAACCAAAAAAAACGTGGAGAAGAAGGGGGATTTGAAAGGAAGAAGGAAATCTCTGGGAAGGCCAAGGAAAGAAGATAAAGTATGGCGGCCGCAACTTGTCCGAGGTGAATCAAAGGCACCAGTGAGGGGACGAAAAAAATAAAAGAAAAAAGATGTCTTGCTACGTTGGCGAAGATCAAGGAATAAAGTCGGAACTCCTAAATCACAAGATGCTTATGGGAAAACGGCTGTTAGAACTCCAATGCTGAAGGACAGACAGAAAGAGAAAACGATGGTGACGATAATAAGAAGTTAGGGTTCTTCCAAAAACTCAAAAATAAGGGGGGGAGAAACCTTACGAAATTGGAACGAAGGAAGAAAAAAGGGGGACCAGCAAAAAAAAAATGTGGGTCGAAACGCACGAGTTGTCTAAAAAATGAAAAACAAAACGGGGAGGAAAATCCCGTGTGTTGCGCCATCAAGTAAGCAAAGGGGGGGGGGAGCTCATAGTCAACAGAAAAGACAAAGTTGGAGACAAGAGAAGGACAAATACAAAAGTGTATTTCGAACCCAATATTACTAGTGGGGGCCACGAAATATACGGTGCGGGAGGAGTGGGAAGTCATATAGACTTGGACAAAAAGAAAGGAAAAGTTGTTGAAATGGGTTTATCTTTAATGAAAAAGGGGAAGGGGGCATATAAAAGGAGAGTGATCGGCGCCAGGGAAAAAAGGGGGGAATTGGAGTGAAAAATTAAAAGAAGGATTAGGGTAGAACAACATGTTCTTAACGGTGTGGTGGAAAGAAGGGAGGTGGGAATAGTGTAATATAGGTCCAGATGGAAGATCCACGGGTAAGTCTTATACTGGTGAAGGGTAGGGACGTTTGCCTGGGGGGGTTCCAGGGAAAAAAAAAGGGGTTCCTGTGGGGGGGCCGAATTAAGGGGGGGGGTAAGGGAATGTTTAATAATGTCAAGCTATAAGGGCCGGTTGAGTCGGGGGAAACCTTTTTATGCAACGGAGAAAGGCCAGACTTAGTTGGGGAAAGTCGATATAAACATCAAATTAATACCGTGAGTAAAATAAAACCATGGTAAAAAGGGGGCAAAAATGGGGGAACCTGTGAGCCGGTATGCAAGCAGAATGCATAAGTTTGAAAAGTCGCGGGTGATATGTCAAGTACGTTGATAGGAACCCTGGGAACACGGGGGGTAAAAAAAGAGTCAAAAAGGGGGAAGGAGAGGAGAGAGAACCAAGTGTCGATAAAGACATAAAGGGCGGTTAAAGGGCATAGAAAATCCCCAACAACCTGTTATTGCAAGGATGCCGAAAAACAAAGATCCCACATGTTTGGTGGGCCAGGGTCCCATGCTTGGGGGGATAAGGAAACTCACTAAATTTTTAATGGTGATGTGGGGGGTTGAAAAAAGAATGCCTGGGGGATACACGGGGCATTAAATAAAAAAGGGGGGGGAAGTTATTAAGACATGGTAGGGAGGGGGGGAAAAAATAAATGATTAATAAGCCCACACAATAACTGAAGGGGAACATTGGGAACGAAGAAAAAAAAAAGAACCAAAGGAATTAGAATAGGGGAAGAAGAATGATCAATGTGAGAAACGACACTCGGATAAAAATTGATGATTAATAAAAAAAAAACAAAGTTTAAGTTTGGTGGTAATCAATAAAATAATGAAATGTACGGGGGGGGGGCAAGGGGGGTGCGAAGAGACTAAATACGTCCAAAAGGAGAAGTAAACGCCTGGAAAAAGGATCCAAAGAAAAAAGGAAAAGGGCCTTTTTCGGCTGGAGAAGAATTAGAAACGCAAAGGGGGGGACAGTGGAAAACCAAAAAGAGGGGGGGGCCATTAATCTCTTGTTTCGAACACTCCCAAAGTATAAAGGGGGAAAAAAACTGTCTTGGGAAAAGGGGGTGGGGGGGAGGGATGGAACTTCACGAAGGGTCCGGAGGGGGCACGGGACACAAATCACCAGGAAGGTTTTAAGGGGGGGCGTTAGAGTAGAAAAAGGGGGTTCCTTCGAGAGTGCAACAAAGGCAGGGGCCCTTTGGTCCAAGTGGGGAACCAAAAAACAATTCGTATTTGACTTGAAGTGAAACGCGAAAAACGGACTGGAAAACCAAGGGAAAATGAGGGAATATGGGGGGAAATACAAAAAACACTAATCTCCCGTAACGGGAAAAAGGGACCCTCCCATGGAATTGGAAGGAAAAAATAAAAACCGTGTAACGGCAATATTTCAGGGGACTGGGGGTTGGAGGGGAGGCCGAAAAGTTCATAGGATCTTAGGGCGGCAATTCGCACTAATTTGGGGTATGGTAAGAGCGAAGATTAAGAACCGGAACGAATCCTAAAAAGGGGAGTGAAGAACATTGTTGCGGAACACTAGTTTAAGGGAAGGGGAGAGAAGGGAAAACAAACAGAGTTGTTGGTCTACTGGAGGTAAAAAAGAGGGACCACCCGGGGAAAAAGAATGTATAAACGCAAATTAGAGCACGAAAATTCATCATAAAGGCCAAGTGAAAAAGAGGAAGAAACAAAAAGCATTTGGGAGACTGCAAACGCAACTGGCTGCTATTCAAACCTCAATGGAAATAAAAACCTCGGTCAAATCCGCACCTTCTCTACTCTACCAGGGGGGGGGAAAATAGGATGCCGGCTCAAAAAGACTTGGGGGGGGGGGGGGGCCTGGACGGGGCCAGCCCTACCTTGGGCCGGGGGACCCAGGGGCCCCTTGGTACGGGTTCGCAAAGACAGAGGAAAAAAGCATAGGGAACCCAGTGGGATGGAAAAGCCGCTAAATAACTGAAAAAAAGGCTGTGAAGCCCAAATTGGGGATCACGAATACTCGGTCCAAAAAAAAGTTCTACGGGGCGACCGTCTGGGAGGTAAGAAGATAAAACTACCAACTCGTGGAAGCCCCTTCAAGGGGGGGGGGGGAGAAAAAAAAAAAATTGCACGAATGAAAACACCCAACAAGGTCGGGGGGGGGTTTTTGTAACCAGAAAAGCGGGGAAAGGGGACAGCCAACTGTGGGGGGGGGGGAGTGGGACATTCATTAAAGAAAATCTGGGAAAAGTAGGTCCCGAATATTCGGCATGTGAAAAAAATGAAAGTAAAGGCCTTGGGATAAACGGTTCTTCCCCAGCAGGGGGAGAAGTTTTAGCCTTGATCGGGCAGTAAATGGAAACGCCGCAAAGGAGGTGTAGGAGCGGACAAAGAGGAATCGACTTGTTTACCAGGGGGGTTTAGAACACGAAGCACAACTCATGAGGGGGGGGGGTTCACGAAGCACCCCGAGTGTCAACCAAACAACAACTTATTGATTAGATAGGGAGGGGCAAACCACACAACTCCAAAGCGGGGGGGGTTAAGATACCAAAAACGGAAAGGGTCTTTTCCTAAGACAAGGGGGAAGGGGGGGTGGAAGAAATCTAACTCCCGGGGGAAAAGAAACCGCAGGGGGATCAAGGGCAAAGGAAACCCATTGACCCTCACCGTGTGCAAAGGCTAATCCGAAACAGTACCACGCTGAACTGGGGGAAAACACCGACCCCAAACGTGGGGGAATAAAAGGCGGGGCACCCCCCCGCCCTAAAGGGTTTGCCCGTAGGGGGAGTGGCTCATGCCCCCCGGAAAAAAAAAGGGCGTAAAAAGACTCACTCTTTGTGTACAGGCCGTCAGAAGAGTCTAAAAACGAGAGAATCTCACAGATAAAGAAAAGAAAAAAGGGCCTGGGGGAAAACACACTGGATATCACTTGAAAAAAGGGATACGGGTAGGGACAAGAAAAGGCTCGCCCTTTCTTCAATTGTTTCCCAAACACTTAAGGGCGTGAAGAAAAGAAGAGCAGAGTCGCTAGCGGAGTCGGTCATCCTTTTTTGGGAGCGTGAGGGAACGCAAAAAAAAAACAGTTAGTCTCCGGTGTGAACAGGCTGTAAAAAAAACCAGGGGAAGGCGGACGACTGGCACTAGTAAAAGGGAGGGGGGGTATCAATAGCTTTTACCTCAAGAAAGGAACTTTTTTTTTTTCCGAAACGTCCCGCCAATCTCAATGGAAAATTGACGGGAAAGGGGGGAAGGAAAAACATAAGGCATCCACCCGACAACTGAAGAGTACACTTTCCCGGCGTCTGTGAAAGGGAAGTAGGAAAAACAAAATTCTGTCTATCGGTGGACGAAAATCAGAAATCAGAAGTCGGCCCACTCAAGCCTAAAAGGGAAGACTTACTGCATTTGGTCCACGGGATGAGAATGGGGGGGAAAAAGTCAACATAGCAGGGGGGAGTATGTAAACTAATGAAATCAACCATGGGGGAAATACTCCCTCTTTGAGGAAAGTGTGGAACTTACAAAAGGGGGGGGGAAAGAAAAATCATCGGGGGAGAACCGGGAAACCAGGGAAAGGTGCGTAAATCACGAACAGGGCTAAGGGAAAAAAAAAACATGCTAACGGGGGGATTTAAGGAAAGTTGTGGGGAAACGAATGAGAACTTAGTGGTCTCCATCCGGACAAAAAAAAAACAAAAAAGTTTTTACTGACTACGGCAACTCGGGAGGGGAGGGTTTTCCGAAACCCCTATGGAAGGGAAGAGGTTTTCACCCACCTGCAAGAAAAAGAACTTCAAAGATGGGGAGTTTTAAGTCATATAGAGGGGAAACAAACCGAAAAATAGAAGGTCGAAGGGTTTTATCATGTAGATAGGTCAGGCAGTGACACAAATCGTGTCAAAGTTTCGGAAAAATGCAAGGTAGGGGGGGGGGGGGGAACCTATGAAATAGGTGGAAAAGGGAGGGACTTGGGGGGGGTTCAGGTCTCATTTAAAACTATGGGGGTCGGTAACTGGGGATCATATTACTTGCCAGTGCGATTGAGGAGTTTTGTGGCCAAGGGACGGGTGGTATAGAGTAGGGAAAAAAGGGAGGGCAAGAAAGGGGTGAGATTTCCTTAAGTCAAGTCGAAGAGACTGCAGTGAAAACAATGTCTTGGGGATATCCAGGAAGTTGTATCCGTTTCGAAAAAGAAAGGAAGAATTTTGGGGGAAAACAAGCATAGAACACAACATCCAAATGAGGAGGGGTGAGGAAGAAATGTAGGGAATCCAAAATAAATATAAAATGACGTCAGAGAAAGAAAGACATAATGCATACATTTGTGAAAGGGGGAAAGGGGGACATGGGAAAACTTAGAAGGGAAAGGGGGAAAAAGTAGACACGGGCTCTTCAACAACAAACTTATGAAAACATATAGGAAAGTGTCATTGGGAAATAAAAAAAAGGCAACGAGCTTTGACAATAATCTAAAAGTGCAAAAACTGTTGCATGATGAAAAACACTTGGCGAAAAAAAGAAAAGACTTACAAAATAGATTATATTTTTTGGGGGGCAAAATCCCCGGGGGGTGGAAAAAGGTGGATCAGGTAATTTGATTTGGGGTTGGGGAATTGGGGTTGGAATTAAACTTATAAGGTGCTTAGAAAACATTAAAAAGTGAAAAGGGAAATAAGGATTAAGAAATGTTAAAAAAAAGTGAATTAAACTGGAAAGAAAAGGGGGGGAAAATCCTCGCACACAAGGAACAAAAAGGAGTGTTATAACTTAGACAAATAAAAGAAAAAGGCGACAAAGGAAGAGGTTAGAGACTTAGAAATTAACTAGATCCAGCATAATAGACAAAAGGGACCTAAAAAATCTATAAACTGGGAAAACAAAAGTGGTACGACACGGGGGGGGGGGTGGGGTTATTTTAATCTCTTGGTCAAGAATCAGGGGGGAGGGGAAATTGGCGAAGATCAAGGGATAGCCAGGGGGAGGAACAGGATAGAAATCCAGTTAAATGGTCTAGGGAAAAATGGGAAAAATTTCTATGGGACCTGTAAAGCGTATAATGATTAAGGGATAACGCAATATATTGCAGTGGAAAACAATAGGTGAGGGGCCATGGCTCGGGGTCGAAACTACAAAAAACGCACGAAAAAAAAACGCCATTTCGTCAGAGGTCCTGAAAATTGGGGGGAGTTGGGTGAAGGGGGAGGGAAGAATTAAAGATGGGGGAAAAAGAAAAGGCGAATGCGGCAACACCCAAAAAAAAATCCCGTAATGTTTATTTTCGTTGACCGACAACCGGGGAACAATTAAAGGAAAAACCTGAACTGGATTACAAAAGGCTGGTGCAAGGACGTTATCTGAACCAGAGGGAGGTCAAAGTAAGTTTTTACTGAAAGGTACCGCGGAAAAAAACCAAAAAGGGACAATAATTAACCTTATGGATTGGAATACAAACAAGAAAAATAAAGGGTGGACTAAGGTTGACCAAATGGGAAAGGGTGGCTCAGAAGGGTGAAAGAACTGCTAAGTAAGGGACTTGTTCGTGAAAATGGGGGATGAGGTGAAAAAAAACGAAAAATCGCACGCTTGTTTGAAAGGGGGGGGGGAACCGACTCCCGATCCGCCGGGAGGTACTCGAAACGTGGAACGAAAGAAGTTGTCGTATTAAATCCCAGGATGAAACACCCAGAGAGTTTGGCTGACGTTGTAAAATGGAAAAAAGGAAGGAAAGAGCGTAAAGGGGGAAATAAAAGAAGGCGAGCCAGTTTCGGGCTAAGCCGAAGATAGAAGAACAAAGGACGACAATGCCTTTGAAAGAAAGACGGGAAGAGTCCGGCCGCTGACCAAAATATGACAAAAAAAAAAGGCCGCCTCGCGTTACTATGAAAGGGACGGGGGGGGAAAATTTGCCGGGTAAGCGGGGGGGGGGGGGGGGGGGGGGGGGGGGGGGGGGGGGGGGGAGGTGGGGGGTGGGGGGTGGTGTGGGGGGGGGGGGGAGGGGTGGGGGGGGGGGCACCCCTGGAATAAAAAACTTCCCTCCCCCTTGCCTCCCAACTTCAAGGGGGAGGCATACTCTTTACGAGTGCCCTTTTCCAAGCTCTAAAGCGCCAGGGGAAACCAGTTATCTTGCAATCGAGAAATCTTAAAAAGACGGGGGGCCCCGGAATTCCAAGAAGGGGGGCTAAAAGAACATCCCGGGAAAAAACTGAACCGGGAGGGGACTACTTGCAACAAAAAACCCCTTTTTCTTTGTGCGGGGGGAAAACACTCCTCGAAAATCGAAAAACTTGGGGAACTTGGGGGGGAGAAAAGTAACCGGGGTTCCGGGAGAGGCCCCGGGCAGGCAGGTGCTGTCCGGGACCTTTGTTCCTTTCTCCACTCGGGGGATGTTTATCAGATGAACTGGAGGAGCGCACCGTAAGGGAAAAATTGTATGACCTTAAAAAAGGGGCAATCGGGTTTACCGAAGGTGGGGGGGGAAAAAACTCAAAAGAACAAATCCGGGGGTTCAGGGCTGGGGGAAAAAAAAGAAAAAAGCAACAACAAGGAAAAAAAAAAAAAAAAAAAAAGAATAGAGAGGTACAAAACCACACAATTCTGTTTCTCTTGAAAAACGACCGGGGTAAACCCGTTTACTCGTTCCCTTGAAAAACCGACTTTTGCCGGCGTAACGGATTTGGGTAAAAAGAAAATGAGAAACGCCTGCGGAGACTTTTGTGAGAAAAAAAGGTCAAAAGGGTGGACAACCTGGTGTGAGTAACACCAAGGAAAAAACCACGGGAAAGAGGGGGAAAGAACCTGGAATGCAAAAAACGAAAAAAAGTTTAAGAGTCGCGGGAAACCAACACGAAACGGGGGGGGCCTTCGTGCAAGGCGAAAACACGATTAGGGGAACGCAAAAGGTAGGGCTCACTTCTGTGGAGAAAAAAAAGAGGGCCGGCTAAGGGGGGCCCGAGTCGAAAGAGGACACAAAAAACAAAAGGTGCAGGCGGAACGTCGCCCAAAGGGGGAAGCAGGTGTACAAGAGGCGATAAGGTCCAAAAAAAGGGGCGGGGGGAAGGGCTCGGGCCAAAGTCCAAGGGGCAAAACAACCTCGTGAGCCGGCAGCCCACGGGAAAAAAAGAAAGGTTACGCGAGGCACAAGGTCGAGTCATCCTTTGGAAATGGAAGGGGGGGGGGGGGAGCGGTAGTGGGAGGTCCGCAAGGGGGAACTCTGTATTCCAAGTCTACAAGGGAATATGGGCAGAAAGAAAACGACCGGAGAAATTCGTGGGGGGGGGAGCAATGGTACAATCCTGTTCTTACAGGGATTTACAGGAAAAAACTGCAAAAAAAAATCCTGGGTGCAGTTACGGGAAAAGGGAAGGAAGAAAAAAGAGCGTCCCGAGGGCGATTAAAGACACAGGGGCGAGGAGAAAAAACTGGGAAAAGAAAACCAATCGTGCGAACAAGTTGCGGATCATATTAAATACGGCGTCCTACAAGAAGACTGCTTAATTGTACCATAGGGGAGGGACTCCAATGAGGGAAACTGGGACGGGAGCAAAGGCGTGCAACAAGGAAAAGAAGACGGTAATTTTGGAGAGGAAAAGCGGTTACGACTATGAGTGAAAACAATTGGGGGGGGGGAAAAAAGAAAGGGGATAACGTCTGACAGCCGTGGGGCGTAAAAAAAAAAAAAAAAAAAAATCTAAAAAAACGGAAAGGGGTTCAAAAACACAATAAGGCTACGGAATTGAGTAACACGTTGGCGCAAAAAAGGAAGGAAGCCCTTTATGAGTAGATCAAAAGTCCCAAAAAAACCGAAACCCATCAAAAGGAAAGAAGCTACCGGCCGGCGTGTAGTTTAAAGAACAAGTACGGGGAGAGATACTCTTGGTGTCAAGGAAAGAATACTTGGGAAAAAAAGGTGGATTTAAAGTCAGAAGCCTGAAACAAAAAGAAAAAATTTCTATTGGGAAGGGCGGGGAAAAAGAAATAGGTTTAAGAGGGGAAAGAAAAGAAACGGAGAAATTTAGTCTTGCTCCACAACTAAAAAGTTCAAAGGGTATGAAATATGATAAGAAAACAGTGTCGTGCTGGTGAGTTTATATAAGGGGAGGACTTGAGTAGATAAAAGTGGGAAAACTGAAGTTATATTGGGAGGTTAGTTGCGCAATTCACCTTTTGGGGGAGAGGGAACCTGAATAAGTATTGTGTGGAAAGTTCCTTATTAAGGGGTGGAACAAGACAGCATTGGAAATGGGACAATACGTTGGTACATCAAAGGAAAAACAAAACGTCCAGAAGCCTCCTTTATATTTTAAATGGAAAGATATAAAAAGAACACAGAATTACCGTGAGGAATTGGGGGGGAAAAAAAAGTTAATGGAGGGAAAAAAAATACCAGGCATGAAAAACAAGCACAGAATGCCATACAGGGGGGGTGAGGGGGGGATGGAAGAAAAGGGAAAAAGAAAGTGGTGAGATGACAAGGAGCATGTGGAGACTCGCAAACAAAAACAACAGGGAAGGAGAGACGTTTTTCCACTCAAAACGTAGCACAGGAAAGGAGAATCAAGGAGAAAACTTGCTATCGTGCACAAGGAAGTAAAAGGGGGGGAAATGATATTTTTTTTTTGCCGGGGGTGAATTAATTGGGGGAACTATGGGACTCTCAGAAAACTTGTTGAAAGGGGGGGGGTGTGGGAGGAGAAATGGGAATTCTAAACGATCAGGTAAAAGGGGCAGGAAGCGGGGTTTGCATTAAGAAAAATTTGGGAAATTTAAGAAATTGTCAAAGGGGATGGTTATACTCGTGGACAGAAAAAAAGACCGATAAACATAGGCAACGCACCTTTTTTCAAAAGAGAAGGAATTGGGCGACCCCAATTCCAAAATAAAAAAAGGGGAGAGAGAGATCCAATTATCATAGGAAAAGAAGGGTTCCTCCAGTTATAATACCTCTAAGAAACTTACCCCCAACCTTAAAAAAAAGAAAAAAAAAAGAAGGTGGTTGTAATACAATCTTGTTTCCCAGGAAAACTGGAACCTAAAAAAACAAGGGGGGGGGGCAGTGCAAAAGCGCTCCTTAGTTTTAGTAGAAAAATGCTAGATAAACTTAGAAACGGGTCCGGTTTCGCGGGGGGGGGGGGTCAGAGAAAAAAGGGGAAACTGACTGGCAATACTCCTCAAAATTCCTGGAAAACCACAAACCCGTAATCTCGGGTGGTCTAACTACAAACACCACCGTCACGTGGTCCAAAGGGGGGGGAGGGGAAATGGAGAAGAACTGTTGGTTTGACAGTGATGATAGGACCACTGAAGGGGAAAACGGAGGGCAAACACTTCCGAAATAAAACAGACGAAATGGGGACGTTTTTTCAAACTGAGCTTTGAATTTAGGGACAAAAGGCAAGATGGGTCCAAGATTATAGAAACATGATACGCCAGGGGAAAATGACGCAAAAAAAATAGGCAAGGAAACTCGATCGGCCAAGAATGGCCACAAGGATGGGAGGGAAAGCATATTGAGACAAGGGAAGGAATTATCATGCAAAAACCTCTCTTGGGGTTCACATCGGTACCCCGGGGGGGGGAGACATGGAGTGTCTACACAGCACCGTGTGTGTACTGAAAAAAGAGGGAACCCGCTGGACCCGACCCCGTAATTTCGATGAGAGAGAAAGAAAAGGAAGAGCACGTTGGGGGGGTCTTTTTAAAGAACACGAAGAGGAATCAAAAGGGACAGAACCAGGTTGCGGAAAACGACCAAGGGATGGGGAGAAGGAGGAAGCCACCCCAGATGGGGGGGGGCGAAACGTTGAGGTAGCAGGGGGAAAAGGGCGGGGGGTAAGCTAGTGATAACAACGAGGAAAAGTAGAAAAGCATCCTACAGGGAGTTCGCCAGTACCGAAAAAAAGGTCCCCGGCGTAAAAAAAAGGGCGAAAAAGCAGCCAAAAGACACCAAAATGATGGACTTCTGAAAAGGCGCAGCGGTACAGACCTGCAAGAAAGAAATGTGGAAAACGGGGCCATGCACCGGCTTAAAGCCTGTGTGGAAACAAGGGAGAACAGGGGGGCACCTGGGAAAGGGTGGGACCGCCCAAAGCACTTTTTTTTCAGATCTGAAAGCCAGGGGAGGGGAAGGAACTCTTACTCTTCAGCCGAAAGGGAAGGAGAGCAACCAAACTCTAAGGAGGGAAAAAACAACTTAGACCTTCCTTCACGGCCGGTGGGAATAAAGGGAGTACTACAAGGGGAAATCGCCCGGAAATTTAGTTAACCTTAACTAAAAAAAACAAGGTACGGATTGTCTTCCCTCTACGAAAGTCGGCACTTTTGGGGGGGGGGGGGGGGGGGGGGGGGGGGGTGGGGGGGGGGGGGTTTTGTGCAGGGCAATTACCATTAGTAGGGTACCGTTGGTTGTACCTTATGGTAGAAAAGAATGTTTAGAGGGGGGGGGTAACCCTGGTGTGCCCTGTGGATTGAAAAAAGGTTGGTGGTTTTCTTCCCACTCTTAAAGAAGGCGTTAAGCAAAAGAACAACACCCTAAATAGGGGGGGGGGGGAACGGAAAATGGGGGCCCTTCCAGAATGTGGGACGGTGTGAACCCTTGGGGAGTCTAAAACCCGACAGTATTGTGTGTTCGACCTAAAGCGAGACAAAAAAAAGGATTAGTGAGTGAAAGATCGGGAAATCAAGCCCCCACCCAACCCATCAAGCGGAGGATCGCCCCACAACCGCACGAGAATTTCCCAAACCGGTTGCTTCCTACAGAAATAAACCGGGGGGGGACGTTAGGGAAAAGAGGTAAAGACTTCCATTCCTAAAGACCTGCAATCTAGAGGGAAACAAAACAACATTCCCCACAAATGGGTAACAAGGTGGGGGGGGGTTGGGAAGCCCGATCCACCAAGGCTGTGTCTCTGGGTAAGAAGAAAAGGATGGAAAAAAAAACGTTTGTCTACCGTCAAGGATGAAAAAAAAAAAGGGAAAAGTTGGGTCACACTTGAAGGGTACCTAAAGGAAACGGAGGGTTAAAAGAGAAGTGGGTAGAGTACAAAAAAAGAAGGGAAAAAGAAGGCCCCCACAAACTAAGCATAAGTTTGTTGGAAAAAAAGGGGGGAAAGGGACAAAAGAGGAAAGGCGGCAGTAGCGCTGGCCAGCAACAGGGAAAAGGGGGGGAAGAGGCCTGGGAGGGGGGAAAACCAGCGATGCCCGGGAGGAAGGTTGAAAAAAAGTGAGAGGATTGCCCAAGGAGCTCTCTAGAGGGAATAGGGGCAGGCAGGGGGGAGCTAAAGTTGGAGCGGCAAAGGGGGGGGGAGGCATCCAATGGGTAGGAACCTGGAAGCTGTATCCGGCCTAACGGTACCCTTTAGAGCTGGGGGGGCCAAGAGTTTATCAATAGCTACTTCAAAAGGGGGGTTGTCTACTCTGATTTTCCCTAAGAAAAAAAAAGCGGGGGTGCTTCACATCCGACGTAATACGAACGACTAGGGCAAAGAAAAATCAAAAGAGGGGCGGAAGTCGTGCGGACGGAAAAAACCAAAGTCGTGCGATATTGTCAGAGGAGGAAGGGGTAAAAGGGAAAAGGAACCAAAAGGTCCTGCTTCTGGTCAAGGGTAGGGGAAACGGGGATGGAGAACTCCATGGAGGAACACTGGGGGGGAAAGCATTTGGGGGGGGGGATGGAAAGGGTCATCGGTAATGGGTGGTGAAAAAAAAAAGCCGGGGGGACAAAGCCGGTGGTTTCCGCAAAGGGGGATCACTGCGAAAAAGGGACATCAGGGAATAACGTTCCTTGGACCAGAAAATCAAGGGGGGAGGGGCTCAGAAACAAGAGGGGGTTTCGAACTACACATAACGGCACGATAAGGGGTGGGCGCAGCAGCCCGCAACTTATGGCCCAGAAAAAAGCAGAAAAACAGCAGACAACGTTTATGAAGAGGGGAAGGTTGAAGAGGGGTTGAGAACACGAGCATTACAGGGGGTGATTACTTCTGGGTTTTTCCACGTGGAGAAAAATTTGAATCTGGTTATTGGGGGGGGGTGGCTTTTCAAGCCACCCAAACAAAGATAAAGTTTTTCTCACGGTTTGGAGAGAGTTGTCAAGGAGGGTAGGGGGGGGACGTGAAAGGAAGGAAACGTAATTCTCGAGTTCAGACCTGAAATTAAATTTGATGAATTGAACAGAGAACTAGGGGCAAACTTTGCCGGAAAAGGGTAAGGGGTGTTGGGAAGTAGGGGGTACCTAATATGGAATAGTTGGGATTCTAAGGCTTATATTGGGCGTGGGGAGAAGAAGGGTTATCGAGTGGAACAAAAGGGGGGGGGGCTAGTAGGGGAAGAGGGTGAAGAGAGGAAGGGGGAGACGGGAGTGGGACATGGGGGCGGAGGGTGGGGAAGCGTTTGGGCTGTGGGGGGGAGGATGGTTGGGTGCTGGAGGTGGGGGAATGAGGGATGTAGATTTAAGAGGGACAGGGTGTGAGGAACAAGGGTTCCGGGGGGGGAGGGAATCATGTCAGCTATAATCAAGGCCACTAAAACTAGGGAGGAGAAGAAAAGTTGATAATGCCCCGATCAAAAAGGCTACCGTTTCAGTTGACAAAAAAAGACACAAAGAAAATACCGTGCGTACCTTTCCGTGAACACTTAGAAAACAAAAAAGAATGTATGAAAGGTTCCCGCCAAACGGGAGATAAGCAAGCAAAAAGAAAGGTGTGCCAAAGGGGGGAGGGACTTGGGGGTTCTCTGTGACAAACGGTTGAGATGAAAGGACACGGTG
>Ga0179591_1203708_pt1 | contig 15195 bp, 18 predicted proteins | sample CZOMad2_1_08_16f_FD_182891 | JGI IMG/M metagenome (GOLD analysis project Ga0179591, IMG submission 182891) | Vadose zone soil fungal communities from Angelo Coast Range Reserve, California, USA - CZOMad2_1_08_16fungal (PacBio error correction) | ecosystem: Environmental > Terrestrial > Soil >...
AGGAAACAAAGGGTCTCATGGCGATTGTAAGGAACTTGGTCAAGTTTGGAGTGTTCAAGATAGGAAAAAGAGTCTGCTCGCTGTATGGAAGGATGTGGGCTAACTTTCGACGCCAAAAGAGCGAAAGCAAAAAATGGTGCGATTTTAGATCCTTTTATAAGACATTTTCAAAAGCGGGACAAAAAGCACTATCAAGATAAGGAAGAAACCCGTCAAGAGGGACCAGCATGCGCGTGCCTGCCCGCCTACCGATCAACGAAGAGGGACGGGGCGAAAATAAAGGGAAAAAAAGGCCCGATTGGCTGCTACAAGGGACCCCAAAAGGGGGGGAAAAAAATGCCAACGACCCACACGGGAGGTGAAAGTACGGCGGCGAGAAAAAAACGAAAAAGGCTCAACGATAGCCGGCGCCCCTCAGTTGTGGAGAAAAGGGGGGGGCAAGAAACGAAAAACCACGAGACCAAGGAAAATTTAAAAAAGGGAAGAGGTGCTGCATGCTGTCTGAGCTCAGAAGACAGCCGGGGCAGCTTGATCAGTAAGGGAAGGGGGGGGGAAGTCACCTCGAGAAAGACAACAGGCGAATAACACCGACGCTAAGGGTCAGATCTCCCGCCGTTCACACCCGCGATAAAAGAAGAAAAACCAAAACAAGGGGGGGACAGGGGGAAAAGGCGCATCCGTCTGAAAATTGCGCTGTTTAGGCGAAGAACGGAAAAGGGAAAAAGCTACCGCGCGACATCGGAGGAGCAAGGTCTCGCGTGGGCAGACCAAAAAAAAACTCAAGTTAGGATGTAAAATAGAAGAGGAAGGGGAAAGAGCCAACCCGCCGGCGTACTAAAAAATTAAGATTCGTTCACACTACACAGGGGGGGAAAAGGAAGGGGGTCGCGATCAATGGTGCCTGTGCCTGGCTACATCGAAAGAAAGACCAGCCACGAAAAGGAGAGCGGTTCTCCAAAAAACTTCGCAAGGAGGAAGGCCGGGTGGCATCGCAAAAAAAACACAACTCTTACTAGGGCTCTGGTAAAGTGGGATCCTATGGAAGCTAACGCAAAGAAAGAAGAAGTCAGCAACATGAGCTAGGTGAGGCATTTCCGTAAAACCCAAAACGGAGGTTCGGGTAGATTCAGAGATGGGCCGAAGTGAGGGAAGCAGACCCATATCGTTTTCTGCAACGAAATCCAATCCGAGAGAAAGTCGCAACTTCAAGAGCCGCGGGCAGGGAAAAACCGACCTGTCATGGGCTACCCGACAAGCATCCAATACAGTGGACAAGAGGAAGGATGGTACGCAGACGATAACCTCTCCGAGCTGCTCAGGGGAACTGACCACGAAAGTGGGCACCAAAGAGGCGGGCCAGGAAAAAGAGGTCATAGATTACCTGGACACCGAACCGCGAGCTCGGGAGAGGAGAGAAAGTAAGGCAAACAGACCTGGTACGCATGACGCGGAATCAGGACGATAGACAAGAAAAAGAAAGAAACCCTCCTCGTGCTCGAGGTCTTCCGGGAAATGACGAAACTGGGCTCCTAAGGCGAGGAAAGACGTCCGGTCAAAGAAAGTCGACTTCGACTGTGACGGAAGGGAGAGACAGCAAGGATGTCTATCCCTCCTAAAGAAGAGCGCATCGCGGCCGCCTACTCAGGAAGGCGGGCGACGAGAATCTTTGGGAAGGCGAACAGGAGAAGAAGATACAAAGCTCCTCTTGTTTTCGACTGAGTCAATGGGAAAAAGGAAAACCGGGACGGTCGCTGGGTGTCCAGTGAATAGGTGAAGAGAGAGGAGCAGGCGTCCGTAAAAGAAGATGGAGGGGGAGAGGCCTGACAGGCAACCTTTCCACTATTAAGGGGCTTAACCTAAGCTCGGCGAAGAGAGATTAGTTGGATAGCGTTAGCAAGAACCCCACCAGGGGTGCCCTTGGGGGGGGAATCAGATAATGACGGGGGCAAACAATCTGGGTTATCCAAAAGGAAAAGGGGGTAATTGGTACAGTGAAGGAAAGGGGAGAGAACCAACCGCATATAAAAGGGGCGGAGAACCGTCCACGGGAAAGAACGTCAAGGAGTAAGGTCTTTTGACGGAAGGAAAGATTACTCATCTCTCTCCACAAAAAATTAAAAGTATTACAAAGAAATCAAAAAAGAAACTTCACCAAAACAGGGGAGCGCCCAGTCTATGGCAACCTTCCTTTTCGAAGGGGGGAAGTCGCGGGTCGGTAAAAGGGGGGGGGGGGAAAACGCGACAGAACTCGCAAAAGGGGTCCACTTAAAAAGTGGGCAAACAGGTGGGGGGGGGAAAAACCAAAAAAGCACATGTCGGAATTCACACGGAGTGTCGTGAGTACCAAGCTCAAAGAAAGAGGAAAAGAGGCCGAGCCAGCTAGTGAAACGCAATAAAGGGGCCTAGGCCAAAGAAGTCCAGCGAAAGAAAGACGAAGGAGGAGGACCGTCTGCCACGATCTCAGACGGGAATAAAGGGAAATTGTACCAAACCCCCGCCCGGGGGGAAAATCGTAACGCTTCCCCCGAGAGCCTAAGGGAGACCAGGCGAGAGGAAGATGCGACGGGGTCTCATTTCACTAACAAGGGGACACTAAATCCGAACTGTATAGGACACGAGGGATAGGAAAAGAGCTTGAAGGGTGCTCTACCTCGAGAGGGAATCATCCTCGGGACCAGCAGAGAAAAGGAAAGCCCTCCGGGCTCGGATCAAGAAGTGGGTCTCCGCCATATCTTTAGTCAGACAGGGGGACAAAGAGGGGAGAAGAAGCAACCATCGCCATGATGGAGGGGTGGTTTTTCAAGAACAGAGAAGAGCCGGCCCGAACGCAGCCTGCATACTGACTCAAGAAAAGAAGAGGGAACAAAAGGGGGGGCAGGAACACTCAAGCGCCTTCCAAGGCGAGAAGAACACTTAAAACAAAGAGGTGTCGTGGCCCGAAGCAGAGAAGGGAGAAAGAAGGAAGCTACGAAGGTGACCCTTTCGTTGAAAAAATATCCTAAGAGAGAGGGGGGAGGGTTCGGATTATGACGAGGCGATCAGATCCGGGAATGCAGGGTCGGGAAATTCCGATCAGGTCTGGGGGTAAAATTCCGCGGCCTCAGCGAGGGGGGCCTTCAAAAAGGTTCAGGAAAAAATGGGAAGGGTGTGACGGCAAAGACTAAAAGAGGGAGACCGCTCCAAAAACGTCCGACCAAAAGAGGAAATAGGACCCGAAGCCGCCGCTTTGGGGGGATAATGCCAAGAGAAAAAAGAATTTCATAGAAAGACGGAGTGATCAGCCTCATCCCTCGACGGCAAAAAGTGCCCCTAGAACCATAATAGGGGGGGAAGACACGGCGTCCGAAGTGTATAGGGAAAAAAAATGAAGGGCCAGGTAGACAGAGTGACCCAGCGGGAAAAACAGTCCGCTTGGATGTCTGGGGATCGGGTACCAGAAAAGGAAAGAGAAACCCAAGCGCTCACCCCAGGTTACAGGGAAGCAGACATAAAAAGGAGGGGGGGCTCAGCGTCTCCCCCTGAGAGGAAGCTTTTCCACAGACACATTTTTTCACACCTTTCGGGGAAAAACCTGAGAGAAGAGAACAGGGCAGACGCTCTTTCAAGCCGGTCATGAGGAGGGGAAAAAAAATCTTGGAACCTCCCGATCTCAAGGGGGAAGGGATAAGAAGTAACCATCATACAAGAAGAGTGTGGCACAAGTACGCAGCAGGATCGACTTTATCACGAGGGTGGGTGTGGGAAAGATGGGAGAGCAAGACGAAAAACGGGAAAAAGAGGGTTATCTCAAGGGGGATATGCAGCGCGGAAGCTCTTTCAAAACCCAGAGAAAACAAACGATAAGAACAAAACCAAGGAGAGGGGGGGGTGGGCATCACTCGAGCTCCGAGAATCACATGGTTGGATTATCCCGAAGAAGGTTCGAGGTGTCAGTTGTGGTAGTTGACAAAAGGGTAAAATTCGCGGGCTAAGGCAGAGAGTGAAGAACTATCTTAACGGAAAAAACGGCGGAATCCAGAAGGGAGAGCAAATTGGGGTCGTGTCTCCTCTAAAAAGCGCCCTATGTCAAAGGGGAAGAACTTAGGGGGACATACGTGTAGATAAAGAGGTTCTCACCCACGGAGGTGTTAGCTGCATGGGCACTCTCAAAAAGGGAGACGAGAAAAAAAAGGGGTCTTCCCCTGGGCAAGGATTAGAAATAGGCCTTGCCGGGAAGGTCAGAAAGAAAGCGAGGGAGACAGGAGGCTCTCACCCTAGAACCTTGGAAGGGTAGGAAAGAAAGGACTTAACGAAAAAGATGGAGCCCAAATCCTTCGCTCTGACCAAAGAAGAACATTTCCCTGTAAGAATACTCAATCAAACAAGAAGGAGAACCCCCACACCCCCTCAACCATAAACGAACGAACCACAGCCCGACCGGGGGGTCAGAGATCCACACAAAAGGAGTAAGAAAAAAAAAAGATAGGAAGAGAAAAACGCCCGGTCGATTTTTAGCCTTACGAGGAGGGTTAGGGAAGACATTGTAACAGGGGGGGGTAGTGTTAGGAGAGTAAGGAAAGGGGCTAGGTCAGAGTGTGTGGATTAAGCTAAGTTTCAGCTCTCCAACAAAAAAGGAAAAAATTGAAGGTGAGATCCTTGGATCGCGTCGTCAAAAAAGGGAGGAGCACAACAGTAAGAACAGGGAACCACGCCCTTCACTCTTCGACAGAACGATTGCCAATGGAACCAAGAAGAGAAAAACGGGGAAGGGAAAAGGAGCAGCGGAACCTAACATGCCCTATTTGCTGCTACAGAAAAAGAGAGGCTCAGGGAACACGACGGCGAGCCCAGGGACCACCCTGGTCGATTAAAAGAACGACCTCGTGGAAAAGGGGCCTTCCAAGCGAGATAAACTGCCCCCTCCGATGTAGACCTGGTTGTCAAGACCTGCACCGAGGGAAAAGCTAGGCAATCTGCAGGACCCATTGGACGAAATGGAGATGAAAAAAGAGATCGAAAACCGTCAGCGGGGGCAGCGTATATCATGATGGCGCGAGAAAGAAGGACTATCTATCAGACCAGAATGGAAAGACCCGCTCAAGAAAGGGTGGAAGATGCATCTCCACTCCTTTCCACACCCGATTACTCCGTCAAAGAAACAAACGGAAAGAATCAGAGGGTCCTGCGTTTAAACGACGCAGGGGAGACAACCATGAGCGGGGATGAAGCTCTTTGGGGTCAAGGCCTTTACACTTCTTCCGAGATAAGAAAAGAGGGGAGGGCGACTCGGTGGGCGTCACATACCGAGAAAATAGTGATTCTAAAAAGAGACGCCACCGAGAAGGGCTGGACTATACTGACGCTTTCGAAATTGCACCTGGGGGGAGCAGGGGGGGCTATCACGTGCGGTGCCTGGCTACCCGCGCCGAGATACCGCATAAAAGGAGGCTGTAATGAGGTGGAAGAAACACCCAAAATCCTTCGCTGTAACCTTCTAAACGGAAGGTCCGGAAGGAAGGAAGCGTAGGACTGCGGCAGTGGGCGAAGAGGGGATTAGAAAAGTAGAAACAAAATGATATTCTGCATTTCCGTCAAAACGCGGCTGCGTAAAAAAAGGCGTGAAGAGGGAGTACGGGGAAGGGGGTGAAGAAGGAGAAATGGGATGTCAAAGAAAAACAAAGCGGAGGAAGAATGTCTCACGTGTTGCAGGAACCTGAAAGCGAGGCAGCTGGATCGCCAAAAAAGGCAATGGAATAAACTGCTTCAGGAAAGTGGGCCCCGGCTCTGGGACGGGGCTTCGAGGACACCGCCGAGAACCTCTACATACATGCGCGGCCCTGGATGGAAAAAAAACTGGCAAAATAACGGAAGAGGGAGAGATCGAGGACTGAGTGACCCAAAAACACCGCGATCCTTGAAGGTGTAATCGAGTAAGGAAGCCGAAGGGAGCCACAGCCGGGGACCGCTAAAACAAAAGGCATCTTGAAAATGGTAAGGGAAAGGCCGTCGGCTATGTTCAGAAACAACAACCTAGAGCAGAGAAATGACCGGCAGAATGCGAACCAGGTAGACGGGTGCGGATGTACAAGGATAGAAGATAAAGCTGGGTGCTACTTGCCTGCTATTAACCTGGACAAAAATTAAAGATCGAGGCGAGCCAGCCGAAACTACTGCAGAGAGGCCGAAAAGAAACTGGGAGTGCAAGAGTAGGGCCAGCGTGGAGGGGAAGGTCGCACCCCGGCTCTATCCTCTAAAAACTCTGTGTGAGACTTGAGGTAAGAGGGGGAAAGAGCGCAACCGAGGTGACCGGACTCTGTGGGTCAAAGAAAACTAGGGATAAAAAAATAGACGACTTTAAAGCGAAGGCATTGAAGAGGCGGATGACAGGCAAGTACCGGCCACTATTCCGTGGGGGAGCCCAAAATCTGGATCGAGAAGAGAGGGGTGGAGAGTAATAAAAACTCGTGAATCCGAATGTGAAAAAGGGAAAAGAAGGGGGTTTTGGGTGGAAAAAAGGAGTCGGTACTTGAGAACAAAACCCTCCGCCGACCCGCGATTCTTCTACCCGCCGGGGGCAAACCAATATAAGTGCCAAAGGAGGGAAGCCCAACAGGATCCTCATCTCTGAGCAACCCAAGCGGAAATGAGGGAAAAAAGATAGGGGGAAGGACCGGGACGAAAAGTCATCACCTTTCCAGGCGACGGCAACTAGGGGCAAAAGGGAAGTTCAAACAGAAGGTGAGGGAAAGGATAACACAGAGAGAGGAAATAAAACGGGAAAACAGGACCAGCCCTGCACATTTTCGAAGAACTCAGTGTCGTGGGGGAAGCCCCAAGAAGAGACTCAGAGCCAGCTTAGGGGGGGGACCCACACATCTAAGGAAAAGAAGTCAGCTCCTATGCAGAAGAATGGACAGGAAAGAGAAGTCGTCCGCGAAGAGGAATCGAAGGGAGCCCCAGAAGGGTAACCGCGGTCTGCGCTGGGTCCACAAATCGTAAAAATTCGAAAAAAGGATCATAAGGGATTCAGGCCATAAAAAAGAAGCTCTTCTCCAGCCTAGTCTTCTATGCGGCAAATCGGTCAGGGTCTCTTCCGGAACAGAGAAAGATCCGTCCCGGGGCCAGGTCACGAAAGGACACTACGACTATGAGGGACCGTACGTTACTAGCCATCTCGCGCGGAAGGAGGGGAAAGGAGCACCTGCTCACGAGGAGGTTGTGGGAAAAAGAAGCTACTATCCGGAAAGAGAGACGGAAGCGCCTGCAAGACTGGACGAAAGACCGGCCTTTGGAAAGGGTAAACCGAGGGGGAAGAAATTCGCCTCAAGGTACGCTATACCTTCACGAAAGAGAGGGCGGGGCTCAGTCTCAGGACACAAGAAAGAGGAAGGGAAACATGACCCGTGTCGTGGCAAGGCCTCGACAAGGGAAAGCAACGCGGGGGGGGAGAGGGGGACGAAAATACGAGCCGGGGCAAAAGGCAGAGGTAGAAAAAAAGAAGGAGGGGGGCGAATTGAAAGGCCTCGTTGGTCAAGGTTGAGAAGGAAGGGGCCTCAAAGAGTTACTACTATGGGGGAACCATGACAAGAAGTAGGGAGAAAAACCCCCAACAAAACCATCTCTCTTCACTTGAAAAATCCGTCAATTAACGAATGGCGCAGAGAGACATGTTGGCGTCTCAGTCCGAGGCGAGGAGAATCGCGCTAAAAAGTAGCCAAGAGTCAGATGGGGTCTATGAGTAAAGCCGTCGAAGTTTTCTCGCGAAGACGGGTGGCTGCAAAAACGCATCGGGAAAACGACCCCAAGCGAACTTGGAGTCGGGCGGTCGGAAGGGAAAGAACGTTCAGGAGACCCACTTCACCCAGGGAGTGACTAAAGCGTCACTCAAACGGGCCGGCGTGTTGGGAGGAGACGAAACAAGCTCGGGCCAACCTAAAGAAAGGCGGCCATTTAACTTGGACTCCACCAATCAAGCGATCGACGCTGAAAACAGCGGCAGAAAAAAGGATCGGGCAGCCAAACGCGAAAAAAGAATCAAGAAGGAGGGAAGGTGTCTCGTCGTCGAATGTAAACATCGGACACCCGATTTGCAGAGAAAAGATATGGGAGACGGCTTTTGGGCCCTGAGGGAGCAAAGAGGGCAAGAGTAGAGGGTGAGGCTAACTGGATGTTCTTATAGCGCGGTCCTAGCGGAAAAACCCACGAAAATCATGAGGAAAACCCCCGAGGAAAAGAAGACGCAGCAACTTAAGCAGCAGCTTACCATTTGGTGAAAAAATTACCGCCGCAGGGAAAAAGGGGAAGGGGAGGTGACACAGTGTCTAACATCGCTTTGTCAAAGGGAAAGAGAGGGGAATGAAAGTAAAGAACAGGGAGAAGAAAGGGTAGAGGACAGGTGTCGGGCTCCTTCATCGTTGGGCAAGCGCCAAAAGAAGCCGGGGGTGATATAGGGCATGCCGGTGCGTAAGATATCTCCTCCTTCATAGGGGACCTTAATTGGAAACAGAGAGAAGGCGAGCGTTGCCTGTCTGAACCAGGTTCAGAGAGGAAAGGCAGGGCCGTCAGGGGGTCAAAAGAAAGAATCTCACTCGAACTCGACCGGGGCATTAGGGACGGATGGAGAGAGGAACTCCCGGGAAAGAAAAAAGGAATTAATGGTAAAGAGAAGAAGACGAAGTGTTCCCCAGGATTATCAAATCTCACAAGAAAACAAATAGGCTAAAATGGGGAAACTCGTGCTCACATCAGATTAGGGACCCCTCCCCGACAAGTAGGGTCCGGATGAGAAAAGAAAAAAGGGGGGAGAAAGTATCGGGACAACCGAAAGGGTCTTCAAAGGGGGAAGCGTTGTGATGAGAAAGGGAATGTGGTAACGGCCTCATAGAGTGGAGAACGGCGGATAGAGAGAGGTCCGGATTGTCTTACGGAGGGTGGAAAGGCCAATAGTCAAAAAGGGGGGAAGTTGATATCCTGTAGAGCACCAGAGAAAATAAAACGCGGCAGCGGCAGATCTAGTAAGGAAATCCCTCCGGAATTCAAGGGGAGACCCGGTCGGTCCCTGAACCATACACTGCGACCACGACGGTCTAACTAGACCGCGTCAAAAATGCAGAAAATAGGGACAACAAAGAAGGGAAAAAACGTAACCAATACGTGGCGAAAAAAAGGAAATGTCCCTACTGGCGGCGCTTTCGGAAACTAGAAAACCAAAGAAAGAAAGAAAAAGGCTCAGAAAGGAAAGAAACTGGTGGTAACAGCCAACCTTCAAATCTAAACTGCTGCAGCAACTGGAAGTACACAAAGAGATCTTCGGATGCTTATAAATGATTCGGAAAGCGGGTACAGGGGTAGAGGTTTTTAACTAGCCTGAAAGAGCGTAGATAAAATCCAGGCGATCACACAAGTATCAGACGTGCGAGGAAAATGGAGAGAAAAAGAAGAAGAAAACCAGACTTCTCAGCCTAAGACATAAGAAAAAACTAAACACAAGCGTTTGTCTTAGGGAACGGGGAGGAAAAGAAAAAGCGGGCTCGCGAGTCTGGAATGGAACCTATGACCCTTCTTCCAGGGTATGATGAAATGAAGTTGATCGCGGTGCGTCCATCAAAAAAGGGAAGGAGAGGGGGAAACGAAATTATTGCAAGGAGGCGCAAAAACGCCTGCGTACTACAAAGGTACGCTTTCTGCACAGGAAAATTGGTGAGCAGCGTGGAGAAAAAAAAGAGGGTACTGGGCGAAAGAAAAGAAAAAGAACCAGACGACCCTAGGGGCGATGGCTTTGGGGGAAGGAACAACAGAAGGCTAAGAGAGAATTCACCGGACGTTCCCTGACCTCCACAAAGAGTTAAGGGATGCGGAGCGAAGGGTAAGAGGAAATGCAAAAAAGGGGAAGGAAAAGGATCTCTGCGGCCATTTCCTTACAGAGGAGCTCGGTCCGACGCAAAAGGAGAGTGAGGACGTACCCAAAAGGGGGTTAAAGAACGGAAAGCCCAACCTCGTCAAATCTTGGCGCAACGGGGTAAATGCAACCCGAAGGCCGCTGGGACATCGCCAATAAGGACGCGAGTTGTCTAAGAAAAGACTGAAAATGGTCCCCGGCTCGTAACTTCTGTCTAGCCTGGCCGAGAAATTCTCCTCTCAGAAATGTACACTACAGGGTCCACCTGCGTCGGAGCTCTGTAACGGGACCTCGGGAAAAGTGGCCAACAAAAACGCAGAAGACCGGGGTCGTAGTACCTGATGCCTCGGTCTTCAAGACCGGGGCCGAGGGAAACGCTTACTTCGTCCATTCTTGAAACGTATGAAGAGAAGAAGGAGATTGTCCGGAAAAAAAGAGAGGAAAAGTGGCTGCCATGGGGCCAATCATTAACACAATGGCACGAAGAAAGGAGGGGAAAGACCTACAAGGTTTAGCCGAGCCTGCTAGAGAAGGGGGCCGAGAAGCACCCTAGAATACAAGATCAAGGAGCCACGCAGAAGAGCGAAGGCTATCGCGGCCGCAGAATCAGACTTTCTTAGAAAGAGTGACACAAGCCTGTTCGGGAAAGAAAAGACCTAAGCGAAAGATGTGGTCTACTGATCCGCGGAGAGAGAAAAGATTAAAGGTCGCGGGTGGGACACAAGGAAAAAGAGGAGTCGCGGAAAGAGATAGGGGGAAAGAAGAGAAGGAGAGGTATTGGCAAGCTGTGTCTCCATGGCATCCGGTTCCAAGATAAGGGAAACAACTGAGGAGATGGGGGCGGGACTGGTAGTGGATAAGTAAAACACTTGGAATCAAGCAGAAAGGGGGCAAACAGAAAAAAGGATGTAAGGGGGGTAAGAAACAGTAGGTCGCTTTTCACACCAAAAAAGGCAAAAGAAAAAGAGTGGGAGCGACCCGGCAAAGGTGCACCTATAAGTGCCGCCTGAAAGGAGAGTCCGGTCAGGGGGAATAAACAACTAATCTCATCAAAATGAATAGAGAAGGGAAAGGGATCCTGACCGTGGACGGCTTCACGACCGGACGATGGAACGGAAGGGGGGCGCACTTCTTAGGGGCAACCCACAACGAAGAAAGAGGCAGGGGGGAAAACGCAAGGAAAAGACTGTCCACGTAAAATTCCTTTTATCACAACAATGGTTACCAGAAGCAAATTTCAAATCTGTGGCGAACGAGAGAAAAAAAGAATGGATGAGAATATCCTAGGAGGGGGACGCCAAGCCTCAGGGTTGGGACAAGGTAGGGAAAGAGGCAAAGAGCCTCTCACAGCCGGCGATGCTGGGAAGAGAAATATACCTCAAGGGAACCAAAAGACAGTCCCCCTCTGTTCTTGCTCTGGCCCCGCGGAAAGAGCAAATCCTGGGCAATGATCGCGCGGGTCAAAAAACGAAAAGCGGAAACGAAAAACACACATTAATGGGGAGAAGAAGGCGAATCGGGGAGCGTCTTCTGGTCTCGAAATCGAATAGTAGAGGAGTGACGGAAGGCGGAAGTCGCCCCGACTCCATTAATCAAGGAGAAATCTGTAAGATCACGAAAACCAGATCTTCTTCATTAAGAGGGGACTCATTATAAGTACAAAAAAGGCTCGAGATGATTATAGCGAGGGGAACAAAAAGGCCCGTCGCCGGCATAGTTAACGCAGAGGGCAAAGATGGACGCCAACAAGCCGGAAGAGGACATGGGCGAAAAAATGCCTCACATGTACTTCGAGGCACTTCACGGCCGACGGTGCGGGTGTCCCAGTCTTACGACAGGAAGGAAAGGAAGACAAGTAACAAAGTAGAACATCAAGGGGGACGCTCGGCAAGCTTCGGTAGGTCTTCGGTCGACGAAAGAGACGAGACTGGGGACACTGTCAGTCAGCGTTGTTATTGAAAACCATGATAGGTTGGATGACAGGAAAAACTGATGCGGTTCGGCAAACGTTGCGAAAAACGAAGGGATTGGACTGAAAAAAAGAAACACGCAGGGGACGCCAAAGACGAAACAAATCCACGTACGCAAGAGCAAAGGAGGAAAAGAGAACGACGCCAGCTTTGGTTAAATGGAGATAGTTGGCGTCAGGACATTGGCTGGAGGGAAGGACCGAATACCCTCTGCGTACCCGGGGACCCTAAGAAAGGGTAAACTTGGGGTGTCGCACTGGCCGTCGAAGGTTAAGCGAGAAAAGCTGGGAAAGGAACCAAAAGCAGAGAAAATAGAAAAAATCGATCTGGGATGTCCGGGGACTCTGGGTATCCAAAAGGGAAATGGACGACACGAAGCGCTGCAACGGTGACGGGAGAAGGAGTCAGACGGGCCGGCGGTGGCGATACGTCGGGAAAAGAGGGAAAGGCGTGGCCAAAATAGTGAAGAAACAAACCGATGCGCAAAGAGTCGAACCTGGCCAAATCTATGAGCCTGGTCAAGGCGGAACAAGAGGACTACCCCGAAACGCAACGTTTTAGAAGGCAGTGATAGATTAAAGACCGGGAAGCGAGCAAGGAGCAGGGTATCAGGAGTTGTAACGGCGTTGTCGATCAGCTCAAACCCGGTTAACGCGAGCGTGTGATCACGCCAACTAATGGGATGAAGGCCAGAACCGTAGAGGAAAAAAAGATAAAACCTCATATACGCAGGCCCCCCGTCGCGGGGACGACGAGGAAGGAGGAAGCACACAGCGGACAAGGTTAAATGTCATGAAAAAATCAGGGTGCGTGGGGAAGAAAAAAAAAACAGGGAAATCGGAGGCTCATCCTAGGTCGCAGGAAGGCCAAAGAGTGTGCCAGCGCCGCAGTAGGGGTCTCCCAGGGGAAGAGCAATGTCGTGGAAAATGGACGGTAGGCAAGTTGGTTAGCAGAAATCCTTTCAATGAGGTAGAAGAAAGTCGGGTCGCCAGTCGGTCTGGTAGCAGTCGAGGACAGTCTCCTAGAGAGATTCGTACTGTTCCCTTATCGAGAAAGGCCGCAGGCATCAGGAAAAAGGCTCGGGACAATCGCTCGACAAGTAGAACAAAAGGTTTGGATGGAGGACGCGGGGGAAGGGACGCAACGTAAGGATGTCACAAATAACCTACTACAAAAGCCAGTGAACGTATCGAGGAAGCGACACACAAGAAGAGGCCTACACAAAGATAAGAAAAGGAGGAGGGGTCGTGGTCACGTATTAGAGCGTCAAACAAAAAGAGAGGGAAGAGGAGATGATCGTAACCTAGAAGTCTTCTGGTCAAAAAAAGAAAATTGTTGTAGGATAGCAACGGGGGGAGAGGATCAGAAGTACGTCTTCTTCTCGGGGGGTAGGAAAGGAATTGGGGGCTTACGCGCGTTAAGACCACAGCAAAGAGTAGAGTTTGGAAGAAGAGAAAGGAGACATGACCTGCTCCCGCAACTCGCAGGGATGAAGAAAGACCAAGCGGAGCGCGTCGTTCCGTGAGGCCAAGCGCAAACAGACATGCTCCAGCGAATGAAAGACGAAGATACAAGGCATTCCGAGTCTGCTAACCCGAAAGTCTGCGCACGACGGGAAAAAAAGAAAAAAGACTTAAACGGTCAGAAAGGAGGAAAAAAAAGGGGGAAAGTAGAGGAAATAGGCCTGCGCCTTCCTATTTAGAGAGTCAAAAGCCACCTTCCAGAAGGAGAAAAGAAACATTTAACACAGTTGTCCGCTGGCTGAGAGGGGGGAGAGAAAGAGAGAGAGAAGGGATGGCGGAAAGAAAGATGGAGGAGCAGCAGGGAACTCTCATACGCTCGGCGATCCCACCATCGACCCGTTTTCTAGCGGATAGGAAGAAACAGAGCGGCTCACATTAAGATGCTGCAAAGGGAAAAGAATACGGACTGTTTACGGAAAAAGGAAAACGTGTCGAGAGGGGCGAGATCGGGCCGCGATTACCCGCTGCAAACTTCGCCACTTAAGAGATAGGGGGAGCCAAAGACCGCGTACGAAAGGTCGTCGGTGCCACGAAAAAGCCGTGGCGCGAGAGACGAAAAAAGAAGCGAAAGACCGGTGGACGCAAGAACTATCACGGGCTGTGCCTGGCTACAAGAGACACGACATCGGACAGGGGGGAAAGAGGGAAGAGCGTGGAAGACAGCCCTGAACGACTTCAAACCTTCGAAAAGAAGAAGATGGGAACTGGAGGGAGGGTACAGAGGGCTCATGCGAAGGAAGGAGAAGCACATAGCAGAGTGAGCCATTGCGGGAAAAGAGCGGCGTCGGTCCTCAACGCGAGAATAATAGAATGGGGGGGAGGACGAAAAAAAAGAGGGGTTCAACTAAAAAAAAGACGAGGAGGAAGCTCTGGCAAAACGTTTTGAAGAAATGAAGCGAGTAAGTAGGATTCGAAAGCGACCGATTCTCAGGGAGACTCAGACAGGTAGGGAAAAGTGGCACCGCTCGTATCGCGCTACGGGACAGCTTTAAAAGACTAAAGAAAATTCTTAGGGAGAAAGGAGGGAAAAGGCACCTTCGTCTTCCAGGGCTCGGGCTGACTAATCGAGGGCGACTGAAACAAAAAGAGAAAAAATACAGGGAGGAGGTGAGAAACAAAAAGGGAAAGTCTGTAACAAGGCTGAGAGGGGCCATTTGCATCGGCAAGCGGGGGAGACGATGCTTGGGAAGAAAAAGGAGAAATCAAAGGTGATGCCAGGGGCCATCATGCGAACCCGGAGACAGGGAAGAGATTTCGGAGAAAGGAGTCGAAAGAGAGGCTGAAGGCAGACGCTGACCTGTGCAAGGATGAAAAAACTATCGGAGGAAAAGAGAAGAAGAGAAAACTAGCATATTTACTGTATGGCAAGAAAGATATTGTCCAATTTGGGGAGGGGCGACCGGCTAGTATCAGACAACACTGATTGGGAGGGCAATTTCTCAGGAACACAGGGAGGTCAAGGGAGGGAAAGAAGATTCGCTCCTTATCTATATGCGGCGGGAAACATCGGCACGGCTGAGTGAGGAAAAACGGGAAACTATGGCCGTGGCGTCACTAACGAGCGGAGAATCGAAGGTAGGTGCGTTCACTAAGAGCGGATGAAAAATGGAAGGGAAAAAGGGTGATCAAGGAACAGTGTTAATTGACAGTGAATGATGTCTGCCTTCAGCCAAAGAAGGGGGAAAAAGACGCCGATGACGGCGACCTTCCAACGGTGAAAACCGGGTGCGCTAGGATTCAAACGGTTTAAGGAGAAGAGCGAAAACAAGGGAAGGGAAAAAAATTAAAAGTGATCCTGTCCCTTGACGGCGCAGTCGAACCAAAA
>Ga0179591_1312953_pt1 | contig 15195 bp, 24 predicted proteins | sample CZOMad2_1_08_16f_FD_182891 | JGI IMG/M metagenome (GOLD analysis project Ga0179591, IMG submission 182891) | Vadose zone soil fungal communities from Angelo Coast Range Reserve, California, USA - CZOMad2_1_08_16fungal (PacBio error correction) | ecosystem: Environmental > Terrestrial > Soil >...
TACCAGTCCGATGGTTCTTGGGGGGAACGTTTCAAGCACAAAGCGGGGAAAATCAGGCAAAAAGACGGCTGTATGCTTGAAACCGGGGAATAAGGGCTAGGTTTCGGGAAAAACGGAAACAGAATCTTGGAAGAAAGAGGAATTTCTGGAGGGGCGGGAAAACAAGCTCAGGGTTTTTAAAGAAATCAGACCCTTTCGTGGGGAAAGGTCCCCGCAAAAAAATCAGAGCAGACAGAACTGACGAAGAGTTGGCGTAAAAAGTTGGCCCCAACCAAAACATACTTCAGGTAGGGGGGGGACTTGTTGGTGGGGAGGGTGGGTTTGGCGGAGAGAGAGTAACATCCGGAAAAGAAAACTGCAAACAAAAAGAAATCATTGGAGCCTATGGAGACTCGAACGCCGAACTGTGCATGGTGGTTTTGTGGGGCCGTTTAGGACAATCCGACCCTCAGAAAAAAAGTGGCGCAAAAAGAAAGCCCAAGGGAGAAAACCTTCACGAAAAAAGAACGAAGGCGGAGACCGGCGCAGGAGGGTTGGGAAAAAAAACAAGAGGGGGGGGGCGATTGGGGGGAAAACTACAGCAAAAAGGAAACTCTTCTGACATTGCCTTAACCAAAAAAAGCTTCCAGGGAAAAGTTTTAACTAGACAAAAAAGGGGATGGCTCCCACGGGAGGAGGGGGTCTATTTCTTTTGGGCGACGCGGGGGAGATCGGCGAAACCGAAAAGCCTTACAGGGGCATTGGGGGCTGCTTCAAATTGACAGGGAAAAAAAAAAACCCATAACACCAATGGAGGGAGAAAAAGAGGGCAAACGTACGCCTCTCTACTGGGTCAACCCAAGGTATCAGAACCTTTCCAAGGGAAAAACCACGAAGGTGAAAGGGTCTCTGTAATCTGACCAAGAAGCCCGGGAAGTTTGGAAAAGACAGTAGCGGCGCCACATCTCCCCGCAGGGAAATCTAGATCCAAACACAAAACAAGTCGTTGAAAAGGAAAAAAGCCCTTGCGGGGAGAAAAGAAGGCAGGTAGAAAGAACCCAGGCTAGGATAAGAGAGAATATCTTTTTTTCGCATTTTGAAATTTCAGGGGGTTTAAAAAGTAAAAAAAATGAAAAAAACATGGAAGGATAGCCGAGAAGGTCAAGCCCCAGAAAATTTTTGGGGTAGGGGTTAATTGAAGTTCCAGGGGGAAACGTGGAAGGGGGGTAGCACGAGGTGGGAGGATGTTTCTGGCCGCATCCTATGCGTAGGGCAGCCAAGCACTCCGGAGAAAAGTGTGCGGAAAACCCGAGTAGCAAAAATTGGCTCAACACTGAAGTACAGCACACAGGGGGTAGCCGGACCCCCAGGGTAGGAAAGAGCTGCGACGGGGAATAAAAACGGGCCCCAAGAAAAGAGGGGGAACTGTCTTGTGTTGCAAGGCACCACTGAGCCTAAGAGACCGGGAAAAAAACGCGGTGAAGTTTTCGATGTAGGCAGCCCCCATGAAAGGGAGTGTCCGCCAAACAAAAAGTGATAAATTGAAAGACAAAAAGGGTGGAAAGTTTCCAAGTGCACGTTGTGACCCGGAGGGTGAGGAAAGCCGAAAATGGTGTAATAATTGAAAAAAAAACTGAAGGGGGAATTGTTTACAAGAGCCTATCGCCGGAAATCAAAACACAAGAACACCTAGTGTTAAAAAAAAAACACTGAAAAGGAACTAAAAAAAGACTCACAGAGGGGATTTATAGGAAACGCGAGGGGGACGATTCACTAAAAAAGCAATTGGCGTGAGCAAGGACTTGAAAACACAAAAGAAGCGCCGTAAGAAAAGAAAAGAACCTTCAGGGTCTCCGGTCCACGGCAACGAAGAGTTTGCAAGCGGCCTAAAACGACATACAAACCAAAAAGGCTTCGGCCAGAGGGGGAAAAAAGCATCAGCAAGAGAGGGTAAAGCACCTTAGCTTTGGAACCAAACCTCCCAAAAAGAAATTTCCAAGGGGAAAGCAGGGTGGAAAAAAAAAAAATCTCATAAGGGATCCCCGGCCCGAGAAAAACATTCAACTAGTGGGAGTGGAGAGGCAGAAGAGATTCCTGGGGGGGAAAAAATGGCAGCACCCAAAAAAGGCACGATTGAGGGGGTTCAAGGTGGTTTTGTTACGGACGTACTTGAGGATTGTTCGGTTCAATGTCCACCAAACTGGGGGGCCGGAGCGCGTGCAAAAAGAAAACGGCGAGAACAGACAACCTGACTTTTTGAAAAAAATCGAGGGCATTGACAAAAAGTAAACCTGGGACACAGGACGGAACTTCTCGAAGCAACGCGCAATGCAAAGAAAAGGTCGAAGGGGAAGCTGAAGGACAAAAAAAAGGCTGGGGGAACGTGGTCAAAACCTGAATTGTTAAAGTTTGTCTCACTGAAAAAATCTCGGAAGTCAGCAAAAGAATAAAAAAGCAATAAAAGGGGGGGTCATTTTTCGATATAAACTGTAATTGTGTTGTCGCAACTGTGGAACACTTGGGTTAACGGACTTACAGGAAAGAAAAGAACCGAAAGAAAAAAAAAAAAGGAGGAAAAGGCTGTCCAAGAGGACAGTGTGTAGTGAAAGAAAATCGTGGAAAAATATTAACGGAACTGGCATCAAAAACTACCAAGCTAAACACAGCCACAAAAAACGCTCCCATTGTTCCCCGGAGCAAAACTAGCAGGGGGGCTTGGGGAGGGTTGCAAAATCCAATGGCAACCTATGATGGTTTGCTGGCCAAGGCCAACAACAACTCCGCCGGAGGTTTTTAGAAAAGCGAAAAAAAGCCGAACGAGTGGGGGGGGGGAGGGTGTGATGGCACGGAATCACACGAACGAAGCTTGGGACAGTTCAAGTGGCTCACTGAATAAGCTTGGCGAAAGGGGGAAAACCCGTGTCATAAGACAAACAGGAAAAGAAAAATCCGAACAAGGTGTCAGGAAGGGGCGCTCGAGTGCGCAACTCTGACTACGGAGAAAAATCTACGGCAAGAGAAGGCCGGGCAAACGCATCCCAGGGAAAAAAGCCGGAGTGCAGAAGTAGGACGGAGCGGTTTACCTCAAGCCACAACTGAGAAAAAGGGAGCACTTTGTAAAAAATCCGGTGGAAATTACCTGGGGGCCCAATCAGAACGGAAGGGTTTAGGAGGGCGACCAAACACAAGAAGAACCCTCGTGGGGGGATCCCGCACGGCAGTGGACGAAAGGTCTGTTTTCGAACTGGATCAGAAAACCAAAAAAATTCGAGGAAAGTGGGCAGCAAAGCCTGCCGGGAAAGGGAAATTCAATAACAAGCTAACGAAAAAAGGGGTGTAAGGGTTTCATCAGGCAAGGGCCTTGCGCAGGAAAAACTCCGAGAAAAAATCTGGGGGGGAAAAGGACGCACTTGGGGTCCCGTTTGAAAAAAAATGAAAACGGCAGGGAAGAAAAGAAAACTTCCAAGGACGGAACTCATCAAAAGGCTTTTGGTAAATGGAGAACTGGAACAGTTCCTGTGGAAAAAAGAAAGACTCACGGAAACCTGGGGGGAAAAAAGAAATCAGAGGGACAACAGTTCTCATCGTGCCCACGGGCGAAAACCGCAAAACGAAGAAGGGGGGGGCACAGAGGCGAGCAGGGAGACAAGGGGAGAAGTCGGTCGCCTTCCGGCGATCAAAACGTTGTCAGCCGCACGAAAAAGGGTTGGCCGTGTCCAGGGCGGTCCGCTCGCCTGAACGTTTGGAGTTGGGACCAAACGAAAAGCTTGGGGGGAGGGCAGGAGCGGGATGCACTTACGTTTGTCCTTCAGTAACTTGAAAGGAAACAAAACTCTCATCAAGAGGAGTCGAAACGCGGGACAGTTAAAAGCCGCCAAAATAAATTAGCAGACGTGTGAAAGACGGTCTGTCTCAAACGCAGCCAAAAAAGAAAAAAAAGGAGGTGCAAAAAGACAAGGAGTCGTAATGTCCCCACTAAGGCCCGCCTGGGGACGGGGAACGTGTCCGAAACAGGAACAACAACCGAACCATTTGGACAAGAAGGACGCCCATATTATTTTCAACAAACCACACCAGGCAACTGGGGAAAAAAAATCAACGTAAAACCAGATTTTCGTCTAAAAGGGCTATTAGAAAAAACAGGAGAAGATGCTGGGGATTGGCTCCAACAGGGCGCATAGGCTGACACTAAAATGAGACTTGGTTCAAAGCTTTGAGAACAGCCGTCAACAACCACTCAGGAAAATAACACTAAGTCAGAAAGCCCCAAAAAGGACAAACTTTGGGGGGGGGGAAGAAGTTCTTTTAAGAAGGAAGGTTTTTTGAAGTGAATGGGAATGCGCAAAAAAGACAGAAGAACGTTCCTGAAGCAACAAGAAACAGTTATTTCCTGACTCCGCAAACACTCATAAACCCCATCATGAAAAAAGCCAAAGGAAAAGGGGTCAAAAGCAAGGTAATAAAACAAACAACCAAAAAACGCTACATAGGGAAACTTTAAAATAGACCCAACCCGGGGTTTTTAATATATCACGTAGAAAAATCTCCAGATCGTGGAAAAAACATTTTCAAGGGAAAGTCCACAAAACCCCGTTTCAAGGATCAATCAGGAAAGGTCTCCAAATTGTCCATGGACCTTCTCAACGGGAAAGGGGGTGCAAATGAATGGTTGAAAAAAAAAAGGGAGGGAAAAAAAAGGGGGAGGGGGGTTTCAGTGAAGGAGGTGTACACCTTAGCAACATGGCAAAAAAATAAATCCAAAGAGGGGAATAGGGCTGGGGGGGGGGCCCTCCGAAATGGTCACAGGCCGAGGAGAACACTCCCTAGAAAAAGGAAACTTCCCCTAAAAAGGTCTTCAGCGGAGAGAAAAAAAAGTGTCCCCAAGAAATAAGTTGGGTCCCGAATGCTAAACGAAGGGGAAACAAGTTGGGTGGCAAAGACGAACAATGAGGCAATAATTCAAAAAAAAAAAGACTGGGAGGCCAGGGAGGGGGAAAGAGGTTTCCGAGTAAATGGTGGCCAAATGGGGGGGGGGATCGCAAAGGAAGGGGATGATGAAGGAGTCAGAGAGGGGAGGGTAAAGTTAGGAAAAAAAATCATAAAGGGAAAAAGAGTTGTTAAAAAACAAAAAAGACTGGGGGGGGGGAACTTAGGAAGACAATTTAATTGCCGGGTACAAAAGGGGGAAGGAAAGTTTGGAAGGAAAGGAGAGCCGGGGAATGATACAAAAGGAAGACCCTCAATAGGGGAAAAAAAAATACAAAAAAAAAAGGGCCAGGGGCGAGAAGGAAAAGGGGCTAAAGAGGGGTTAACCAAACATAGGGGTTGAGTTTTGGCGCGAGAGTGACGAAGATTCCTAGATTGGGGTGAAGAATACAAGGGGGGGGGGTGGGGGAGAAACTAGACAAGTGATCAAAAAAACGTGAAAAGGGGAAAAACAAAGTCTTGAGGTGGTTCTTTTTAAAGGTAAGTCACTCCAACGCAGAGGGAGATAGGAAAGGGGGAGTTGAACCCACAAAAAGGGTACCGCTTTTATTTGTTTCCAATCCATCAGGGAAAGTCCTCCTAAGAAAGGTATAAGAAAACTCCGCGGAAAAAAAAAAATTTAAAAACCGCTAAGCCAAAAAGAACCTTCTCGTCCAACAAAAGGTCCTTTGAAAAGACCATCCAGCCTACCCACCAAAAAAAAAAAACAATGAAAAAAAAGAAGTATACAAAAAAAAAAAAAAGAATCGAAGAGCCATCACGAAAAAAGACCACGCTTGCGCCTTACTTCGGCAAAAAAGAAAACAAAAAAAAAAAATCCCTAACGCAAGAAACTAGGCTCTACAGAAGTGAGGGAAACTCAAAAAAAAGCACGTCGAATATGTGATTACGCTTTTGGAAGAAAGTCACCCGTAAAAAGGGCGCCAGGGAAAAAGGGCTATGGTGGAAAAAGACTTATCAAGAATTCACAGCCCAGCCATAATATGGATGGCAAACCAAAAAAAGACCCAAAAAACACAAACAAAAAAAGAACAAACTCGGCACACTCGAAGCGTCGGAGTCACCGACAGGCGGCAAATTATCAAGCTAGAACTAAATCGATCCGCCAAAAGAGGGGCTCCGGGGAAGCAAAATCGAATAACCACACACGAAAGCCCAAAAGAAAAAAATCATCGAACCAAGACCAATCGAAAAGCAACGATTTCTGGGGAAAGCCAAAAATCAACGAGAACAAAAAAAAGACACAATCCAAGCGAAGACAGAAATAAAACCGTGTCCCGCCGAGGTCTTCGCACTTCGATCCCAAGCCAAAAAGCGTCCAAAGGGTTTTACACCAGCAATCCCACGGAAGGCGAAAAAAACACCTAAAAAAAACTCCAAATTAAAAATGGCCGGGGGCGAACGGGGATTTGGGAGTGGCCACGCAGGTTTGTACGGAACCGGAAGACACGGGGGGGTGAGAACGTCACTGAAAGCCCAGAGAAAGAAGGAAAACACCTATACTGAACCAAACTTCCCCAGGGTGTCACGTTCCCAAGATGGAACTCGGGGCGGAAACTAACTGCCGTCAGGGGATAGCGACACAAGGAAGAAAGTGGTGGCCAAGGGGAAGCCCAACAAAAGTGCGAACCAATCAGATTATTCATGACAAGTTCAAAGGGGCCGAAGAATCAAAGGAGGGAAGGGACAATCAAAAAGGAGGTCCGAAAAAACACCCACACAACTTGGGAAAACCATATGACCATCACCGTAAGAAACGAAGACGCTTGTGTAAAAAGGAATGGCCACAAAAAAAAGGGGGAAAAAGAAACTCTAAAAAAATTGTCCACCCCAAAAAACCGAGTTGGGAAACTTCCTCTGGGACCCTCGGAACCCAAAAGGGAACCAATGGGAAAAACGTAGGGTCTTAGTGGGTTTCGACCCAGTAAAAATAATGGCAGAAACAATAAATCAAGACAGGGGGGGCTGATCCCAAAGGGGGAAAGTGGCCAACACTAAAATGGAGGACGGAAGGTTTCACGGTAAGTCTTGTCAAGGTCCAGATCAAGCGGGGAGAAATTCACAACGAACCATCCTAAGAAAGTAAGCCGCTTAAACGGTATAAAGGATCAAAAAACGTTTATCACATTCAAAGGGGGGCCTGCCTTTTGAGAAAACGATATCCACAAAAAGGTCCGAAAAACCCCAAGGGGGGCCGAAAAAGAAAAAATGGAAAAAAATCAAGAGGAAAAAAACGAAACACTTTGTTGGTTCACAGCGCAAGAAAAAGGGAAAAACTCATTAACAAGGAAACAGATTCGCAACAAGGTCAGCGCAGGGGAGTCTCCCATCAAGATCAGGCGAGAAAAGATAGGGGAAGTTTCCAGGGAGGGCATCCTTGTTTCCATAGCCCAAAAAGAAAAACTCACCCAGGAAAAGTCCCCAGGAATAACTACTGAGTCCGTAATGAAAAAAGTCCCCAGGATCCACAGCTTTAACAAAAGAGTGGGAACCGGAAAAACCTTCAACAAAAGAGGGTGCCGAACCGGCAAAGCAATCGAAAATATCAAAACCAATAAACCTTCACAGCAAAGCTCAGGAAGGTCATAACCAGTAATTTCGGTTATGGTGTGAAATCCGAAGAGAAGGAGGGCGGAGGTTTTCGGGGGAAACTCGCAAAAGGGAAAATTGACTTCCAAGTGGGAAAGTTTGACAGGAGCCCGGGGGGACGGAAAAAATTCCGGGGAAACCGAAAATCGGAGGGGACGGGTGGCTCAAAATCAAGTGAGACGGAGCGAAAACGGGAAGGAAAAAAAAATGACCACCGGGAACACATACCAGAAGTCGATAAACGGCGGTGCGGTAACAAACAGGGACAGGCAAATGGGGGAACAAAGCCGTGACCATCACCTAATCCCGGCGCGAGGGGGGGCCATCAAATCAGGAAAAATTGAGGGCAAAAGCGTCCCCGAACGCAAGGGGGCCAAAAAGATTCAAAAAAAAAAAAGTGGGGAAAAAAAAAGTCTCAAAGGAATCTCGAAAACGATGGGGACTGCGACACGAAAACGGGACCCATAACTCAAAGGCCTGGGGGGGATATGGAAACGAAAAAGTTGCAAAGGGAGCCCAGGTAACAGGTGACTAACATTAAGGACGGGGAACGCTTGGAGATTGGGGAAATATCATTCATCAAAAATTTTGAAAACCAAAAGCAAAGAAAAAAAAAGTTACAAGGAGAATCGGCGGGGAAAAACCGCACAATCACAGTGGAGGGAGAAGAAAGAAACCTCTACGATCGTGGCCCGAAGTCAAAGTCAAAATCTGGAGAACGGGATCAGGCATCGAAACAAAAAAAATCAGAAACAGGCGGGGGGAGAAATCGGTAAGTCGGCCAAGGGGTACTGAAAAGGGGGGAATCGTTCGAGAAAAAATACATGAAACACACGCGGCAAAGCCAGGGAAGGATCAACGAAACTGCACCGGGAAAACGAACCAGAAGGTGTCGTTGCAAAAAAAACCACAGAACAAACGGACGGGCTTTCGGATGCGACTGGTGAATTGAAAAAAGGGTTCCAAATCAAGGAAAGGACAAATAGCGCAGGAAAAAAGGCAAAAATTGGGCAAAAAGACGGGGCAGGGAGGAAAAAAGAAGGTTGACAGAACGAGAAAACAAGTTTTGCGCCGTCTGAACGGAGGAAGCATTGGGGGCAAAGCCGCAAGGAGTTCAGAAAAAGAACCGAAAAGGGGGGTCACACCTTGGCCGCATGCAGAGTCTAATCACTTCCAGCCTCAACACCCCGAAAGCACGCCACCCAAAAGGAAACAGGGGGGAAGGTTACCGGGAAAGAACTCCCAAAGGTCTGAATCAAAAAGAACGGAGTTCATAGATGAGGGTCAGCACCGGAAAAAAAGGGGTTCCGAACAGATCAGGGGGAAAAGGGGGTCGATGGGCAAAAAGGAACCGCCAGGAGCGGTGGGCCCGGATCGGGGATGAGCAAAAAGTTGACTCCGAGGCAAGGTGACTAAAAAAATGTCGAAGGGGAAAGGATCTGGGGTAGGCCAAATAAGAGGAAGTATCCGTGGCTGCGGGGCGAGGAAGAGGGAAAACAATCAAAAAAAAAATTTGTAAAAAGGTCGAGGGGGACTCGAAGGGAAACCCACCACCGAGGAAGGGGGGGGAAAAAAATAACCTCGAAACACAATCTACGTGAAACATCTTTAAAGGCCACGGAACTGAAGGCAGACAAGACTCACGAGTGCAAAGAGGAAACACTCTCAAAAGGACAACGTTTCGAAAGGGAGAAGACTGAAAACGTCGCGGGGGGACCAAGGCCTCAAGGGGAAAGGCCCCGGGCGTGGAAACGAAAGTGAAAAACTCGCCCTTGGGACGAGAACGGGGATCGACCGCTTCAAGGGCGTAGAGCTCCGCTGACAGAGTCGTAAAAAAAAAAAAAGACGTGATCAGAAAGGGGGGGAGGGGAAAGCACGCCAAGGGAAAAAGGGGGCTCCGTGTCGGAAGAGGCGACTGAACGGAGGGGACTGGAAGCTGGCAGGGATTAGAAAAAGTTGCGCAAAAGGGGGAGAAAAATTGGGAGGGGGGGGGGAAGAAAACCTAGCGGGAAGAGGCTCCCTGAAAAACCTCCCAGAAAAAAAAAAAGCGCTGAAAAGAGGCCACGATTCCATAACCCGACCGTTGAACGTAGTGAAGCCGCGCCCATTAAAAGAAAAAAATAGGCGGGGAAACTCATTCAGAGAAAAGTCCCCGGGGTTCCAAAACGAAAAGCTGTTAAAAGACCCTGTGGGGAAAGGACACGGGGGGGGAAAAAAAAAAGCACTGACAAGGGGCAGGGTTTAAGTTGAGTTCGACCGCATTACACAACGAGGGGGTAAACAACCGGTATGAAACCCGGCCATGGAGTGTAAAGCGAACGGGCCGAAAATCACTCAAGGACGGGAGTGCATTAAAAAAACCCGGGGGGGAAAAAATTAGGAGAGGAAGGGGTCAGCAACCAAAAGGTGGGGGAAATGCTCTGGGAAGGGCGTGCGAAAAAGGGCAAAAGGGGAGCCTACTCTTCACCACAAGAACCCTGCGTTGGTGACCCTTCCAAGGAAGAGTCCTCACAGCCTCAAAAAAAACTTTCGAAAAAAGGACCTCCAGCCAAGGACGTTGCAGAATAAAACCATGGCACCGCAGGGGCAGGCAAATAGTGGAGGGGCCTAATCTTGGGGGGGAATCCTCCACGGGGGCGCAGTGCGCTACGAACGAGGAAAGGCCAAGTTGGGGAAAAAATAAAAACGACCCTCGCCAAAGGGAAGGGGGTGAGGGAAAACAGGGTGCCACAGGCATGGTAAACCGGCCAAATGGTATGAACACCGAAAAAAATCTACGTGAAGGGGGGCCGGAAAATGGGAAGCGCACGGGTCGCGTTAAATCGGTTAGACTGGCCCCGGGAATAGGAAGGGGTGTTGGGACAAAAACAACCAAATCGCTCCAAAAAAACGAAAGGGAAACGTGGGGGGGTCTGAAAAGGAAGTGATGAGATAAAAACTAAAAAATGTCCCGCACATCTGAGGATTCACAACCCAAGAAATATCGAAAAAGAAAAGTAGCCGGTTGAAGGATTGGGAAAACGGGGCAAGGCGGGAGGGGGACGAAGCGAAAGTGGGGTTCTACGGGGGGACAGAATCTGGGGGTTGTGGGGGGGGGAATCCAGGAAACCGGAGAGGGAGAAATCCAGAACCAACGTGGAGGAGAATTATCGGGGGGGGGGACCCATTTTTGATGAAGGTTAGAAAAACGCTTGTCCGCGAGGGCGCAGTTGAAGAAAGGTAGCCGGGAACCGAAACAAAATACGGAGGGAGGGAGACTGGGGAATATGGGTTCATGGGGAATGCGGGAAGAAAACCACAAACAACCGTGGAACCTCGGGAGAAAAAGGCAGGTGCGAAAGGGGGAATTGGGTTGTGAAGTGAGTGGTGGATCGAAAGACATACTTTTGTGGTTCGCCCAAAAAGGTGTGGAAAGGGGAGGGACCGGAGGAAACGGGCCTCGTGGGGGGGAAAAAATGCTGGGGGGGGGGGGGGAAAACATCACTGACTATGTGATATGGCAGACAAAAAACCCTTCAGGGGGGAAAAAATCGGGGGGGGCCAAAAGATTTTTCATCAAAAAAAAAAACTTTGCAGAAAATGAGTCGTAAAACCCTTCGGGGTTTTAAGTTGACAGCGAAACAAAAGTCACAAAATCCGAAAAGGGAGGGGGGCAAAAGGGGGGGCTTTTCACAAGGGAAGTTTGGAAAACCAGATGACGAAAAAAAGTAGGGGGAGGTAGGGGATGTCGAAGGGCCAGCAAGGACTTTGCGACGGAGGCTCGGTACACCCGGGGGGGGGCGGTGGGGGTAAACGAGAAATATAAAAAATGGTGGGCAGTTCCCAGGGAAGGGTTCGAAGCGAGGGGGGAACTTCTGGGCGCACGTTTACTGTGTGGTTGGGAAAAAAAAGCCTTTGAGAAGGGAAGGGATGCGTAGGAAGGCAGCAGAAAACTAGTCCCAAGTCTAAACCTGCGAAAGTGCGTAAACCAGGACCTGCGGAATTCTCCTTTCACCGAGGGTTCTTAGGAAAAAAAAAAAAAATTGAGAAAACAGAGTTTACGGCAAGTGTTTGTGAAGGGGTTCTGGGGGGTCCATGTTCCGTGACACTGACTCAGAGTAGATGAGGTGGCTGAAGAGGAAAACGGGAGGATGGAGTGTGCTCACCAGTAAGGGGGGGGGAGCGGGGGCGGGACCTTGGGGATGTCCGCGGAGAAGGATGTAGAAATAAATTCCAAGAGGGGGGAAAGGTGGGGGATTGGGAAGAAAAACGAAAAAGGCGTTTCGTCGAAGAAAGGTCTGGCCGATTCGGCGGGGGGCGGTTAGGGTATTGTCTAAGCAGCAAAACAGCTGGGGGGGGAGGGAGGGGCTGGAGCAAGAATCGCTAGCTGCAACACGGATAGCCCAACAACATTGAGTGTGCCGAGTGGGTAACCTTTTCGGTGCGGGGAGTTATGTTGGTCCGGGCGAATGGCGGGAGGAATTGGGAAAAAAATTCCGAAACCTGCGCCTGGGGGTCGTCTGGGTAGAATAAACGCCTGGGCGGAAACGGGAGGTCTGAGAAAAAGGGATTCAGGAAGGAAGAAAAAATTTTCTTTTTGGGTCCAGGGAGCGTATTGGCACAAAAGGGAGAAAACGCCAATCGGCGGCGATGGTCGGTTGGGAACGGGGCGTTGTCAACTCCGACATCGAAAGAAAGGGTTCCCGGGGGAGAATTGGTTGAGGGACAGGGGAGGCTGTCGCCGGAAAGGGTCGGAGGTTGTAATGAAACTGACTAGAATTAATCAAGGGAAGGAAATGGTGGAAGAAAAAAAAAGGAGAGGGGGGGTTTGCTTTTCAAAAAAGGGAAAATCCCAGGATGGTGCGATTTGAACGAACTTAGAAAAAAAAATCAACGGATTCAAAAAGGTTGATAAAGGGGAAAACTTCATGGGGAAAAAGGAAACACAATCAAAACTTTCGGAAAAAAAACGTCCAACGAAGGAAGCATAGGTTTGGTTACCTTCATTTTTGCAGCAGGGGAAAAAAAAGCCGAGAGGGGACAGTTCAAAGGGAAAAATAGAGGTAAACGGAACGCTCGAAACTTTTGGAGGAAAGGCCAATCCACGGGGGGAGGCGGGATTATCAAAAGCTTTCATGGGAAAAAGTGGGAGGGAAAACCTCAAGGGAAAACAGGGGAAACAGGGGGGGAAATGCACATGCTGGAGGAAAATCTAACCCCTTTGGTTGTCCCATCAACGCATCTGAATCATACAAAAACTTGCAACAAAAAAAGGGGTTACACGTACACGGAACATAATGACAGGAACAAGGTGGAACCAAGGAATTAAAGGTGCACAAAAAAAAACTGGACATAAAAGGTGAGGAAAAAAAAAAAATGGACGGGAAACGAGGTGTTTAGGAAAAATTAGTGTCCCGCTAATAACATGGTAGGTAGGGCTTGGACGAGACAGTTTACCGGGGAGTAAGAAAGGCAAAATCTAGAGATATCAAATTAGGGGAGGGTGGGGGGAAAATTTTGAAAAAGAGGTTTACAAAGAAAAAAAAATAGAATAAGTGTGGGCCCCACAATTTTACAGGGGGGGAAAGAAATAAATTTCGAAAAGAAGGAAAGCATGATAAGTGCAATGAAAGAAAAGGAAAAAGATTCTCATTGGGGAGGCAAGAAAAAGTGGCCTAGGGGAACCGGTGTTGGGAAATTTAAGTGGAATTGGAGGAAAACTTATGAGGGGGGGGGCTTCTTTGTGGGGGGCAAGGAAAACCCGTATGAATGAGGAGGGGTCTGTGTAAATGAAAAGCCGGAACAGGGGGGGAATTCTGAGTCAGAAGTGGGTCTATGTCCAAAAACGCAAAACAGAAAACCCCAAGGGTACGGAGCGGGGGATCTGTCAAGCTCCACCATTTCTGGGAAGTGACGCTGCGGCGCAGCCGTGAGTAATGTCGAAGGTGTAACATTGTGAAAAGGGGACAGCCGTGATTGGAAAAAACCATACAAAAAGGAACTCAACAACGTCCGGCAGGAGAGAACATTGTAGGAAACAAAAGAGGTGCAGGGTTGTTGGTCCATTGGGCGAGACATTCCCGGGGGGGCGGGAAAGGGGTCCAAAGGGCACGGCGGGGAAATACCTTCCGGGGGGTGAAATCATGAAAGTCGCGTGAGAAGGGGTATTCGGCGAGAATAACAAAGGGGGCACTCTGGGAAACTGACGGGGAAATTGTCAAGAAGGAACCTCAGAAAGGGCAACACATCGCGCGGAAGGTGGACTACATAACCTGAAGCATCCCAGGATCATGGAAAATCGCGACACGTCTTTGCCAAGATGGAAACGCGAACTGGGTGGATCGGAAATAAGGGCACTCTTGGGGAGAGGAGAACTCCGTGACAGGCGACAACAGCTAACGAAAACCATTGGGAAGAACCGCTCTAAAAATGACGCATCGAAACATAAAAGAGGGAGTCGGGAAAAAGGGCCTGGAACAGAGAACTCCAGAAAACTTTCCGCCGGGATTTTGAGGTTCACGAAGGGCGAAAAATGCGGAAGAAATGAAAAAAATCCGCCTTGAACTCAAAAGCAATGTGAAAAAAAATGGTAATGGGTGGAGAAACGCAAGGAAACACCTGAAGTCCTAGGTCAAAAAAAAAACCTCAAATGGGGGCTTCGGCAAGGGCGTTTTGCGGCAAGGATAGGGACGTGCTCCGTTGCGCCAAAAGGTAAAAACTTTTGGAGAGCTGGCGAGGTCTTGGGGCGAAGGGTACCGCTAGAAAATCCTACGTTCGAAACACTGGCGGATTCATCGTCAGGGAATGAAAAAACCATCAACAGGGGGGGGGGGAGAAACAAAGAAGACATAATGAAAAGGTAAGGGTCACAAAAAAAACAAAGAACTTGCCAAGGAAAAAAAGGGGCTTTGCTCGATCGGAGCTGACTCCGAGGCGGGTAGTTGGCATAAAGTAAGAAACTGTTGGGGTGCGGGGGAGAAAGGATCTGAGGGCACGGTCCTTCGAAAAATTTGAACCTCCAGACCTCGGCCGGAAGGAGATGCTCCGGAGCGGAACTTGACGGGAAAAGCGGCGGGGTTTGGCACCAAAAAAAAGTCAACTTGACAGGGAAAGCGTCCCCTGGGGAAAATTTGAGGGTCACGAAAAGAATTAAATCACAAAACACGCGGCGGTAAGAAGGAAAAATTCAAAAAATTAGAGAGCGATTGAGGTTGGGTGGGGGTGGACTAACTTTGGAAAAAAAACCAAACTTGCTGCAACAAGAGAAAAAAAGAAAGGGGCCCCATAAACGACTGGCCGTTCACCGCTGGCGGCAGACGGGGAAAAAAGGTTGGAGCTCAAAGGGGGAGGAAAGATTCCAGTGGGCGGAAAGGCCCGACCGGGTGAAGGTCTTTGTTTGGAATCAAGGTCTCATGCGCACCCGGACGTGCACCTCCAGGGGAAACTGAGACGGAAAGTCGGAGGCGAAGGCAAAGCCAAGGAAGGGAGGACACACAATTTTCAGGGAAAAAAATTATTGTCGGTGGATGGAGCGCCGAGCCCGCGAAAGAAAAACTCAGGTGGGAGGAATCAAAGGGAATGCAAAAGTCGAACATCGCTCTAGAAAAGGGAAGAATGCCTTCAGGAGGAAAAAAAAGGCGGGGTAGGCGTGAACAGCAAAAA
>Ga0179591_1378363_pt1 | contig 15195 bp, 12 predicted proteins | sample CZOMad2_1_08_16f_FD_182891 | JGI IMG/M metagenome (GOLD analysis project Ga0179591, IMG submission 182891) | Vadose zone soil fungal communities from Angelo Coast Range Reserve, California, USA - CZOMad2_1_08_16fungal (PacBio error correction) | ecosystem: Environmental > Terrestrial > Soil >...
CTCAGGCGGCAGACGTTCTTTGTGGATGGGCCAGTAAATGAAAGAGCTCACGCCGGTAGAGAGCTAGAAGGAAAACGTAAATAGAAAACTACCTTGTTTTTGGGAACTGCTGCGCGCGTCCTAATATCTCCAGGATCGGCGCGAAGGGGGGGTAACTGAGATGGGATTACAGAGTCGGACGGACTTCTACAAAACTAGAGCGCGGGCAGGCGATACAAGCGGAACAACTCGTCCGGTCAGTGCGTTCAATCTGCCAGGGGGGAGGGAACTCGGCTCCTAACCAATAGGGAAGAAGTAAAGAGGCTCTTGACTGAAAAATCCGATCCTCGGAGAGAGGTTTTGCGCGACCGGGGGGGAACGTAATACAGGAAAGGAAGTCAAGAAGACCTCGAACAAAAGTTCGGGGGGAAAAAAGGGAGGGTAGAGAACGGCGTCATAAAGTTGGCGTTAAGAAAATAAGAGAGAAGCGGCCCTGTGTATCTGACGGGGGGATAATTTCATTCGTCACAAGGATCGACTATTCAAGGGGATTAAAAGGTGAAAAGTAACGGGGAGTATCGGATATGACGAGAAGGGGGGGGAAGGAGAAAGAGAGAATCGAGGAAAAAAAAATAGGGAGGGGAAAAAAAGGAAGAGATCCTATTTCCGAGTTTCAAAATAGAGGTACTGCTCTCAAGATAAAGGCCCTTACTTTCACAGATGGACTCCCGTAAGGGGAAGAGGGGGGAGAAAAACCATTCTCTGAACTGGAGGAGGGAGATAAATCCGAGAAAGGCAAGGGAAGGAGGGATCTTAAACGACGATCGACGACCGGACGCAAGAGAAGAGGAGACAGCGGGTTTCTAGGTCGTCGGAATCGAAGGAGAGTTAAGTCTCGCACGATCTCCGGATCTGCAGGATTCCTCAAAAAAGGGGGCAGAGAGAGAAGGTATGAGATTCTCGGATACAAGGGGGGGGAAAGAAGGCAACGCAAGGGGGCGAACCGGTGGGAAATGTCATCGAATGAAAACAAGGCGTCGCAAGGAGTGGTGAGCCCAGGGGCGGTTGGGAGATTGGAAGCACAGCGGGGGCGAGTGAGTAAAAAAAACATAACGTCCGTCGAAATCGTGAGGATAGAGATTAGAAGACGGGGGTAGCCTATGAAACCACAACGCGGATGGAGTGGTCGTAAAAGGTCCTCTACAGAAGAAACGTTGTAGAGGCAGACAGTGGGTCCGTGTGCAAATATAAATCCCCGACGGGGCCAGCGAGGAAACGGTCAAGGTGAATTACCCGAGAATTAAAAGAACCGGTTTACGCTTACTGATTGGAATGAATAGAAAGAGCGAGGAATAAAGAGGGGATCCAACCTTTTCGTGACTTTGAACCATAGGGTCGGAAAGACACTAGGAAAGTTTCGCTTCGGAAAAGAAGAAGGTTACTAGTTAAATCGCGCTCGTGTCATCCTCTGACACCAGAGCGAAATGGCCCGGAGAAAGGGAGAAAAATTCTGGTTGAGAGGTACCAGAGAAGGCGGGGCAAGGCGAGGGCGGAAGGGAAAGCAGAAGAAGCGGTAACTAGGTTGGTCTGTCTTGGAAAAGGGTACGCTCTCAACATAATCGGGTTCTCGACAATCTCCGAACTAGAGGAAGGGGAACGGGGGGCTCACCGAGAAAAGACTAAAGGAGAAGGAAGAGACGGGGAGGAAACAAGAAGACCAGGGGACGGGCGTGAAAATATTCAACCGATAGTCGTCGAATTTCACAGGAAGGAGAAGAGTCTTTAGTGAGACGTAGCTCCGAGAAGGGGGATTTAGACTAAGGAAAAGGGTTTATACTGGAAAAGACGGGTCGCACAATCGCCAATGTTGCTATATCAAAAAAATAGAAGCTCCGAAGATGGGAGGGAGGAAGGTAAGGAGAATCGAAAGGACATCGAAGGAAGAAAGAGTGTATCTTTCATAAAGCCGTCAGCTTGGGGGTTAAAACTGGGAACAAACCGCATATACTGGAAATCTTATATACTCCTGACAAAAAAGCAGTAGACCGGTCTTTCCCAATCTTCGGGCAAAAAGAAATCCAGCGCGATAAAAAGCACCTTAAGGGAAAGGGGAATGGCGGGGTTCTGGACGAGAGGAGGATTTAAAAAGGCTTTTTCTCTCCTAGCTTACCGTGACACTCAAGGATAGCCGGTCACGATTCCAGTGGGTACGGGTCCGGGAACTACAGATGGAAGAAAAGACTGCGCCAAATTGCTGGGAGGGAGGGAGTAGGTCCAGGAACCGCTTAAACGAGAGACTAATTTCATAGAACGTTATCATCTCACCGGCAGCCAAGGATGCGCGATCAAATGCTCAAAATAAAAGCTCCTAACAAGGGGGAGGGGAAGGCATAAAAGATGACACCGGCCCCGGCAACATTTGACCCTACTGGAAAAGGTATGGCCGAGTTCGGGGGAGGAAGAGAAATAAGAGGCGACTCAAAAAGAGGGGGGAAGAGATGATGTTTCTTCATAGTGGACAGCCTCAAGGGGAGGTATATGGTAGTGGAGAGGCGAATAGAACCAACCCAAAAGGGCAAAACAAAAGCATTATTTGGCTCTCGAGTGTGTTAATCTTGTGACATGACCGTGACAATGGGGGGGGTGCATACCAGAAGAAGGCGACATCGAGGAAGGCCTTATAGGCTGTATTAAAACTGTGGCCGAAGCGAACCGGCCTCCTAGAGGGGTGAAGATGACCAAACAAAAAAAAAAAAAAAACCCGGCCCCCAAGAGAGGTGAGGGACGTCGCCGGAGGAAACCCGAGACCTCATGTTACTGAAGGATGGATGCGTCTTGCTGGAATGAACAAAAAACTTGATAGCCGAAACGCTTAATGGGAATCAGGGAAGCAACTATTGTCCTTAAACCGGGTCGTGTGAGCATCGGTCCGGTTTTTGCACGGCGGGCAAGTCGTTTAGAGGGCGTGTCGGGTCAAAAGGGCGGTTTCCCGATCCACGGAAATTTGGATATGGGAAGCATACACCGTATGAAACTTGCTCTCCCAGACGATAGATGGACTGAGAAGTTTTGGTTAGTGGAAGAGAAGAAGGAACGAAGAAGGAAAGGGAGGACCCCATGTCTTTCAAAGTGTTTGCAAAGCGCCTGGATGCCCAACGCTCACCCATATTGGGCGAATCGAGCTGCGCGACGGTCTGAAAATAAAAAAAACGCGTGTCGCGCCGCCCCAGCAGTTGGATGAACGGAGGAGTTATCTGGTCAAATTACGGAGGGGGGGAATAGGGAAGGACCAGAGAGCCGTCGGGTTCTTATTGTTGGGAAACCGATCGAAGGAGTGTTCCCGGGTGTGGGGCGAAAGGAAGGGGGTTGAAAAAAACAAGGGACAATTTGCAAAAGGCTTCGCGCTGTGAGCTGCCTCGGGGAGGTCAGAGGGTCCCGGGGCCTCGTCTGGAGGTCGATGTGGGGGGAAAGGGAGGGCAAAGAGAAAGGGACTAGCCTAGGCTGAGTTTAGAGGACCGAGTTAAGAAAAACTCCCGCATCCATGAGAGGATGAGGCTCGGTGGGAGGGTATGGGGTCAACACGGACGACCATGACCATTCTTGCTGTTGACAAAAACCCAATGCAGAGGTCTTCAAAAAGCCGCAGAAGGAGGCTGGTGACGGCCTCGTCCATCACTGGGCGATCCTGGACCATCCGTCGGAATCGAAACCAGGAACAAACGACGCGTTCATCCATGAGGCGGTCACGGTTGACGTAAAGCTGACGAGACGATATCGTCTCAACGCCATCGGGCATCCAGGAGCGACAAAACCCCGGTGAAAGCCGTAGGACCGGGTTCCAAGCGAACGTCGACGCGGGCCTTCCGAACGCCTAGTCTCCAGTTCCGACGACGAACTGCATCCTCCGACGGGAGTGCAGAACTGGGGGGGAAGGCAGGGAACAGCATCACCTCCGGTTGATCATCTCCGAAAAGTAGGAAGCTATCAAGGGGAAATAAAGGCAGATCAGGGACGACACTGATACCTCAAGGGTTCGCGGGTTGCGGAAGCGACAGACTGTGTCAAAAAAGGGCCAGAGGGGTCTCAGGAACGAATGGGGGTTGTCCCTACGGAACGAATAGGTGCTGAATCGGGGATATAGGGAAAATCAACAGCTTTATAAACGATGGAATGCTTCGAACGCAAAACAAACAGATGAAATCGAGGTCCCATAACTTGGAATTGGGGTATTGACCGATGTCTTAGCGACGTTATCTCCATATTGAAATTCACGTTCCGAGAATTAGGGTCCTCAAAAAGGATTGTACACAACTACAATGACGGTTCAAGTCGAGCACCCAAAACTTGATTGTGTTGCATTGTTTAGTGCCTGGCACTCTCATGATCCTCATCAGTTCCGTTGGATAGGTCAAACGGGTATCTAGGTTAGGAGAGTGGGGGACGCTCGAACAGTCGCATGACCTCGGCACGCCCGGAGTGGCCAATGTACGTGAGGGGGCAGGTGGTCAGAGGTAGGAACATCTTTACCAAAAGAGCCTCCTTCGCGTCGTATGGGGGGCTGGTTGGGGTTTGTAAGAAACCAGTCAAGAAATGGAGGCAGGGGCTAATAACTTACTACTATCGATTCCAGAAAGACGTAGCTAGGACATTAAGAAGACCGCCCAGCTGTTATTGGCGGGACACTGGAAAAAGTTACATAACCACTTTAAGTCCAAGTTAAGCCTGGCTCTAAGAACTCGTTCGTCTCCATTCAAGGGGGCCACTCCACAAACAGGGGAAGGTGAAGAAGGAACTCAGACTCATAACCGCCTCACAGGCCGGGACGAGAAGCATGTAAATAGGGCGATCTGTCAACAGGCGGGCTACATTTTCAAAGGGGGGGTATAAGCATCGGAACAGAGGCGGGGAGGGGCTACCGTTGTGTGGATCGCCACAGACGAGGGTTGGAAACTCAGCATGATCATTCGAAGGGGAAAAGACTGAAGAGCGAAAAGGTTGACAAGACAATCCAGCAAAACTGGAGCGACGGTTGACGAGCAATGCGGGCGAGATAACTTCATCAGAGGCAATGATGCCGTGAAGAAGAGGGGATACGCGCGCAAACGGTCGAAGAAAGAAAGGTCGTCTGATCGTGACAAAGTGGAGAAAGACGCCGCAAGTATGATGAAAAAGCTGAGCAGGTCTATCACAGGAGGGAAAGGACACTAAAACGGCAGACTCGTCGAGCTAGAAGACCAAAGGTTATAAGAGGGAGATTCAAGTAAAAAACCGGGCACGGGAGGGAAATAATTCTCTCGCCTGCGACGGCGAAGTCGTTAGGCCCAACGGAAGACAAAGGAAATCGCGGGGGAACTCGAGAAGGAAAAAAAGTTCCCAGTGAAGCACCTTAGGAAGGGAAATAAAGGAAAGAAAGGGACTGCTGGGAAGAAAAGCTCTGGGTCATACAGCGCTTAGGGGGGCTCGAAAGGGGGAAGGACATGGAAAGCCTTAGTAAGCTGCGAAACAGGAAAATTCGGTTGCGGAGTGGCAATAAAGTTCCCGGTGCGCGAACCAGTCTAGACAAGGGAGACGGGGGAATCGGAATAGGAGGCATCGTTAGAAACTAACCGACACGAGTGTCGGCTGCCCGATCAATCGCGACGCAATCAAAAAAAGGGAGCGGAAAGGGGGAGCGAGCATTTTTGTTGGGACGAGAGAGGTGGCCAACGCGCACGAACAAAACCTTGGGCGATGCAGGCGCGCCATAAAGACGTCAAGACTGGGCATCATTTGAGGGCTTTCTAAAAGAAGAGACCTACCCAACGGAACGAACGAGGGCCCCGAGTGAGGGGGAGACTCCTAAATCCTAGGATCGTGTTGGCGGACCGGAATTACTAGCAACTCCCGCCGCGCGGGGGAGGAATTACCGCGAAGACTGGTCCGGTTGCGGTCCGAAAACATCAGAAGGAGCCGGGATAGGGAGTCGGAAATAACGAACGCCGCTGGAGGCTTCATTAATGTTTAGGGGGGACAGAGAAAGCTTGGGGGACAACACGACATAGATAGTCTCAACAAAAACGGGGAGAAAAGAAAGGGCATAGATCGCGTGCAAAAAAAGTGGGTTCTGCCTCCAGTACTCAACATTACCCGGGAATTGACAGGGGAAGGTAGCTCTTCTTAGGATCTCGAAGAAGGGGGGAGAAAAAGGCCGAGAGAATCGGACGCAAAAGACCTCTCCGCATACCGCTTTTCAACTGAAGTCTAGCGCTAGACATTAGCAGTGAAAGGTCTCTTAAAACAAGGGAAAGAGAAGATGAGTGAAGTAGGAGACTATCCTATCTTCAGGGGGGGGGGGGGGTCTGTAAAACGAAATGCCAAGGTTGCAGGGAAGTTATCCTCCTTCACTCCACACAAAACAGGAGAGAGGGGAAAGTTTTCTTTGGCCGAAGCGGGAAAAAGTGCCAAACTGTAAAGAATGGGGACGGCTCAGCGGAACCCTGTCTGTGAGGGGGGGCGAAGTAGGGGAAGGGATTCCGAATTGAGCTCGAGTTCCTGGACAGGCCGAGAACGGGGAGGATGGGAAGAACGTTCAGCGAAAACTATCTTCTGAAGGCGACTCACAGTATCATGGGCGCTAATCCAGCGAGATATCAGGTTTCTGAAAGGGCAGAATCACCGCCCGTTCGGACTACCGGAGGGTTCGTGGCGATATATATCGGTAACGAGTTCCAGCTCGAGGTAACGCTGTCGCCGAAGCACCCGAGAAGGGGGAGCGCGTCAGTTTGGGCGGATGGAACCAATTGGCGGGACGTACGAAAATATGGAAATAATACGAAAGTACCCAGTGCGGACTTTCCATACCAAGAAGTCAAACATAGAAAGTCCGACATATCGAACGAAAGGGAAAGAGAGGCCAGTGAGGGGGAAAATGAGAGACCATGAAATCAGCATAAAAAACCAGAAACTATGCGAAGACGGTAGGATTGTTCAAACAGAGCAGGTCCGCACTGAGCAGTTGCAAGGGGGAATGGACTTGTTGGAAAACCGGCATCCCAGAGGGGGAAACGCTTTAAGCGTGGCAGGAAAAGACCTCAAACAAACAACAAAAAAAACCGTAGGCTTAAAACAGGGACGGATCGAGTAAAAGGCTCTGGGTCATCGAAGCCACGGCTGGGAGTAGGGAAGCAGAATGCGGAGGGATCTGGTTCCCCAAAACCCGGGCATCCCGGAATAAAGAATATACATTAAGTGAAAAATCGGAGGCTTGCCCGAGGACGCCCCAACGGCGGAGGAATGGAAACTCAGCAGACCCAATACTGAAAGGTGGCTTGGGGGTTCGGACTCGCTGACGGGTTTTAAGCCCGGTGGGGTGGGGGGGGGGGTGCTGCCACCGGGCGGAAAGACCCGACGGGACCAATCCCTTAAGTAAAACAGGGTGAAATCGGAACCAAGATTGTCCGAACCTCCGTCGGAAAAGAAACGAAAGATTGCTGGGGATCAGTTCTCGGAATGTCAGAAAAAGAGTCCTGTGTAAGTAGAAAGGCATATCACACGTAATTAAGCCGCCGCGGGGGACAACCTTGCGCCACAAAAATCGCCGTAAGAAAGAAAGAGTGTATGGGTTCAAACACTGAAACAGGGGCGCAAACCGGCACAGGCAACTTCAAGGCGGAAACAGGTTTTCGGTGGAAAGCCGAACTGAAAAGGAGACCATCGATCGTGTACCATCGCGAAGAAATAAAAAGGAGAAAAAGAAGAATGTCTCATAGTGGCAGGAGAAAAAAAAGGAGTGGGTAAAAGAAAGGAAAACATGGCACTAATGTAACATCAACTGCACAGCCCTGATGCGGGGGGGAGAAAGGGCTGGGGGCATTGTCGTAACGGGCAAAAAAGGTCTGATCAAGAGTCGATGGAGCTGGAACAAGACTGGGAAGGAAAGGTGACTGGGCGATTAGGCCGCTAACTAAGCGAGCGTTAGGGAAGGGGGGAGTAGGGGACTCGATTGGGGCTAAATTCCTCACCGGTATACAGGGGGAATAGTCGACCTAGGGGTGAAGGCTAAAAAGAGCTTTTAACTTTTAGGAGTCGGAACGAAGAGTATGGACCACAAGCGGTTGATGAGCGATCATTCGGGCATTCAGATGATGCAACCTCAAAATCAGTTGGAGGAGGTTTTGGAAGATCAGGGTGGTCCTGCGTGGGGAATCAGAGCTCTTGGCTAGCAAGGAGGGACTTGGGAATTGCGTCCTCCTGGGCGTATTGGTGTTACACTGATTAGGGTGCTGGTATTTATCAGTCTTGCCTCACCTTCAAACTGATGAGCGAAAGAAGTCTGAGCATGAAATGGGTAAATTTCTCAATAAAAAGTGGTTTATGAAGGGGGATTTTAGCCAAAGACGCAGAGTCAGCTATGGGAGCAAGGGCAACCGAAAAAGGAGGTAACGGTGGGGTTGAGTCTCGCCGGGGGGCCCACGCTAAAAGGGAAAGACAGATACCTTCGAGTCGAGAGGGGGAAAGAAGAGAAAATCACAGGCGAAGAGGATACCTTGAGAACGCCTCCAGGTATGGGATGAAAAGTATGGTTCTTGAGGACTTCGTGAGTTCATAATTAGAAAGACATATAAGTTGAGGGAAATAGTCCTACAAAGGTCAGGAGGCGGGACGGGAGTGTTTTGGAGTGGTTCTAAAAGAAAAGGCAAAAGGGTGTGCCAGGGCACGCGTTATTTTTTGTAGACCGGTCCAGCAGGGGGGGGGTAAAGGTGAAGAAAATCGGGAAAAAAAATGGCAGAATCTCTAAAGGTAGAGCGAACTGGGAGTGACGCGCGATGTCGTCCGAGGTAGGATTAGTCATCGTAAAGGGACTAGGGGGATCATCAGCACGGGAGGATGGAAAAAAGAGGATGAAAAAACAATATGGACAACAAGTCGACAGAGGTACTGAGAGAAATGACCCTGAAGACCCGAAGGAACTCCCAAGAGAGTCGTCTTCGCTCTGAACCTAGTGGAGGGTAACGAGTCTCACAGAAGGGTTAGGTGACCACTCAGAGAGACTCAATGTGCGAAAACCAATCACGGCAACGAACTGAACCGGGATGTTTACGGGAATCTGGGAACTAGGGAAAATCGGCATCCTAACTACACGGACCAAAAGATTTAAATCGACAAGGAAAGACGTAAACTGGAGGGGCGTCGCGGGACTCTTAAGGAGTCGGAACTTAAAAAATAGACGCTGAAAAGAGAAGGGCGCAACTCCTATGGTTGGGAAATAAAAGGGTTCAGAGCGAAAACCCAGAAATACGATTAGAACTTTCAAGGTAGAAAGCACTCAAAGAGCTTCAGACTGGAGAAGCCTGAAAGCGTAATCCTAGAAGGTTCAAACCTACGCCTCCTGGGTATAGAAAGCCTCCAGTGGGAGGCAGAAGGGGCCGTAAAATGCAATCACCGCAGCGGTATAGTAAGTAAACTAAAAAAAGACACTCTTAAACGCCGGGATCTACACGAAACGTAACGAGAGAAAAAAGATCCAATCATGGGCAGGGGGAAAGCGTCGGAAGAGAACAGAAGGTGAACTTTCACTGTGAGGGGCAGAAAGAAGTAGGGGGGGGGGGGGTGCGCATCGCCACAACTATAAAGGACCTCTTCGGATATCAGCATTAAGAAAAAAGAGACCGATTCAAGGAACGGGTTCGAAGCTAAAATGAGGTAGTGAAATCGATTAAAATTACAAAAATACCGCTTAAGGAGTCAGGATTTACGGAGAAGGATCATCAGGAGCAGTCTGGTATCAAAGCCATACAGGACGGCGACACGAAGGGGGAGTCCAATGAGGGTTAAGCAAAACGGGGCAAAATATCCAATTTTACTCTCGCCTCGACAAGGGATTTTTCAGTGGGGGTTGAACATGACGAACCAGGAGTCATGGTGAAGAATCCTAAAGGCTTGGAGGTTCGAGTCCCCCTCTGAGACATGTGGCTTCAATGGCTCTTAACTGGGCATTAATTTGGACAAGCGACCTCCGGCTGAAACAAGTCTTCTAATCGGCCAGAACACAACTGCCTCCTCCGATTTACAGATGGAAGTAAACCTGTGGAACAGGTGCAAGTGGATCTGGGTGGAAGTCATTCGGTTGCTCTGGAAAAAAAGGACAACGCCTAACGTGACGGGGGGAGGGGAATCTGATGCGCAGGGGGTTAAGACAGATAAGTGCAGACGGGACCTGAAGAAGTAAAAACGAGTCTTCACTTTTTCACAATGAGGTGACGGGAGGCTAGGGAATTACCTCCCTCAAAATAAGGAGTGACTTTACTAAGGGAGGGCGGACCACAGCTAAACGTGGAAAGGTACCACGGTAAAGTTAAGAGCCGGCTCGAAAAGTAAGCTCAAGTTCGTGAGAAGGGATCCAGGGAAGCTCTTGAAGCGAAAACTGAATGATGTTTCAAATCATGAAAGACGCACCTCCATAAGATGCCCCGGACTTAAAGGAAGGGCCAAGCAGGGTGATTTGTAGGGGAGACACTGATAGACTCTGTTTTGGAAAGAACTGGACATGGAGTCGATTGTAAATTGGGGTTCATCGGTTCTAATGCTGCGTGGGCCGTTGGGGTGGTACTCCACAGCAAAGGAATTTTAAAGACCTTCCTGACAGTGCTATTAGGTGGAGGGAATTTTCAATCGGGGAGGCACAGTCATCATAGGAGTCCAGTTGAAAATAATAAACTGCGGAAGAGGGGGAGGGAGTGTGTTCGAGACGATCATATGTTCGGGCGGCAATCGACCTCGAATAAATCGTAGAAAAGTGACGATGGGCACGGGAAGAGGACGAAAGGGCTCTCAACGTTCGAAGGTACATCTCGGAGGTATGGAAATACAGGGTAATCTGTGAGAAATGTTGACGAACTCTAGGGAGTGGCATGGTGATGAGCTAGGCGACACCGGTTAGATGTAACTAGGTATGAGAAAAAACTCAATCCTATAGGGGGATTCGAGAGACTGTGCTCAAGTCTAAGAGGGGTGGGAAGCTAATGATTTAGCGGGGTGAAAAAAAAGAAAAAGAAGACTTCCGTAGTCTTCCAGCTCGCAAGGAAACAAAGCACATAGCTGACTCCAGAAAAGGGGGACAAGATGAAGAAGCGAGGGGGGGGGATCTATTATAACGCGTCACAAGAGTCTATTAACGAGAAAAGAGAGTTCAACCTATGAGGAAAAATCCGAAGGCTGCCGAAAAAATGGCGGGATGTGGGGGATCCGCTTAGGGGTTGCTTAGAGCCCATGAGGCGAATAAGGGAGACAGATCCGGAAAAAGGAGTAGAAAAAACAGATAGGTTGGGAAAACTAAAGGGCTAGGGAAACGGGAGGATATAGGGAGCCCAGTACAAGTCGAGAAAGAGAAGGGCCGATCAATGAAATCGCGTAACTCGGTAAAGGCAAACAGGGTGGCACATCTACTGCTTATAAGCCACAAGCTCGACCTAAAGAGTAACGGAGAAGATCATTGTGGGTTAAACGACTCGCTGTGATTACGATTATCAAGAAAAGCGAAAAAAGAGGGGAGGAAAAATTTCAGGATTACAGGCGACAACCGGTCCGTACGGGATGGGGGGAGAGGGGAAGTGAGTCGCCAGGCGAGTCGAAGAACAAAGAAGAGAGCGCACTCGTCTCAAAGCCTCAAGGATATCGGGTGTTGGGAGAAAAAACGGGTACACGGCATGACTGATGAGGCGAGGACGGCTAGAAATCCAAGAATCTTCGAAAACGCAAGGACCTGCGGAAGAGGGAGTGGTGCATCGCATATACGAGGGGACCAGGGCGGCTTCGAGCTCCTTCAGAAAGGCCTCCAGCCGGGACTAAGAATTGAAAGGGAACCAGCCCTTGTATCGCGAGAAGAACCGGAGAGGGGGGGTTGTCAACCGACAGAGAAGGGACTAGAGAGACAAACAACAAAAACGGAGGAGGTATTATTAAAGGTCGCGGGGAAAAAGACAGAGAGGCAGGCTGAAAGCCATACTCCTTACTTGGAAAACAAAGTATTTCAAGGTCACCGGAAAGGGGCGATGGAAAAAAAGGAGAGGAAACATGCTCAGAACTAAAAGCACATAAAAAATTCGAATGATCTTCAGGGACAAACACAGATAGTAAGGAAGATCAATCCGCGGGGTGCTGAAGGCAGCGGCTGAGGAGGGGGGGAGGGGAATCACTAAAATTTCCCGGTCTCAGAAAACTATCGACGAGGATAGTGAAGGAGTCAAAAAACGAGTTGAAAAGGGTCGTCGTGGGGGAGGGATAACTGAATAAAGCAGGGAAAGGAATTACTTACGGTTGGGGTAGAATGTTCTCGCAGTCAATAAGACTGAGAAATCCTCAAGGATTGTTTCGACGATCTGGGGGATAGTAAAAAGAAAGAGAGACGTAAACCCCAATGGAAAAAGCCTCCTGAGGGATCTAATTCGGAAGAGCTAGGGAAAGGACGCACCGGATCAGGAGAAAAGGAACAAAGTCGGAGTGGAACCTCTTGCTGAAGGGAAGAACGAAGGGTTCTAGGCTCGCAGGGACTGGTTGAATCTGTCTACATCCGTCCCACGAACGGTCGCCCTAGGGGAGAATCGTTAATCCTTTCGAGGCAGCTTGCTTGGGTCATGGGGAGAGATCAGGACTCTGAAACTAACGGAGACAGCGAGATGTTTTTAGGGGATTGCAAAAAAAAGCAGGGACAAGGAGATGCTAAGAAGATGGGTAGCTGGACAAGAGAGGTGCTCGTTACTTAAATCGCGAGTGACTGCTTGCATACTCCGAGAACCCGAAAGGGAAAGGGAGACTGGAAAGAGACGGGGGGGGCGGTGGAGTAAAAACCGAACTTCAGGATGACGGGTAGCAGGGCGAGATGTAAAGGAAGTCCTGGGAACTTTGAAAAGGGTTTCGGGGGAAAACAGATCCAATACTAGAGAACAAAGATGTAGCTACACTGAAACTCTCTCCGGAACAGAGGGCCACGGTTTCTTGATGTCACAACGGTAAGGGTGAAGGAAAAGGGAGGATCGAGCATCACCTCCTTAGGTATAGGAACTTGAGGGGACACAAAGACAAATGTCAATAGGTGGAACTGTCAGAAGAAAAGAGCGTTTAAGAACGGGTGTCATCTCAGGACTGTATCTTTCACCCCGGAATAAGATATCTAGGGAGGCTATCTCGTAGGGTCAAAAGAAATGTACTAGTCAAAGAAAAATAAAAGAACGGGAGGTATCCGACGTGTTGGGGGTGGAGCCTTTAAGGGAGAAGTCTGACGTTTTAGATGGCGGGACAGACAACGTCTTTGATTCTCCACGAGATGAACAGAAGGAAAAGTTTTGGGGGATTACAAACGCAACCAAGGAGTAAACAAAATAAAATGCATCGAAGACAATTCGCATCCGAAAACAAAACCTTTCAGTCCCGCTTTGGAGGAGGATTCAGCTGCGCCGACAAAAGAAACTGAGAAATGACTGGATAAGGGGGGCTGATTGAGGGGCTGAAAGGACAAAACAAAAAACAGAACTACTTTTGTGCGCGGTGGATGAGAGGAACTGGGATTACGGCGACGAAAAATAAGACCAGGTTGAATGAACTCCGTTTACTGTAACAGTACCGCGGTAAAACCTGACTGAAAGGCTAACTATTTGGGGAGGTCATTATGCTGGAGACCTTAAAAGGGAAGTTGGTGAAAAAGTGAAAAAATATATTTCTATCAAGAAAAGCCTAAAGGCGCCAAAAAGCCCTCGGTAGGTAAAATTAAAAGAAAAAAAAAGAGTAGAAAGTCACGACGAAGCGCTATAGTGCTTTTGTAAAAGGGAAAAGCAGGACTACTTAAACAGGAGAAAATACAAAAAAAATTTGAAAGAAAAAGTGACCCTCTAGGGAGATTGATGTTGTGCCGTATTCGGAAGCGGGGTGTTAAAAAAAGGCGCTGGCCCAGTCGCGGAGAGAATCGGGGGTCTTAACTCGTGTGGAACTAAAACGGGCAGGAATCGTGAAAGTCAGCTTATCGACATTCACTCCAAAATGTCACCTGCCACAAACCAGAAAGAGGGCGTGCGCGAGAAAAGGGGGGAAGAGAGGAAGGAAGGGGTTTGTGTTAAACAATTAGGACCCACGTATAAAGTCAGGCGCGATGTAGTCTGATCAAAACGTACACTTACCTGATGTAGAGGCCTTCTCCGAAAAACCTCCTGCCTCAGAGACTCCTGCCGGTCGGGAAGTGGACGCGGATGAAGCATCATAGGGATTAAAAGGGAGGAACTGTCTAAAAAACGTCCGAGAAACCTTAATCGGGTCATCCCAGAGGTGTGATGGAAGGGGAGGAGAAAAACCAAAAGAAAAACGTTTTCGGGAACAAGGTAAACACCACTACCGTGTAGTACCGAGGAGGGTCAATGTCGCCCAGAAACAGCCACAGGAACAGAAGTAGATGCAAGAAAAAATGAACCCACGACAGTTGAGAGCTCTGTGTGCATATAGCAGTGGGGAAAGCTTGACGGAAATAATGGCGACAGTGGCGTTGCGGGAACTCCTTTAACGTAGGGTGCCAGATCCTGAGTCAGGGGAGGAAAGAAAGGGCAGGTCAGAAAGTATGGGCATAAAGGAAGAAGAGGGGGCTCGCAAGGAAAAATCAGGTCGGACGCAACTATCACAACGTTGCGGGGGTTCCTGCGTGAAGAGCTCCGCATTAGGAATGAGCTGGATGGGGAGGAGCGAAACATGGAAGACGGCATTGGATTGGTTTTTTTTTTTTTTTGTTCAAAAACGGTGTGGAGACGCGGAACAGGGGAAAAAAGGGTGAGGGGGAGGAAACCAGGTACATGAAGATTCCTTAGCTGTCGAGGAGGGGGGGAATTGAGGAAACCAACAGAAATAGGGGATCCGGGGGGGCAACGAAAAAGCCAGAGTATGGATCAATTCTAATGAGTCGGTCTATTCGAGGTTCAGTTGGAAACCCGAGAAGATCCGTTACTGGAAAGGTACGTACCCAGAATCCGTCGCGGGAACCGTGGAGGGGTTGTAAAAAAGGGAGGTTCTCAGAAGGAGGTAGGGGGGTTCGTGGGTCAACAGAAGAAAAAGGGATGGTTATTCCTCCGCAAACGCCGTGAGTTGCCAAGAAACTCTTTGCAACGGACAGGGGAGAAAGACTCCGAGAGGGGGAGTAATTTGGAAGGGGACCGGACTCGAAGCGTTAGAAAACGGCATTAGCTGGAAGATCGTATGTGGTGG
>Ga0179591_1378510_pt1 | contig 15195 bp, 12 predicted proteins | sample CZOMad2_1_08_16f_FD_182891 | JGI IMG/M metagenome (GOLD analysis project Ga0179591, IMG submission 182891) | Vadose zone soil fungal communities from Angelo Coast Range Reserve, California, USA - CZOMad2_1_08_16fungal (PacBio error correction) | ecosystem: Environmental > Terrestrial > Soil >...
GCTGCAGCCTAGGAGGAGGAGAAAAAATTAAAGAATCAATCAAACTAGTCTTTTCCGGGGGGGAAAAAAAAAAGACCCTGTTGTCAGGGGGAACTAGGGGGGAACCAGAATATTTACGGACCGTAAAAAGGTAAGTAGGGTAGGTACGAAGGGGGGAATCAGGACTACAGAAGCTGCCTAGGGGGGAAGCCCTGGGCGAGTTGGAAGAATTTCGAAGGAGGAGGGGCTCCCTGGGAGGAAAGAGGCGGGGAGTGACCTAGAATACCAGCCGAGCAGGGGGGTCGACCTTAGGAGGAAACTACTCTCTGCTTAATGGTGAAGTAGCTGGGGGAGGTTCGGTCAGAAAGAAGAACTTGGTCTGGAGAAGAAAAGGGACTGATCAACATCTTGTTTATGGTAAAAAGCTAACTGCTGAGGAGGGGGAATTAAGGGGAAAGCGTTCGCTACTGGTAGGGTAAGCGGATACGTGGTGAGCTAAGGCTTCAGGCTCTCGAGAGGTAAAAAGACGGCAGGTGTCGGTCTATCATAGGTGCCTTCTTTCTCCGAAAACCGGCGCGGCTCGAAAAAGAGGTCGAAAACTGCCACTCAAAGGAAATCGGCGCTGAGGGGGGCGGGGCTGGGATATAAGCAACATTAAATACCTTAAAGAACTGGGGGGCGGATGGCCCGTTCTTGTGAGAAAAGACTGTTCTAGTTGGGAGGAAAAAACAAAGTTGAATGAGCAGAGGGGGTCAATAGCATGGTCCCAATGAAAAAAACATTCTGCTGGAAAGGACAAAGTAAAAAGAAGTACCAAACAAAAAAGGAGGGCAGGCTAAATCTCGAAGCAGCCAAAAGGAGGAGGGCGGGGTACTGGTAACACGATTGGGGAAAGGTCTTCACAGACGCGAACTGGAATGAGGTGAAGACCCTGATGACCCAAACCAAAAAAAACAAAAAAAAAAAAACACACCCCCACCCAACCAAAAAAACAAAAAAAACCCACCCCCACCACCAAACAAAACCCACCACCAAAAAAAAAAAAACCCCCACAAAAAAAAAAAAACCAACGAGAGGACTCCTCGGCAACCGTTCAACTTAGAGGAAATTTCTGCCTGACAGAATCGTAAAGGGACATACTAGACTCTCCTTATCGAGGAAGGGGGGAAAAGTAAAGCTGGCCATGGCCTGGACGCAAAGACATAACAAGGTCACGGGGAGAGGAGAAGCCGAGCCAGGGGGCGAAAAGGCTGATGGAAAGTAAAAAGATTAACTTGTTAGAAAGGGGCGACTGAGGGAACCAGGAAAAGAAACAAGGATTCCTCACTCAAAAAAAAGAAAGCTTCAGGGTGGGCGTCGAGCTTAGGGGGGGGCCAGGCAGAAGGGGTCCGTAAAAAGGGGAGATGTCCCGAGTCAAAGAAAGGGCATTAAGAGGCCAGGAAACCGCATCCGCATTAAAAAAAAAAAAAAAAAAACAAAAAAAAAAAACAATGGGGGAGGTATTTGACTTGTTCACATGGGGGGGGAGGAGAACCATTTGAAGAAAGGGGGTTAAAGATCAATGAAAGAAAAGTTGGCTGCCGGCGCAATCTCAAAAAAAGGACTATGTGCGTGTCCGGATAACATAGGAAACTTCTTTTTAGGTCGTCATGCTAAGAAGGCGACATATGTTTAAAGGGGAGGAAAGGAGAGAGAAAAGCCTGGGTACTCTATATGTCTCGATAATAGAGGTCAAGAGACCTCAATGAAGTGAGGCCTAAGAAAAAAAATGGTTGAGACAGGGGGAGATAGAAAAGACAGGGGATACGGGAGCCTGAGCTTAAGTCTTTTGTCAAAGGGAAAGGAATCATAACATATAACCTGCGTCGGCCGAAGGACATAACGCCACGCAACAAAAAAGAGACTCGCTACCAAGACAGAGGACATTTCTTTGTGATTATAGGAAGGAAATCGCTACACTAGGAAATGACAAGAGTGCGAGCAGGTAGGATCGGGGCTCTCTAGGGAAAAGGGTCTTTTCGGAGGCAGTGGGAGAGACCGCTAGGTAGAGGCAAAACTTGAAAAAAGGGCTCTCTGGTGCTCGGGGCAGAGGGTTTAGACACTTGGAGGATGAGTAAAGAAGAAGAGTTTTAAAAGAAGAAGGGACGCAGGTTTCTCACGAAGGTGAGGGAAGTATGCTGGCCTTTAATAATTCCATTGGGATGAAGATTGGTGGGGGACCCGAAGTATTCGAAGGAAGTGAGCAGACCGGTAATTCATACCACTGGCTAAAAGGGAGCATGGAGCTTGAAAGGGGTGAGCAGAAGTGTTAGGCTTAAGTTGGAAAGGAGTAGGCAACCTTTGGCCTCTCGATTCTAGAGAGAAGATGTCGTAGAACTATGAAAAATCAAGGGCGGGCGGTCAGCCCCAGCCCCAGAAAGATGGGGAAAAGAAAAAGAACCCACTTGGGCAAAGGTCCAAGAGAAAGGAGAAAGACAGTAGAGGGGGACTCAAGAAAAAAAAAAAGGGGGACGCGGCAGAGTCGGCTAGAAGAAACACATTCGCCGAAGAGATAGCCTTGAAATAGAACGCCTCAAAAACCAACTTATGAAAGAGACCGAGGCAAGGTGCTCTATCTCTAACTAGAAGGGGAAAGTACTACTCTACTCGAAAGGACAGGAAGGAGAAACAGAGCCACAGAGGGAAGTCTCAATGTAGTCAAGAAACTGTAAGGAAAATATTAAGGCCGGGGGGGAGCTAAAGCGCCTCGGATGAGGTTGAAGGTAAATAAATCGAGGGAAGAGAGAAGAAACGGGAGGGAGGTGAAAAAAAAAAGGGAAGCTAAAATTCATTCTGGAACGGTCAAGCATACCAGAAGTAGGCAAGTTCATAGAGGATAAGTAGACGGTGCTCGGAGGAGTGGTGCCTCTACACCAAAGGTAAACCACCAAAAAGGGGGACTCTTTTGGTACCTCGAAGAGCCGGCAGGAAGAAAAACAATAAGGGAATCACCTGTTGGCCTTCTTCGTCGAACCAGAAAATAAGGGGGGGATGGGAGGGGGGGGGGGGGGGGGGGGGGGGGCTTAAAGTCAGAAAACAGGAAAAAAAGGTTGTTCACAAACTTCTTATTGGGAAAAGTCTCCAATTTCAGAGACCTCGACAATAAAAAAACTAACACCGATAAAACGAGGTACGCGGACTCAGCTCGTCAGAAGGAAAGGACCCGAAAAAGAGAGAGAAGTAATATCTCTACAACCAGACTTCTCCTAGGAAGAGGGGGCTAGAAAAGAATGGACTCAGAAGGAATCGAACCAGATGGTGATCGGCTGCGAACGTCTTTGAGGGGGGGGACGTTGTGTTCAGTGGGGAATGGGACTTCCCTCAGCGGTGCATCTTGGAAGGGAAAAGGAAAAACGCCTGATCTCAGAAGCGTGGGAAAGGATAACAAAAGGGTCTGAGAAAAAGCGTCAAACAGCTTGGGGGGGGGGGTCTCGTTGCCCAATTTAAAAGGAGGTGGGGGAGCCGATCACCAACGTCATGAAAGAGCTACCAGGCGATACCACAGCGGAAGTTAGAGGAGACCTTCTCCTCCCACCCAGAGGGGTGCCGGCAGAGGGACATGAAGAAAACAAAGCCAGGTTGCCTGGGGGGGAAGGGCTGAAAGACCTAGTACGTGTAAAGCGGAGAAAAAAGGGAACATCTACCAACTAGGGTGCTTCGAGGTCAATGAAAGTGTTACGTATCAAAAGGGGGGGGGGTGATCCACAAAAACGCCCTCCCCCGGGGAGGTAGTCAGAGGTTCAAAGGGAAAAAGTCGACTGACGAAAAAGAAGCCTGATCAAGGGGAACTCGGGGTGGAAGGTGGGGTCGGAAAGTCCTGTCCCGCCAGAAACCTAAGGGGGGAAGAAGGGGACCTGCTTGGTTTGACTTGAGGGGGAGGGGGGAGCTCAGGATACCTTAAGAAAACGGTCACAATCCAGTAGGTGTAAATGGGAAGCCGCCTCGTGGTTCCGGGAAAAAAAAGGAGAGGAAAATTTCGATAAACTAACGACAGGCCGGTAAATGGTAGTGCTTCGGCCCGGGGGAACGGCGGGACTTAGGGGAACTGCCTCATCATGGGACCGCAGTAATCTTCAGCGTCCAAGGAAACATCCAGCCGAAGGCGAAACAGGAGAAAGGGATCAGCCGAATAAAGAGAAGGGTGAGGTGAAAGGGATTACATCTTAAAGGTGATGGGGGTCAAAGGGGGGAAGAAATTGCTTGAAATGCCCCTTGGGAAAGAACAAGACTGACGGCGAAGTCTAAATACGCGAGGCCCTAGGGGGGTGAGTTTGATTAATCCGGGAGTGAAGCTGCGAGGATCCAGTACGGACGGATTCATGGAGCTGGTAAAACGGGGGCACGAGAGCTTTATGCCGGATGTAACACCGGCTACCTCTAGAGGCACCTACGACGCCCAAACCCAATTAGGGGGGAGGAAGTAGGAGGGAGACATGTTGAGTCTGGAACCGCCAGATCAACAATCTCCGCGAAAAGGATAAAAGGGGACCGTGGTCGCAAGGAGGGAAGAGATAAGGTATTGAGGGGGGGAGCATGCTCGGCAAAGTGGCCTCACCGAAGGGACGAATCCGGCTCGAAAGTGGAACGCTCACGAGAGAAGGATCGGCAACAGAACGAAGGAAGAGGGCTAAAGTCAAGTAAGGCAGACGGTCAGGTGCCCATCACCAAGGTTTGGGGATTCAGGAACGTTGGAGCTCCTACAGGGGAAAGAAGGGGGAGGGAGCTAAAGCTCGACTAAGGTACGTCAACGGAATCCCGCTGCCGTAGGAGGAGGGTATAATTAATAATGGGCTGGAGGGTTACTGATGAAGAAAATGTCCAACTTAAGGTACGATCAAGGTAGAGATAGAGTAGTACAAAGACCCGGAAGTCGAAGAAAAGCATACTAAGTAGACCCTTCTGGCAGGTCTTAATCTGGAAATCCTTTTTAGCCGGCACAACCGCCTAAAATAAATTTCAACTAAGAGGGGTGCTAAAAACTGGTGCGGGGTCTACGGAGGAAAAAAAAGGGAAAAGCTAGGTTGGGAAGTAAAAGTCTGATTCGAGTTCTTTGGTCGAGCCGAGTGGCATCATCTCAGATACAACAAAAAAGGGAGATGAGAAAAGCTCTTGGGAGGAAAAGGCAGCCTCCAAGGGCAGGAGACGAACATCAAACGGAGGGGTCAAAGGGGGGGGCACGAATGCCGCCAAACTTTGAGAAGGGCTTTTTCGAAAATGAGGTCCTATAACCAGTAGGGTTGAAGGCTAACAAGACGGGGACTCATCGGGGGTCATAACGAGTCGAGGGGAAAAAGTCGTATCTACGAAAGGTGTTTAGGGGGTAAAAAAGATATAGCTCGACAAGGGCAGGAGCAATTCGCGGTCAAAAGGATCAAAGGCAAACCCGCCGCGAAAAGGAGGGGGCAAATACGCATAGGCTTGAAAGGGGGGAGGGATGGGTGAGGGGGAGAGGACTAATGTTGACTTGAGATGAGGAGACTGTTCGGGAATCCAAGTTCCTGCACAAAAGGGGGTTAAAGCCTAGACATGAGCGGTGCCTTAGGAGACGGGAGCGGGAAAACGGTCGGAGGGGGGGAGGCGACCTGATTGTTTAAGAAAGACTGGAAAGGAATCTCGCTCGGGAGTACTGAAGGTGTCGTCGACCTACGTGCCGTCTCCGAAGAAAAAAGGCGCGGTACTACAAGGGGGGAGGGAGGGAAAAAAAAGAACCACTGAGGAAGCTGGCCTGTTCCTAGAGAGGAGGTGTATCATGGAGGTTCCTCCTCCACAGGTGAAAACTTCCGACTGTGCTTTCACTTCCTTTTTGGTGGCTCATCTGCAGAGCTCGAGGGGAAAAAGGGGGGAAAAAAGGACAACTCGAGGGAATCGCCGGTTGAAAGAGCATGAGGGGGGAAAGTCAAGGGAGAAAAGGAAGACGTTGACCGAGCTTCAAGAAACAGAAAGTAAGTGACTTGCATAGAGTGAGAAGCAAGAAGGCCCTGCAAGGGCGTGTCAGGGGGAAAGGGGGATTTTCTAAGCCGGTTGCTGAAAAGAAAGTTATCAGGTAGACGTGTAGAAAGACCCACTTATCGGGGCTTGACTGCTCTCAGAAACACCGGGGTTCTTCAGGACTTCTGAGAGCTAAAAGAGGCCTGAAGACTCATCCGCGCCGCGCCTAAAAAAGAGTAAGTGACCCTTAACGCTGGAGGATGACTTCAAGTCAAAAAACTTCCCTTAGGAAGGGGAGGAGTGCCGGACAGGTGGCGAAGTAACCTGTGGAAAAAGATTCGTCGGACCGTGGAGTTAGAAAAAAAAGGCCAAAGTACTGAAAGAAAAAAGCGGCTTGTCAATTAAGGGGGTTCTTCTAGAGGAAAGGGAAAAGGAAAGAAACATCGGCCAAAACAATTCTTGAAAGGAAGGGGAGGCTTTCCGAGGCGCTGGACCTCAGGGAGAAAAGAAAAAACGGAACCGCAGACCGCATCAATTTGGGGGGGGGGGGGGAGTATTTTATCCTGTCCGCCAGGTGGAAGAGAAGGAACATTTTCTAAGTTCCTATAACTAAGAATTGCAATTTGTTAGCGGGGTTTGGAAGCAGCCGCTAACTCGAGCCAAAAAACCCCACACCAAAACAACCCACCAAACTAACAACAACCAACCACCCCCAACAAACCCACCACCCCCAAAACCCCCCCCCCAAAAACCACCCCACAATAGAGGGCCGTAGAAATCGTAAAGTCTTTTTACGGCGCATGCTGCCGCGGCCAAGAGGAAAAAAAGCGATGTGGCGGAGGCCTCAGTCTGAGAGAAGCCTGTGGTATCCGATCGGTTCGAGGTAGAAATGACGCTGGTTTAGAAAAGAGCCGAGGACCATCAATGAATGGGCACGCGAAGAAAAAAAACCTAAGAGTTCTACCATGGAGTGAGCAAGAATAATGTTTAGGATTCAAGCCGTCGCGAGCATCGGGTGGGGAGGCTAATCAAGAAAAAGGAAAGGAGAGGGAGGTAATTAAGCAGAAAAGAATAACGCCAGCAAACACTCCTGAAGAGAACACATAACAACCACCATGATTGGGGGCCGGGGGAAAAAGAGGAAAGAGGGATACTGCACTCTTCCGATGAAGAGAAAGGGTGTTAGCTGAACATCTAACGGGAACGGGCAGTCTGCCTTGTCGTCAGAAGGAGAAGGGTCAAAAAATCTGTTTTCTCAGGCACTGAGGAGGGAAGACGATGGGGGGGGAGGCAAACTTGGGAGAAGGCTGGTTGAAAAGGAGGAAAGTTGAAAAACGGGGTACAATTTCTTCCGCTGTTCTAGAAGGCTTATGGAAATAAAACAGGGCACAAAAGGGCGCGGCCTCAGGGGGGTAGGGAAAAGCCCGCAAGCGCGGGGAAAAGGGAAAGGATCCTGAAGAGAAGAAAAAGCGCAAAGAAAAAGGAGGCATTGCGACTTGTCGAGACGTGGTCTGCGTGAAAATTATGAAAGCGAAGGGATGGAACCGCGCGAGAGAGGAAACGGGGGTCAGGGGACCATCTTCAGCAAACCAGCGGTCAAGGAGGGAGGGGGGAAGACCCCCGAAACATCCGATTTTAGAGAAAAGCGGACCGTCCCAGGCGAATAAAGCATGGGGCTCTGTTTCAGTCAAGGCCGCGCGGCGCGTTCTCTTATTTCCAAGAAAAGGGAGCCCGGAGAAGCATCGGAAGAACTTGGACGAGGATCGAAGACAACAACAACGGAGGGGCGTAAAATAGAGGGGGAGAAGAACAAGGCCAATTTCACGGTCTCTAAATCAAGAAGGAAGGACGACGCCGAGCGCCGTTAAGGGGAGAGAGAACAGAGCCAAAAATGTTATCACGTCCGCCTGGTTACAAGGAAAAAAGGGGAAGGGGGAGATCTGAAACATCGTGACATTGGGGAGGGATTCCTTACAAAGAGACTTGGGATAAGAAATGGCCCTAGGGGATATCATATAATCGACGGGTGAGGAAAATCTCGTTCAGGCGGACAACTGAATCAGCAGGGGACCTGCGGGAGGAAAGGGCAGAGCAATGAAACGAGGGGGTTTAGCGAGGTTTCGAGCATTCTCAGGACGCTGCCGAAAAGAATCGAAAAGGGGGCCTACAACTAGCTTTCCTTAGAACCTGTGGGCAGGCTGAAGCAAAATACCCACCCCCGAAAAAGGTGTCTAATTCACGTTTAACTTTTAAAAGCGCAATTGTAAAAAAAAGCGTCTTCAAGTTGGGCGAAATGCGGAAGGGGGGGACTACCATAACGAGCCGAGAACACCGGTTGGGAAGCAAAAAAAAACTCAAAGCGAGACAACGGACCCAAAAAAGGAGTCTCGATGGGCTCTACCAAAAAAGAAGTAGCTTGGCAGAAAAGGGCACAGAGACTAGAATCGGGAGGTCTACTAATCACCAGCATGGGGGGCGAGGGGGGGGGCTTGTCTCTGAGAGGCGAGGCTTTGTTCTTCTTCTGAGGGGAGGAGAAAGTACAGGCGGGGCAGATCAAAGGAAAGCCGGCTCGCGCCTTTTTGAAAGGGAAACAGGGGATGAGCCCATATACGCCACTTAGGCAACCTGGGAAGTTTTTTTTGGAATGGCATCGGTGAAGCACTGGAAGGGAGAAGGGGAGAGAGCGTAAATGATAGGCAACAAAGCGGCCCGTTAGTAGATCAAGATACGTGGCGCAGCAAGAGCGGCCGGAAGCAGGAAAGGAAACCCTCCGAAAACAGAAGGTTCCGTGATAACTGCAGGGACAAGAGTAAGTGTACTAAAGTCAGCAAAAGGGAACAATCCACCAAGAATGAGACACCTTATAACAGGGATATCACATGAAAGTAAGGGAGACCTACAAACACAATCCTTCACAAAACGAGGAGGTAGGGTGGGAGAGGGAGGAGGTAGCGGGTACTTAGGAAAAGAAGAGACAGCGGCGGGGAACATCCTTCCAACGCGGTGAAGGAGGAGTCACCTGGAAAAAAATCACCCCCGAATTGAAGGAAAGTTAAATGATTGGTGAGGAGTCCTTGTGGAGGGAAAAGAAACTGGAAGGGGACTGGTCCGACCTAGTTGGACGGAAAGCGCCTCACAAATGGAAATCTCAAATGGACAGGAAGAGAACCAGACAAGGCCCGGGTGGGGGGGGGACGGAAAGGGGGCCTGAAAAGCGGGAAAAGGAATGGGGATTCCGTGAGCCCTTCACCAAGGGATTAATTCATTCAGAAAGACGTGCCGAAGAGAGAAGACTTCCCTTTCCGATGATCAAGAGGGAAAAAAGAAAAGAAGAAGGGGTAGGTTCCCAAAGAGTCAACGAAGACGTGCTGTGGGAAAGAAGTGCGTGAAAACGGGAAAAAGTAACAACAAGCTGCTTTGGAAGAGCATCTAAAGCAGGACGTGTGGTTAGGGGGGTAGGAGATGTAATCCAAGGGGGACGTGATCCCTGGAAAGAAAAGGGAAGGAATGCGCTGTAAAAAACAAAGGGGAGATGCCTCGAGAGTGCACGGAAGGGGAAAGAGAGAGGCAGAAAGGGGATCAGAAACAGACCGCCCTAAAGTGATCAAGGTTATTCTTAAAGGAGGGCCACAGCAGCAAAGACCTAACGTCCGCCTTCGCACAGATCAGTGAGGGGATACCTATCCGGGGCAGGGACGGCTTAACCTCGGACGTAGGGACTTAGCCAGCCGTCTCCAGAAAAGCTAAATTGCCGTGAGTCAAGGGCTCACCATCGATCTCTCTCAAAGAACGGACAAGTCTCTAAATAGAAAGAAGGAAGACCGCGAGTTCGTATGCCCAATCACCAAAGAGTTGATAAGACAGATCGAAAAAAAGAGAACAAAGGGGAGCGACTAAGAAAAGAGAGGTGGCCTGAGCATCAAGGATCACATCTGAGGGATTAAAAAAAGACATTATCGCGGCGTCTGGGTGGGAAAGAAGAATGCCGCGTAAGAAAGGCGCGGGAAAAGTCGGGAAAGTCTTGATAAAAAGCGACCTGCCCGAGCTGAATAAAGAGATTACTCGAACGCCCTTTAGGGTCATTTCCCCGTTCGTTTTAAACCAATTCCACCTCTCCCTGGGTAGGAAATAGGGAAAGGAGAAAAAACATAGCAGTTCACCACTGTGGGGGCTTCGTAAAAAGAAGGTTTGATGCTGCTCTAAGGGGGAGGGAACTTGGAAGGCTTCCACGCGGAGAGTCAGGAAGGAGAAAAAACATACGGGTAGGAAAAGAGAGAAGGGCACGTAAGGGGTCTATGGGAAGCCGAACGGGGCTGAGGAACAGGAAAATCACCTAGGCTTTTCATTGGGAAGGTGGCGCAATGACTCTGTTACCTAGGGGAAAGGAACAGGAGGGGGGGGAGGGGGGGAGTGGGTGGGGAAGGGAGAAGAATTGCAAAAGGCAGAAAGGGAGAGTAGAAGGACATCAGTAGAGGAGCTCAGGGGCTGGGGTTTCTAGTGGTACTAACGATCGAAGGAAATTCGCTGCGTTTCAGGCGAGAAACTGTGTCTCCAGAAGGGAAAAACAAAGTCTGCTATGTCATTCCTCGACGAAGCCTCGGCTTCTGGATAGGGACACTGGGGAGGTTCTGAGGTGGTGCGACCTGGTCGAAAGAAGTAAAGGTACTGAATCAAAAAGATGTAAGTGTTGCATGAGCTTTCAAGGCTGCAGGGTTCAAAGGTCGGCTGGGGAGAAGGGAGAAAGAAGGGGGAGGCCTGCAAGAGGAAGGCCCGCGAATCAGGGGAGAGAGCGCGGTGCGGGAAGAGGGGGCACGAGCAATTCCTAAGACCGCTCGGAAAGAAACTACACGATGGGAGACATACGACAGCTCCGCCTTGGATCGCGCTGCGTTTAGATGTAAGTCCGCATGGAGGCCGAAACTAGGTCTGCAGAAGGGTTGTTGCGCAGGGAAAGGTCGGGGGGGTGGCGAAAGATAGGAGAGAGGGGTTGAGGTTTACAGCTATCTCGAGGGTTTAAAAAAGAGTCCAAGCAAGTCAAGGAGGAACGGCTGACGAAGCGTCCTCAAGAACGAACAAAAGAGGGACTTATCTATGCGGGATCGACTCAAAAAAGCAATGGGGTTGCTGGTCTTGTTACACGGGGCTTCACGAAAGAAAGGGGTCCGCAGTCCCATCAGCGGAAGGGACGAGGGAAGGACTTAAAAAAATGGACGTGCTTCGGAGGAGAAGAGTCACTCAGGCTAGCCATTAGTAGGAGGTGACGGGGGAATTATGGGCTCCTGAAGAGATACTAGCCGGCTGAGGATTAAAGAGGCCCGCTGTTCCACCTCAAAAAAGAAATTCCGGAGGAGTTCTCGAAGAATTTAAGGGGCCATGTTGGGAAAACTAGTCTTGGGAAAGTCCACCTATTCCTTACGGGAGGTTCTAAAACGAAGGCGGAACGATTCCGGGCCTCACCAATCATGTCCCTTTAGAGGGGGGGAGGACTAATTTCAATTTGACGACGAACATCTTCAAGAAAGGGGTGGCCGGCAGGCATTCGGGAGAGGGAAGGGGGGATAGGAAATAGAGTGACTACTCCCACAGACCGACCAGCATTCCGCATCAAGGGGGGGAGGGGCGACAAGGGGATAACATGTTTATCTCGTCAAAAAGGTGGAAGGCGGGGCATCCAAAAAAAACAGAAAACGATCGGGCAGAAGAAGGGTTTTAGGGTTCCCGGTAGGAGACATATGGAGGCTGCCGTGTAATCGGCAACTAGGGGTCGGCGGCATGCTGCCGGGAGGTCAAGGGGGGGGAAAACGAGGTCAGCGATATCACTACGGAAGGTTTTGGGAAATCGTGGTCCTATCAAAGCTGGTGGGAGGAGTCAAGAGGCATAATCATTGATTAAAAGCGAACACAACCAAAGGTGAGATCTAAGGGATGACAAACCTCTGGATCCGTGAAAAGTAGGAAATCAACTGTCCGGGTGCAAAAGGTCAAGGGAATAGAAAGCAGTCTTTCTGGAAAGAGGAGCCCTCATAACCACTCCACACACGCTCATCAGACCAAGCGACCCATACTCACGCCAGGAGTTGGACGACTCACGAGGACGAGACTAATGGGATATCGGGAAAGAAAGCCCGGATTCGAAGATCAGGGGGGGGGGTATCATCGGGACCCCGAGACTTCTCTTAGTTTAATTAGGGGAGGAGACAGAGTTTCGTTGGGCTCTTTTTAGACCAGAGAAGAGGTGGATCTCCAAAGTGGGTCTACCTGCTTTTTTGAGATTAAGGGGAGGGGGGGGAAACGTCATTCTTCCCCTCAGGGGAGAATATTTGGGTCTTTTTCTTAAAGTGAAAGGGGGGGGGGGGAAGTCAAAGAAGAGTTTTAGCAAGCTCCTGAGGGAGGCAGCTGAGCTACGAGAAATGAGGAAAGCTCTATCAAGATGAAGAATGCTATCCCTTGGTGCAAAGAGAAGGGGGGCAGTGAGTGGAAAGTGTCAGCAAGACAAGAAGGAAACGGTTAAGAAAGGCACGCTCTGCTAGATAAGGGGGCGTAACCTCTTCATCAACCTCGGTTAGTCCGAAAGGTCGCCCCCGCCCCAGCCCATTTATATTAAGAAAGGGGACCGGACCATTCTATTCGAAGACTTGAGAGAGGGAAATGAAAAGAAAGCGCTCACGGCGTAGTTAGAGGAGAAAAAGTCATTCTTCATAGAAAAGTGGAGACTGGAAAAACTCATCTCACACAAAACGAGGGGGGATGTCAAAGCCAAGGTCTCCTATCTCGTCTAAGTCAGAAAAGGGAAAAAACAACCGACTCCGACGCGCAAGAGCGGAATGTTTGAGGAAGGAACGGGAAAAAGAGCCAATGCAGAAATCGTCGCAAAAAGACAGATGCAGTCGTATCGAAAGGCTGGGCGGGTGCTGAAAAAAAGAACGACTCGTACCGCTGGGATGGGGGAAAGAGCAATCGCTTCAGGAGGAGGATTTAAAACGGAAAAATGGGAGAAGTCATGGTAAGAAAACGTTCCCTACAAGGAAAACTTCTTCTCACGGCATCTCCCTGAGCATAGGAGAGAGGAGGGGTAAGACTCAGGATATGAAGGGGCGCGCGAATACTTCTGGGGAAAAATTGCAAGGGGGGGGGTATTCAATAGGGAACCTGTGGGGAAAGGAAATTAAAGACCAAGACCATCCGCCTATTTAGAAAGAGGGAGGGGAAGACTTAATTGAAACTCTTCTAATTTGAAAGGAGGAAAAGGGAAAAACCGCGCAGCGCTAATCAAAGGAACCTATACAACTATGTGACTACAAAAAGGAAAAACAGCTCCCGAAAAGGAGGTAAGAAGAACGCTGGTCGCGAGTACCACCAACGAAAGATCTCGCCTCAGGCACTAGCGAAAAAAATGAGGAAATAGGACTCGTCTAAACAGCATTTCGAGGTAAGATTCGGGGGGCGCTAGGCGTGGGGGGGGGGAGGGCGGGAAAGGGAGAGACTTCTGACTGAATAAAGGGGGGGAAGCTGGGTATTATTAACTAAATGAAGAACGAAAAAGGCTTTTTCCACTCGAAAGGGTATCTGGGAACAGAATCCAGGACCAGGAACGAAGAGTGGGTTGTGAAAAAATGTCGCGTGAAAAACCTCACTTCATTGAAGATGGACGACCGAGAACCACTCATGGCGCGACACTAGGGGAAAAGAAGGAACACTTTCGAAGAAACCATCGCGGTCGAAGAAAAGGGGAAGCAGGCCGAACGAAACAAAACAGCGAGGGTGATCAATCGGGGGGGTAGTTTTCAGGGGAGGACCGGAAAAACTCCAACAGGAGGCCGGCGATGGCCAAGAAAACCATGGTTACTGTAAAAAATCAAATGAAAGGAAAAGAAAGGGAAAGCAAAATCCTCCATCACCAAAGGGGGGATGTCCGGTTCGGTCGGGAGGGGTCTAGTGAGAAAGGGAGGATCAGCGCTAGGTAACGCCGCCGGTTCCAGGCAACTTTTTGGGTGCCTAAAAGGTCAAAAGGCCTCTCCTGCACAGGATTGGGAAGAAACAGGCTTGGTGAGGAAGTCCGGGGGGGGGGAGGGAAGAAGTACGTATAAGGGAGAAAAGGGTTCCTACTTTTGTAACTGCAAAACTCTTTTTCCCACCTACTTGAAATTCTAGAACTCCACCGGGGGGAAAGCGGCGTCGGAATGGGGGAAAGTTTGAGTAGGGTCAAGGTCCAGAGATAAGTTCATCCAAGGAGAGGATGATCTGAAGGCGCCATAGGGCACAGCAGCCTATAAGAGGAAGAAAAAGACCGAGATCAGAAAATAAACATCACGATCAGGGGGGGTTGGAAAGAGGAAAGGTCACGGTTATGGGGAAGAAAGAACAGATTAGGCTTGCAACCTGTTGTACCAGAAAACACCTGGGGAAGGACGGATAGAAAAGCGCGAGCACAGTCCGGGGGGGGTCGGGGGAAGCTTCCGGTCAGCGGCTAACTTGGAGCTTGGAAGGTCTGAAATTCAGAAAAGCGGCACCGTCGATTTGAGCCCGGGTGAGTAAACCGAGAACGCGATAAAAAACACCCCGCAGGGTCTACCCAGAAAAGCTTGGGATCAGCACATTCTCTAAGGTGCGGATCCATGTGTTAGGAGGAACAGCCAGATCACCAAAGCAAAGGCAGGCGCGGAAAGTTGAGGGGAATCACGCTCGGGTAGGAAGAAAACGTTCGTAGGATCAGCTCTCCAGGGGTTCTAGAAAACTCCGCGAAAGGAAGAAAGAGCTGAGCCGTTTCGTAGGAGAAAGGAGCACCATCGGGCTGCCGCCCATCCTACTTAATCGGAAAAATCGACGCTCTAGTCGGGAGAATAGAACAAACGATGTTTGGAATAAGGAAAGTGAATTATCGTCCTAAAATGAGAGATGCTCCCCACAGGCGCCGAGCCAGCAAAAAGGAAAAGGGGAAAAAAAGCGTAGGAGGAAATTCAGACTGCGGTTGTTGTACCAGGACAGTGGGGGGTCAAGCTCACTAGACTGCAAGTCAGGGAATACTCTAATACCTCGACTACATTAAAGGAGCGCCGACATCAAGATTCTCTAGCAAGTGACTGGGACGGATTAAAACGTTAGGTTGTAGACAATGACACACATACCTACTAATACGGGTTGGAAATGCTAGGAATATGCAGCTAATTGGGGAGAAGCTAAAAAACTTGAAAAAAGGGGGTCAGGAGAGGGCGCCGCTCTGGAGGAGGGAGCCAATGGGCTGCAGTCAGC
>Ga0179591_1207452_pt1 | contig 15189 bp, 13 predicted proteins | sample CZOMad2_1_08_16f_FD_182891 | JGI IMG/M metagenome (GOLD analysis project Ga0179591, IMG submission 182891) | Vadose zone soil fungal communities from Angelo Coast Range Reserve, California, USA - CZOMad2_1_08_16fungal (PacBio error correction) | ecosystem: Environmental > Terrestrial > Soil >...
TTCATCACTCCAGGGCGACGACGATTCCTGGTCAAACATGCAGCAGGCCAAAAGGCGAAACCCAAAGGAGATTGCTGAGGTCTAAAACAAGCGGGGGGGGTCAAGCCGGGAGGGTGTCCCGTTGAAAGAGCATGTGCATACACCGGAGAATCAGAAAAAAAGGAGAAGAACGAAAGGGTGAATACTTTTTGACCGGAAGAAAGGGGAGCGAAGAAAAAATGGGCAGTCGAAGAAAAAGAAACGGTAAACAGGAAAGTTATACCTAATTCAAATTTGTCTAGAAAAAGAATCGAGGGGCCGCGCTACACCCTTTGTAGGAAGGACGAATCGACTTGTGAAAAAAAAGGAGAGACGTGTCACCCGGCTGTCAACAAACCGGAAAAGATCACCGTTCACCAAGAGGGAACCATGTGGGGGGTCCCTCCTGGTCATAAATGAAAAAAGGGGAATACCGAGTGGTCGGGGAGTGCCCGGGGGAAAACGGGGATTCCCCTCAGAATAATTTTTCGAGGCGTACAGACGGCAGGCCAGGGGAAGTTTCTAATGAACCTTGAAAAAAAACAAAAAAAGTCCAAAAAGAAACGTGCAAAAAAAAAAAGTTTGGACTTGAGACAAAAGGCGCGGGGAGCCAGGCTGTCCACCAAAAAAGGGAATTGAACCGGAGGAACACCGAGAGGGGCAAAAAAAACGTTCCCGTATTCGTCTCCCAAGATAAAAAATAATGGCCATGTACAAGTTAGGGGAAAGCAAATATCAAATTTGTATGGGGGGGGGGGGGGTCCACTACATTGTAGTCCAGGAGAGACGGAGGAAGGGTCGGGGGAAAAAAAAAAAAAAAAAGAAAAGAATTTTGCTAGCAGCTCCCCTCCCTGTGACGAAAAGGGAAGCTATTAAAAGAAAAAGGGAGAACCAAATGAAAGGCCATAGTTTTATATCAAAAAATTGCTCTACACGGGGTCATGGGTAGCGGGGAGAACCTGGAGGCAGTATAAACTCGGCGCAGCTCCTCGGGGGGGTAAAAGGGGAGTTCCTTGCGCGTGGAAATTGGACACCCGGAAAGTCACGAGCAGGTCCAGGGGGAAGAGAACATGGGGCAAGTTGGAAAAGGAAAAAATATAACAAGACTTCCATTCGTCTGCCGGGATATACGCATCGCCGCAACGCCCGAGGGGTAGAAAAAAACCCTATAGTGAGATACGAAAATTTGGTTGGAAAAAAAAAAACAACGGATATTAGATAGATATCGTGCAAACATAATCAGGGAGGGACGGGAGAAGAAAGAGAAGAGGAGGTTGAGCCTGAACCATCAAAAAAGCTAGGGGGTTCTATACCTGCAAATGCCAAGGAACAAAGGACAGAGATTTACAGGTCAACGGCAAATGGAAGGACATACAGCAGTCTACTTGGAAACTCTAATTTGTAAAAAATTTGACATACAAAGAAGAAAAGGAAGAAGAAAGCTATGACTCCCTCATTACGAGAAGGAGGGAAAAGAAGGGAGAAGTGCTACAAGCACGACATGCACTTGTCCGAGGCCATGGAGCTTCTCAATAAAAAGGGCAAAGTCCAAGCAGAGGTTGAAAAAAGAGGAGGGAAAGAAACGGGAGGTTGAGATTGCTACAACAAAAATGTCTTTCGGGGGGTGTGGGGGGGGTAAAAAAGAAAAAAGCCTTTGAGAGTCTGAAAAAGGCAAGTTTGGTAAAAAAACTCAACCTGCACAAGTTCGTGGATTTTGTGTAAAAAGGAAGGGAAGAAAGTTCCTTTCAACGAATGCGGGACGTTTTGGAGGGGACGCGGTTTTTCATGAAAGTTTGTTTTGGACAGAATGGTGCAATGAGAGACGCAGGGAATGGAATAAAGCACAGGGGAAAAAGGCGAAACGCCGTTGATCTTTTCTTGGAAGGTGTGGTTGGGGCTTTGGGAAAGGGCTGTCACCTGAAACCAGCGCCTTTCAACAGAGGAAGAAAGGGAGTCCTGACCGGACAAGGACGGGGGCAAGTAAGAAACTCCTCGGGAGAAATAATCAAAGCTACCACTGTTAAAAGAGAAAAAAAGAGCAGATCGGGAAATGCAGGATGGAAACTGTGTGCACGTTTTAAGAGGATTTTTGACAAAGCGCCAAGTCCGATCAGGTCCCATCACCTCTCCCTTGCAAGTCAAGGAAAGAAGGGTTGAGGCGGGCGAACAAAATAAATCTCGAATCATAAAACAACTGAAAGTGAAACAATAGTCGTCTTTGTCACACCCTTGAAAACATCAGGCGAAAGCCAGGCAGAGGCGTATACCAAAAAAGTCAAAAGACACTCATGACTCGACGTTTTCGAGGGATAGATTTGTCACTGGAGAAAAGTCAACAAAACGGGAAAAAAACGAGCCAGGCTGAAGATAACTTCGGGACAGCGAGAGAGAGCAGCATTGCCCAGTTGTGTGAGGGACCGTTGAGCTCTTCAGCTCAAGAAGGGGTAGATTGAGAAGAGGGAAGTAAATCCTCCGAGACGGGTCGGAGTGGGGGCGAAGAGGCCACCTGACTATCTCAAATGTTCTGAGAAAATGCGCATACTAGCTGCTAGGAACAATGAACGGCGGGGGTCTTGTGGCCTTCTATTAAAAATAGGGGGGGGAGCGAACCGGAAACGTTACGGCTGACTTCTGATGAGTCAGTATTTGTCCAACACCTCATCTTCTCTTGCGAAGAAGGGAGGGGAAGAAAGGCGGACCAGGGAGAAGAGTAGGTTCAGGCTACATTAAAAGAAGACGAGAGGAAACACAGAAAAAGAAGGTTTAAAAGCCTGACCTACAAGAAAGGGAAACAGGACTTCAACCGCCGGTCAGAATTTTAAAAAGAAGAGTCAAAAACTTAGAGGAACTGAGACCGAAAGCGAGAGTTGGCCAGTCACCCAAAAAGGGGAAGGAAAGGGAACATATGACGAGGTTACGAGCGGACTCAACGTACTGCAACCGAGGAGGGGTAGGGCGCAGAATAACGCTAACGATGGAAAAAGGGAACCCAGAAACCCGACCGCCGAACATCCGTGGAAGAAGTGCAGACTAGGGGAAGGACCAAAAGCGCGAAAAGGGAGTTGCATCTCTCTGTGGGGGAGGCAGGAAAAGAAACCTGAACACCCTGATATTCGGCCGCGACAGAAGAGTCCGATTTTTGAAAGTTGGGAACGATTACAGACCAGGGCAAGAAGAATGGAGAAGGAAACCTTCTAGAGAGGCCTGCTTAAGGAAGGGCGCGGGGGGAAAGAAATCAACCGTCCATGAAGAAGGAGGGTGTTTATTACCGGTCTAGACGTACAGTCAAAGTCGGAGTTGCAGCAAGGGGGGGGGTAAAAAGGGGGAAAAAAAGGAAAGGGAGAAAAACTTTCCAAAAACCTGCTGAAAGTTGGCGGGAGAGACCGTAAGGCCTCGGTTGGGCGGTTCGATTTGACCACATCAATTCGAGGATTTAACTCAGGAATCGAGAGGTTAAGAAGAAGAAGCGTTCAGGACAGGGGGGAAGTTCGATGGAACGGTGACGGCCATGGGGGAAAAAGAAGCACCGCGAAACCGCGCGATGATGCTTGCAAGCAAAGAAATAATGTTCCCAACTCTGCAACGTCCACCTGGAAGGGAAAACGAGCTTCCTACCAAACAAGATGGGGAACTTGTAAAGAGGACACCTTGAGAAACGGGAGACTTAAACAATACTCACCGTGTTGATTCTCGCAAAGAAGTCACCAAATGACGCCAGTTGTCGATGTCCCATGGGAAAAAAATTAAAGAGGAAAAATCGTCGGCGCGAAGGTGGTAATCAAACGAGACCGGAAGGCCCTGCGGAGCGCACCAATTTCCCATGATCAAGATTCTTTCAGCGCAGATATAAGAAAGGGCGCCGCGGAGCGAAGGGCCTGAAAAAAAGCCAGACAGGGAAACTCAAGGTGGAAGGAAAGACTTGGACGGGTCACTTACAGCACGGCGAGACAGCGATTCGCAGAAAAGCCAAACTCAAGGGATAAAGACGGTATCGTGGAGATGGGAGGGCCAATGGGGCAGGGAAAAAGCAGAATTCAGGCGAGTCGAAAGCTCGACCTGCTAATAGGTGCCGTAACTGTAGGGGGGGTTGTTGGGGGGGAAGGATACGGCCTGAATTTCGTAGGAAAAAAAGTTGGTTACAGATTCTGGGAAAAGGGGGCTTAACTCTGGCATGAAGTCATGTCCATTGGGGAGAGAAGGGAAAAAGATACTTTCAGTTAGGGAGAGGCTTCGTGTTCAGTGGGCAAGAGAAAATGACCGACGGAAGGACGCTTTCAAAAAGGGACGAAAACTGCGTCTCGAGGAGATAGATGCGAAGGGAAGAACTACGAAAGCTCGAGCCGAAAGGCGGCCAGCTGTAGACCTTCATCGAGGGGTGAAAAGGGGGGGTCAGGAACGTATAAACTTTGGTGACAGGAAGAAATATAGAAAAGAAAAAACAACGCACATTGCTATCGACGGTGAAATTCTAACCACGACTACATTTCAGAAGGAAAAAAAGAAGGGTGTCATCAAATCCTCCTTATGCTCAGAAATGGAAGGGAAAACAGAACGCAAAAAAAAGTCGGCCCGTCTAAGGGCTCGCGGGACTAAGTTCGAATAAAGCACCGGGTTCACGCCGGTCTGTGGGTTGACTCGTTGTAAAGAGGGAGCAAAAAAAAAAAATTCGCAAAACGATTCAGGAGGTGGGGTGGAACGAGCCGGCCTCTGCGTCTTCGGGGCATAAAAAATGAGGGTAGCTTGACCAACAGAGGTAGGGAACAGGGGAAGCAAAAATTCACCATTTCTAGAGAGTGAGAAGCATAAAACCCAGTGTTGACAAGACGTGCCCGCCTGATCGGTGAGGGGAAGGAGCAAGGGAGTGAGGAAAGCGATCACCGTCACCCCATTGGTCCATTCAACGGGCAGGGCGGTGAGAGTGTTCTCATGAGGCAGGGGACGTGGTATAGGGGAGCGGTTTCTACGGGGTAGTAGGAAAAGACCGAAAAACAAAAAAAAAAGGGATACTTTTAAAGTCTGCCAGTCGCCGGGTCCGCCAGTGGGGGTCAAGAAGACCGGGAAACAGCAAAGACACAAGGCATCCGTCAGGCAAAAACAGGGGGGACGAGGACCATCAAAGGAGGGAAAAAGGATGTACAAAAACTGATTTAAAACCGAGAAAAGAGTACCTTCCCTGCGGCTGTAGACGAGACAGTCGGAAAAGGGCCAAATTTCATGGAGTCCAACATCAGAGCGGGAAAGAGGGGGGGTTGCAAGACCTGGCCAGGTGAGGGAAATCGGGAAAAGGGCGGGTGAAAAACCCCCAAACACACCCCTAAACAAGGGGGTGAGGGCGAATCTCCCCTCACTTGGGGACTGAAAAATTTCCATACTAGGGGGGGGGGTAAAAAACTAAAATGAAAATTGTCGGGCCATGCGGGGAAGGAGCAGATCCAATGGGAAGAAAGGTGCATTTCCGCCACCTTGCGCAGGATGTTAAACAGAGGCGGGGATACTCCTCTTGAAAGAAGCAGGAAGGGTACGCGTGCCCCGAGGACGTTGAAGTCAAAGGGGAGGACAAATAAAGGAACCAAGGGTCATTTTTCAGCTCACAGGTAACCGGTGCGGGGACTAACGCGGAAATCACCTAGAAGGCTTCTTCCGGTCAGAGAGAGAGCCAGATTTTCAGCTGCCCCCTTCAAGCGATATTCGCAGGGCGGAGAAGGGAAAAAGGCAGGATTGGGGGGTGCAAAAAGACACAACACAACTTGAGATGACAGCTATATTAGGTCACACGAGCGTTTCTTTCTGACCTCCCGAAATATCAGAAAAGTTTAGTGGGAAAAGACAGGAAGGGGGGGGAGAAGGTCTCTGGAATATACCCGGACAGACAAAGGGAGGTATTGAGAACGGGTTCAAGGCACCGGCAAACATGGAGAGGCACTTAATCCGCGAAAGGGAAGGGTGGTTCCAACGCGTGGACGTCAAATCACGAGAAAAAAAGAAGACTCAAACGCTATGATAATGGCGCCGCGTTAAAACACCTGACAGTGAGAGAAGGAAGACCGGGAAGCCAGGGAGCTGGATCAGAAAAAAGCAGAAAAGAAAAATGATGGCTTAGTTTCCTCAAGAGGGAACTTGTCGTACACAGGGAGGTAGATTACTAAAATCCAAATTCAAAGGGGGGGCGGGGGGGGGGGTTGTGAAACGAAACGAATTCCTTCTCGAGAGGAAAGAAAAGGGGGGGCACAAAGCCCGTGGCCCCGATAGGTTGGGATGTTTTGGAAAAAAAAGAATACATTTGCTAAGTTGCTCTGCAAGCCAGAAGGGTGCGATGGGGGGGAAAAGTCAAATCAGTTTTTGGGTGGACAGCCTGTGCAAGGCGACGGCGGAAGGGCCTGCAGACTGCAGTTTTTCCGAAGAGAGGGAAGAGCTGGGCTTGAAGGTGCCTTCAGGGTCCCATGTCGTCCATCGCCTGGTCACTCGAAAAAGTATGCAAAAAAAGAAACCTGGGGGGGCCGTAAAATAGAGGGACAAGGAAGAAGAGACCACTGAAAGGCAGCGCCACAAATCTTCAAGAGGGGGACGCGAAAATGTTGGTTCATGATCTTAGGTTGTTGAACTGCTACAACACGCATCGATCATGACCGAAACCGAAAGAAGAAAACAATTTTTGAAGAAGGCCGGGCGCAAAAGGAAATTGTTTCTTCATGGCAACTGGAAGGGAACAGCCGCTTGCGGCTTGAAAAGATCCGCGAGCGAAAAAGGACGCAAAGAGGATTACAAAAACCCAAGGAAAAAAACGAGAAAGTGCTCGAGAGGGAATTGGAATTCTCTTTCAAAGGGACCAAAAATCCGATGAAACCCGGAATCTATACTCGTAAGAGCACGAAGGAAACGAATCTAAGGGGGAATGAGCCTGGGGGGCCGGCATAGGAGAGGCGAATCATTCTAAACTTCAGTCTTCCGCCGCCAGAACTGATAGTGGTTCGCATTAAAAGGGGGGGTTCTAAGAAAAGGGGGGGGAAGGACATTGGCTCCTCCCAGATGTCTCTAAAAAAAAGGTCCGGGGCGTTGGGCCTTCGATAAGCCATCGAGCTGAAAGACTGACGGCGAGGGCGGATGATTCAGGAAAAGGTGGAGGAGGGGAATCGATCTCTTCGACGCGAGGCAAAAGGGACAGAAGGAGGGGGGTCTTCTTGAAAATGACACGACGCCTGAGGATCCCCGAAGACCGGAAGTATTAAATCAGACAGGGGGGAAAAGTAATTCAATTCCCGCCTGTCAAGCAAGTTGAAAAGGTGAAAAAACTGGGCCACGTGGACTCTAACAGGGCCTGTCCTCTTCTTTTCCCGCACTAAACCAAAGTCAATTGACGGCACCGCTCTGAGGCTTATAGAACCGTAGACTTCCTCCAAGGGGTGTGAGGGAATGTCAATCACCGTCAAGATAACTGGGAAAACCAAAAAAAAATCCTAATTGGCGGCGAACGATGTCATCGAAGGCTGACCAGTGAACAACAGTATCAGGGAGAAAATGAGGTCGAATCCGGGAATACTTTTTGAGGACATTCTTCTACAGACCACTGGGGGAGGGCGCCCTGGATTAGCTCTTCCTCCGGACGAAGAGGAAAGTGGGAATGGTGGTCGCTAGGGGAAAGCACATAAAAAAAGGGGGGAAAAAACCGGCGGAGCGCTCCTGGTGCAAAAAGGAGGGCGTAAACAGGGTACTATCACACGGGGGAAAAACCAAAGAAAAGATACGAAAGGGGGTGGAAGACCGCTACGGACCTTTTGCTGAAAAAAAAAGGGAAAAAGTTACCCTGGTGGTAGAAACAGTGTGGTCGAGGGACACTTGGGAAAAGCTCTGCGGGGCCGGTAGGAAGAAGCGATCGCCATTGAAAAGATGTAATATTTTGGGGATGGCGGGGTGTTCCCCTCCTTCTGAGTATCGAAGACAAGGGAAGAAAATGAACGCGCTTCAACTTCAATGGAGGCAGGGAAAAGAGTGAAAGTTTGACGCCATATTCCGGAATCCTTCACAGGTCGGTCCAGGCACGAAGTCCTGCTTTCAAATATAATAAAATGGTTGGGGCAAAAAGAAAAGCCAAACGACTTACCTATCAGGAAAAATCAGAGAAAGAAAACGTTTTTGGGTTAACTTTCAAGAAACCTACCCCCCATGGAAAGCCCAGGACCGCATAACACTGAAAACACGGACGAGAAAGGACTTCACCAACATTGCCTCCATGTGCGGACCGGCAGGATCGAAGCAGAACTGGGAGAGGGAAAGGAATGGTCTTCCTCCAGGCGGATGGAAAACCATTGCTCAGTAAAGAAAACAAGGCAAAAAAAGCGGAAGGTCTGGAGATGGCGAAATGAAAAAAAAGGAAAAAAAAAAAATTCGCATAGCCGTGCCTGATAAAATCAGATCAATAAACGCCTTTGATAGATAAACGGTGCGTTAACTTCGAAAAAAGGAAGAGGAAAAAGGAAGAACACTCGGGAGAGGACTTGCAGGGTTTCATGGCTTCAAGCGTAGGAGAGGTGAGGGGACAGGGACAATTAAGTTTCTGAGGAAGGTGGTCATAATACTCTACCGGCGACGGGGAGAACTGTCGGGGGTCATTGTCACATGGAGATGGGGGGGAAAATGGTCGCTTCAGTGAATTTTTGGGCAAAAAGAAGGAGGGAAAAGTCTGAAACCTCTGGCCTGAAAGGAAGGTTGAGGGAATACTTTCCATCCGACTTCAGGGGGGGGGGATCGCGTCGTCGTTTCGGGGTTGGAAGAGACTTCAATAACGGCTGTTCCGCCTGAATCGAGGGCAGTAATCTATCGGAGAAGGGGCAAATCAAGAAAGAATCCTCCTGGTCCGTAAGCAGGGTCCATCTTAAGGAGGAGAGACACCGTAAAAGAATGTTGCCGGGTTGTGGAAGAGCAAGAGTGGCCAAAGGCATCATAACATTGCTATCAGGGGAAGGGGGAAAGGAAATCGCAAAGTTCCTCTTCGGGAGTCGCCAAGACGTTTAACCCAGAAATAATGAGAAGATAACTAAACATTCGAAGAAAAGATCCCGTCTAGGGTCTCATGTCGAAGAAAAGGGGAACGCGAAGCAGCCTTTTGGGAGAGACTAGTTGGGGGTTCTTGGGAAAGAAGTTCAGGGGGGGTTAAACTGAGAGAGCACGACTAACGTCAAGTGAATGGTTAAAAAAAAAAATCTGTTTTGGTAAAAGTCAGCTGGGAGGGGGATTCGCGCTGAACTCCTTATGGGGTCAGGCTGGAAAATGACGAAAAGAAGTCACGGCGTGGGATTTATCATGTCACCATGTTCTAAATGGTGGAGGGATCAGAGAAACGTCCAGGGGGTAACCGGACTTTGCACGAGTGAGGTTGTGTACTTGATCTAGCTTTGTAAAAACTACAAAAACGGATAAAAAAAAACCAGTTTTCAGTCCAGAAGGTAGAATGCAGACTGTGGTAGTCTGCCTTCGAAACGCTTGGAGGGGGAGGAAAACAGGATGAAATCAACCCATTCATTTACGCGTCATAACTTTTTCTAGCATCAAAGGAAGGAAAATTTCGAAGTAAAGGAACGAAAAAAGACCACAAAAAAAAAGGGCTTCAAAGGACGACAAACCGGGACGGGAAAACAGGTAAAGAGCGAGAGAAGCACCGGATGGAACACCACAAAGAGGATTTAACCGAGAGGGAAAAAAACAAAACTTCCCTTCGAGGGGCGCAAAAAAGAAACGGTTCATGAGTAAATGTCAATGTAAATTTTTTATTCCTAAACACACTGGGACGTGGGCTGGGGGGTGTCCAAAACTTTGGTTCCTGGCTGCAATAGAGCGAAAATGGGAAAGGGGGAGGAAAAAAACACACCCACCAGGGAAACTAAGTTTGCGGGCTAAAAGCTCCAAAAAAATGTTTAAGACAGTACTATTGAAAAAAACTCAATAAAATTGGGCGGAAACATCCGGTGGAAGGAGCATCTCAATGGAAGAGGTACCGGGTGGGGTAATGGACAAAAAGCGGAACCTACTCAGATGAAAAGAGGCAAACTCATCGAAGAGGGTGGGTAAGTCAAATTTCGCAGGGGAAATTTAAGAAGGAGTGACGTAACGAGGGCACAAAGTCCGCTTTCAACGAGAAGGAGAAAAACAGGAAGAGAAAATGCCACGGGGGAAAGAAGAGAAAAGCAAAATCGTCCATGAGGCCTGGGCAATTCACCAGCGCGTCGCCAATGTCAAGGCTGAAAGAATAGAGGAGGCAGAACCGAAGAACAGAGTAGGTTTGTGCAGATCTAAATAAAAAAAAAAAAAAGCGAGGGGGAGGAGGGAGATATGCACAAACCTGAGAGGGGAGGGGCAAGAGACGCACATCCAGGAGATGAGGGGGGGGCAGCCTGACCATATTGCTACTTCGAGGGAAAGTCAGACGATGGACTAGTTGATACGTAGTCAAAAGGTAATTCGCAAATGGTAAAAGAAGGGTCTAGGGGACCTGAATGTGGCCAACGGGGAAAGGCAACTGACTAGGGCAAAAAGGGAAGACCCAGTCAGGAAGAAGAGTAGCTGCGAATAGGAAAAGGAAAAGGGGAAAAAACATCTAAAAGGGAACCGGTGAGGGACAGGAAGGCTCACACCCGAAAGGGAACATAAAAACAAGAACGGAGGTTTAGAAATAGTATGAAAAGTGTCGGAAGGAAGGAAAACAAATTCTTTTCGGGGGGGGGGTTGGGGGGGGGGGGGGTACAGAAAAGAAAGGACCGGTCCACGCAGGGGAAAAGCGGAAAGAAGCAGGGACACCCAAAAAAAAACTCACAGTACAGAAAAGGGGTTGGGGGAGGGGAGAGGTGCTCTGTCTCAAGGCAGCCTTTACTGTGTGCGAGTGTGCGGCGCTTGTCAGCAGGGGGGGGGGGGGAAAGTGAAAGGCTTCAGAAAAGAAGGTGTACCTGCTCCTCACGGTTGTTCGGGTCCGGACAAGATGGATAGTTGTGCAGGGTTAAAGGTGAACTTACTAATTTCCCCGGGAAAATCGGCAATGTGAAGCCAAGAGGAAGGAGAGAAGCTTTGGGGGGTTGGGCCCAGAAAACATCAGAGAGAAAACAAAAGATGAACACGGGATTCAAGAAATATCCACCCAAGGAAAGAGGGAAATGAAACTTGGTTTAATGGTGATCTTCGGGGTTGTTGAAAATGACAACCGTTAGGGGAAGCCATCACCTCGCCTGAGTCAATGACCTTCAAAAATGGTCTGAGGAGGCAGTATACAAATCTCATAATGTTAATCGAAAATTAAGTGAAAAGGGGGGTTTTTCACTCCTTACCAAATAAGAGGACGAAGAAGAAGACAAGAGGGAGGTCCCACCCTCATTAAACCAACGCAGAAAAGAAAACTTTAGTCGAAAGTGGCAAAAGTGCAACTCTCTTTACACCTTTAACCACAAATGAAAAAGGACAACGGCCTTCAGAGAAAACTCTTTCGTCCAGAAGAAGAATGCTCGTATCCGGTCATGATCAAGAAAAACATTTTGGATGGCATTGCAAGGTCGGTAGCGCATCATATAGATGGAGAAAAGAAAAGAATGGGAAGAAGAAAACTGGCGCTGGGTTCGCGTTACAACTTCCGATCGCATGTGCGGAGCAACGGGGGAGAAAGCTATCTTCAAAGAAACTCCTTCTGCGTTGGCCGGAGGAACAGAGGGAAGAAAAAATTAAGGGCTCGAGGATTCTTCGGGAAATGGGTCAAAAAACGGCGTAAATAGGTCTCTTGCTGACGCGAGGCCACTTCTTAACATAGGGGATGGAGTAGGTAAGGATGGCAACTTAAATAGAAGACCTTCGTATCCAACCGAAGAAGGAGGGAGGGGGAAAAGGCAAATGGCATTACTCATTCCCTCCGAAGAATTGGACATAAAACCTCTGAAAACACCTTGAAAAATCTCCACCAGGGAACGATGCAAAATGCAAAAACTCAAGTGACGGAACAATATTGCGCAAGGTACATCTATCGACCAAAAAAAGCCGCAGAGGGGAAGGTCTGCCCAAGCAGAAAAAAAACGCTTAAAGGGCACCTTGCCCCAGAACGGGCCGGACTGAATTGCAGCGGAAAGACAGCGGTGCCTCTGCCTTCGTCGAAGCAAAAAAAAGAGGAGGAATCCTTATATTACGTTCATTCAGCAAGGGAGGGAATACCTTGGGGCCTGAAGAAAAAGCGGGGGAGGCCTCAGAAAGAATCGGAAAAGGGGGGGGAAAGGTCGCGCTGGTCAAAGCAAGGGCATCCTCCTGGGAAGTAATGGAGAAAAAAGTCGATCGCGAAGCTTTTCGCGGAGAAAAGGGGACATAACCCTGGGATATAACATCCCGGCGAAGGGTTTGTGAATGCAGGGAGAACCTAAAGTGTCTGAAGAGTGCAATACTTTACCAGGGGGTTTGAAGAAAGGGCCGCGTGACCTTTTAAAAATGAAGGCCTGTTATAGGGGAGGAAAGGAGATCCTCTGTATAAGTCCTCGGTGGAGTTGGGGGGGTCTATTAAACATCAGTCTTATGATTTCACAACCGTCAACGAGGGAGAGGAAACCTCGGCAATGACAGGCGCGTTGGGGAGAATGAAAAAGTTTGAAGGGGGCAACAGAACCGGACGGACAAAACAGACAGCAAGTGGGGGTGTGGGTCGATTAAAAAAGAGGACCAAATCCTGATGGGGGGGGAAAAAAAACAGAGCAAATCCACAAAAGTAACTCGATAAGCGATCGCGGTCTCTACAGTGCAAGCGGTGGAAAAGTGTCCACGCGTCCCCAGGGCCACAGGTACGCTGAAACGAAACTTTAAGCAACACGGGCGGGCAGAGGCCCAGAGAAAAAAAACGAACAATTTCCGGCCATGTTGGAACAAGGGACAGGGGTGATCTCCACGGATACGGCGGAGCGACTATATTTTGTGAGGACGAAGGAATGCAAGAGGGATACGTAAGAGAGAACAAATGTCACCAATCTGACCATGAGAAGGGGGCAGATCAAAGCCAGTCGCGGCACACAGGATTCTACAGAAAGAAAGCTATCATAGGAAACTCCTTGTAGCGATAAGTGGGAGGTGCACAGGAGAAGCCGGGCGAGGACCTCGAAAAAAGTGTAGGCGGAGGCAAGGGGAAGGGGGGAAAGGGGAGGAAAGAGGGAGAAGGGGGGGAGAGTATGGAAAGTCATATTAAGTGGAGGAGAGATGATAGCGCTAACACTGCTAATAGTAGGCAATGGGGGGCTTTGGGGTTGTTCGTTTAAAATAGAACTCTTGACTTAGGGAGAGGCGGAAAGTTTTTGACAGAGAAAAGATGGAAGGAGTGGAATGAAAGGGCGTGAAAATTGTATTCAGGCTTTCCATCCTGACTTCGTTAGGGATCCTACAGGGAAGGGGAAAAAGGAAATCCTTCATCAAGGAGGGTCAAAACGGGGAAGAGACGTGAGTCAAGAACTATACATTAATCATAAATCCCCGACGAAGAAACGAGCCGTACTGGAGGCAAGAGACGATTTCTTCAATACGTTCAACCAGAAGGAAAGGGGGAAAGTTTGTTGAAGAGCTCTCGTTGCACAAATGAGACAAAAAAATGTATATCTACGTTGAGTCTAACCACTAGAAAGTGAGCGAACGGCGGCCGAAAATCCGGTTATCATCTCAGCCTGATGAAAAAAGGAAAAAAGACAAAAAGAAGAAAACTGGCAATCTCCGGCTCGAATAATGCAATGAGTGGGACAGGTTCTCGCATGGGAACTCCTGGGGTGGGCAAGGAGAAGGTCAGTGCCACTGCTGAGAGGACACGCGAACGTAGAGGGATTCTTTGTGGTCCGGGAGAAGGACGCTGGAAGGGACGACTATACGGGGGAGGAGTTCAAAGAAAGCAGCTGATTCACAACGCAGTAAATTATCATATTAAATCAGCGGGCTGGATCTTCCGAACTACGAAAAAGGTGAAATTTCCGCCAGGCTCATGGGGATTGAAGAAAAGAGCGGGGGGAAGATCAACAACGAAGAATCACCGGCACAAAGTGTCCAGAACACACTGGCGATCACGCTGGGGAAAGAAAATGGGGGGGATTATTGTCGGGGTCGCCGCAATGATGACCAACAAGGGAAGACTTGCAGCATGGGGCTATTCTGACAGGGAAATTCCTCCATTTTAGGGGGGAAAGACCCGGGAACCCAAAAAGGATCCAAGGCATTCTTCCGCGAAAACAGGGGTAATAAAGAAAAAAGGAAAGGAAAAACGTCCACCACAAAGACTGAACCGAGGGCGAAAAAGATCAAAACTTAAAGGCGGAGGGAGCGAACCTTCTAAAGGGACCATCATTTTATTTACACAATCCACGAGCGGGGACCGAAAAATGGGGTGAAAAAAATTGCTTTTCTTGACCAGATCCAACGGAGCTTTGAGGTGTTGAACAAAAACCCACACAACCGAAACGAGTGGCGTTCGCAGCGACCTCAAACTTGTGGCTAGAGAATTGAAGAGGATGCTATTTTAACGGGTCAAAGGCGGTTGTATGAAAGAGCCATTGGAAACCGGGGAAGGGGGGTCGCTGGATGCAAAAAAGATGTAAAAGCGCAGAGCCTCTGGAGTACGAAGCCGGGCTTCCTTGGAGAAAATTGGTGAGAACCCACCGAGCAAAATGTCAGATTTGTAAAAAGGACGTGATTGCTCAGGTCAGACTCAGGTGACGTGACATAAATAATAGAAGAAATCAAACTAGAAGAGGATGAGTGTTATCTACCAAAAAAGATGTAAAGGGCCCCTTCCTCTGTTAGGGAGACTCCGAAGAAATTGAGGTTTGTGGAATGAGAGCTAGTTCAAAACAAACAAACTTATGAGGGGGAAGAGATCTCACAGAAGAGGGGGTGGAGGGGGGGGGAACGGACGAAATAGAAGAGAATGTTGAGGCCTAATCCCTGGCTAATATACTGGGCGATACCTGGACATAAGCATTTACTAGGTGAAGGAGAGGGTCCATTCACCGACAACATGTATCTGCAACCGCCGGGGCGGCGAGGGTAAAAAAAGCCGAAAGTTTTCCCGCTCAGGGAAAAGCATCGGGCACTTCTCCATTAAAGACATTGGGAGGACCCCGAACTGCATCCGAGGGAAAACCGGCGAATTGTGTCATCAAGAGATACCCGGAGGGAAAGGGCTGCGAATAA
>Ga0179591_1306803_pt1 | contig 15189 bp, 20 predicted proteins | sample CZOMad2_1_08_16f_FD_182891 | JGI IMG/M metagenome (GOLD analysis project Ga0179591, IMG submission 182891) | Vadose zone soil fungal communities from Angelo Coast Range Reserve, California, USA - CZOMad2_1_08_16fungal (PacBio error correction) | ecosystem: Environmental > Terrestrial > Soil >...
AAAAAGCAATTTTTTTGGGCAAAGGGGGTGCGGCAAAAACGGGCCAATGTGCACATGTGTGGGAAAAAAACATCCGGGCAGGGATGGGGGGAATTAGGGGCAGTAGCAATTACAGCAAAACGTGGGTAACAAAGCGAACAATGGTGCCATCGACAATGCACGGAGGTGGGAAAATCAGGGCACAAGAAAAAAAATATTCCAAAAACAAAACGTGGGGTAGTAAATGGGGGGGGGGTTTGTTTTGTTTTTTCACACCATCAAAACAAACAGGTCTGGGGTGAACAGTGGGGCAAAACCAGTCCCCTGACAGAAGAGGGAACTGGGGGGGGCAAGAGAGGAACAACAGCAAAAAAAGTCCAGTGGTACGGATAGGGAAAAAAAGGGAAATCAAAAATTAAGGCCACTAAACAACTGCTACAAGTGGGGGGAAGAAATAGCCGGGGGGCAAAGCCGGGGGGGGCTTCGGTGGACCCGACGTAAGGCACAGGGCAACTGGGTGTGGTGAAACTTGTGGTGGATGGGGGAAAAAAAAACTGGGGACGTGGAAGGACAGGGGGAAAAAGGGTGTGCAAACGCGGAAGAAAAAAAAGTTGAACTAAAACATCGCCGGTGGGAGGGAGGTGATCAAGTTTGGGGAAAAAAGCAACGCGGGCAACTGGAAACTAGTAAAACAGTCAATGTACAGTGTCAAACAACAGGGCAAGGACCAAGGTAAACAAGATGTCACGGCGGGGCAAACAAAGAAAAGAGGGGCAAAAAAAAAACAAAAAAAAAAGGGTGGGGGCCGACACTGCAGTGTAACAAAAAGGAACCCCCGGGGGGGGGGGCACAAAGAGAACCACCGCAGGGGGGGGTTAACACAATGGGATCCAAAAAGGTCACAGCCCCGTTTTAGGGAGCAGAGACGCACAACGACAACTCTGGTCCCAAAATAAAGGGGGGTAAAAAGCCTTACACCTCCAAAAAAAAGTGTGAACAAAACACAACACAAACATCGGGAAAAGGGAGTTGCAACAACAGAAAAAGGGGAGTCAACAACGGGATGTTGATGGGGGGGACACAAATTCACAGAAAAAAAAAGTCCGCAAAAAGCCAGCCGTCTTGTCCCAAAGAACAGCAAAACCGAGGGGGGGAAAACGAGTGGTTTTAAGAGAAGAGACAAACAGCCAAGATAGAATGGGGAAAAGATAGACGTATGCTTGGAGACGGACTCCAGGCAAAATCAGGCACCAAAATGGGGGTGTGCTGTTCACAGAGGGGCCGGGCAACCGGAAAAGGGGGGACCTAACCAGTGTAGAAATTTGGTTCAACCAAACGGGGATTAGGAAAGCAATAAACCCGACACAAAAACGGGCAAGTTGGGTCCCTGCAAAACGAAGGGGGTGGGAGAGTGGGGGGTTTTGTTGCGACAAAACGGTTTCCAACAACACACCCATTAACACGGATGTTCCACAAGTGAAAAGGGGAGTGCAAATTTTAGCATGCCCAAGAAAAGGAAGTGGGGGGTCGACAAAAAACAGCGGGGGCCAGATAAAAGTGGGGGTTTGGAAAAACACAGGGACAAAAGTAGTGACGAAGTAATCTCGAAACGAAAGTCTGGTCAGGGGCACGGGACAACGCGGTGGACTGTTTTTGTTTTGGTAAAAGAACGAAAGTGCAAGAAGACATCCGCACAACGGGAATCAGAAAGGAGGGTGATTACGCGGCCTTGTGACTTGACAAATACGCAGGGAGAGGTAAAAGTTGTGTTTTTGGGGAGTGTGGCACGGGGGGAGGGAATATGACTTAGTGTTGGACTATGGGGGACGGTGTGGAAGATAGAAGCAACGCGCCCACAAACACCGGGGGGGTGAAAAAAAAAAAAAAAAGTAAGGCAAAAATGACTAGAAGCGAAAATGGGAAACTGGACAAACAAGGGTAGGAAAAAAAAGGGCTGTTAAAAACCCAACTGGGGGGGGGTCCTGCAAACAAGAATCTTGAAGACCCATACACGGAAAACAACCCAACGGGCACACCACACCGGGGGGAAAAAAATCTTACACGCTAGGCTGGGAACAAGTGTTACGTTAAAGCAGGGGGGTAATCCAAACTGAAACAAAACAGGGGGGGAGGTCACTTAATAAAAAACGGAAATCAGAACTTTGGTGCTCAAAAATGGACCAACGCCGGACACAAAAAAAAAGGGGCGGGTTTCGGGAAAAGGTCACAGAATGAACACAATGCTTCACAGCATCAGTCATTAGGTGGGGGGGGGAGGGAAGACAACGGCGATGCCAAACGGGGTGGAAAACGCACGGGACAACGGCGGAATTCCTTTTCAAACAGGGGCAATAAATGGAAGCAACGGCGGAAACCAGGTATCACGAATCCTATAACAAAACACTGGGGTGATCGGGGTGGGTGGAAAAAAAAAAAGCACCCGTCCTGTCGAAAAACAAACGAAGGTAGGGGAAAAAAAAAAGGAAAAAAGGAGAAGGTGCAAAACCAACAAAAACAGTTGAATAGGGGGGGGGGGGTGGGAAGTTCCTCACCGTGGGGGGGGACAAAAAAAAAAGCGCGGCCCAAAATGAGCAACACAGTGTAAAATCTGCGGTACACAACGTGTAGAACACAAGAAAAATTGCATGGACAAAAAGAAAAAATTTCAACAAAAAAAAAAAACAAGAGTAGGGAAATACAGGGGAGATGCTTTGGGAGGGGGCCGAACAGGTCCAGGGCTGAAGGGAGGGTGGCAAGCCAGGGTTGTGCGGGGGGGGGGGGGGAGGGGGGGGAAATGTGGGAAAATTGGGGGGAAATGACACACAAACAGGGCCCCGGTAAAGCATGGGGGGGGGGGGAGACAAACCCAAAGGGGAAGTGCTCAAACAAAAGAGGGTGAGGAATGGGGGTGCAGGCGGAGGGGGGGACGAAACAAAGCCCCCCCCGGGAAATGGGGAGCGGGGGAAACAGTCAATAACAAACGGGCAAGGGGGTGGGGGGGTTTGGGGGGGAAAAAGAAGCGGGCATTGCAAAGAAACGGCGGGGACAGGGCAGAAAGACAACAGAAAAAAAGCAAGGGGAAACGTCACATGGAGACAAGAACAAGACAAAAATGGGACGATGAAGAAAAATAGAAAGCGACTTCTGTCAACATAAAATGAAAAGAAGATCAGCGCTGTTGTGCAGCAGGAAGTGGTCCCACCGGTCCGACGGGCCAAACGCAAAAGGCACCCCTTGGCTTCACATTCTCAATAGAGGAATTTGGATCCGCCAACCGATAAAAAACGGAAAACACAGGCAAAACGGGGCGAAACCCAGAGAAAAAAGGGGCGGATGGGACAGCAGCAACGAACGTGGCGCAAGACACGAGCAAGACAAAAAAAAAAAAAGTTCACACAACCCAAACTGGGCCAAACTGAACAGAACAAAACTTGGGGTGTTGGTGCTAAGGAAGACACCCCGGGCAAGGGAAATGGGCAGGAAGTCACACAAAGAACCGGGGAACACAAAAAAAACTGGGGCCAACCCGCCAACGAAGGTGACCCGGACAAGAGAACGATTCACGGTGAACACTGGTCAGGAAAACAGCTCGACCTGGAAAAAAAACAGGGTCGGGACGTCAAAAGAACCAAAAAACAAACGCGCACCAGCAGGGAAAAAAAAAATTGTAAGGTGTTGGTGGGAAGAAGAGGTTCTGGAACATACAAACGAAACGGAGAAACAACAAGTGGCTTCATGCCTGGGGGGCACTAAGGGGACAAAAGGGTCTTTTGAAAGATGGGATCAAGGGGAGCTGAAAAAGAGAAAATGGACCCTGGGGAACGGCAGGAGAAAAAAACCGAACAATCCATTGTACCGGAAAAAAAGTGCATTTTTTTCAAAGCACGGTGTGTGTGGAAGAAAACGATGTTTGTGGGGCGGGGGGACACTGGTTAAAAAACAAAAACGGGAAAAAAAAGGGGGGGTACCAAACAAAGGGACCAAAGCCACGTTTCCCAACAACAAAAAAGGTTTTGGGTTGCAAAAAACAGACCAGCGGGGCACCAAAAGGGGGCAAGACGGCCGAAAGTCCCACAACGAAAAAGGGCATATGTGAAAGAAGCAGGGGAGGTGGACGCGGGGGGGGGTCACAGAAGGTTGCAAGAAACCGTGTGCGGGGGGGACAAAAAGGCCCGCACTGATGCGGGGACAAAAAAAAAGGCAACAAAGTGACGAAAATGACTGCTGGGGGGGGGAATCATAACGTGGCCGGAAAACTGTCCACAAAAAGTCCCAAACACGAAAGGACGACGGATGCGGGGGAAACCAACCACCTTACAAAAAAAGGGGCGAAGAAAAATTTGGGTCCGCAGGGAAAACACCAAGGGGCTTACAAAGATCCAAGAACAAACAGGAAAAAAAGGGGACAAACAGGGGCCAACTAAAAGGGGAGAAGTCAGGCGACAGGGAAACTAAACCAGGGCAAACAAACTCTGGGGGGGGAGCATCACAAAGGCCTCGTACTGAGAAAAAAAACCGAGGGTATCACCACAGGAAAAAGGGATCCGAACCTGCTTCCTGGAAAGACACACTGCACAACCAAAAGACACGGAAAAAGACAGCACACGACCCCGCGTTTTTTGAAAAAACCAAACCTGGACAACCTATGAAAAATGGGGGGAAATGTTCAACCTATTTGGGGGCAGGTGACAACTCAATCAACTAAAACAAAAAGGGTTACACCACGGGGGGGCGAGCACCCAAAGCAAGGAGGGGAACACTGGTTTCAGGGTTAAAAAAAGGGGCCACGACTCAAAGAGAAAAAAAGAAAAAAACACTGAACAAAACAAATGCACAGGCACACACCAACAAACCACCACACCAAGGGGAAAAAAAAATAGATCCAAAAAGCAAAAAAAAAGAAACAAGGGCGTGCACCACCGAGAAAAAAGTGCCAAGTTACCCATGCACAGGGACCAACGGCGAAGGAGAAAATTACCAGGGAAACACAGAGTGCATAAATAAAATGTGCACAGATAAGAAGAGGGAAAAAAAAGAGAAAATCGTGGGTTGAAATTCAGGGGGAAAAAACCATCTGGGGGGACTGGGTTACAACTGGAGGGGGAAAGTACGGATTTTTAGTCGCAAAAACTGGTTCAAAAAAAAAGCCAACATGGGAAAGAAAGACAAACAGGTCGGGGTCTAATAGCACCTGGCCAAAAAGGAATCGCCACAATGAAACAACAAACAACAATGTGAGTGGTGGGAAGAGAAAAAAAAGAAAAGCGACACATCAAGTCTTTAAAGGTGGGTTTGAGGGGGGTAAGCCACAGTTTTGTCTGGAAACACACTGGTGGGGGGGTTAAACCTACAAACAGGACTAACAGCACCACACTGAACACAGGAGGGAGGGGGCAGTTGGGTCTGGGGGGTGTAAAAAGCGCCTCGAACCGAGTGAAAACTCACGGGGGGTGTTTTGCCAAACGTTCGTAAAAACCGCACTAAACAAAAACTCTGGGAAGGAAAAGGAAAACAAACGGCGGACGAAGGAGACACGCCAAAGTCGGAACAGAACCACCAATGGGGTACCTTGCCCCCGTCCAAAAACCAAGGACTGTTTTTGGTTTGGGGGTTTGGGGAGGGGGGAAGGCGTGGGTGGGGTTTGGGTGGGTTGCTGTTGGTGGGGGGTCACGACATAAAAAAGGTTGGGACGTGGGGTGTTGCCAAAACCGGGACCAGGGCAGGGGGGGGATAAAACAGCGTCCGAACCAAGGCCAAGAAGGGGTCAAAAAAGTGTGGCAATCAACACCCAATCACAGACAGGGTGGAGAAAAGAAAAAAAAAAAAGGGGAACTAAAGCAACCCCGGGGGGGGGGGAAACGGAAGGAGGTATTTGAAATGGAAGGGTAAAGAAGTGAAGTTTGCAATGAAAGTTTGGAGCAAATGGTCCCGGGGGGGTGATTGGGGGGGAAAAAAAAAAAAACGGGGGGTTCCAAGCCTGGGAATACGGAAAAACAACTGGGGAGGGGGACAAAAGGACCAACAGGGCCCGACCGGGGTCCTAAAAAGACAGGGGAAAGAAAAAAGTAACGTGAATGGGGAAAACCAAAAAAAAGGCGGGGGGGGGGGAACAAGGGTTGGGTTGACACATTGTTTCTGAAAAAAAAGAGGCTACAAAACCACTTGTAAAAAAACTGGTGGGGTCGACAAAAGGCAAAAACGGTGTGGGTTTACTTACACACGGGGAGAGGAAAAAAATCCAGAACGGTTTTGGGGGGGGAAAAACGAACAACGGATAAAAAAAAAATTGACGGGGTAAACCGTGGGATAACACCGGGAAAGAAGTGCGGGCCTCCGGTTTGACGAGTGTTGGCGTCCAAGGGTGAAAGGGGGGGGTCCTACAAAGCCAAAGTCCCAGGGTAAACCGAACAAAAACACTTTGTGAGAGAAACAAAAAGCAAAATGAAAAAACTCAAAAAAAAGGGGGGGGAAGTTGTACAAAAACCCGAAAGAAAAAGAAAACATATACCGCCTGAAAATTTAAAGGCTGGGTGGGCTGGGAAGGGGAAAAAAAACACGCTCTAAGGGAGAGGGGGGGGGGGAACACAACCTGGGACGTCCGGGAAGAACCCAACAAACCTTGAAGGAACCACCAAACATACGGTTGGGGGGGGGGGACAACCAGGAAAAAAATGAAAAACCAAGTCCGGATGTGGGGGAAAAAAGAAGTTCCAAAATCAAAAAAAGCAACCCGTAAAAAACGCCTTTTGGTGTGCAAATCGACCAAAAACCCGCGGAAAACACAAAAGGGGTGGTTTCCACGGCTGAAATAGGACGAGGTGCAGCAGCAAAAAACGGTATGCCACACTCAGGGCGGATTGAGTCAAAAAAAAAACGCACTCAACACGCTCCCAAACACAAAATACCATGTTTTTTGTGGTCAAAAACCAGGGGGGAGCGAATAACAAAGAGAACACCGTCTCGCCTGGGGGGGGGAATAGGGCGCACGAAACCGTTAAGAAATTCCAAAAAAACATGAAAGAGCAACAGCAGGAACACGGGGGGGGGGGTCCGGGTAACAGGAGGGGGGGGGGTGGTGTTGGTTGGGGGGGAACACGGCTCTAGAAAAATTGTACCAAGTGCAGGGATTAAAAAAACCGGCACCAACAGGGATGACTTTGTGAGGGGCGGGGAAAAAGGTGGAAAAGGAACCAAAGGAAGTGAACGATGGTCTCAGTGAGGTCACACGCACTGCAAGGGGAAGCCAGGGCCCGGCAAAACCGAAAGTCCAGATGAGGACAAAAAAGCAGCAAAAAACTTCAAAAACACACAAAACGGGCTAGCGGCAACCACCAGATATACACAAACACAAAGCACCAACGCTCAAAAAAAAAAAAAAATGGGTCGAAAGAAACAGGACGAAAAAACAACGCAAATTGGGGACGGGGGATGAAAAAATCTGGAAGAAAGTTTTGGGGAAAAACGGCTAAAAGCAACCGTGGTGGGGGAGAATGGGCTGGGAGGGGGGCGGAATAAAGTAAGAAAAAACCAGACCAATTTCCTAAAATGAAAAAAAAAAAGTCGCCAGGGAGTAAAGTTTGGACCGCACAAAGGGGTTGGGAAGCATGCCCAATTGAACAAACAAAAACAACTGGGGTTGGTGGCAGATACACACAGGGAACAAAAAAAAAGGAAATACACCAAACCCCCCCGCACCATCAAAAAAAAGAGAATTGCACACAAGGGGGGACAAAACGAGCATGGGGGGGGGGAGAAAAATAAGACTTGCCAACAAAGGCAATCACGGGACTTAAACCGGCAAAACGCCTGGGGGGGGGGAGAACAGCCAACGCCCGCGAAGGGAAAAAGGAACAAAGGTGTCACCTGGGCAAACGTCTGGTCGACAAAGGAAATAGAACAGAGTGAACATATGTGGAGAAAGGGGAGGAAAAAAGTCTGCGCAGAATGCAGGAGGGGGAAAAAACGCAACGCGGCTGCAGCGTGGTAAAAACGCATACCCTGGAGGTAGCTGCAACACGTACAAAAAAACCAGATGACAACACAAGCGGGGGTGTGCAAAACAAAACTGGGACAAAGATAAATCCCCAACATCAAAAAAACAAAAAAAATACTATAGGGGGGGGACGGGGGGGGGGGCGAAGAGATAAGGGGAAAAATGCAAACAAACAAGACGGGGGAAACAAGTGAGACACATGGACACGGGGAACCTAAGGTGAAAAGGCACACAGCGACAACAAATGGTATGGCAAAAAAAAAAAAATGAAGGGCACAGGGAGCAAAAAACGAACGGTGCGTGTTTTGGAAAGGCCACGACAAGGCCTCCCACTTTACAAAATCGGGGGGGGGGTAAAAAAAAAAGGAGGACAAAAAAACGTTGTCTCACAGGGGGGCGGGGAACACAGTAGAAAGCGAACGAAGGATGGAGTCACCGTGCTTGTGCACAGGGAGCTTGTTTTTTTGGGGCGGAAATACGTCGCAAGAATGGGGAAACACGGAAAGGAAATCAAGAGCATCGAACTGCAGACGAAAGCGTGCGACAAAAAAACGGAAGGCACTGGGGCAAGCGTGGTGGAAACGGGAAAAAAACACAGAATAGGAAGAAGGACACAGCGGTTTTTGGGGAAAAAGGGGAAGCAAAATTTTGGGGGCCTATCCAAAGGGCCCAGGGCAACAACACAAGGCACAAAGGGGCGAACGAACGCGACAAATGGGACACACAACAGGGGGGGGGTAACTCTCAAGGGGGGGGCGGGAAATACATACGCCAAAACACCAGAAAAACGTCTGCGGGTGTGAAACCCCAACGGCGGTGGAAAACTTGTAAAAAAAAAACACGAGGACTAAAAGGACGACGGGTTAAACGTTTTGGTGTTACGCACAGGGTGAGAAAAATTTGAAAAGGATAGCGCGGCTGGGGGGGGGGGGGGGGGAGAAAAAAAAAAACAGACAGGGGCGCAAAACAAAAACCAATCTGGGAGGGGAAAATTAAACTTACTTTACAGGAAGCCGACGGTGGGAAAAAAAACGAGGGAGCGAAAAAGAGGGGCCACAGAGCCACTTGGAAGGCAAAGGCAATCTTGGGGTGATATTATCAACTGGTGGGGAGGACCATAGCATCACGGGTGGGTGCGAAAAAAACACGGGCAACAAAAACGGAGAAAGGCAACCGGTGCCCACTTTGAAATAGTAACCCGTCGTGGTTGAAAAATGCAAACGGAAGTGCAAAGGCTTCCACTCACAGAAAAGGGCAAAAGGGGAAAGACCAACCAGAGAGGCATTGGAACTTGAAAAAACAAGTGTAATGACTGGTGTTGGTAACTAATTGGTGGTCAGTAACCACTCCGGGATGTAACAACTGTGGCGCAGGAACTTACTTTGGGAGAGAACGGTGGTTTTCAAAAAAAAAAAAAAAAAAGGCCGTCGAGGCCACTGGGAGAAAAAGGGGGATGTCCGATTAAACCAAAAAAAAAGAACAACAATCCACTGAATTTCCATTTTGGAAAAAAAGGGAACAGACCAAACCGTTTTTCAAAGTGTTTGTGTACAACAACTTCGGGAGGGGGTGACACACAGAAGGCCTACACCAGGTGCAAAAACGAAAGGGAGGGGCTCCAAGGAGGAAAGCCGTCAACAACGAGTGAACAGGGTTGAAAAAATGAAGAAAGAATTTGGGGAAAAAAAAACCACAAACTGGGGCAAAATGTTGGTCCAGTGTGGGGGGCACGCTTCACTGGAAACACGTGCACGTACCAAAATCCACGGGGTTTCAAAAACACCAAACTTGGGACGTGGCATTGGGTGTAAAAAAGGGGGGACTAATCGGGGGGAAAAACAAAAAGTCGGGTCAAACAAAGAGAAAACACAAGAAACGGAGACACCACCGAAAAACCAAAACCAAAAGGGCGAATTTGTAAAAGGGGGGTGACAGCGCTTTAAAGAGGACTCGAAAAGAAACCAACCCAAAAAAGGCCAAACACCGCAAAGGGGAAAGAAAAAAAACCCGGAAGCAAAGATTGGCAAAAACGCAGGGGGACACATGAGTGTAGCCCCACGGGAAGGGAAAAGGAACAGGACAGAGAGAAACAGGGGGGAACCAAGTCAAGGGGAGGAGGAACAAGAAAGAGACCAAAAGGTGGGGTATCCACGCGTTGGGGGGGAAACTGCACATGGAACAAGAAAAAAGGGGGGGGAAAAAGAAAAAAAAAAAAAGGGTGACATGAAAGGGGACTTAGTTTGACTGCAGGTTAAAATGACAAAAAGGAACCAAACTCCACGTTCGGACCAAGGACGTGGAAGCACACGCCAAGGGGAAGAGGGGAACTGTTACAACGGGTTTCCACAACCACGCGGGGGCAACCGAAAAATGGACAACCAAAAAAAAACACAGCAAATTCGCAGGGACACCAAAACACAAACGCCCAAAAAAAACTGGTAAACACAACAACAAACCAAAAACCACAGGGGAAAACACGAATGGTGATCCGAGAGCAGGCAAGGCGAGGGGGGAATAGAGCAAACCAAAGCAAATAAAAAAAAAGTGGGGGGAGAGGGGGGTAAAAGGTGTACGCAACCGGTGCACCAACGGGTTTAAAAGGGGAAGACAAACGCCGAATGTTTAAACACAAAAAAAAAATCGGTGTTGTTGTATCTCAAACATGGTATCACCGATGTTGGGGGGGTGGTATGGCCAAGAAGTGCAGGTCAGGGGGAAACTGGTAAGAGCTTTTATGAAAAAAGAGCTCGACAACCAACAAACGGGAGGGGGAAGAAGGAAAAAGGGGGGATTCAAACCAGCCAAAAAAAACACGGTTAAGTTACACGAAGGAAGGGTCCAAACCTGGGGGGTGAAGAAAAAAAAAACCCAAAATGCCACCAATAACAAGAAACGACCAGAATATAACGCGGTTTTTTGGGGGGGGTGTTTCCAAATGCAGACCAACAACTACCAGGGGAACGAGGGGAAGAAGGGGTGTTTTTTGACACCACGCGTTTATGGAAAAACAAAAAAAAAAAAAGTCATGCCTCTGTTTTGTCAACGAAAGAACACGGGCGCCGGAGCTCTGAACCCATTCAGGTCAAAGAAAAAAAAAAAAAAAAACAAAAAGCAGGGGTTGGGGGGGGTTTGTGGGGGGATTGGACAAGCACAAGGTTGGTTGGGGGGGGGGGTTGGGTGTGTGTTGGGCAACAACGTGGGGGGGGGGGGTTTGCCCACCCCGGGGCGAATTTGGACAACAAAAAAAAATGTTTGTACACACAAAAACCACCAAGGGCGGGGAGGAAGCGTCAAACAACGCCGGTTTTTGTGTGGTGAAAAAAGGGGTGCATGCAAATAGGGCATGGACAAGCAGCAGAGCCAGAAAAACGAGGATGGGGTATCAATAAACCACGTCTAATGTGGACACACACGGGGGGGTTCATGAGGGTGGGGGGGGGAGACATTGTGTGGGGGTTCCAAACAAAAATGGGGTTAAGGTTGTGGCCGTCCAAAAAAGCACGGCAAAAAGGAAAACGCCCTGGGGAGGGAAGTAGGGGGGAAGGTACCGGGAACCCGTCAATAGGGGAGGACAGACAAAGTGGGGTAAACGGCCAAAACACGAAGACAGGCCATCACAAAAGCACCCTGGTGGTTGAACCAAAACTTTGGACGTAGAAACGCGCAGGGTTCAAGGCCAGGGGGGGCACATTACACTTGGACCTTGACGGCGGGATAGCAACAGCGGTTGGTGACAAAAAGGCGAGAAAAATTTACTCGGCACACCGGGGGGGGGATGTACTTTAAAAAAAAAGAAAAGGGGTGGTCGGGAGTGGTGGGACAGGCAGTTGTAAAAAAAACGGGGGTGTTCCGGGAAACAGGGAGTGGACACAAGAAAAAGAAAAAAAATCCCGTGTCGAACGGCACTTACAACACGCACAAAAAAAAACGGGCAAAAGGGGACAACGCAAAACGGCAAAAGGTCAACTCAGGCATGGGGGTCACGACGGGGCATGGAAAAGAAACCAAAGGAAAACCAGGTTAAACTGTGGGGACGACGGTCGCCAACTAACGAACGCACCAGTACGCCTTGCGAGACACAACAGTCCAACCAAATGTGAAACCAAAAAAAGGAGGAAAAGAACAGAGGGGCAGTGGGGGGGTTGTGACACACAAGGAACCGTGTGGGTGGAAAGAAAAAAAACGTGTCAGAACACCAGCCGTGAAGAACGGGCCCCAGCAAAAATTTGGGGGCAGCATGCGAGGGAAAAAGGAACCATTTGGGGTCGACGAAAAGCCAACGTGCCAACAACGGGGAAAAAAGACTAAGGGGGAGGGCAAACCCCCCAGGGAAAAAAATACACGCCAAAAACAAAATAATGTGTTTGGGTTTTTTACAACAAGGAGGGACAAAGAACGCGGGAGCCCAGGGGGGGGGGAAAGCCAAACTTGGACGGAAAAAAACACCGAGAACCTGAAGAAAAAACGGGCAGAATTTGTCCAGCAAGAACCACAGGGGGGTGCGTAAACCAGGGCGGTGGTGTTGGGTGGGGGGGGGGAACGGTCGAAGTGGGACAACTCAGCAGGCAAGAACAAAAAAAAGAATGGTCAAAACAACGAGGATAGGAAAACATTATGTTTCGAACAGCAATAGGCACAGGGTGAAGTAAAACGGGAATGGTTCCCACATACTGGGGGGCATAGGGAACACACGAAAAAAAAAAAACACAGGACCAGGAGCCTGGAGGGTCCAACACGACAAGCGGTTCCCCTTTAAACAAACAAAAAAAGAGGCAAAAAAAAAGAAGAAGCCGGAGAGGCACCAGTGCCCATTGGGGGGGGGGGGGCAAAAAAAAGAAAAAACCAAGAAAAACAAACAGGGTTTGTCACACAACAAAAAACGCTGGAAGGGGTGGTGGAAAAACTCAAAAAAACAAGCGTTAAGGTATGGTGGGCTGTTTTTGGTGGGGCAGGGGGGAAAAAGAAATAAACAATCAAACAAGCCGAAACACCACAATTAGGGGCAAATAAAAATGGAACAAAAGGCAGACCCCACAACACAAAAAGACGCATGGTGACGGGAAAGGTTAACAACTGGGGAACGGGATTTCACCAACACTGGTGGGTGGGGGGGTTTGCGATAGGGGGGGAAAAACAATCACCCCCCTAAAAAGAGAAAAGGGAACCCGTGCCGCTATCGTGGGCAAATGGATTCCAAAACTCCTTTATATACCTCCACAAAAACGGGGGTCTTTGAAGGAAGTCAAACTTTCACCAAAAGAGGGGAAAAAAAGGAAAACAGGGGACTGTTAAAAGGGGGAAAAGCAAAACAATTTTGGAACAGCGGGCCCGCAAAGGGGGGAAATCTCAATAAATTGAACACAAAAAAAAGAAAGGGGGGAAAAAAAAAGACAGGGGGGAAAAAAACAAAATGCGTTTGAAGCAGACGGCCGGGACGAAGCCGCTGGGGCAAATCAAAACTTGGGGGCGTGGGAGGCTATGGTGCAAGGGGGAGAAGGGGAAAACAAACACCAAGATGCACGGTGGGAACAGGGAAAACAATGAGCAAACAGGAAAAAAAAAAAAACAAAAAAACACTGGGTAAGGCGGGGTAAAAGAGACAGGGGGAGGCAAGTCACAAAAGGGGGGGGGGGAATTCCGGTGACACAGGAAGGGGATACGTTGACCATAAGAGAAAAGGGGTGATGTACGAGCGCCCGTCAGGAGGTTTCCACAAACAGGGAAGGTCAAAAAAAAACGGGGGAACAAAACACCAAACATATGCGATGGCACAAGAAACCCCTTTTGGGGGAACAGCAAAGCTGCGGCATCAAAAAAAAAGTTAATGAAAAAAACACCAGGGGGGGACCAAAAGGTGTATGGTAGGAGACGTGTGCGGAAAGGGGGTTACCACAGGGCAGGGGTGGGGGAAACAAAACTAATGGGTCCCGGGGGGATCCAGGCACAGAGCAGGGGGGGAAAGGTAGCTCACCACGGCAGGATTAAAAAAACTTACAAAAAGGGGGAGGTTTTTCGAAGCGTCCGAAAAAAAAAAAAACATTTGGAAATCGACAATTGGGCGAAAAAAACGGACACACTTTGGGGGGGGGGGGGAGGGACTGCCAGCCTGAACAGAAAACGACGACACATACATGGGAACAAAGGGGCAGGGACTTGAAAAATAAACAATCCAGGGAAAAACAAAAAAAACCACAAAAGACCACGCCACCAGGGGGAGGAGGGGGGGGGTAAAACTTTTTCCAACAACAAGAGGGAAAAAACGGGAAGGGGGAGTGGCAAGTTTGGAAACACGTCCAATGAGAGCGTGGGGAAACACGAATAAGCCTTCCTGTGGGGGGGAGGAAAAAAACCGAACGGAGGTGTAACACACCCCCAAACCGGGGGAGAAGGGGCTACAGGACCTGGGGAAAAGCAAAGCATGCTACTTGGGGACGAAGAGGTGAACCACCTATCAAACGTAAGAAAGGTGTACAACTTGCGGACAAAAATTCATGTGAAAAAAAAATAGTGGACAATACCGGGGAAACCTCAACATTGTGAAAAGGGGGGACAACAGTAACACAGGGGAACTGACACGTCCGGCAAAGGAGGGAAACAGTATGAAGAAACTGGAAAAAAAAAGGGGGGATACAAGGCACCGGTACAAAAAAGTGACAGCTTCTCCCCTCCCACGGCGGTAAGGAAAAAAAGAAGTTTAATTGCTGGTGGGGTGGGGAGAATTGGGGGGAACGTGAACATAAACAAAAAAAAACCGGAATTTAAAGGGAGGGGAGGGGGCTGTCCTGGCGCAAAAAAAGGTGGGGGTTGTTTCCGCTTGGATTCAGGAGCGGGGGGGAAAAGCGGTTGGGAAAAAAGGGGGAAACAAACTTACGCCCCACAAAGAAAAAAACGGGAACAAATTTCGAACAAGAGAGGGGAAAGAGGGGTGGTGGAATTCCAACGGGTTGAACGGGGGACGGGTCCAAGGGCCAAACGGCTATGCCCAGGGCACGGGCCCACCAACACGAACTGGTGACCCCCAAAACGGTTGAAGAAAAGTAAACAAATCCAACACGTGGGATTCACAACCGAAATTTTTTGCACGTTGGGACACCACCAGGAAGCTTGGAACCACAACGCCAAACGGGAGCACGCACCGGGGGGTTTGTTCGTAAAACCGCGGGGGAAGGGGGTCTTTGGTACCCAAGGAATCAGGCGGACGTGTCAAAAAAAAACAG
>Ga0179591_1325688_pt1 | contig 15187 bp, 19 predicted proteins | sample CZOMad2_1_08_16f_FD_182891 | JGI IMG/M metagenome (GOLD analysis project Ga0179591, IMG submission 182891) | Vadose zone soil fungal communities from Angelo Coast Range Reserve, California, USA - CZOMad2_1_08_16fungal (PacBio error correction) | ecosystem: Environmental > Terrestrial > Soil >...
GCCTTCCTATTCAAAAAAAGGCATCGGAAGCGTGATTGCTAGGGACTGGTCACTTAACTAGTAATGGTTCTCTAAAGGTGGGGATCGGTGACTGGCTCGCAGTCACCAGCAGATTCGCGATTCCTGAATTTTTATCTGGTGTCAAAGTAGGCTGCATCGCTCGGGAGTAGGCTAGCTATAGCCGCGTGCTCACAGGACGTGCTGTCCATTCTTCAGATAGAACTGGTCGGAGCAGAGAGTATCTTAGGGAGGGGAAGCCGGGGGGAAAGGTCTCAAAAGCTGTTAAGAAACTTCGTAGAGTCGGTCAATGCCATTACTAGTTGTCTTAGGTATATTCGATTCCTGCAAGACAAGGGGGGTCAAAGGGATTTGGGGTATACTCAAAGAAAAAATGACGGGGATCGAGCGAGGAGGGAAACGTTTGAACCAAAAAGGGCTACCCTCTTCAGGGGAGAAGATTACTCAATAGCTAAGAATGGGAACGCATAACTGGAAAAGGGCAAAAGCAGGGGGTGAGGGGGAAAGGAACGACTCTCCTTAAAGGATTGAACCCGTTCTCTCAAGAAAAAAGCACCCACTCAGACGGGAAAGGATCGCAATCACCGACTCTCACAACCTTTTCGAAGATTCTCTAGAGGGTCGTACGGGGAGAGCCCTTATAAAGGGAGGGAGCGAAGGCAAGAGGAGTAAACTAGAGAAAGGCGATATGTTAACAGTAGGTTCTATCTTCATCAACGAGGGGGGACAAACCTGATGTAGTACAGCAGGAGGGGAGGGGGGAAGGATTTTCGGAGGGGGTCGGGGGGGGGTGCACTCTGGGGGGAGTGAAGGGATCTTTTAAAGCAACTGTTCCCTTAGCCTGAAAGGTGGATCAATATTAGGACTGGAAGATGCGAGCAACGCTACCGAGAGAGCTTGTATGGGATGGAGGGGTCAATTTTTGTGTCAGGAGGGGAGGGACTATCTCCTGTTACTGGGTAGAAAAAATGATAAAATTTTGCGAAGAAAAAGGGAAGGAAAAGATTGCCGGAATATCTCTCACAAAAACAAACTGTATGTTGCAAAGGCGCAGGCGGGAAGGGAAAGTGTCAAGTAAGGTCCTATAATAACTAAAAGAGAGAAAGACAAGACAAACAAAAAACGAGACTGTATGGGAGAGGGAAGACATCTCGAGGGTCGGTATTCTCATCAAAAACTCAGTTTGCGTCAACTTTGAAAACCGGAGAAGGAAGGGAAGGGTCTCTAAGAAATCAAAAAGCGAAAAGAAACAGAGGGAAAACATAAAAAAACGGGGGGTCCAACCAGAATGAAAGAACAAAACCACTCGGCTGCAACATACAGTAGGGTAGTGGATCAGCTGGGAAGAGACAGGTTCACCGAAAAAAAAGGGGTTATATCACAAAGGATAAGGGCTGAAGACCTGCTTCCAGACTCATGGTCATACAATGGGGGTGCGAAGAAGATTTGTGGGCGATCAGAGAGAAAGGTTGGGAGGTCGGAGTCAGGAAAGGGGTATCCGTAGACCTCCTTTGTCTGGAATTCTATTTAATCGCGTCTCTCAATTCCTCAGGAGGAAATCCGACATAGGGGGGAAAAAGGACTTTTCTGGCAGTATCGCCTGACGAAGAGAAAGAAGAGGGGGACAAGGGTGGCATAGCAGGAGGAAACGACTCTCTCATCAATCAACCGTTTCTGAGGGGAGGCTCGGAATAAAACACTTTATGTCAACGTCAAAACTGGGGGTCAAACTAAACCATCAGAATAAAGAGAAACAGTCAACTGGTGCTCTACTCTGAGAGTAAATTCTCGAGCAGCTACTAGGCGCTCTTGAATAAACTGCTGAGGAACGGGGGGATCTCTGAGGGAGGAAAAAACACTGACATTGAGGAAAAAGAATAAAAGAACCTGTCTATTAGATCACACCATAGTCTCGTGGCATGAAACACAGACCAAAAAAAAAGGCTTAGAAGGGAGGGACAGAATCACCAGCTCGTAAGCTCAGCCATCTGTCTTTTCAAGGATATCCGAGACGTGGGAAGTTGAAAGAGACAAAGAGGAAGGGAAGCATTTGAAGAAAACGCAAAGAAATCACCATTCCGTTGAGTTTCAAAGGCCGTGCCTCCTTTCCTAACAGCCGTAGATGACTGGCTGTATCTCTCAGAAAAAACAGAGAAAGGGGAAGGACAAGGAGAGGGCTAATTCCCCATCATCGTGGGAGGATGAACTTCAAATATACTTGGAGTAGTGCTGGGGGAGGATAATGTCATGGGAAGAAAATTGAATGTTTACAGAGGGGAAGAAAGTCCGAAAGAAAAGGGGAGAAAAAGAAAGGGGCTTTGCTCTAAGAACAGGGATGGGTCGTTGTCGACGCGAAAGACAATCCTAGACAATAACGTGGAGGAGAGGCGATCGACAGATGGGGAAGGGGGGGTTTCTTCTGTTCAAAAACCAGCGCGACATGGGGTTTTCGTTTCGAGATAAAAACCGTGGCACTCCGACTAAGGGGAGTGCTGCGTCAGGATGGGTCCGGGAAGCGGGGGCAGCTACAGGTTATCTCTTTCCGCGAAGAGATCCAGGGAGGAATGGCTTGCTATAAGTGGGACGGGGCGCGTAAGGAGGCGGGTAGTGGCCTTCTAGGAGCTGCGCGGGAAGAGGAAGGGGGTCCTTAATACGGCCACTCTATTCTCGAGCCGAGGGGTGTGTGAAATAAGTTAACGTTAGACCATTTGAAGAAAGAAAAGAAAAATTCGGTCGGAACAGTTCGCAGAGTTTCTTGGCAAATAAAGGCAATTAGGAAGAGACACAAGGCACCCTCCTTCTAATTAGAATGCCACAGGGAGAAGAGAAGGGTCAATTCAGACCCCGGCAACCTGCGGTCCACCGGAACTGAATACCGCGCAGACGAGAGGGGATCCAATCACATTGGGTATCAGCTCGCAATCGGAGGGAGCTAACGCCTCAACTGGTAAGTCTCAGTTCTTGGTGGCTTCTTGGCTGGTTAATACGATTTAAACCGCAAGGATGAGAGGGCTTCAGGACGTCACGGTCAACTCACTAGGGGGGGGGTGGCTGGTAGGAAGGGGAGAACCCTCAAATCCTGGGGATATCGATCATCCCATTGCCGAGGGACAAATTAATTGAAGTAAGCTCATTCAATAGTACTGGGCAAAAAGGCTAGCTCGGGAGGCAGAGTTTCTGGAGGACACATTCAGTGTCTCTTTTTAAAACCTTTCGAAACAGAAAGTCAGATGGCACCTCGGAAACAGACGTGGTAAGGAAATTGCCTCCCGTAGTAAAAAGGGAACTTAATGCGAAGAAGGAAAGGGAATATTTAATCCTAGCACCTACGCGAGTAGGAGCAAAGGCAAAGTGTAGAGCTACCCTCAAAACAGAAGCCTGAAATAGAGCCTCGGACACGGACAAACTAATTTTTTAAAACAACTCTCTCCAGACGGAATGGCAACGTGGGGAAGAAGTACTGGGGGGGGGAAATTCGCACTGAGATGCCATGGGGTGGGGGAGGTAGGAATACCTTAAGGAAATTCGCCGACAAATGGGAAAGCCTGGCAGGCCCCAACGTCCTCGTTTACGCTGGGTGCTAAAACGAGCTACTTCGCACGAGATAATCACTTTGGGTGAAAATCAGCTCAGGAACCCTGCCTGGAGAGAGGGCGGGACAAGGCTCTTAGGAAGAAGCCCTGGGCCTTCTGGACTCCTTTAGGTAGGGAGGAATCGCTTTATTGAATCCACTTTTAAGAGTATTGGACATTTATTTAAAATGAGCAGGGGGGGTGGTGGCTGCCGCGGTTGGAGGCAAGCGTGCCATAAATCACCTCATGATATAGAAAAGGGGAAGCCTAGGGGAAGGGTTCCGCTCGAAAAACGACATGATGTGGCATATTCTGGGAGCTAGTTCCTTCATTAAGCGGACTAAGTACGCGAAGGAAGAAGATGGAGGCGACAACAAACTACTATCTAGGGGGACGAGATGGAGATTGAATGCAGGGGTTGGTAAGGCGACGTGCAAGTCCGGACACGCTACTGGCTCAGGTTGCGTGTTCTCAGGAGGTCGAAAATGCGACATGGTTTCGTATCTGAAAAGAGGTCCTTCGATATACCCCCATTGGGGGGGAGGAGAAAAAAACGAAAGAAGTTAAAGATCGAGGCGAACGATCCGCAACCAAGAACTAAAAATCTTTAGACGGATCTGGCCTCAACCTTCTGGATAGAGCTCGGGGGAAAGCTCCTTAGTGGAGCAAAGACAGGAAGAAGATGAAGGGAGATTGGCTTTCACCTGAAAATCACCGAGATCGGGCAAACGAAAAAAAAATCTCACTGACAGGTCAATCGGAGCGCCGAGGAGGAAAGAAAGTAGAAGTCTGAGGCAAAGTGGTGTTTGTAATTGTACAATTAATTGCAGGGGAAGGCGGGAAGGGACAGCTTCAAGAGAGGGGGGGGGGGACGAAAGAATTCTTGTGGAGCATGGCGTTGGTAACTCTCTTTTGCTGGACTCACGTCAAGCCCTTACAAATCTTCGATAAAAAAAAACAACAACAGATTAGAAGAATCGAAGGTTGGAAGGAGTTAATTGAAGGGCTCCAAGCGTAAAGAAACACTAGCGCACCGGGAAAGGATGCATTTATTCTACCAGCTAGAAAGGCAGCGTATTTCGGGGGTGCAAAACTGGACCTTCATCAACAAGGAAGATATAAGAGTCGTCTACGACAATTCTCGTCAAAGAAAACTAACTTACTCTGCTCCTCGGAAGGGACGGTTGAAAGGATCCACAGGGAAAAGGAGGAAAAATGAGAAAAAGAGATCCGGCAGAGCGTCCTGATTGCGAGGGCAGGGCAATCTCTTCATCGGGAGCTATAAGCCGGGGTTTAGACGCCGGGATCTAACTAAGATTTTGAAATCGTGGGGGAAGGGGAGGGAGGGGGCTATGATTATCACTTTAAAGCGTCGGCGATAAAGGGTGACTCCTAATGTTGTACTCGCAAAACGCTCTTTTCTCTCGAAAAAGTGAGGGGGGAAAAGCCTAGAGTTGGAATAAGCATGAGACCTGGGAACACGGCTGGCGTCTAGACGGTCAGACTCTAGGGGGGAGGCTGTGTCTTCCCGACTATGCTCTAATGAGGGATGAAAGGAATCGAATGCGAGGAAAGTGTGTCTGCTCTTCGCAACTTCGCAGGAGTCCTAGAATCCTACGAAAAGCGTGGAATGGGCGCAGGAAAGGAAGGGTGGCGAGGCTTAATGGAAAACCCAAGACCCACGGTAAGAGGAAGGGAAAAGAAATTCAATCTCAAGTGGTCATACCGCGGCAAAGGAGGATGGGCTCAATTCCAGGAACAAAGAATATTTACCGGATTCCGGGGCCCTGGGTAAAGCAGAGGAGCACAGAGGAAGGGGTCTGAGTCTGCACTGGGTAACTTTGGCGCTTGGGGATCGATGCAATTGGATTCATTAGGGCGTGCTGACGAAGTACCGGAGGAAGGGGGCGCCTTTCCGGCGAATTTCGAGATCATCTGTGTTCCTTTTAATCTCACCACAGCTGATGCCAGGCAGGAGCCCAGGCGTCGGGAAAAAGAAAAGGGGAGATGATTCAAGCTGGAGGGGTTGGCAGGCCGGTAACAGGAAAGTGGGCCGAGGATCACTCAGTCTACTTGTAGGAGCTATACCACCACGGCTCGTCGAGTGAGGGAGTTAGTTCGCGCACAGGATTCAGAGGCCTTCGTCGTCGTGTTAAGGTCTAATGGGAGGCGGCAGAGGTCGTGACACGTCGGAGGGCAGGGGGAGCAGAGCAGGAGGGAAAATGGGGTTCGAGGTCTTAAAAACAAACGCCCGACCACGTTTACAAGGGGCGCGCAGGGGGTCCAGACACTCTCAGGGTGGGGTAACGGAGCTCCAGGACAAGGAGGAATTGTCTTCGCAAGGGTCCGGAATGGGGGCTTAGCGATGAAAAACCAGGGGTAGAATGGAAATTGGGACCAGCACAAACGGTTTGACCAGTCTTGTCCAGTTGGAATCTCAGAAAGAAGATTGGGGGAGTACTTGCCGATCCCGTTCCAACTGAAGTGGGGGACCCCATGCAGGAGCAGGAGCGCGAGTCGTCGAGTCACTTGACAAGACTTGAAGAGAGAGCTCTTTCTCGCTACGTCGGCTATGGTACTTCTTTGAAAGTGGCCGCAGGGGGGCAAGAGTCTCTAATCAGCCAGTGGAAACGGAAGCCGGAGAGGAGGCTTTGGGGCGGATGTTTTGGCTAGAAAACTTAATTTGACAAAGGCAACGGGCGACAGGGCGCTGGGCGGGGTCTTTTCTAAGGACAAAGAGGGTCGAGCTGAACAGAGAGTATGCCGGAGAGCGGGGGAGACTACCATGGCAGTCCCTTAAAAGAATACCCGCTATGATCCTCGACATTATAACAGATCCTTACTGCAAGTAAAAAGTGAGCGAAGGGAGCAAGTCCTGCTAATAGTCTGCTTCCGCGAACAGGGGGAGTGTACATCGGTGATGCCGCTCATCACCCCTGGTCAAAAAGCAACGCGCTAGGGAGAGGGGAGGGCGGACGCCGTCAACACAGTTCCGGGCTTTTTTGCAGCAGATAGCCCCGTCAACTACTTCTCATCTAACCCTGGGGGCTTTGCGCGGATGGACGCAGACTGGCAGGAAAATTCTCTCAAACCTTACTTACAACCAAGGGCGGCCTTGGTTCGGGGAAGGATAGGGCAGGAATGACTGGCTAATGAAAAAACCGGGTGGACCATGAATTCGCGACACTAAATTCACTCCAGGAGAGGGGCATTACTAATATAGGAAGCATTTCAACGCCAATCGGGAAGGGTGGAACGATCTGAGTAGTTGTCCACTGATCGCGGGGGGAAAGACACTGGAACTCTCAGCCGGATGGCTCGCGAGACGGCAAGATAAAAGAGGGTGAGCGGTGTTATTCCTAGTTTCGGGCGAATTCAAGTCGGCGGGAAATTGTTGGGGGCGGCGAAAAGGTTCGTCCCACTGTGCGGGCCAGCGAACATTGCCCCAGCTGGCGAGATTCAAGAGCAAGGTAGAGGGGGGGGGTGAATTCGGGTCCGCTGCGGAAGTGGGGAAAGAGGAATGGATGATCTTAGCCGGCCGCGGGTCTAATCGCTGGTGAGGACGGATCCTCGCCCTGTCTGCAGAAGAGCGAAAAAGAAAAAAATCATTCCCTCTGACCCGCTAAGAAGTCTAGCTTCGGCAAACTTTCACTTCAGGCATCTCGAAGAAGGCGCGTGTTCATTCGTCAGAATGCCGGAAAGAAGAGCAAGGGGGCAGAAGTGTTCTTGTTCGACTTCATCACCGCAAGCACGTGGGTGATGATGAGAAAGCTGGGGATTCCGAGAAAGCCACCGGCGACAGGGCTTCGGTGCTCGTTACTAAAGCGACGATCGGGCGAGGAAAGGAAGAAGGGGGGGATTATTAAAGAATACAGCCAAGCGTCTACGATCCCACGTGGCGACGCAGAAATCAAGTCCACTCGACGTAATGAAATAGGCACGAGAGCACACAGGACTGCGCATGGGGGGGAGCTGGGGGGAAGGAACATCCAATCCCTTATACTTGCTTTTCGTCCAATTCAGTGGGACTTCGCAACCCTCGCGCAGCGAGGTTACCTTCTTGTTCGCCCTCACAGAAGGTTGGACAAACCCTGCTGTCGGTCAATAAAGAAGGGACGAAGGGGGAGGAGGGAGGGGGGGAATCGCACTGGTTGCCACGTTTGGTGGTACGTGTTGTCTGGGATGCTGCTGTTCTATCAAAAAGACAGACCTGAGAAGGGTCCTAAAGTCTCCGTTGATGCCATCACGAACAAGACGGGGTATGTCTCTCGTAAAGATCTCAGCGCGGTGGGGAGTGCTGCTTGCTGTTATATAGCGGGGAGGTTGTTTGAGGAAGGGCGAGGAAAGGGGGGGCTCCGACCGGGGACAAGGGCAGTTACCAGGGACCAAAATCAACAACAACACGAGGAGGGGGGGAGAAGAGAGAAAGGTGGTGGCCAATTTACTTTTGTCCTTCTCGCAAGGCGAGAGAAAAGGGGTCTAAAAACCCTAACATCGAGGATAACAAGCAGTAAAAACGAACCCAACGTGGGTATGTCGGAAAATGGCTCTAAGGAGGAGGGATGACGTACACAAGAAAAGGAAGCCTCAGTTTCTCAGATAAAGGAGGCAGGACAAAAATTCTTTTTCGCAACCAGCAGAAACAACTGAACACCGACAACCACAAACGGCAAAACCAAAGGAAAGGAGCAACCAAATGGCCCTGTCTCGGACCGAAGTTGTAGTTAACCACCGGGGTAGGGTCAAAAAAAAGAAACGATCGACCAGGAGAGGGCGTTTTACTCTCAGGGAATTGCAGAGCAACATAGGGGGCGGATACCGGGCACAGAAGCCAGCCCGTGGGCGCGTCGGTGCGTTGCAGAGAAGAACGGGGAGGGGGGGAAGGCAGTTGCTTCGTAAAACAACCAGTCTCCCTAAGTTGTCTGGATGCCGTGGCATAATCAGATGACACATGGCGGAAGCCGCATACACGGCGTGCAACTTAATATACCGCCGGAATCAAAGTACTGACACGGAAGAAAGGGTCGATTTGGTGAAATTCGTTAAGATCGCTCGGAGCATCATCAAAGGGAGGTCGTGGAGATCAAGAGACAGAAAACCGTTCAACCGTGCTAGTTAGCCGAAACGCGACGAAACCGAAAAGAAACCAAGGCTGCCTTGACGCGACTCTCCAAGGTGAAGGCTCTCCGCGCGTACGGGGGTCTCTCTCTTAGAATCGTGGCGGGACCGGCCTCTTCCGAAGAAACAAGGGGAAGTAAATAATTTACACACCTCAAACGATGAGGAGCACCAAAGAGAGAGGAGAAGTAAGCAAACAACAGTCAATCCATTTTACCACGGCGAGAGCCTCGAATTGAACGCAGACACCAAAATCTCTGAATCCTGAAAGACGGTGAGGCGAGCAGCACCGATTTAGCGGGAAACAAATACCGGGGAAAAAGGGGGGGGCGCAAGAAAATGAAAATCACTGAACCTGCTTAAAAGATGGAATCTGCCGCACGGGGGGGGCCTCCTTTCCGGATCAGCAGAGGAGAACTAGTATGCGCGTCGATGAAGGACCTAGAAGAAGCGCCAAAATCACCTCCAGTGGCGAAATTCCACCAAATCATCTGGGCTTATTAAATCAGGCTGAATTGGTGAGTAAAGTCTGGTCAGGGGGTGGAGTGAAAGGTGAAATTTAGTAACTATTTCAAACAATCTAAAAAGGCTGACCTTGGTTCTCAGCCTGGCTTTGAGGGACTCTGGGTGTCTAACTCCGCGCATCAGTGGAAACGTTGTGCGGCGCGGATAGAGGAGACTTACGGGTCTATGCTGCGGCGCTCTAAAACGGGTCTGGGTTTGCTTTCGAAACGCGTCCCGGCCTCTTCCTACTACGTAGGTTATGCATTCTCTATTCGTCTATCTCGTTGCAGAGAAAAGATGTAGAAGCAGTGGGTCAATGCAATAGAGGGACTCTGAGATTTCGCTTAGGGGGCTCAAGTTACTGGTTAGAGTAAAGATTATGTCTGGCTTGCTTCTGCGGGATAATCGTTGTTACGCGGAAATTTGGTCAGTGCCGGTTCTTTCTCAAGGCAGATTCTCTTCAAGCTAAAGGGGGGGTTAAAAAAATTCGAAAAATGAATACGCAAGAAAAAAGACGAGAAAGCTCCGAAATGCCCTCTGGGACCTTTCAAAAAAAATTACCTCAATGCAAAAAGAGAAAAATAAAGGACCAATCCTCAGGCGTAGGAGTGGACAACTAGGCGAATAAGGGAAGCGCTCTCAACAAATAGTCATAAGGAAACCTGTCAAACCTCCTACCTCGCGAAGAACGTAAGAAAGACTCTCCCTCTCATGAACGCTCGGCAATCGGGGAAGGGTAGACGTCCTCTACGGGATAAAAAGGGCAGTGGGGGGAGGATTGGAGGGGAAGGCGATGCTCCATCCTCCCAAGCTGTCTTTCTTCGAGTAACTGCGACGGCGAAGAAGAAGAGCGGGGTTGGGTATTTAATCAAAAGGTCAACTTAGCACCGGGTCAGTGCGCTCAAGTAACAAGAATAAAAGGGAAGGAAATGAAGGGTCAGAGAACATTTCCGCGCTGTCATCGTCCTGTGACAAATAAGCTCTCTGGCGGCAGATGAGGATCCAAGTGGTAACCTTGACGGGGTGCCTGACCTGCGAAAACTAAACGGAAATAAACGGGGAACGGGCCAATTGGGACGACTCTGGAAAGGTAGACCTGAGAAAATCAAGGAAACACCGACGCCGAAGGGGCCGAGTATCCTGGGATTGACCCCTCACACCCCTCAAGATTACGTACCATAGTTACGTTTTTTATAATAGACGACCGACCCTCAACAGAAAGGCGTGACCGCCACGTGGGGAAATGAGGATCGAAAAGGGAGAGAGGGCGAAGATCCTCGCCGCGTTATACTCCTACTGGGATCGGCGCGGCAGAGAAATCTGGGGGGGGGGGTGGGGAGGGGAGGTGACCAGGAACTCTTAGGGAATCGGTAACTTCACATTTGCCAGTAAACTGCGGAAGGCCTACGACGTGACCCGCCTGCGAAGCCGGCACGCGCTGTTGTACCACGGTCACCCCGAAAGTGGGGTCTCTTTCGGTTAACGCGCAAGTACAAGTGGGCACGCATCTCGACTCGCCTTCCACCGGAAGGGGGAGGAGCGTATTTTACAAGTGACGGACCTGGACTAAGGTACGCTCTGGGGGAAAGCAGGGGGGGAAATTTCCATAGCTGACCGCTTGATGGGGAAGCCTTCTTAGCCTAGAGGGGGCTTTGTTCAATGACAGAAACCGGGTGGGGGGGGGTGGGGGTGGAAGGAAGACTAAGAGTTCAAATTTCTTTACGTCAAGCAAAGAGTGCTGATTACTAGACGCAAAAGAATGGGCTTATTGGGATCAATTGATCGAAAGGGGTTCTGTACCCTCTGATTCGGTTCTTCATTAAATCACGGCGCTCTATTATCACTATCTCGGGAGGAAACAAAGTAACTCATCGCGTCGGAAGAGGCGCCGAAGGGGACTCGGAAACTGGAAAAGCTGATCCGGTGGTCTCCGGATGCCAGAGAGGGTGGGAGAGGTAGACACATGGGAATCTGGAGATCGTGCCCCAGGGAAGGAGGAACCCGAAGAACGGAAAATGGCAGCGTTTCAAGTCTACAAGGATCGAGGCTACGCATGGACGAACACGAACTGGAAAAAGGAAGATGAGGGCCGCGACCATCTCCCACGGCTTCTCTCGCGGAGAAGAGCTGATGAGGGAATCCCGCATGAAGACCTCTACAGCCGCGCGGTCGCAATTTATGCTCAAAGGGGGGGAGATCGGGGAAACCCTACCTCTTAGAAATATAGGAGGCTGTTCAATCCGAGAAGGCCTCGAGGGCAAAAATCGAGCGGTCAGATGGTTGGGAGAAGGGTGACTTAATTATAAAAGCATATCGCCGTCTTGAAGGGACAGGAACGGGGGGGGGATAAATGAAATTCTAGCTCGTGACGAGAGGCGGACGCGCTTGCAAGAAAAAAAGCAAGCCCGAAGATCGAAACAACACAACTAAAAACGAGGGGGAGAAAAGATATTTTTGGGTCAGGCTTGCGCTTTGCAAGAAAAGCAAGAGTGATAACAAAAGGAACTCAGTCTCACCTAACCGGATCCTTCGCCAGCTTCGGAACGCAGAAGGTATACTGACTTTTCAAGGAAAGGGTGCCACCAGGAAAGACGAGAGGAGGAAGCGGAGGAGACTCAAGATTGGGGAAGAACCGCTATTTCTCAAAGGAGTCGGGGCAGGGGGGGGGAAAGGGACTGAGGGTGGAAGAGGGCAACCTATTACGACCTCTCAGCTGCGTTCTGTAAACCCTGCTGGCGACGCAGAAGAGGAGTCCTACAGCGAAATCGATCAGCCGGGGTGATCGAGGCATAGCTCAAAGCTTTTGCAGTTCCCGTTGGTGGGCGGATCGCGGATATAGGATCAGTGTAAGAACTGAAACTGGGTCGGCGAGGACAGGACTCCTCTGGGGGGATCATCGCAGAAGGAGAGGAATTAGTCTCTAAAAACGGTCAATCCTTCTACAAATTGAAAGCGTGGGGGGGGGGGCTCATTCCGAAGAACGGCGGCCAAATCGTCAGATAAATGGGGGTGTCGCCGCAGGATGATCAGCGAGTATGAAAAGGGGGAGGGAAGGAGGAATCAGGATTTCTCACAAAGCCGCTACTCTTAGAAAAAGTCCGCCTGCGCGCTTATGAGAACCCAAACACTTACTCTACCCCGCCCCACAGCCCACGTCGTTGCGGGTTACGCGGCAACGCAGGTGCCGCGAGGCGGCTCAAAATATGACAACAGGGGACGCTGCTTCTACAAGGGGGAAATGACTGATTTCTCTGGGAAAAATCACCGCGTCCCTCGGACGCACATGACACAGGAGAACACGGTAAAACGCTTTCAGGGGAAAGGGGGTAGGCCAATTGGAGGTGAAGGACAAGTATGTCCTGAAAAATTACCAAACTTGGGTTGCAGTAACGACGCAATAGTATTAAAAGGGACGAGGTCCGAGAAGGTGCCGGGTTACTCCTATGTCAGCCAGTTCTTAAAAAGGGTCACATCGCAAGCCTGTTCCGATCCCTCCAACAACGTCGCCATGGAGATGAAACAGGAGTACCGTAGACCGAGGCGAAAAAGCAAGGTCTGAGCCTGTGTTGGATGAACATGCAGTAAACATGTTTGCCTGGGCATCAAGGATGTCCGGGGGGGGTTCTATACCACAAGGCCTAAAGAAAGGGGGGGATCATCAGGCGCTGGATTTATTTCCAGAGGCAAAACGGTCAGTCGGCCTTAGAGCGGGTTCGGTACTAACTCTGACCGGACAGAGGGCGGGTACAAGCTCCGTGCCTTTGAAACCTCTCCCCGGGCCTGTTTTTTCGAGACTGGGTAACAACTCCTACACTTTTACCGGGGACGCGCGGACCCAAAAGGCGCATGGTGAAGACGGACCTGCTAGAGCCTACCTTTGAAACTAAATTGTCGTAATGTCCGACTGGGCTTGAGCAGATGGATACCAGGTTTCGATTATGAACCTTTCACCCAGAACTGGGGTTCCTTCTATTAAGGGGGAGAGAAGGCAAAAGAGCAGAAAAGGACTGCGGAGCACTTACCGAAAGCAGGAAACATGAGCAAGCAGGGAGCGGCGTTCGGAGCATTTGAATTCTTAGAGTTAACAAGAAGCGAGAGTACTTGCCGGTCAAGTAGGAAGGAGGCAAGGGCCGCCCAGGGGCAAGGGGGCGAGAGAAATCGGCGCCGTCCGGCGTGGCCACGGCCCGAATTCACGGCTTGGCACGGGTGGCATTCCCTTGATTGAAGAGGCAACAGCTTCGTCTCTTGCAGCGGCGGGTTTCTTTGGAGCTACAACTGGCGAAGCAAAAAAGATCGCGTCCAGATCGAATCGCCGTCCATTGAAAGGAAAAAAAAAGCCGAAAAGGGTCTAGCTACCTTCATCAAGAATCCTTCCTCGAAACATTGACACTGCTCCGAAAGAAGGCGCGCTCAGCGATTCGCGTTAAGAGACGAAAATCAGTAGATGAAAATAGGCATCTCAGCAGACTCTCTCGTGCGGCGAGGAAGTGTACGGAGTCGAAATTGCAAAGAGAAGGGGGATGTCCGCCAAGCCCCGCAACGCGGTTGGGGGAGCAGCGCAGAAAAAGTCTTCTTTGTCCCTTGCTGGGGGCGCGGTCGCGAAACAACGTCGACTCCTCCCGACGCGAAATCAACGGCACCGTTTTTCGCCGGAGAGGGGGCGAAAAAAAATCAGTCCATTTGCGTTTGCACCTGGGGTCCCTGAAAAATTAGGGCTACCCGAAACACGCCAAGGATCGATATCTTCCAATCACCTGCTGGACGGGAAGCCCGGGAAGTTTGGTAAAAGCTTGGCGCTTGGTCTGATCGCGCTAAGCGGATCACATCCGGGAACGACCTCGCCAGCCAGGTCGTGCAGATTCCTCGGGGAGCGGGATTGGATGAAGATATTTCTCGATCAAAGTGCTGGGGCGGGAGGGGGGGGGTTTGGGCAAGTGGTCAACAAAGGTTACACGGTGCGGATCAGGCCAAAAGGGAAGGGGAAGTCGAAAGGGGTCTTTTTCAATTCCTGTCTCTCGCGCAGCTGCCGTTATTCGTCCCCGGGGATGTAGGGCGGGTGGGATAAAGCTGTGAACTAAGGGTATGTGCTTTTCCGGATGAAAAATCCTCGCCCTGGGGGATTGCCGAAAGAAAGGAATCTAACAGTAGCCAAGCAGGGGTCCGAAAAGACTGCGAAGAGCTCGCTTCGAGCTCCCATGAGAGAGGAGGAGGGACAATCAAGGGCTCTGGGGGGCTTCGTCAGGAAGGTCAGAAAGAGCCACGGTGAAAAGAACTGTTTGAGGAAGGGTCTAAAGCAAAGCAACCGCCGGGTGTGTGATGATGGACTACGCGGCTTCCTAGAAATAGGAAAAAGAGGAGACCAAGGCAGCTGTTTTAACTATTCCTTCAGGCGCTACGAGGAAGCCGTAGGATGTTATTTCAACAAAGGGATTTCTAAGCCACCACACACAGGGGGAGTAAAGAAAAAAGAAAAAAGGGGGAGAAGAAGAAATCACTGAAAGCTCGGATTAATCTACAAGCCGACTCTCAAAACCTGTGGCGAGAGGAAAACTCTGCGTTCTGGGAAAATTACCGGGATCAGACCTTAAATCCTTTAGTGCGCGAAGGAGGTCCGTTGATCTTCGTCCCTAGAACGGGGAATCAGGGGTGACAGCTCTCTTCTCACCTACATGGGGGGATCAAACCTGCTGTGGTTCAAGCCATTCTTTTGTGGAGAAACAGGCGGGTTACGGGGCGGTGCCTCTGTGAAAGGGGGTAGGGTGGTGAGGAGGAGTGGGCTTTAAAACCCATGTCCCTCCTTTTCCCGGTGGCGCAAATGATGCGCATTATTCGCAAGTACCCTAACCAGACAGATGGGGCGGGCCATCTAAATATCGGTTCGGTGCCTGGGATTTCGAGAGGGGGAGGGTCGGGGGGGATGACCTGATCTCTTAGGGAGCGACTGACAAGGGCAGTTGTAAAAAAGGCTGAGACCA
>Ga0179591_1305841_pt1 | contig 15186 bp, 11 predicted proteins | sample CZOMad2_1_08_16f_FD_182891 | JGI IMG/M metagenome (GOLD analysis project Ga0179591, IMG submission 182891) | Vadose zone soil fungal communities from Angelo Coast Range Reserve, California, USA - CZOMad2_1_08_16fungal (PacBio error correction) | ecosystem: Environmental > Terrestrial > Soil >...
AAAGGTGTGTCCGCCGAAGTGATAGGGATCGGGGCACGGGCACCTGGGGACGCGTCACCTGGGGCAGTCTTGATCGACGTTACAGGGGTCGCCAAGATCATTCGGCACCGGGTAGAGAGCGACAAAGAGGTCAGAATCCGCGGGTCGGAGCACGAGAGAGAGGTGACGTCCACAGCACGCTGGTGTCGCTCCAACCGAGCGGTTTGAGACAGTAAAATCAAGCAGGGAAGGAGGGACGTCCTGAATAAGGAAAAAAACAGGAAGTAATTATGAGAGGGGAAGGCAGAGAAGTATGCCCTAGCTTCGAGTGTGGGGGGTAGAAAGAGAATCTCAATATGAGAGGGAACTCCCTGAGGGGAGAAAGCAGGCTGCGCGTCCATTCCAGTCCTGCGGGGAATGTGGTGGCGCTCCTTGGAGATAGACCCCGGAGGTTGAAATTCCATCAACCTTCGTGTGGGGAAGTAGACGGTCAAGGGACATCTTAAAGGGAAGAAAGGCTGTAGCCCCTCTAGGGGGAAGGAGGAGGCGTACGCCGTACGGGGAAGAGCTGAGATGTTTATTCGTGGCCCATGGCTTTCGCGAGAAGAATCTCTTAAAAATCGAGGGAGTAAAAAAAGGGGAAAAAATGGAAGGGAGATCGGCGTTGTAAAAACTTCCAAAAGAAAGTTTTCCGGGACATTGTCCAGCGATGGGGATATCGCTTAAAGAAAAAAGGGGCGTTCCTTGTGATCCATGGTGCTTAACGACCAAGGCTCCGTGCCCGAACACCAAAAAGGCTCGGACGGCAAGATTGAGGAGGAGCATTGGGCCTAAACAAGTCACCTTAGGGGATCTACTTCCTACCAAACAAAGCGGTACTCCCGTGCGCAAAGAAAAGGCAGCAAAAGTGAAGCGACGACCGAGAGGATTGCAGGGTCTCCCTATGGCTCCTCGGGGCGCTATAATGACGACTATAGCGGGGGGGCGAGGTTAAAGAAAGGGAACTACCGGGCCAGAAGGAGGAGAAGTTCGGACGCCGGAGCAAGCGGGACGTGCTATACTGAGACTCCTTCTGGGACGCGATAAGCTCGGGGAATACCTTGAATCTCGAGAGGTCGGCATGGATCGCGATGTATTGAAATAGTATCACAGTCGCCTGGTGATAGTACAGATTCCGTAGACGCTGAGGTCTATCGGTGGGGAACGTGGAGAAACGCGCGTCCCGTGGTATCGGCAGATGTAAACTCGTTGAGGCGGGGAGCTCGAGGGATCGAATTCTCTGATTCGGTATCTACGATCCTTTGGGAGGGGACCCTCGGGGATCTGGGGCTGTCTGGGCGACCTATAAATAGATCTGCAGAGGTCTGATAGGGAGAGGGGGAGGATTTGAACATTGACCGCAGCGAGGGGGGCCGCTTCGCCTAGGGGGACGAAAAGCTCTGAAAACTGCGCAGGAGGAGAAACTCATACAAGGAACAAACAGGATGGGGGGAAAAGAAATAAAAGTGGGGGAAAAAGCCTGGAACTAATCAGAAGACTTCCATCACAGGGCTTAGAGGTAGGAGAGATCCGGGAATTAATGTACGAGTCCTAGTTCTTCACCATGGATCTCTCAAGGTATAGAGGCAAGATATGGAAGCGTGGCACATCACGATACGCCGAAAGGCCCGGGACGCCATACAACGGAGCGTTGGGGTGAAAAGTTTCTCTCCCAATTATATCATCATCGAAGGGGCTCTCTTATATCAACATCACTACGAGAACCCTGACCTAACCAACCAAATTTTAGCATCCCGGAAGAAAAACTCTAGAGATGAGCATGTCGAGGAGACTTCATCTTTAGAGTCGAAGGTCAATAACCTGTGGAAGGAATTCGACTCCTGCTCGGGCACTGCGGTGGCTAGGACAGATTTCCTCCATGACCAATAGGAAACGACCCTTTCAGGAGGGCCCGAAGGAACACTTATGGGCTTGGGAAAGGACATATTAAAGGGTTCGATCACTTTCGTGCTAAGGCGGAAAAGTTTGGGTAAAGAGAGGCAGTTCTGGAGAACTTCTCAGGAGTGGGCTTACTTCGGGAAGGTGTGGTCCTTCGGGGTATATCACCAAGGGGGGCAGGAAGGCGGATTTAGCTGGCTAAAGGGAAGAAAGCAAGTAACAAACTCTCAGCCCGGCAGTGGGAATAGCTCTTCTACATGCGAATTTACGGGCGGGTGCCTTCACATCAGGGCTCGGGCGCCAGGCAAAACAAAAAAATCGCAAGGGCGTACTGTCGACTGGAAATGCACGCAACGGAGCTTCGGTCGCACTCAAGAAGAACCGCTGGCTGAAATGGCGAGACTTCCTGCGAAGATTTCCAGGAAAGAAAAGATCCAGTAGGGCACACAGAAAGCACGTGAGGGGAGGGATCTTTCCTAGAAAAGTAACCAGGGCCCGAGGGATCAGGACCACGGGAATAAACGTCCGGACCATTCTTAGGAGTAGAACTGCAAAGAAAGCAGTCCTATTACCATATTCCGACGCCCAGTTTGTAAAGAATAAACGTGGCGTCCGCCGCAAGTGCAACTGGCCGGAGACGGGGGATCAGGAAATAAGGGGGGAAAAAGACTGAACCGAAACCGTTTTCCTCCTAATTATAAAGCCCCAATGTAGCAAGACATGGAAAACACCGGAGGAGAAGGGACGAAGTAAGGGGGGGTGTAACTTTCTCGACTGCGAAAAAGAGCTTAAAGATGCAGTTTCTATGGGGCCTGCCAGCCCGAGCGACCGAAAAGCCATTCCTTGTCCACAAAAAGGCACTTAATGCAGGTGCATTCGGGAGACCTGAAAGGGACGGGTTTTCCAGAACGAGAAACCGTGGGAAGGCAACAAGCTAAAAAAGCGAGAGACAAGGTACTGAACCGGCATAGGGGAGGCCATGTGGCAGACCAACGTAACCGGTACGCCGGCAAGAGCAAGGATGTCCGTCTTGGAGGCCAGCCTGAAGGGCCGGAGAGGAAGTTATCTATCTGGTACTACCAAACCGAGTCGACAGAAGAGTTGCGATCCTATTACAAGGTCGCTAGTAGTTGAGAAGTCAATATCCACGAACTCAAACCGGCAGGGAGGAGGGCCCCGCGACAGAAGGGAGCACTCACCGGTCACCTATCTCCTAGGGGGGGACAAGCGAATAGGAATAGGCACGGAGCAGGAGAAGGTCGAAAAAAACTATCGGATACGACTAATACAAACGATCAGAAAGATTTCCCATAGGCGCAGTGGTCCGGAACAAAGGAGAAAAACGACACGCCGCTCGGCGATTGACTCCTTAGAAACAAGAGTCAAAATCGACGGGAGAAGGGACCGAGGGACAGGAAGGGCGGAACCCAGCCTTCCAGGCTGAGGCACCTTGCGGCGACAATGGGTCCTACTTTGTCTCGGGAAAAGTGACCCAAGAGCAGCATATCTCGTTCGGGAAATTCTCTCGACTGGCCTGACCTGGAGCCAGAACTGTCGAGAGGCATCCGAGGGGAAGGGACGCAACCCCAGGCACACTCAAAAGACACTCAATATCTCAGTCAAAACAACCTTTAGTAGGAATGAGGGAGAGATCTTCGGGACTATCCCGGAGAGGCCTGTGGATAGCATGGGAGAGGAAGACTTCAGTTCACTAGAAGAACGTAGTTTCAGAAACGCGCTCTGCACTTGTCCATGGCTCTCTATCTCGAAACCCATCGAGCAAGCCAAAGAGAGCAGAGTTCCTTTGGGGAAAAAATCTAGGAGAAGGATCACCCTGAATGCACCAAAAAGAAGAGATTTGCAAGGTTGTGAGAAGGAACGAGGGCAGGCTGGTCACGGGCTGAGTCGGAAGGTCTCCGTCCGGCCAATCGGGGCCTGGCCAGGCAGCCCCGAGCGAGGAGGAAGCCGACTAATCTTGGACGACTCGGCGCAGTGTGCGCAATGTGCGAAAAGAGGCCTCAGGCGGCTGTAGAAGGAGTAGAGAGAGAGGTAACCGGCTAGAAGAGAGGGGAAGTTTTCTCCGGAGAAACAAGGTCGCCGAAGGATGAAATGAGCTTGCCAGGCGCCTTGAGAACACGCACAGCGGTACCGTTTCCTCTATCGGCACCGTCTTGTCGACGGGGTTCGGATAGACACGAGGGAAAAAAGATTCAGTAATCTGATACGACACGCGGCAGAGACGGGATCGCTACTGATCAGTCCGGGACGCCCAATACGAGGGGGAAAAGGATCTCCAGGGAAATGACGAAAGGGAAGCTTGGCTTCCAAGCTGGACGAACAATTGTTCTTTCCTCGCCAGACCATTGGGCTCGGAAAGTTGATCAGCACATGATCGGGTCAAAGATCGGGGCTTGTGCTGCTAGAGCACGAAGCAATGATTCGCCCAAAGCCTAGAGGCGACCCGTCTTTCAAATGGGGGAAAATCTTCTCCGCGTGGATCTCAAAGGCAGTCTCCATCCTGATTCCATATCTTGAAAGTCAACACCAGAGGAAGGGGGAGAAGGCTTTGTTAATTCAACTATGAAAAAAGGTGGTATACGGAGGACATGTGCGAGCGGCGAAAACAAGGTAAATGCAGCGTTAAAAACCGTTCGAGAACTATCATGGAACTCGGCCGGCATCGACTCTACGGACGGAGCCTCGTCTGTCGGCTTCACCTTTGTCAAGGCGAAAGGAAGGGCAGACTCGAACCATCAAAAAGAACCCAAATCTTGGTGGTTCCCGAGGTTCTAGTTCAGGGAGTGTAAAGCACCTTCCAAGGACGGGAGCACAAAAAAAAAGAGATTGTCTCCTGCGTACTGACGGAATCCTAGAAGATAGGCAAGCACTATCAAACTACCCTTCAGGGTGTTGAGCTCAACCGAAAACTTATTTGGACGTCAATGCGTAATATAAAAAAAGGAAAAAGGGGCATTTCTTCGGGGACGACCTGGCGCTGCTCCACGAAAGCACGAAGAACATATCTGTGGGAAAGGAACAAAGCACCCTTGCTCCCCCCGGTAGGGCAATGTCGCCTCGATCATACTCCCACGGGGTTAAGGAAGATCAGACGTCAGCTGAGAACATCAGAATTCTGAAACGAAGTCAACGTTGTGGGGGTCGGCGTGCCCCAAACGGCAGAGCGGTTTCTTGGGGGGTCGGCAAAGTATTAATCCTATTGTTCGGCTCTGAGGGGAGCAGTACTCGTCATGGTTGGAGAGGCAAAGACGAACATGAGGATGAAAAAAGTCTGGCACAGAGGTCGTAACTAAATGGGTGGTGGGTAGGGGTTCGGGCGCGTCGGGGTCTTGGAGACCTCCGAGTTATCCTCGTCTACGGGCGAATCTCATGTTGGTACCATCGCACAAAAAGTTGGGTGGGCGTCGTTGCGTTGGAAGTCTACCCGTCGGGGGGTTTTCAAACAAGCGCGCCACATCGAAAAACGCAGGACGGCTCAGAGGGGGGGAGACGACGCGCACCAGCGGGGGTCGGCCGCCAGATAGAACTTGATGGTCCTGCGGCTCGGGGAGTAAGGAGGTCTCACACTAGGCGGAACACGCAAGCTTTCAGGGGAGGAAGGGCCCAGCGTCAGTAAGAAGAGCGGGTCAGCGGCAAGATAATGCCACGGAAGGGGGGTCTCAATGGAAGGAAGGAAACGAATATCATCTAACAGAAAGAGCAACAGGGAGGAACTCCTCAAATAACAGAGAAAAAAAGCGTCGCCGACACTGCAAGCAGAAAGCGACCTCGGGATTCAGGACCAATCTCTTGAAAATGCTGAAATCGATTCACACAAAAAGCGACGCTCTGTACAGGACCACGATCAGCCCAAGGGGGAAGGTTCTAGCTCTTACGACCAAGGCTCCTGAAAAGAAAAGCCTCGGATCCCTCCAAGGGATCAAGTTCATAAAATCAGGCAAAAGAGCTCGGAGCTTCAGGAAAGCTCAAGAAACCGGTTCTCTTCGCGAAGTACGAAAGGCAAAAATGGGATTTCTCCCACCAGGGCGGGGAGGGGTCTACATCAGCACTCTCGCACTAGAAGAATCCAACGACGAGTAGTTCCAAGGAGGGGGCAGGGGTTGGGTTTCCGTAGCCAATCGTTTCAGAAAGGTGAAGCAGGGGGAAACACCGTCCTGGAGGAGGGGAAAAGGGAAAGCCGCAAGTGGGGTGCTCCCCGGAGAGAACGCAAAGGGGAAAACGCCACATAGAGAGAAGGGTTGCCCCTGGGAAAGCGACGTAAAAAATCTCACGTTCAGCGCGCGACGGACCGAGAATCATACCGCGGAAAACGATTTCCCCGACGCTGGACTTGAGTGCGAAAACAGGCAGACCGAGGCTCCTTCGGACTAAAGCCCTGGAGAACCTAGCAGAACATGCATGATCAGGTTGCCAAACCGAATAAAAATGTTCCTCTAGGGCAACGGCGTCAAAGCATATACCGCGCGCCTGCTGAGAGGTTCTCAACCCTCAATTCGGCAGGGAAAAAGCTGGACTCCAAACTACGTCTAAACCGAAGGTTGGATCCCTTAAAAAACAAAATGGGGTGAGGGAAAAGCAGCATCACCCACCGGGGACACCCTCACATTAAAGCCAGGCCTGCATTGACGCACCTGGCTCGCATCAAAAAACCAAGCTCTATTGCGGCGGCATCGCGCGAAGCCAAAATTCGAGAAGGGACAGCAGACTGAACCGCCTGCCTAACGAGAAGAAGGGATGGCTAGCAGGGGTCAGCTCACCGGCAAAAGCCGGAGCCAACTCCAGGGGAGGGGATTGGCAGTACAACGGCGAGGGACGTCTGAAGAAAGCATAACGGCTTGCCTGCAGGCGCCCAGAAACTATATGACGAGCGTACTGCTCTGTCTAAGTTCGTTCAGTGAAAGGATTCTAGTTACTAACCTAGGAAAAAGGCTTCCAATTCCGCCTCAACGATAAATGCTCAGAGGAGGCTCCACCAGAGGACTTGTGTGCTTTCTTCCGCAAGGGACCTCTCGGGGGCGTCAAAAGCCCGCCTTTGTGGATACACGTTCAGGGAAGTACACTTCATCACGTCGGCCCCCTCTCTACTGCGGTTTTGGCGCCCGGCTATAAGGTGTCGGAAGGAACCTCTGCTGCAATCACGGGAAGAAGGACTCTCAAGTTATGACTTACTAAGGAGGAGAATGCTGGCGCTGTGGAAGGAACTAAAGAGGGAAGGGCCACAGCCCGCCGGGCCAACCTTGGGAAAAGAGAGGGGGGGAAGGCATCAGCGGTTTAAACCTGCCTAGGAAGAGCCGATGCCAAACTCGGAGCATTAGAAGCATTGACGCCGCCGAACGACATGAAACGGGGAGACTGGAAAATTTTTTTGTAGACCGGCATCGACCGCGGAGCGATCGCGGGGCGCTGGAGGGCCGGATCCGAAAAACAAAAAGGGGAGAGGGACTAGATCTTGAGAGAAATTCGATATCAGCTTCCGGTCAGGGAAGAAGGGGGAGGAGCACCCATCCGAGGGAGTGGCCCCGAGGTGCCGTTAGGCTTCTGAAGGAAGCAGACTGTCCTAGGGTGCCCTCAGATAGAAAAAGAGAGGTGCTTAAAGGAAAAATTTTTACCCAGGCCGGGCCTCTTAGGAGGGGAAAAAGGCAGTAGGGGGACCGCCGACTCAGACCTTCTTCAACGAGATAAAGGCGTCGCCGAGCTTCCTCCATGAAGGGAAAAAAGGGAGGGCGTGTGACGCCGACTGCCGGAAGATCTCAGCAAAAAAAAGCACAGATTTCTCCGTAGGAAAATGCGGGGCACCAAATTCTCCGCGTGGAGGGAGGGTCCAACGAAGAGCTGGCCGAAATACCGGCGGAAAGGAAGGAGGAAACCAGCACACCGAGACAGGGGGGGTGGAACGAGGAGGGTCGGGGGGGAGGGGGGGGAGATGACGGCCCCGGCAAGGGGGAACAGGGAGGTACAAAACGATAACGGTCCCAGACATAGAAAGCCGTAAGCCTTAATCGAACTGTCGGAGTATTGCGGCGGTCTCAGACCAAGGAGGGCGGTCCGTTAAGCACGACCGGGGTCGCCCACGCCAGGGAGGTTGGGACCTTGAATATTTCTGCCCTTGCTGCCGATACGCGAATAGATCTAGTAGCTGCGGCTAGACCTCGACGTCCATGCCCAATGATCTGGGTTTTTGAAGAGGACCGTCCTCAAGATATTGGCTCCGACTGGAGACAGAGCAAGTGCGCCAGCGGGACTTCTTGAAAGTGGTGAGACGGAGCCCCGGCAGATGAGACCGGCGCACCAGGAGTTTACGGGATACATCACGACCAGGTTTTCCGAGTAGAAAGGGGGGCTGCCGCAGCGGCCGGGAAGGGGGGGAGTATTTACAAACTCGGAACGGCGCGCGTAGCTCGCATAAAGACGGAGGGACGGAGGAAACGGGGGAAAAAGTTTCTCACTTTGGACACCCCCGATAGTTGGCAGAGGGATTACAAAGTAGGGGCGCAGGGTGCGACCGAGAGAGGGGAGAATTCAGAGGAAAACCAGCCTTTTGGCCAGGACTTGCAGGAGGGGGAGGAGAGATTATACGGGCGAGGAGGTGCCGAGAACTGGGGAGGAGAGAAGTGAGGGGCGAGCCCAACAAAGGAGTAGCAGACGGGGATCTTGGTTTTGCCCTGCGAATTCCGGATCCGGGGCCCGGGCAAGTCTACCGCTCTGTCTTTATAAGAGTAGGAAAAACAGCGCCGGGGAACAACACTTGCTACGTACCAAAGGGGGAGAGGGAAACTCAACTCGGACCGAAGAGGGCTCTATAGCGATAGCGGGCATAGGCCAGACTGCCTTGGAGAAAAAAAAAAGAGATGTCGGTCTCCTGAGAAGTTTAAGGGCCGGACCAAATCACCTTCTTCAGATAGGAGAGAGGGTAATAGCCGTTAAAATCTTCGCATCTGGGAATAGACGTTTGGCAAGTAGGGACTATGTAGTCCTGGGGAGTCCTCTGAATATAACGCAGGGGAGGTCGAGGGGTGACCCGCGCGGTAATGCTCTCGCCTGGGGGAGTGCGATACCCTGGAGCGGAGGGATATGGATTCTCGTAATGGCGGGGGCCGGGTACTGCAGTGGGGACGGGTCCCTGAGAGAAGGGGGTCGTTTCAAGAAGAACATAAATGATTGACAGGCAGACTAGGGCTGATAAACAGGCAGAGGGGGGCAAGGGGAAGTGGAAAAGCCTACGGAGGTACTGATTCTGACCGGGATATCACTTCAGTTCTGAAGAAAAGAAGAATCCGGCATACCGACAAATCTGGTGTTACTCAGACTTTGACTGGAAACGCCCTGGGAAACATAACATCGTACAGCACCGGAAGGGGAGCTCTGAGAGGAAAGAGCGGTAAATGCAGTCTGCTGCAACCCCCTTCCTATCTATGATAGAGGAAGTGGACAGAAGGCCGCGAGGAAGCCAGAACGGGAAAGCGGGGCAATGGGGAAAGCTCCCAGGAGAAAAAAAATGACAAATCATGCAGGGTCATAGCCAGAAAACAGCTAAGAAGGTAGGCAAAAAAAAAGGGTACCTATAAGGTCGGAAACTGTCGAGGGCATGCTATCCGTCTGAACTGGACATGTCTACGCTGAGAAGAAGAGCATCGTGGCATAAGGATAACGTAGGTGAACCAACGCTCGCGGCCGGGGGGGACTGAAAAGGAGCCGTCGTCTTTCTACATCATGTCGTGCACCTTGATAATGTGAAGGGGCATACACGGTGGGCGTCTGTCTCTGGAAGGGAGGAATCTCTTTGTCTCATTCCAGGTTCAGAAATAAAGGGCGACAAGTTGGCGGCGCTTGAAGAGACGGTCAAAAGGAGCCGACAACGGACTAACTTATCTCCCGTCCGGGGAGAAGACTCTAACTAATAGAGTTATAAAGCAGCGTCACATCAGGCGAGGGGCTCCAGCGGGCAACTCCAGGCGTTGATTTCGATGACAGACGACTCGTAAGGAACTCTGAAGGCATTTGGGAGGGAGGTCGCGACGGCCGGGTCAAGTGAAACGTAACGAAAAAGATCCGAATCTTGAAGCCACCGTCATTGTGAAAATTAGGCGGCGTCTCAAATCCCAAACAGGCATGAGCGTGACGCCCGGTGGAAAGGGAAAAAGGGTCAAGAGAAAGCGACAGTCATTCAGCCCTCGTAGAGAGGACGGAACGAGGCTCGCCCGAGAGAAGCCATTTGAGCGTGAATTCGTCAGCTACTAGGGTTCAGAACTCAAGAGGAATAGCGGAAAGAAAAGGAGAATTTAGGGGCGCGAAACCCGAGCGGGGGGGAGAAAAGAAGCGATCAATTAATGCGTACATGGTGGGAGAAAAGGTACAGAAGATTCGGGGCAGAGACCTCGGCAGGACGGGCTGCATGTCGGGACTCGGGGGAAAAAAAAAGACGAACAAAAGGACGCCGTCGTGTGGGAAAAAACTGAAATGAGTTAATACGAATGATACCGGCCAGGGCGGACGGGGGGGCCAGAACGAGACCGGGCGGCGAACAAAGGGAAAGTGAGTCCATTCTGCATTCGGCGTAAGAAGTGGCGGGGCCAACAGAGTCGACGGCAGGCGAGACAAGGGCGAGTTTTTGCGAGGTCCAGAGGGAAGCGAAGTGGAATTGATCTCTATCTCCACAAAACGAGTCAACTTTTCTATAGAGGAACAATGTAGCGATGGCGCGTAATCATTATCATGGAAAATAGGAATCGTGGCGGTTCCACCGTCGACCTATCACGCGCCAAACTTCCAAGGAGACAAAAAAGGTGAAGAGGGATAGATTCTCTAAAGAAGCCCGCCGAGCACGAGGAGACCTTAAGAGCACGCGCGAGCTCTTCGCAGCTTCCACTCGAACTCGAAGAGCGGGCGTACGGATGAAGACAGGTGACTCCACAGAAGCAATCCAGAGTACCGGCGCTCGCCATCCGCGAGGAAAGTGAGAACACCTTCCAACCCCTGGGGGATGCAACAGAGAGTCGGTCCGAAAGGGATGAAACGCGGGGACAGCTCGTGATAGACTGCTCGAAAAAGGTTAAAGGGTCTACGGGGCCTTTCACAAAGAAGACGTTAGAATAGCTCTGTCGCTCTACGTGATTCAATTCAAACGCACTTCGCGCTATCAGAAAAACGGGCGGGAATAAACACCCCTCCTTCTGAGCCAAAGGCGAGACCCACAATATCTAGAGGAGAAAACAACGGAAAGAGATGGGAGGAAAGGGATATTTGGGATTCCGGGTATAGCGTGCGTCTTGATTCTCCGGCGGGGATAGAGGTCCTGGAGCGCGACGTGCTTACTTGCTAAAAAGGTAACGGTTCTCGGAGGAAGGTTAAGCGACACGTCCGCTTCTCTTTTTGCCCGGGGGATAGGTCTAAAGAAGCCTTTAACCAGGCCTCACGGGGAGGACCGGTGGTGCAAGCCCTTCTATCGCCTCTCGACGGAGAAAAAAAGGACGAAGTGTTCTGAATTTTTGTTTAATCTCGGTGACGCGCGGGTTCCGATCGGGATGCCGGCGCCAATGGCTCACAGCCAGGACTATCTGATAAAATAAGCTGATGCCTCTGTCTCGGGCTCATCCCCGGGAAGAGTCTAGTTAGAAGGAATAGTCATCTGCCCCTTCTATCGGGGGTGTGAAGTGTGGGCTAACTTCTTTGATTGTTCTGCCCGAGAGTCCATGGTCTTAGCACGCTCCCTTGAGGCCGCATACAACGTTCCTCTAGCATGACACCGTCGTGTCGAAGCGGGGGAGTTCTTACAGATCGCTCGACGCGAAGCTTCAGGAGGGCAGCCGCAAATCTGGATCGTCCGCCCGGCTAGAACTTTCCCACTACGGCTACTGAGGGTGTCCCGACGCCAGGACGAAATGTGTCCTGCTGCAAATGGGATAGGAGGAACCATTGTCATAGGTCGCCCTAAAAAAAAAAAAAGCCGTACATGTAGTATGAGACCCACGTGATGGAACGCCCAGTTCTTCTTGGAACCAAGAACGTGGGCGGCCTGTTTCATCGGCGTAGAGAAAAAGCAAACATGCAAAGCGATCTTATCCACCCGCTCTGGAAAAGTTGCAAAGAAAAAGTTAAACTCTGAAAGAAAAAATGTCAGGCGAATAGACGTGCGGTATCTTGAGAAAAAAAAAGGCGCGGGAGGGATGAAATTCGTATTATTTCCAGGGATCTAGCGGAGCGGACGATGGGAAGCTAGCCGGCGCGAGAAATTTCTGAGGAAAGGAGTCGCGGGCCGGCGCTAGGGGAAACGCTCTGACGATCGAGCCGCAGGGGTATTAGGGCAGTGATTAACTTTCCTCAGCTCGGTCGCGCCGGGAGGACGAGAGCGATCAAGACCATACGGAGGTGGGCTGCCTATAAAGAGGGGGAGGTCACAGTTTCCCGGCAATCTTCAGCCTTCTCCCGAGACAAAAACAGATTCTCGACTGCACCAAAAAAGCGAGCTAGCAAATCGCCACTCAAAGGCGAGGAGTGCCTACTTCGCAACGAGACCTATGTGCTAGCACGATAATCACGAATGTTGGGTCTAGAAACGCCGACACGGAGAGCAAGGTTGGCCTGTGAAGGGAAAGGTGGAGAAAACGGTCCTGCGAGCGCGCGCCAGGCCACAAACATAGCGGGTCTCGATAAAGACAACTTTGCAAACAGATTGAAATTATTCCTGACGAGCTCGCCACCTTTAGAATATCTACGACGTCGAATTTAGGCGCAACACGGCTGAACGAAGCAGGACGGTTTTTTCTTCTTGCCGAACCGGCAGCAGAAAGGGTTCGGAGCGTCTCCTTAGGGAAAAAAAACTATGCTTGCTGCGCAGGGCTTAAACTCCGGAAACGGGTGCGGAAGCGACTATACCTATGAAGTCAGAAGCTGGCAAGGGGTAGGAGAGGGTCTACCAATTTGTTGGGGGGGGACGAAAAGGTAGCGAGTCTGCTTGCGCACGGAGCCTCAGGATCTGCGAGACCGTAATCAGAGGGGGAAAGGGCCAATCACCCCCAATTAGCCCTTTGCGGGGGTCAAAAAAAAAGCAGAAGGCGAGGGAGGGTCGCAGCGGCCCATCGGAGCCGAGACAGGGACGCTGGGCGCCTCCGGCGGGCGCCAGGGAACAAAGCCGAAACTGCTGTTTTCCGGCGGGGCATTAAAAGGGGAGGACAAGTTTCCAGCGGGGTGGGGGGGGGGGGGGGGGTGGGGGGGGGGGGGGGGGGGGGGGGGGGGGGGGGGGGGTGGGTGGGGGGGTTGTGGTGGGGGGGGGGTCTTCAGATTGCTCACAACCTGAGGAGGTCAAAAAGGAGGCATCGCTCCGTCATTCTCATACTGAGAAATCAAAAGATCCTCTTGGGGACGGGGACCCGACGTTCAAGTAAGAAGAGAACCCGCGAGAATATCATCTACTTCGTTCTGTTGCCAGTATATATCTTGGCTCCACCCCTAAACACTCAACATCCCTTCCAAGAAAAAATGGGCAAAGCTACACGTCTCGAGATTACCGCTGTAAAGCAATCACTCCGCTCACGCATTGGGGAAAATGACGGGGACAGAGCTAACCCATTGCTCTTTTCTAAGAACTTAAATAGAGCCCTGACCGGCTTTCATAGTAAGGCCAAGACTATCACAAGCATGAAGAGAGTCGAGCACTCCTACAGACGAATAAAAGAAATTGCCTAATATCTTCGGCTCAAAAAAGCGCCCCTAATCTATCGCTACAAGAAGGTGACTCAAATAAGTAAGGGGAGAATTAACTATCTTTCTCGCAGGCCAGCAGGGGAGGGGCCAAGATGATTCCTCATCAGGAGAGTCGGAAAGGACTATAGCCCTATAGGACTTAGAGGGGAGTCTTGGAAGAGGGGAAGAAACGTTGCGAGAATTCGGACCTTTCTTCGCCGTCACAAGGGGGGTGGGGACTTCTCTGGAAGTGAAAAAGCCGGACCCGCTTGGGTAGAGGAAAAGCGAAGGAAACCGGGGGAGAGTTCAGAGGGCCGAACTCGCATATGCCCTCTCAGGGTGGGGCGCAGGGAAAGATAGTTGAACTAGGCACCTCCTCACGGGAACGGGCCGGAAAGAGGACCTATAACCTCAGAGGTCCATGTATCCCACGGAAGAGGGGAAAAGGGTAGACGAATCCATGCAGAACAGACTCCGGCCCGCAACAGTTCGGGAAGCGGTATGGCAGCAATTGCGCGGAAAAGCAAGGGCGGGGGAACAGACGCAAATTTGTCCGCGAGAACGAGGAGTAACGGAGGGACGAGCTTCTCCGGGGAACAGAGAGGGAGACACCTCAGGCTTTTGGCTTTTCGGCGACAAACGTTCAAGCGAGTCACAGCGGGGGTGACTTCCCTACAACTTGCGACCCATCAAACATAAATGCTAACCGGTCAGAACCACCGGAAATTCCGGCATTGTAACGAAGCCTTCGAGAGCCGACGATAACAAAGGCTCATGTCTGCTACTAGACTGAATAGAGAGAAGGGTCATGGAACGATGAAGGCCGAGCCTGAGCTACTAGATCTAGTTCGAGGAGAACGGCAGAAACCTTCTGCCGGCTGCAGCGCAAAGCAAGGTAAAAAATTATAGACCTTAAGGGGCTTGGGGGGAAGGGGGAGAAAGCGCGACTTCTGGCGACGAGAAGCTCCCGACCTACCTAGGTGCGCGCGTCGGCTTCATACGGATGGAAAAGAGGCATGCCTATTGAACGCCCCGGTGAAACCAAGGAGGGAAGGGGCGACGCACGAGTAAAAAAGACATACTCTCTAACCAAATTAGGGGATCGGCCTCTTCCCTCGAACTGCACACCGGCGGAAAAAAAACTGGACGATAAAGCAAGATGTACAGCCAAGCTGTCTGAAGACAAAGCTCGGGGTTTCTTCGCCAAAAATTCACAAAACGTGCCGGAACGGACGCGACCCGGGCTTTTGGAACCGAGTGTCTCCTGCGGGAAGTCTTCTTAAACAAGAGAGAGAACGCCACGACTGATGGGGACGAAGTCTTCTATAAAAAAGGGCGAGTGACGAAAAGCCTGGGAGTAGGACGGGAACTCCGAAGAAAGACCGTGCCACTTTTTGAAGTATATGTGCCGGCCTGTGGGGGAAAGTCGTGTTGCAATGGCCCTCGAGCGGGACGAACACCCTCGACACGGGGAAAAACGAGTTCCGTTCAGCCGGGACGAAAAGCGGAGAAGCATGAGTGTGTCACTCCCTCATACGCCTGACCGCGACAGCAGCGGACGGTCTTGGCCGC
>Ga0179591_1263326_pt1 | contig 15185 bp, 17 predicted proteins | sample CZOMad2_1_08_16f_FD_182891 | JGI IMG/M metagenome (GOLD analysis project Ga0179591, IMG submission 182891) | Vadose zone soil fungal communities from Angelo Coast Range Reserve, California, USA - CZOMad2_1_08_16fungal (PacBio error correction) | ecosystem: Environmental > Terrestrial > Soil >...
AAAGAGAGAGGAAGGGACGCTACAATGATCTTGGGGGGGAAAAATAAAGGGGTGAATCTGCACTTATTTGGAGTCACTCGTATTTGCGTGGCGGGAGGGGTGAAAAAAGGGGATTTACAGAAAATAATTGCAAAGGGGGAGTGGACAAGAGGTAGGATGAGGAAAAGGATGATTCAAAGTTGGGACAAACAAAATGGCATCATCAAAAGGAGAGAAGAGAGAAGAGAGTGGGATTTAGGAGGTAGGGAAGCGAAGAGGGGGGGGGGGGAAAGAAAAGTTCGAAGGGGAAACAATAGAGATGGGATGTTAATGGAAGTGCGGTAAAAAAGAATTAGAGGGGAATTTCCCCTCAGACGATAGAAAGACGGAGAGACGTTTACAATAGAGGGGGGGGGTCACTCAAAAGAATGACTGATCCCCGACAAAAAAAAAGTGAAAGAAGACGAAGCCCAAGCTGAGGTGGGAGTTCTTAAGGAGGAAGGACGAGGTGCAGCGGGGATAGGACCCCAACTCGATATTGCAGGGAATCACGGGTGACAGATGGAAATGAAAACAGCAATACCGGGCGTTCCTGAATGATCTAAAAAGTTGGGGGTTGTACTTCGACCACCACGAATCCCTCGAGGGGGGGGAGGGGCCAAAATACAAGGTCGCCAATGGGGGGGAAAAATTTTTCAGGCAAGGCGTGAGTGGATAGGGGCGGGGGGGTCCATTAATCAGGAAAACAAGTGCCAGAGAGGTCATATAGTCTTCGGGACACAGCAGAGGTTTGGAGCCAAAATGATAAGAAAATTATGTAGAAAGAGAATTGGGCCACGGAATTGGGCCGGAATAAGGCAAGATCGAACAGGAAAAGCTGCTACTTGGGGTCGTAGCGACATCCTTGGAAACAGGAAAAGAATGAATTAAAGCGGAAGAGCGGGAATCCATGGACGAGAAACAAACCGGACATTCTTCAAAACACAGACGGTACAGGATTCCCTGATATTTCTTCCGGATAAGAATACGGTCACTTTTGAGAGCGAAGGGCCAAGGGTGGTGTCAGGGCCAGAAAGACCGAATTAAACTCAGGAGCCGGGGAGAAGCGCCAAAGGGAGAGGGGAAGAAGGACATAATAAATCTTTCCGCTTGGCTGCTGAGTCAACCTGGCGGTTCTGTATAAATCGAAACCAAAATCAAATTCGATCTGGACAAGGGGAAGGGGAAAAAGGGGAGAGAAAAGGAAACGAGCAAACTAAAATAGAGAAAAAAAAAATGGTAGAGGGGCTAATTGAAGAAACGTCCAAAGACGACGTGACCCATTTCCATAGATCCCACACCCAAAGGCGATAGAAAAGGTCTCGGTGAAACATATAAAGGCCAAAGGAGGAAAATGGTACAGGAAGAGTCAATTAAAAACACACGAAGGAAGTAGGAAACCTCGATGATAGGAAAAAGTGCTTCAGGGGCCAAAGGCAGAGCATTTTTCGGAATAAACTCTTTCTTCATTAATCGCAGGGAAAAAAAAGGGGAACATTTTTTAAGAAGGAAGTCAAACGAGGGGTTGATAAGTCTTCAAACTGTTATAAGGAAAATGATCAGGGGGGAAAGACGGTTGCTTTCAAGGGGAGGGGGTTGTTCAGGGAGGGGACTGGCTGCGAACTGGATTGCTGAAGGGAGGGAACATAAAACTTGGAACTGAAAGGGCAGATGACGCAAAAGACAGACAGAAAAGGGTGGAACAAAACAAAACAAGTTAGGCAGGGAGAACACTTCCTCTAAGGGGGGGAGGCGCGTATGTAGATTCACCACGGAGGATGGATTAAAAAGAGATAGATTCAATAAAGAGAATACAGAGGCCGCAAAGGGGGGAAGAGAGGACCTACACTTTGGTGGGGGGTCACCACACACTCCTTTTATATTGGCTTACTGAGAAGATGGGGGAAGGGAGCAAGTGGTTCTTACGAAGACAGGAAGGGGAAGAGTTACTTAGTTCTCCATAACGGAAAGCAATCAGTCGCAGAAAAGAGAAGTCACGGGCGATTTAAGGTGAAGAAAGGGGGACTCAAGCAAAGAAAGAAAAAACAATAACGGGATAAGCCGGCTTACAAAAATGGCGAAAAATTGAATCAAGTATTCAAAGGAAAGAAAGACCCGTTCTTTCGCTACAAGGGGAGTAATCTTGACAGGGGGGAAGAAAAAATTCCCCTTGGAGGGGGGGGTCTTTTAGAAGCAGCGGGTGAAGGGCCAGGGTGTAAGGAGAGGCATCATTCATTGGGGGAAAGAGGACGGTATCATTTGTAAAAGAGACCTTCTATCTCCGAAGTAGGTGATTATGAAATGGGCTACTGGATTGACGGGATTGGGGATGAGAAACTACAATTTTTTAGATAGGAGGGACGTGCCTCATGGAGCGAAAAAAGGTCTCCAATGGCATTGATTTTGGGGGGACTCGGCTCAGACCGAAAAAAGCGGCAGACCAAAAAAGTCGGACCGACATTTTGAAAGAGATATTTGTATGCGACGCGAAACGGTCTCGGATGGGGGGGTGGAAAAAGAAAGCACACCAAGTTGTACAGAAAAAAAGGGCAAATAATGATGATATGAAGGGGGAATAGTCAATGGGAAAGACGAGATTTGTGGGGGGAAAAGACTCTCTTCTTTTTACAGTGGGCAACCTATTAGGGGAAAGAGAGAGCTGGATTTGAAGGAGTGACGGGTGGTCGGGGGGAAGGTCGAGCCGAGAGAGTAATCCTTATGGGCGGGGAAATCCGATTCACCCTTCGTATGTAGGAAAATAAGGAAGTTGACAAAAAGGGAAGGAAAGCATAGACGTTGGGAAGTCGAAAATGGGGATAGAAAATTCCGAAAAACAAAGATGTTAAGTGCTAAAAAGGAAAGATTGGCATGTTCCAATTCACAGATGGAAAAAAAAGACTACTCCCAAAAGCAGAACTTAAAAAATAGATCTTTCGAACCTGGCGAATGCAAGAGGGGTTGCACAAAAAGTCTGGAGAGGGGGAAGTGGTTGAAACTGAACGTCCCCAATTTCGCCTTCTTGACAGGACCTTGAGGTCCCTGTTATGGCTAAAAAAGTGTACCAAGCCCCGCAGATCATTGTCGGAAAGGGGCTTCTATGGAAGGGGGATATTAAAGCCTGAAAGCGACGGTCAGGACGCTTGCTCCACGTCCTTGGAAGGACAGTAATTTACCTAAGGGGTGGAGGGGGAGGGTTAGTGGAGGGTGGGACAGTTTTAAACCAAACGAGAAATTTTAATCCCGCGACGAAGAGCTTAGATCTGGAGGGGAAGAGGGAAAAATGAATTAGGTGGGGGGGAAAAAGGCAAACTTTCCCAGGATTAAAAGAGATCATTGGGACGTTGGAGGTCCCTTAGTTTGCTTTCGCTCAGACAAGAAGAAATCTCCCGAGTGAGGCCGGGCTTAGGGCACGGGGGGAAGACGGTGATTGGGGTTAGGTTAAGAATTAAAAAGAGAGGGTAGCTTATCAGAAAAAGGCTAGGCCTACTCGTTAAGGGAAAGGGGAAGTAGCGACTAACTAAAAAGTGGGGGGTGACAAAAGAATCCAAGCACAGTACCGAAAAACCTCAAACAAGTGTTTCAGGTCGTAAGGGGAGAAGACAAACCTACAAACAAGATGGGGGGCGGATCTCTAGCCTCGGGGCGGCGGAAGAGGATATGTTGATCAGATGGGGTTTCGTACGAACGAGGAGAAAACGCCAGAGAGCACACACCAGTGCCCCGCAACGGGGAAGGGTTTTAGTTGGAAGGAAAAAGGAAAATGTTTAAACCTTTGGTAAGACAAAGGAAAGAACGATCGTGTCAACTTGGTCTTTCCGAAGAGGAAACATGCCGCTTATAGCAAAAAAGAGTGCTCCTCAGGTCAGGGGGGGGGGGCTAGTACACGTAAAATAAGAACGGAGTGAAAACAGAAACATAAGGATGGTAGCTTACGGGGAGGAATGAGCAACCAGGACTGGCCCCTACTTAGGAAAATGAAATAGGGAAAGGGTACAGAGGAAAAGGAGGAAGGCTTTCAGTTTCCTGGCCTTTTTCGGGGAAGTTATCTAAAGATTTCTACAAAGGGCGAAACATTCCGGTTTTTTTTGGAAAGGAAACAACAAAGAATCTCCCCTTGGGCACGTGGGGATAGCTGTCCAAAGAGAAAAAAAAGTGGGGTTTAAGAAAAACAAAGATAAGGGAAGGGTTCTTCAGAGGGGGGTCCTCGGGTAAGGGCGAGGGGGACGAACAGAGTAACCTAGGGGAGGGCACTAAGTGATCTCTTAAAAAGGGGGCATTCGACAGTCTAGCACTTTTCTTAGAAACCGGCAAAAATCACAGGGGAACGCAGGACTGTTCTTATCAGGGGAGAAAAAAAATACAGCGGTAACCATCTGGCCAGAACGTTTCACCCGGCAAGGGGAGGTTTAGATTATTGACGGAGAAAAAAAAATCGCCACTCTCTACTGATCTCGTAGAACGGATGTGGGGATATTGATATGGCGAAGAAAAGGAAAAAAAGATCAGCCTGGACTCAGAACCCTATTCTAGTATAGGTGAAGAACAAGGATAAGAACGGCCCATAGTTTTCCAGACTCACCACTTCGTGGGCGAGGACAGCACGTTATGTAATTCTGGGAGGAAACCATTGATGAGAGTGCGATGAGCGCGGGTTAGACTCATCAACCCACAAAAACGGCTGACCAAGACTCTCTCAGAGAGAAAAAAAAGGCCCAGACTGCAAAAAGAATCCCTGGTTTCAGGAGGGAAGAAAAGAAAAGAAAAAAAAATGCTGCTGAAGAGAGGGGGAAAAGATGAATAATATAAAAAGAGGAGGGTAGGATTCCTTGAAATGAGTAATATAGCTTTTTACCATGAGGGGAAGGGGCATACGTGGACCGAGAAAAAGAAGACCCGGACGCGTACGGGCGGGTAGGACGAGGTTTAATAAGACATCAGCTACCGTTTCCTACTTAAAAAGACTGCCTCGTTTTTTTACCCGGGAGTGGATCGAATGCCTCACCCGGGGACACGGGGAAAAGGGGGACGTGAACCCAGAAAAGACGGGGAGCCAGCAAAAGTAAATAATTATCATACGAGACGCTTTGCCTAAGTGGAGATAAGCAGGGAAGGGATACACCTCAAACCTGGAAAAAAGGCCATCCTGCTAATAGGGTAAGGGACATGCTTCGATTGGAAACTTGCCGAGAAAAAGGGCAAAGGGGGTGGGAAACTTAGTTTTTCACAAATGGATGGAAAGACCCCTTCAACTGGTGGGTTCAAAGTGGACATAGACACGAGCCGCCACAGGAAAAAAAACAAGAATTAAAGAGGAATCGGAGTATACGGATAGATCTGACATTCCAGAGGAAAGGGCGCGTATCTTCAAAACTTTCAATAAGAACGGGGCAGCTATCCTATGAGGAGGAGGGGGGGGAGGATTATGGGAAAGGGAAAACCGAGGACACAAGAGTAAAGGGTAGGGGGGGGAAGAGCGGGCAAAAAGGAAGAAAGGGCAACCCCCGTGTCTTCAAGGGTTTTTAAATTAACATTTTGCCTTGGAGAACGAAAAAGGAAAGCGGGATTGGCAGCGTCATAGGGGGAAAAAAAAAAATCGACGTGGTAGAGGGGCATGGCAAGGCAACCCTCAGAGGGGCGTGACAGGGAAGAAGGCTAGAACACGGATCATAACCGCCAGGGGGGTCACGGGTTTTTGGGAGGGGAGAAAAACTACTATATCCTTAAAAGTGATAAAGGGGGGGGGGCGGTTCTGTCAGGAGGGGGAGGAGGTTTGAGGGCGCACAGGGGGAGGTGAAAGTCATCTCATAATTCACGCTTTAGGGATAAGAGGGAACAGGTGTACTGATAAGGGGAAACCAGCATAAATGTAAAGAAAACGGGTACGCTCGCAAAGTAGGGGGAGAATTATGGAGTGATCATAAAAGATACTCGTGAAGGAAACTGACGGTGTGTAGGGGAGAGGGGGAGCTGAGAGAGAGGGGGTTGAGGTGAAAAGGGGGGGTAAGGGGAGTAGTGGAAATGGAAGAATGTGGGGTCGGCGAAAGGGGGTGTACGGGAAAAAAAAGGGGAGTGGAGGGGAAAGCGTATAGGAGGGGGGGGCTAGGAGGTGGAGATGAAGGGGGGGGGTAGGAGAGCGAAGGAGAAGGATGGGAGAGGGGGTTGTAGGTGTGGGTGTGTAGGGGTGCGGTGAATGAACAGCGGGTGCCTGGGTTAAGGGAGGGGACGGGCATCGGAGGGTGATTCCCCCCTTCCTCTACTTGGTCCACTATTTCTCGGAAGAAAAACTAAAGGAGCAAAAGGGGGAAAATTGTGAGGGCCAACAATTGGAGGACTGAAGGTTCCCAAGTGACCGTATCTAGGGGGGGGGGGGGGAGGAGGGGAGATGATTGTCAATGTTTCTTGACTTCTGACCTCATCGGCGCGCGACCACCCGCGGATAAAAGCACAGGAGCAAGTAAAAAAGAGCAACCGCATGGGGTCACTTCATCAGACAAAAGACTTGGGGGGTTGCAGAAGAGGGTTGTCGTCATGAGGACGCGTTGGGCCTTGGCACAGGGCGAAGGGAATGCGCGAAATCAGGATCGTAATTGAAGAAATCTTGTTGAACAGCGTAAAGATAAGAGAGATAGAAGCTCTTCAAAACCGGGAAACATCAGACTGAGAGTCTGTGGGCACTATAGCGGGAGTTAAACCGAAAACAAAAGAGGGTCACTCGCCTCGAGGAGTGAAAGGGACTTAAGTGGCAGGTTAACGCCATGCTCATTGGCAGAATTCAAGTCGGTCCCCGCGCTGCCAACAACAACAAACGGAGTTATAGAAGATCCCAGCAAAAGGGGGAGCGATGGTTTGTGGGGGAAGAAGGAGGAAAAACCAAGAGTTTGTGGTCATTGCAATTAAACTCCGCATCTCAAAGAAAAAGAGGAACGTAGTTTCACAGCAACGATTCGGCAACAGAGGAGTGTGGTATGACAAAGACTGTTGCGGAGGGCGCAACCAGAACCTCAAGGTTTCGCATTGAAAAAATCGATTAAAAAATTCAAAGAGGACGATCGCGACCGAATGGGGAGGCCATGGGACAAGGATTCTGGGACTGGGGAGGACAAAGGGAACATTTCTGCCGGCACCAACCGGAATAAACAAATCGGGTGTCGGCTGCTAGAAAAGCTTGCCGCGGGTATCAATAAGTGTTGGGGAAGGAGCGCTCCGCGATTGAGAAGTCACAACCAAGACGATCTAACTTACCTCGATAGAGACGGTCAATGGGACCAAAAAACAGAACGAAAAAAAAGGAAAGGGACACTACGAGGAGGCAGGACCAGGTTATTCCTATTCTCGTTGTGGAAGCTCGGCGAATTACGATGGGGGTTGGTGCCTTAAAAGAGGACGGGCAATATCGGTGAAAAAGGGGAAAAGGATCTTGCGTCTCGTGGAATCTGATTCTGGCAAACTATCTTCACTTTCGCGGAAACTGAGAGGAAGAAAGATGGTCCTGCCTCGGAATACGTTCAAGTGTGTGCAAGAAAGGAAAAGGTGCTCATGACGTTGGCAGGGGAGCACTACTCTTGCCCAAATACAGAGGCGGCTGGGCCGGCGTCTGGAAAGGGAAGACAAGTGGCAGCAGCCACGCAAGGTCGATGGAAACTCAAAAGAAGGCACTGGGTATGAATTAATGTAATTAGGCCACCAGATGAAGGAAAAAGGCCGGGAAGGGCTCCGGGTTCCATGGGAAGCTTCTCCGGCATGCCCAAACCTGCTCGGAGAGGGTAACACGGCTTGAAGGGTCACCAAAGCACAACGATGTGGGAAAATCGACAACCTTAGCGGACGGGTCTCTATGATACAAGTGTGTAACCCTCTTAATACTAATGTTGAGAAGGACTAAGATTGAGCGGAGAGACTTGGCCAAAGGGACTACGCGAACAAGGGAAATCAAAGAATTCCCTATCTCTATGGGAGAAGATATAAAAAAGATCTAAAGAAGGACACCGAGGGAAAGTCACTAGGTCGAAACGTCAACAATAAAAAGCGTACAATATGGCCACCGAGCTTCTAACGGGACTTCAGGACATCCTGTCCTGGTTGAGAAATGAGTAAAAAAAGCTGAAGGCGTACCGGGAACCGGACCCGGGAACGTTTCGTCGGGGTTAATTCTTGTGAGGGAAAAGGGACAGGGGGGCAACGGAGCGAATCTTCATCAGGGAGTGCCGAATTGACAGCAGTTTTGTGATGGGGAAGACTAAGCTCAACCGAAAAGCAGTAAAGGGAAGCTATGACGGTGAAAAATTTCGGACGCCCAACTACACAGCCCTTGGTACAAGGAAAAAGAAAGAACAGTCCTGGTCAAGAGGCAAAAGCGCCCCGATAGTAAGGGGGAAGTGCAGAGCGCGTTAAACCCGACGTCCGCGGCTTTGAAGGGCAAAAAAAAATAAGGAAAGAGACCCACAAAAAAAAGGGAAGCCGTAAAAAACGTCGGCCAAAAGGCACCACAATCGTCACCTACGGGGGGCAGTCCCACAAAAATGACTCCACTCTTTTACCCTTAAACGGGAAGGGGAGGAAAAGGCATAATCAGGTTTACCTTATCGGGGGGATAAATCCAGAACAAGAACGGCAAAGAACAGGGGCTTTCCTGACTAAGGTTTGTGTATGAGATGAAGCGCGACCTAAATCAACAAGGACCTGCTTAAAGAAGAACTGGACCCAGAGGGCGGTCAAAAACAGCGGAGAAACGACTAAATGGGGAGACATTGAAGGCCCCAAAACTCAATTTGAAAAATGAAGTAGTTGAGAGAAGGGCTAAAACAAGCGCTGCTTGACAGTGATGAAACACGAACGGGGGACTGAGAGGAGGGGGCCAATGGACAGGCCCTAAGTTTAAGCTTCTGAAAAGTTATTATTCGTATACCATACCGTAAAAGAATATTCTCTTACGAAACAAGGCTACAATCGAGTCGCAAAAATGGGGCAACCGGAAGAAAATCTCCATCACCAACAAACCGGACCGGTGGTCTTCGTGCCAAGGCCAAAGGGGAAGAAAAGAATTTAGGAGGGGGGAAAGGGCATTGGAAGGTTCGCCAAAATGCCTCAGGAAACATGGGCCTTCAGGGAAGACAGGGGCGAAGGAGAGGGATGACACCACAACAAGCCTAGTCGCATGGACTCGAATAGCACCGTCAGCCTTGAGGGGGACTTGACTTCTTCTAGGGTGGAAAAGCCTCTCCAACTGCGAGCAAAAAGGTAAAATAACCCACAGGTTGAGAGCCGACTAGTAACCAAAACTACTGGAGGCAGTGGACGAAACATTCAGATGACTAAAAGAAACGCTGCTATTAGATAGATCAAAACTGCAAACGAAGTAAAGACAGGGGAAAAGGCAAGAATCCATTCCTGAAGGCTACGAAAAAGAAATAGCGTTTCCCGCGAACGCGCCCGGTAATTCAACAGTTAAAAGGAAGACCCACCACTTGCACAAAAAACAGCAACTATCGCATCTATCTCCAAAAACAGGTTATTGGATAAATATGGGGTATATATATATTATGGGTTGAAAAATTGTTGCAAGTGTGTAGACCAGGTTTTAGGAAGATCAGGAAGGAACCTTGGCAGTTCTCGTACGTTACCTTAGATCAATCCCGGGGAAGCGGAAAAGCGGAAGTCACGTTTGATCATTGGGGTGGAGCAACCATCTCGGATAACTAGCCAGTTGGGAAAGAGGACTCGAGCATTTTCCTATGAACTGAGCAGGGGTACTCCTCTTACGGGGGGGAGGAAGGACAATATTGCGTGAGAGGGAGAATAATAAAAAAAATTCTGGGGAAAAAAGTGTCAATATTGTATCAAACATTTTCTTATCTTGAATTAGGGATAAGGGAGAGCGAAGATGGGTAACGGCTGCATGTTCGTTCCGGGTTATAGGTCGCATATTGTGTGGGTCAAGAGCGCCCCTGCAGGGACGGAATCCCTCAATGTTCAAGATGGAACGAAAAAGGAAAAAAAGTTGCAGGAGAGCCTCGGCGAAACCAAGGAAAAATGATATGATCAAAATAAGGTGTGACAAAACCACTTGAAAAAGGAAGAAATTGGAAAAAACTTTCGGAGAGAGCTTCTGGGGTCGTTATGACCCCCCGCACAGACCAAGAAGCAAATTGGGGGTTGACTGGAAGAGGAAAAAGAAAAAAGCAAGCCGGGGGAAAAAAAAGGGCGGGGAATACTGTCAACGATGAAAAAAGAAAACCAAATCGACCGATCTCAAACTAACCACGTTGAATTGAGGGCGGCGGCCCGCGAGGGAAAAGACGTATGCCACATTTGAGTAGGTGGTCGGGGGAGGGACGGGGGGGGGATGCGTGGTCATTTCGGCTTGTACGTGCAAGAGGGCGGATTTAGAGAAGATTCCTCAGAAATAAAACAAGCAAGGCAAGTGGGGGGGTGATGGGGGGGATGACTGCCAGGTAATCCGGTGTGAACATGGTCAACCCTTAATGAGGTAAAGTTTAAGGTTCACGATTGTGGATCTGCGGGTCTCCAGCCAGGGGAAATGGTGAAAGACTCTGCTTTAGAAGGGAGCCATGATTGGGGACCCCTGGCGGAGGCCGCAAGCGAGAACACGGTACGTCCCCGGGTTGGGGGGGACACAGGAAGCTGTATAGCACTAACGGAGCCAAAGAAGCCCTTCAACATACTGGGGGAGGCGGGTGGAAGGTCTTGGCTTGGGGGGGGGGTTGGTCGGGAAGAAAGTGTCATCTAAGAAGGTCAATTACGGGAAAGGGGCAGCCAAGAATCAGGATCAAAACCGCTTTTCAAGAGGCACTAAAAAATAGGGCGGGAGGCGTAGTCAATCTTTTTGAAGGGGACAAAAGAATTTGGGGAGACCACAAAAGGGAGCACGTGCGCAGGCTTCGGGAGAGGGGGTGAGCACAGCCTTTACGCGCGCAACACCGGGGGGCGTATAGAACCGGGCCAGATCGTGTATTGTTAGTGCGGGACTTCAAGAGATTATTTCATATTAGAAATAGCTATCACTCGAGGGGGGGCCCGTTCTCGTCAGCTCGTCATCGAAAGAAATATAGTAGTGGGGGGAAAGAAAAGGTCAAAAGGGCAGATGAGAGAGAGGGGGAAAAATTATGAGTCATAAAAAGAAAGGGAAAGGTGAGATGAGACAAGGTATAAGGGGGGGAAAATGACCATCGCCGAACGGTTAGGTCGGGGAGGAGGAAAATCCGCGAGAAGCGATATTGAAACTCCAGGAAGCTTCAAATCAGCCTCTGGAAGTACAGTTTCAAGAGTTTGGGGCTGACATTAAAAATGAAAAAAATCACGCGTCTGAAGGGGGAAATGGAAAAACCTTTGGATCGTGGGGGACAGTGGTCAAGGCACGGACGATGTGAAGGATTCTGCGATGGAGGGCCTTTTAGGGGGTAGGTCAAACGCAAACCGGTACACAACATGCACCAAGCAAGTGGCGAGAAGGACAGACCGGGCCTTCGACACTGATCGTGGGGGTTGCGATTGGGGAAAAAGCGGTCCCGAGGACAACGACTCGCTCCAACGGGTGGGCAAAAAGTGGGAAGAGCGACGTTATTTCCTCCTCAGGATGATTGGGGCCAATCTCTCCAGCAAAGACCACTCGGCTGTTCTAGATAGATGTTTGAATAAAAGGGAACGGTGCGAAGGGGGAGGGGAATTGGGGGAAACGACCGAGAGAAAAAGAAAGAAAGCAGGGGGAGAAAAGGTTTGGGAACAACAAAAATGTAACAAGCACCAGGGAAGAGCCCAAAGCAAAAAGTCGATACAGAAGAAAATGGGGCAAATCGAATCATGGAGGGACAGCGGGAAGGCGGTTAGAACTGTGCAGAGGCAAAAGCGACTAACTTCCAGAGCAGGGAATACGGGAAATTATATAAAAGAATAGCAAGGGAGGGAGAGAAACCTAAATGGTGTGACGGATTAAACAAAAAAAAAAATGAACTCGCCCTCTGTCGAGGGACCACCTCATGTCAAATGTAAAGCAGAAGGGTGGTCCGAAAAAAAGGCGTCTTGGGGGGAAGCCGTTATTTTTAAGAGGGGGGATGGGAAGAAGGAAAAGTTCAATGAGAGGAGCAGGCAAAGAAAAATAGTTGCGAAAGGAGTTGTTACCCTGGAGCTAATGACCAAGTATAATCGGTTGGGGGGGGGCGCACCACTCTCATATTACAAAAGAAGGAAAATCATCGGAGAAACAGAAAGAGGGGAGGACTTGGAGGTAATAGACCTGAACATGAAAAGTAAAGACCGTGCAGTGACCCTAGAGCTATTTTTCGCAAAGGAAATAACGTGCACAAAAAAGGTAAGCCGATTTGAAAAAAAAACCAATAGCGTTCTCTTTTAGGCAATCTCGAAGATGAAGGCTTGGAGTGGGCTGAAGTGAGAAAAGGTGGTTGCAGCACCAAGAGGGAAAGCGGAAAGGCGCCGGAGGTAGAAGAAAAAATAGATCATTTGGCAACAATGAGAAAGGAAAATCGCCTTCTTGTGGGGGGAGGCAGGGGGGAATGTGAGCTGCAGAAAGCGACACAAAAACTTCATAAATAGAAAGGAAAAAGGTCAGGGACGAGAAGCAATTCAAGGCGGGAATGACGATCACGGAGAGAAAACGGCGGAGGATGTGTCCTTCCAAAAAGAACTTATACTGAAGAGGAATTTCCATAGAGCACCCCCTGTGCCATGAAGGAGGAACGGTCGCGGTGAAGTAGAACAAGGACGACAATGAAAAGGTCGTCGCGGACCTGTAAAACTAAAAGGGAAAAAAGCAATCAGGTAACCGAATGAAATTGCAAGGACTGGCACTTTTCCAAACTAGATGGGAAAGGGGGGAAGACAGACATCGGGGAGGTCAGGGAACGGATGTAGAATTTAAAATCCGGTGGAAAGGAAGGGGGAAAGGGGAAGACACTGTTGGTTCCAGGGGGATATGGACGTCCTACTTCTCCTAATAATAATAGGAAAGGGGTTCTGCCGGGGACAAATTGAGGGGGTTATTGGGAGGATTGTAGTGACGAGATGAAGGAACTTCATGCAAGGAGGTGGAAAAGGAAAAAAAATGGGAGACCGCCATTCGAAGGAAAGAAATATAAAAAGTAATTGAAACTCACCACCCTTTCGTCTGGGAGAAGCACAATTTCTTCGCTAAGAGAGGAGATCATAGAGAAAAAAACAACAAGAGGAGAGTAGTAAAAGGCAAGAAGAAGAAGGAAGAAGGGGAGAAAACTGTTTTGGGGGGGGTGGAAAAAAAGATCAAGGGAAGGGAAGAAAAGAGGGAAAGAAGTGGATGTGCTCCGCCGGAGGGAAACATTAGGAAAGGCCACCACAATAAAAAAATAAGCAGGAAAAAAAGCAAAAATGACCCGGAAGATGACAGTGGAGAGTTAAGGAAGGAGAATCCGAAAAGACGAGCAAAAAGGACCCGTTAACTGTAGGAGAGCAAGGGAGACACAGGAGTAAATTACCCCAGGAGAAGTTGTGAGAGAGGCGAGGGGGCACCGCGACTTCCTTTTCAAGAGGAAAGGGAGGTTTGAACTAAAGGGAAGAGGAGTTTTCCTGATGTTCAAAGGGAGTCACAATGGGGGGACGCGAAGAAAGTGAAAAAGAGGTTCAAAGTCAAGTAGTTCAAGCAAGCTGGCTGGGTCACTATGGCAGGGGAAGGGAAAAGGGTTATATTTACTTGGAAATGGGTTGAGACTCAGACAAATACTAAATCGTTTTGTACGGGGTAAAAGCGGCTTTCTCCGGGGCGAGAATATCGGGAATGACCACCGCAGTGGGGGGGTCGAGTTCACCGGCCAAACCATCATCAGTCCAAAAATATTAGGCCGGGGGGGGTAGGGACTTCCAGATTTGGGGGAAAGGAGAAAAGTAGTACGGACAGACTGAATTGCACTAAGTTTTTAGGGATGTGGACACCGCGCATAGAAGAAATAGGATGGCAATACTGAAGAAAAAAGATGTGGTTTTAGGGGTTGTTAATCGATTGAGGGTTGGGGTAGAGTTTCATGGTAGAAGGACGCTCTTGGGAGGCTATGAGAGTGAAGGGGGCAAACACTGCAGTGGAAAGTAAGAAGAAAGCTCGCTATCGCCCTATGGTCAGGTGGGTGGACCACGCTTCTGAATCATTATCCAGCAATGGGGGACAAGGGGGATACAAGAGTCAAAAAGGGCATTGAGGGCTGTGGACAGAGAAATTATAGTAAATTTTCGAGGGGCAGGACTGATCAACGAACAAAGTGATTGATTTCTTAGGGCACCAACATCTTGGGATAGGAAAGCTACTCTTGCCACAGCGAAGAAGGGAAAGGCTTAAAGGATAGAGGACTACAGATCACAAAACCGCGTCAAAAACGGAGGGTGGTGAGTGGGTTTGAGCAACAATTGCGGCAGGCCTCTATGACAGGAACAGGAAGGGAACATGGAAATAGGGACAGAGCACGGGCAATTTGACGAAGAACAATGGAGCGGGTATCTGGAGGGGGACGGAAAACAGCTGGGAAAAGCGCCGGTCTAAGCTGCCTCTGAGAAAAATCACTTGATATTAGGATAGTGTTTCGCGCACGGGTGAGGGAGAGAGGAAGTCTCGGGGAGGGTGGGGTGGACAAACTAACTACAGGGTAAGACCAAGATCGGAACAGCATTTAGATTAGGCGACGTATTGCCAGGAAGTCAATCCTAATTAGTGAAAGCACCGGAAAAAGGCAACTCTGATGGGAAAAGAAAAGGCCGGTCTAAAGACGGATTTCTCAAAGAAAGAAGAAAACTCCCTTCGGGAGTGGACTGTTGGGGGGGGGGTAGGATCAGTGTCGAGCCGGGAGGGATTTATGTGGGGGACAGGAAGATAAGCAGAGAGGAGGGGAGTAGTAAAGAAGGGAAGCGGGAAGGATTTATAAGCGAAGGCAAATGGGAGGAAAAGTCAGAACGCAGAGAGAATAACCATGGTGGATAAAGAGGTAGAGAAGGAAGCTATCGCAAAAAAAAAACAACAAAGCCGGGTGAGGGGATAAAGGGAAGGGTGGGAGCTGGTTGAGAGCGGGGGGTGCCAGCCAAGTTTGGGAGGGCACAAAACTCCTGAAACAGAAAAAAAGGGGAGAGGGATAAGGAGGATGAAAACTTAAAAAAAGAAAAGATCATTGGGGGGGGGGAAA
>Ga0179591_1272168_pt1 | contig 15185 bp, 14 predicted proteins | sample CZOMad2_1_08_16f_FD_182891 | JGI IMG/M metagenome (GOLD analysis project Ga0179591, IMG submission 182891) | Vadose zone soil fungal communities from Angelo Coast Range Reserve, California, USA - CZOMad2_1_08_16fungal (PacBio error correction) | ecosystem: Environmental > Terrestrial > Soil >...
GGTGATAAAGCGCGCACGTCTTATAGGAAAGAAATGACTCTCATCTTGGCGTGAGGGAAATTAGGATCAAATTCGTTTGCGGAGGGAAGGTCCAAAGGGAAAGTGAAGTCTTCATAAAAAAGGCCAACCGGCCCCCACGCCCGATTGGGGGAGGGACTCAAACAGCGTTCAAACAGGGGAAATAACCCAACCAAAACCTCATCGATCTCAAATCAGTGAAAGAAAAAGGGGCTGCAAACAAAAACCGAAGGAGGCAGGGAAGGAAAAGAAAAAAAAGCATCGTTCGTCCGTCATCTTCAAAACCAACTCGGCGTCATCCCATCGCTCTCAACTCCGCACTCTTGAACGGGAAGAAATACTCTAAAGTCTTGCTATCGCCGAGCCAGAACGGAGAGCGGAGGAGGATGGAGAAGGGAGGCCTCCATACAAGAAGGGAAGGGAGAAGAAAGGAGGGAAAAAACGTGCCAGCAAAGACAGGGCTCCTTTATGAGCGATCGCGAAGACCGGAGCTACAAAAATTGCCCTGAACGAGCACGGTGAGAAAAAACTCTGACAATAGAAAAATGATCTCCTTAAGCGCGCCGCGGGGGAGAAAGAGACACCTCTCATACACCTCTATTTCATTCGGCCGCAAAAAGCAAGAGAGAAAAGTCTACTTAATGGGGGAGTATAGTCAAAACCTTCCTGTCGATAAAAGGCCGTGTCGAGCACAGGAGTAGGGGGTCCCTCCTATCCCCCGCGGCGCTAGGCCATAAGAAAAGGAGTCGAAAAAAGAAGGGTAATGTCTCGGGCAGAAGTTTCCTCCCAGAATCGCCCCGGATGGCATGATCGTGCAGCATTATCAGCTCGGAAAGGAAGGGGGGGGGGGTATCAACCCCCAGGAAATTAAGGGGGCGCTCAGATAAGGAACCCATCACCAAACTCTCAACTCCGTCAGAAGAACGCGGGACTAGCTGATCACGGTAGCGTGCCTATATTGAAAGGAGTGGGGAGAAGGCAAAAAAGGATCAATCCCCTTCGGTCAGAGCGTTTCGGAAGATATCGAGGGGTCGAGCAAGTCGCCCTTGATGGCTACGACGTTTAAGAGGGAAAGGACTATTTTCACAGCGATTTCGAAAACCGCTCAAAAGACTTAACGTCCCCACAGCTGGGGTGGGGGTGAGTTTCGATGTGGAAGGGGGCCCACAAACGCTGGAGACGCAATAATGGTCGAGAAAAGGAGACAATCGTCTTTCTTAAAGAGATCGAAGAGGAAAGGGTCTCGGAGGAAAATTTTCAGGTCGACCGCTGCAGGGTAGCTACATCCGAGCTGAAAGGGGAGGGGGGGTACCCTATAAGATTGGGGAGTCCGTCCGCCCAGTGACGCGACACTCATCTGTACCGGGGCGTGTCAGCGGAGTTATCCGCTTTGTCGAAAAGCATCGTGGTAGATCTTCGCACGGTCCGGGGTGTAAGAAAAGAAGTATCCGGTGGGAAAAATAGTGGGCCGGGGCACCAGTTGAGGCCGCGTCATTCGCGCCTCAGATGCGGGAGAGCAACGGTGAAAGTCTGTCGGTCGTCTGAAGGGGAGTCGCAGATAGCGATCTAGTAAGAGGGGTCTCCAGGGGAAAAAGACACACAGTGGGGGACTGAAGCTTGAGACGTACAAAAAATGAGTCCTGGGCGGCGAGTTCTAAGAGGCAACAAAAAACTTTCCATTGAACGAAGGACCGAGAGTTCCTTGAATGGATCCGAAGATCAGAAGTCAGGGGACGGGCCATACACAATCTTTAATGGACCGTTGGCGAGGGAAAAGATCCCACTCCTGGGGGGGGATAAAGAATGAAAAGTGTATAACTCATTTATATGATCGCGCTCGGCTACTTCCGCAAAGAGGGGGATAAAGAAACAGGATTCTTTCATAAATTTTGTGTAGGAAAAGAAGGGGACTCTGTCAACTGAGAGTCCAGGAGTGGGCCAGTCGCCACCTTAAGAAAGGTACCAGCCCTGGCCCCACGAGGAGGCACCGTGGCAGGTCGGCCCTACCTACGGGCGCTGACCATTCGAGAAGAAAAAAAGAGGGGCTCGTGCCCAGTCCGAAAATGAAGAAAAGAGCCCCTGGCGGAGGCACCCTCTCCTCGCCTGGGACAACATCACCCGGCCCGAAGGTGAAGAACGCCGCCTGATCAAAAAGACTGGTCTTTCAGGTCATCAGAAATTCGCAAAAGGCAACGAGGGAAAAGGAAGGAAATGACTCCTCTGATCTTGAGGAAACGCAGGGGGGGGAAAACGCAACATCTCTACTCAACACAAGTAGTATGACATGATAGTATTTTGCGAAGCCATCCAGGCGTCAATTGAAAACCTATTTCGCGGCGAAACGATCTCAGGAATTTGACCGTCCGGTTAGGGTTTCTGGTCCGAAGTACGGGACAACCGAGCGGGTGAGGGACGGAGCAGCATTCTCTTTCTCGCTCGAAACGTGCGTGATTTGAAATGCGCTTCGAGTGACCGTCCCTTGGTGGCCGGGAGAGATAGGGGAGAGGGGGGGAGAGGAGGGAGATGTGGGACCACTTGGTTAAGCCGCCAAGTAGACCGGTCTCGGGCGCCATGCCACGGGTAGGAGATTAACGTGGGCCATGGGTCCCTGTACGGGGGCTAAGCGAGGAACACCAAGAGACTAAAAAAAAGGGGGGAAAAAGGGTCTTCTGTAAAAATTTAAAGAAAGATGACGCCCAAACGTGTACTATGATACCGAAGGAAACTGCAAGAGCGATCGCTATAATAACATCTACTGTGATTCCATGAAAGGGGGTCATGGAGGGAAAGCTAACCTTATTGTTTAAAGAGGGGGTTTAAAGACACCACGAGCGCACTGAGGCCTTGGGGGGAAGGGGGGAGACGTGCTGAACTACCAGACCCTCCGGGGAGGTCCTCATCATCAGAGGTAGGGAGGATAGTGAAAAGGAGAAAATAGAGAAGACTCATTTTTGTACGGAAGAGCATGCGCCCTAACTCCCACGAAGCGGAACCTGAAGACAAAACAGAGCCAATCGCGGCATCTCGAAGATTCATCAAAACGATCCTCCCTGGGAGACCGATAAAAGAATCTTGAGCACAACGCAGGAAAAAGAGGGGAAATCCCACCCCATGGGACTTTTTCAAAGGCCGAATCACACGTCAATCCTGACACGGAAAATGAGCAAAGGGCCGGACCACACGAACGTCGTCTATTCACGCGATCAGGGGGGGGAGGAAAAAGGTCGTCACGAACAAAGCGCTGACGCCCTCGTTTCGTTTTTTCGCGGAAACGGAGGCGTTAGCCGCAGTTCTCTCCAGCCGTCAACGATTATGGAGCGAAAGGAGGGAGACCCCTGAAGAGGGGGGGTAAAGTCTCGACGAGGTCTCTATATCTGGTCCCACGAATTGGCTCGGTCTACACAGGCGAGATTTGGCAATAGAGACAGAGTTACATTAGCGGAAAAAAGATTAACAAAAGGGGGGTTGGGCTGGAACCCACCACCAAATCTACTTATGGCGGAGCAGGCCAGGCCCTAGTTGGCTGGATGAAAAAGAGGCCTGCAGCATCACTGGAAGGACTCCAAAAGACGGGCGGCAAGGAAATAGGAAGAGTGGGGGGGAGAGATGTGGTGAGGTATGAGGAATCGGACGTCGGGAGAAGTGGGCGGGTGGGGGTGGGGGGTACGTAGGTGGGGAGAAGACCCGGATGGATGGTAGCGGGTGAACCAAGCAAGAAGGCGAAAAAGAAGAGGAGGGGGGGAGGTCACAAGGGCCGCGGGAAGAGTCCAAGGAGTGCGAGGGGGGGAGGGGGGGCAATGGGTTGGGGGAAGGGAGCCGGGGAGTGAAGGGAGGGGGAAGGGACGTTTGGGGGGGGAGGAGAAGGGGGGTAAGAAAAGGGGGGAGAAGAGCGGTGTGGCAAAGTGGGTGGGGAAGTAGGGGGGGAAGACGGACGCCAGAGGAGACGGGGGCAGGAGTGCCGGTGGAGGGGGTGACGGACGGGAGGAAGGTAATGGGGCGGGGGAGGGGGAGGGGCGGTGAGGGAGGACCTGCTGCTTCTAGCCTAAAAAGAGAGGGAAAAAATCCGTTTGTATCCGTGGTCGGACTAATTGGGGAGACCTCGATGATAGTAGAGGGGCACTGGGACCGTTTTTCCCATCGAGAAGAACTGGCTAGCTAGAAACGGCTTTTGAGAGGTGGGAGGGGGTTTAATTTGTACTTGAAGGAGGAAAGAATTTGGTTGTTGGTCCCACGAGAGAGGAAAGATCGGAGAGAGGCACTCCGCAATCGAGGGCGATCAGGTCAGAGGGACAGGAGGAACGGGAAATCATTGACGCCACATTTTGCCAAGAAGAGAAATTGCGGCAAAATAGAAGGACTCTCTTTAGGAGGAAAAAAGAGAATTAACAATCTCGACTCTGCAAGATTTTGTACGACGTAGTAACATTTCGAAGAAAGGGGAGAGTCCGCTAGAGTCAAAGGAGGAGATCTACTTAGAGAATGCTTTTAATTATCGTTCTTGAGGGGGGAGGGAGGAGGACGGGGGGAAGAGGGAGGAGGAGAGAGGGGGGGATGGGGAGGATGGTAGGGAGGAGGGAGGGTCAGGGGGGGGTTGAGGGAGGAAGGAGGGTGTGGGGGTGCGGGATAGGGAAGGAGAGAGGGAAGGGGGGGGGAAAGGGAAAAGGGAAAAGGGGAGGGGAGGAAAGGTTGGAGGAGGGATGGGGAGAGAAGAAGAGGGGGAAGCGGGGGAGAACGAAGAATAAGGGGGGGGGGGGAAGAAGAAAGAGGAGGCAGTGGGAGCGAAGGAAGCGGAGTAAGAAAGTAGGGGGGGGAGCAAGTCGGCGGCTCTCGTTCTGCGAGAAAATAGGGAGGTGACGATCAGGAGACCGGGGCAGGGAAAGTTCTCTGGGAGTAAAAAGAGTGGAATTAATTGGGAAAGAAGATTAATTCTCATTGGGGGAAGCAAAAGATCTTTCTGCTGGACACTCCTTGCTTATCCTTCGACGATGCAGGGAGGGGGAAGTTAGGATGCTGGCGAGAATTATATCCCGTGAGGGTCTTCCTTTAATTAGGGGAGAGTAGCTGTCCGCGCCGTCGGTGCGGCGGGAAGAGACTGAGGAAAGGAAAAAGAAGCGTGGTGGTCAAGTGCCGATGAATTGACGGAGGGGGACGGTTCGAAGCTAATAGTTCGCGACGGTGTGGTAATGGTCGCGCCCCGTACAGTAAAGGGGGTGGGTGTTACTTCTATGAGATGGAGGGAAAAAGGGGCTGGACAATCTCGGAGGTAATCATAATCGTCTTGTGCTAGATAGGGGAAACAGATCGCGCAAAGTGACTCGCCTACAGCTGCAGGGGGGGAACTTATAGGGAAAGAACTAACGACGGGGTTCAAGCTTTGCTTCTAAAGTCAATCCGCATACGTGCGGACGTTATAAAAAGACGAGCAAAAAACAACAGGGGGAAATTAGAATATGGACTAAGGGAAATTCTCACAGAATAGAAACAGACCCAAGAGTAACTCTTAATCGCTTAAGGAGATCACGATCCACGTCCTTTTCAGATGGACTCCAACAGGAAGGGAAAGGAATCTTGGAAGGAATAGATATCAACCCCTATTTCTGGAAACGAACGGCGCTTTCAGACTTATCCCGCCGCCCTCATCGAAGAAAGAGACAACCAAAAAAGGGGAAGAAGAAACTAGACACAGGTTGAGGGCAAAAAATTGCTGAAAAAGAGGGAGAAATCGAGACAGTCTGTGAAAGGCGGAAGCGTCCTGGACCACTCTGAGAACACCCAAGCTCAGCAAAAAGGGGCACTGGAAAGGGCATAAGTCGGTCTTCAAGGAGCCTACGCTCAGAACGGGATCAAAGTGGAGGGGAGGGACGGGGAGGGGCATAAGAAAAGACAACTCTAATGAGAACCTTATCCGAAGGGAAGGGGACGGGCCCAGATAAAAACACTCCTTGGGCTCTAAAGGAGGAATCCGTCTATCTTTAACTGGCCCCCGGAGACCACGAGAAGAGCGAGGTGCCGGAAAGGGGGCTCTGTGAAATAACGAGAACAAACTTAACCCGAGGAACGAATCGAAACGCTCGCCGCGCGGCATCTAAAAGAGAGAAATGACAAGGGATCATGTGACATCTGCCAAAATCAGAAAAGGAGGGAGATAAGGAACCTTTTGGGGTGGGGGAGCGACGCTTAGATGATCCCCAACGTCCGCTGCGACTCATGCCGAAAAAAGGAGGAGCCAGTGCAGAATTCTCTGGTCGGGAAAAAGAAGAGAAGAGCAGTGCATAAAAGGATCATTCGATAAAGACATCGCAGTCATCAACACCCAGGAGGGAAAATCCGATCCAATTGCCCCAGACCGCCCTACCCTCGGAAGACGGGGTAGGAGGTAGAAGGTGAGCTGGATCACCAGACGGATGGGCAAGAGATCGAGGGGGGGAAGGGGGGAGTTAAAGACGGGGCGACAGGGGGAAAGTAACCCGGCTTCAGCTGCGCGGCATCGAATAAAGGGTAAGCCGAAAGGATCCCTTTGATAGTCATACTAAGTTCGAGCCCAGACCCTCGGGGGAAAAAAGAAAGAGTAAAAGAAATCTCCTCAGAAGACCCGTCATTGACTAACACGACTGGATTTTCCGAGTGTGGGGGAAGCGCTCAACACGGCTATATAAAGACCACATAGAGAGGAGGGGAGGGACAGCCCAATTATTCTTGCAGGGTGATCGAGAGAGCCCGCGGAAGAAAATGACAAAGGGTCAGGGAATATAAGAGAATAACGAGAGGTTCGCATAATCCAGAGAGGAGGGGAAAAGGTGTGGCTTAGAGGAAGTCCGTCCAGAAGTCCCGTGGACGCGCCAAAACCGAGCCTTCTGAGTCACGAGAGGGGAGGGAAGGGGGGCGCGGTTCGGAAGAGATAGGTGGTCTCGAGAGCCGGGAACTGTTGAAAGGGGGACCGCTGAAAATAATATTCCTCGTGAAAAAGAATTTGGCGGCATGCCGCGTCAATGCCGCTCAGATGCCGGAAGCGAGGGGGGAGGAAAGTCGCTAAAAGCGTCTGAGGGGATAGGTTTCGAGGGGGCGCTAGGAGCGCTATAGAGAGGTGTCGCTTTCACGATGGATGATAACCCTGATGGCGTAGACGGCATGCGGATCGTCGGAGAAGAAAGGGGAGTAAAGCCGCAGCAATGACAGGATTTCGAAAGAAGAAAGACGGCGACTTTTCCCGGGAGACAGGGGGATCCAGATCCATTAAAGCAGAGGCCGAAAGGAATTCCCATAAAAAAAAAAAAAAAAAAAAAAGATGAATCTGCGAGCGTGGCGGCTGACGCGCGCTAAACCCGCCGGGAAGCGTGTATCAGGAATGGCAAAGGTTGACCTGACCGGGGATAGGGTATTAGAGATTCATCGCTCGGTACTCGAGCCATCCTACAGGACACGTGAAGGGGGAAGAGCTTCAATCCAGTTGGCGCAGAAGGGGACAGATGAGGTTAGGGGGAAACGAAAGACCTTGCACCTACGGCAGACACGTCATACTCACCATTAGTGGGCCCCCAAGAACAGGATAAAAGGGGGGGGGGGGTTGCTGACTAACTCTCAAAGAGGGACCCGATAAAGAAAAAAAAATTTAGAGGAGATCACAAAACCTGAAGGAAAAAAAGAGAGCCGCCGGCAAAATCACCCCTATCTCGAACCTCTCCTGTTCCTCCTCAGGCCTACAACGGACAAAGGGGAGGGGAAAGTCACCATTAAGGAAGCAATTCTCAACCGAGAAGGAGCAAGAGATTCCTCCTGCGTTGAATCAAGAAGGGAGAGACATCTCTCGTCAACAACACCACACGGATTATTAGTAGGAGGAGATGGGGGAAAAAGAAAGGGCTAGAGGTAGTCCCAACGAGGTAAAGTCGACTATGAATTTTGCCTACTGAGGGGGGGGAGTCTCCGAAGGACGGACGCCAGTACTCTTTTTTATTCCGGCTTGGCCCAGGCTCTTTCTAATAGGGGGAGTGGTTGGAAAAGGAGAGGTCTGGGGGAATAACGTCCATTGGAGGGGAAGGGATCGATTAGAGAATTTCGGCGGGGTAAATGTCACTGCTTCCGCCGCCCAGGTAGAAGTTCAGCAGGGGACGCAAAAAAGGGCAAGGTGGGGGAGGGGACTAGTAGGAAGAAGGGGAGTTGGCAAAAATTCTCAGACGGGAAAAAAAAGTCCGGACTCGAAGTTGAAAAATAGGGAAAACAGGAGAGGGGGAAGAAACTGTATGAAAGAGGAGCCCAACGTGGAACGCGACGGCTTCGGAAGAGCAGAGCCTGCGCGTGAATACAGGACTTCGTCTTAAATAAAGGGGTTCATTAGGGGATACTAGTACAGGATGCGGGAAATTTCGGAAAAAAGAAAAGGGCCTCCGAGGAGGTGAATCGCGGAAGAAGGCGACCGTGCTGTCTCGTCTCCATTCTTCCAGACTCTCCGGATGAGAGCACAGGAAAATTCTTTGGATAGGCTGGAAAAAAGAGGGAAGGAGATACGCAGGTGGGTATCTCGCGCCAAAGATGGGGTTCATCGGAACCTGACAACCGCTGACAAGGCGGCAGAGGGAGAGGAGGAAAAGGTAGCCCAGGACTCCAATAAAAGCGGGGACACCGGCGTCCTCTGAGCGCCAGCGCACGCGGGGAAAGAAAACAATTCTAAACGCCGAAAAAATCATTAAGACCTGAAAGGGGAAAAATCGAAGAGAAAAGGGTTCAAGGTGACCACATTATCGTAGAAGCTATCAATCGATCTCTGGCTGACACTAAAAGAGGGAAAAGAAATCGGTCTGAAACTATACCAGAAGTCTGTTGGGGATGAACAATTCTTAGGTAACCCGAATCGGCTCCTCCACCTTATGAAGGAGGCTCTACCGTCTGCAAAGGGAGGAGGGATTGAAACTTTTCACGAGAAAAATGGTTGAGTAGAACGTACCTAACGAAGAAAGTGGAGCGGATACCAGAGGAGAGTTATCTCTATTACCGGGGGGGGGCTTTAGGCGCCATCGCAAATCGCACCACCGCGGTGGGGAGGAGAAGACTTAGGCTCGTCTAAAAGATTCCACAGAGGCGAGGGAAGGCGAAAGGTCAAATAGGGAAGAAGTATCGCCTAAGGATAAGGGATACGAGGAACAAGGGCAAGAGAGCGAGGCGAGGAAGACAGGGCCAAGGGAGTGAGGGGGCAGACAGAGCGACGAGGGGGGACAAGAACGGAAGGAAGGGTGGGAAAGGGGGGAGAGCGAGAAGCGGGATGGGGGGGATGCCGGGATCACGCCAGGGGGGGCGAGAGAAGCAGGAGGATAGGGGGGGGGACGAGCGCAGAGCGAGGGGGGAAGGGGGGGAGGGGGGGATGGAGACTGGGTGAGCGGGGTGGAGGCGGCGGAAAAGAAATGACCAAGAGGGGCCAGGAGGCTCCGGAGGGGGAAAGGTAGGGGAGGGAGAAACCCTCGCTTTCGTCCCGAACCGACCTTGAAAATGTCCGGGGCAGACTGTAGGCGGAAACTCATCTCGGATATCGGCGCGGGAGAAAGTGGGGAAAATCCATCCTCTATCCCGGGAAGGAGAAAAGAGGAGGAACGGATTTCAAGGGGGGGAAAGCGGGTCAGGGTTGAGGTGGGAGAGTGTTGTTTCTGAACACCACGCGCGATGACTTTCTCTGCCACTATCCATGAATCAAGGGGAGGAGTGGAAAAACTCCTTGAGCGGATACGAGAAATATGAATGTATCTCCGAAAGAGAAGAAAGTGGGGGTTGGCCGAGGCCGCCCTGTTTTGAGATGAATAACCTCTATCGACTGGCTCGACAAGGCCTTATCCAAAGCGATGACAGAGGTAAGAAGGATGCAGCCTCGAATAATTAACAAGAGGGGAAACAGGAGAGGCGGCGGGCGCAGCAATCTCTTTGCTGTCGAGCTGAATGATCTGGTCTCTAGTGGGGTAGAGGGGATACTTAGTGGTAAGAATCACCTCGTCCGGGGAACTGGCGTAAAGGAAGAAAAGGAAGGGGGAGGACCTCGCGAAGGGTAACTCCACGAGAGGAGTTAGGAAGTTAAAATATCGCACACCGAGAGGGAGGGAAGGAGGTAAATACACTCCTGATATCAGCAAAGGGAAAAAAAAAAGGGGGAGTGTCGTTTAGGCTCACGCAATGTGCCGTGCGTCAAGTTGAGTGCGCTATGCTAAAAATGAAGGCGAGGTCTTGGGGTAAATGAGAAGTACCCAGTGCGTCGATATCAGGTTGCGGAGGACTCCTGAAGAGTGGGGGAAGTCAAAGTTGCGTAAGATTGCTTCTGTTTGTGCGGTCGGGGAAAGACGTGAGAGAAAGAGGTGGTTTTAGAAACTGGGAAAAGCAAAAGGTCCACGAAACGTTTTGTGGGTGGAAAGAGGACGGAGTGCGGGATTCGGTGGCTGCAAAGCCGTTCTGCATAATCAAGCGTGTTGGGGCTATCGGGTCGGGAAAAAAAGAAAGGGAGACCGCCGGAAAACTAGGAGGGAACTTCAACGGATAACGGGGATAGGGGAGAAGGGGAGAAGTCAAAGCGTGGGTCAGGGTCTTCGAATTTCTGAAGCCTACAGACCGTGCTCTAAGACTCCAGATCTAAACACAAAAAATTAGTAAAGGAAAATATAGGTGTACACTTCTCGCACGGGGAAAAGGAGAGGAAGAAAAAGGACGAAACACCAGAAGGTCGCTTAAGAGAATCACGATCCAAGGGTCCTGCATCTTAACTTCAGAAATTGGAAAGGGGAAAAAAAAAAATTTCCGAACCGAAAAAAACAACCATATACCAAGAAAAGGGAGAGGGAAAGGAAGAAAGTTGACAACCGCAGAATCATCGGAATCCTCTCACCACCAAGTTTCCTTGCTTTAAGACCCAGTTGAGAAAAAAAAAAAAACTCGAAAACTTATGCGACCAAGAACCAAGAGGGCCAAGTCCTGTAACCACGCTGGACGGATCGAAGTCAAACTCTCTCAGACTAAAAGAACCACCTGGCGGATACCGGGGAGACGTCCGAGCAGAAAGGGAGACGTGAGTCCCGGTTAAAATAAGACAACAAGTCACGTCTCAGATTAGCTGAAAGTTCCCAGAAGAAGGCTCCAGGGGTCTAACGGAAATGATGGTGATATCGCAGTAAAGAAGGTGAGGGCACGGAAGACCTATACGTGCTCACTCACGAAAGAAAAACAGTCCCAGAACTGCTAGGACCCTAACCCTCATCATTCAAACCAAAAAAAGAAACTTGCTCTGCCCGAAATCGACAAGGAGGGGAAAAAGCATGCTTCGTCAAAATCCTCCTTTCGATATTGCGTAATGAGCGTTGTTCAGAAGAGGAACTCCAGCCTAAACTGAATCTGAGAAAGGGAAAAAGGGAGGCGTCCACCAGCGCATTCTCGTGTCCATCGACTAGCAGAGGAAGAACGTTCATGAGCAGGTAGGGAGCAGGGCGAAGAAATCTCTCTCATCAACACCCCCTTACGGGGCCGTCTCCCAAAGTCACCTATGCCAGCCGCTGCAACCGGAACTGGGTTAGAGAAAAGAAGGGCTCGACATGTCGACGCTGCCGAGAAATCGAATAGAGGAAAAGTAGAGAACCAAAGGCCTTCAATCCAAACTAAAAAGGGTCATCTTGGCGATATCTGAGCAGAAAAAGGATCGGCATTACCTCAGCCGAGTGGACAGCGATTCCCATAAGACGAAACAGCCATAAGCGGAGGAAGACTTTCCAATTTGGAAAAGGGTGGGGGCCGACTGGAGCCAGGGAAAAAAATCGCGGGTCACCGAACCACGTCGTTCGGAACCAGGTTTGCATATGAGATCTAGAGGAGAATGCCCCTTGGTCAAAAAAAAGGGGACAGAGGTCGAACAGACTCTCGCTGAAAAAAGAGGGAGGGGAAAGGGGCCGCCGGCGCCCGGTGGCGCACCACGCATCGAGCCGGCGAGGTCAGCGCGGAAGGGTTGCCTGCTCTGACCCAGAAAGGGGAGAGGGGGGGGAGGGAGCCGAAGACGGACCGGGGAACGCATAGACTATTCGACAGGAGGAAAAAAAGTGGGAACGGTCACCAGAAGTTCGCGTCATGCGCTGGCGCTCATACGGAGTCAAAAGGGGGAAACCGGAGCTGTGATGGGGTTTGACTCAAAGAAAAGCAGAAGAGGATCTGCCAGCGGTTTGACAGGTTCCGATCACATGTTCATATCGCCTGTTGAGTCGAGAAGTAACCACCCGGAAAACGACTTGAAAGATTCGGAAACGAACCAAAAGGGAGGAGGAGAATCCGCGGCGTCCTTAGGATCCCCTGGGAGACTAAAATCTCTTCCTTCCAGGAAATTGACACAAAAGAAAGAGTGCTTCCGGAAACACGCTACAAAGAAGGGATTTTGAGAGGGGGGAAAGGAATGTCATGTAGGACGCATGTTATCGCGAGTCGATCTAAACCCCCTCCACCAGCAGGGAGTGGAAAGAAAAGTGCTATTCTATCTTTACATACCCTGGCTAGAAATGGGAAGGGGGAACTAGTCGTGGAAGGATTTCACCGCGCTACTGGGCACGTTTTTTTTTTACCGGGACAAAGGTTCCAAAGAGACAGAAAAAAAAAAGAAATGCGAAAGGACTCGGGGCTCGAAACCTCCGGAGAAGAAAAACAGCGTCGGGAAGATGGATCCCGACGCCCCTGGACGGAGGAACCACGGGAATCCGCTCCTTTAAAAGACCCGAGACTGAGAAATGAGAAAGGTTCAAACCGCAGACGAATACCGGAGATCCTATTAGAACGCACCGGTACAAACAAGAAGGAAGAAAAGAGGAACGTGAATCGGGGGAGCGAAAGGCGCAACATCTCAACAAGGGGTGGTGAAAATATCTTAGAAGCACGGAGGTAGGACGGGGAGACCCAAAATTAAAAAAAACGGATCGTAGTAAAGGGAAATATGAGGGGATGTCAAGGAGAAAGACTCACTCAAACTGACGCGGTTCCGGCCTGCGGCCAGGTGGGGGGAACTCTTTTCTTTATTGAAATTAGACTGGCGAAAGTGGGGTTGGGGGGTTCCAAAATGGAGAACTAAAGAGGAAAACATCTTTGGCTAAAGCTCCGCCGACCAGCTCCTGTCTCTGTCTCCCAAAGGGGGACAACTGTTTCTTCAGGGATTTTCAGTGAAGGAGCATTGGCTTTAGGAAAGAGTCGCAATCCGACTAAGGGGGGGCAATATTTATTCTGGGGGGGGATGAAAAGGAATAGTACACAAGGAAGAGTTGAATATGAATAACAAGCTGGTAATAGCGAGAAGCAGAGAAGAAAGAAAAGAGACTAAAAAGAATTCGCAAAGAGCCCTTGACTCAGGGGGGAGAACGCGCCTGCTTCAGGCTGGGGTTACGAGATTAACTTGTCCTCTAAGTGAGAGCGGTTCCCAACAGTAAGAAGGCAAGAAAAACTCAACGTGCTACACCGTCTTGTGCGTGAGTGCTTGAGGAGGGAAAGAGCCGAGAAAAAGTGACTTCTGAAAAGCAAGCGAATCCCAACGAGCGACCTGGAACACGGGAGGGAAGAAGCTGGAGCTCGGGGCAAACGGAAGTTTAACAATTCACAGCAAAACTGAGGGGGGAGAACGTATACTACTTCCGGCATCTGAGCGCCAGCTGCGCGGGGTCATGAAAAGCCAAACCTTCTGGGGGAAAACAAAATCCTCGGGAACACCTGATGAACGCTGTCAACGCGCCCTTTGGAGGAAAAAAAAAAATGCGACAGTCCACGCGTAGGCGGTCAAGCGCGGCACGCAAGACCTCCTCTGAAACCTGAGACCTTCTCGTATGCTGGGTTGTACGCAAAAGGGCTATGCCAAAAAAATCATGGAAGTCCAGGAAAAAAGGTGGGCGAAAAGCGCGCGTCCGATCGGTGGAACAACATGCTCCTGAGACATTTTATCGCTCGAGGGGAGGTCCCCTAAAGAACGATGGGGAGCGTCAGACATCTGTTTAGTCAAGCAAAAGTAAGGGGGGGAAAAAAAAAATCGGAACAAACTTTGTCAGGCCTCTACTGTTGCGGAGGAGGGCTCCTCAAAGGGCGAAGCGGAGGGTGGGGAAACTGTCGGCTTCCATCGAAAAGGGTCACCAACAAAAACCCCTGGACAAAACAACCAAAGGAAAAAACTGATCTGGGCTATTTGAACCCGGGTGAGCCCTCTCAGAAGGGAAAAGGGAGATGGATCTAATCGGATCGTCTACTTTAATCTCCAACAGAAGGGGGAATAATCTCAGGAAAACGGAGGGTCGGGATGGGGCAAAATGGCAGTGGAGAGGGTACTGCAGGGGGGTAAAGCTCTATGAGCGGGGATGGCTCACCGGATAATGAATCGATCAAAGGAGGGCTCTTATAATGCAAAGAGATTAAGCTTGCTAGATGGGTAGGGTCCCTCCTGAACAAAGAGTACATAGTGAACGAACAGCTGTTCAATCTCGACCGAAGGAATTTGGGGAGAAAACTTAGGTCCCATTCTTCAAAAAGGGGGAAGAGGAAGAGAGAGTTCCAAGGCGCGCTGGAGAAATCGGGAATTAGGGGGAAGGGCTTAGGGCAATTGCGGGGACATCGTGACTTGGTGCGATTCCGTAATAAGCTGAGGAGAAAATTAAACAAGGAAAATTGCAATTTGGAATCTCTACATGAGTAAACTCCAAGGCGGGGGAAGGGAGCTGACTCACGTTCGGTCGCAAAGATGCAAATTTACGTTTGTAGGAAAGAATGCTCAAGAGCAACAGGGAGCACTTTTGAAGAGCCTGTCAGAGAAGGGAAAAAAAAGCCTGACACGACGGGAGGCGCTGGCGGAGGACGCAGAATTGTTTCCCTTCTAAGGCCGGGAAGAGGCCTGGTGGTTTGGTGGGGGCACTTGCTCGCAGGGGGGGGCTTGTCGCGCTCCCTGCCCCGGACGTTTTGGTTAGGAAAAAAAGATGGAGAGGGAAAAAGCGGTCCGGGGAGAAAAGGGTGGGCTGCAAGTCAAAGTCAAGGAAAAAAGCAATGGATTCGAACTGGGGAGAAACTATTCAGGCTTCAAAGCGATTGCAGAGGCCGACGGAAGGTAACGTGGATCTGGTTAATCCAGAGAACCGTCCAAAAAAACGTTTCCAGCTGGGCGAGGGTAAAGGGAAAAAAAGAACCGTGCCCGAACTGCTCCC
>Ga0179591_1256639_pt1 | contig 15184 bp, 13 predicted proteins | sample CZOMad2_1_08_16f_FD_182891 | JGI IMG/M metagenome (GOLD analysis project Ga0179591, IMG submission 182891) | Vadose zone soil fungal communities from Angelo Coast Range Reserve, California, USA - CZOMad2_1_08_16fungal (PacBio error correction) | ecosystem: Environmental > Terrestrial > Soil >...
CGGGATCTAATAAGGGGCAGACAAGGGAGTGGCATAAGAGTTTCGTAAAACCTCTCGGTTTTACTCCTGGGCCCTCAGTCCTTAGGGGTGAGTAAGATGAAAAAGGTAAAATGGTAAAGAAAAATTCGGAAAGCAAGAAAAACTAGTTAAAAATAGAAAGGGTAAAGTGGTTAAAAATTCGAATAAGGTGTGGAAGCCTGAAATCGGGGGTCGCTTAAGAGGTGTTTTTCTGTCACCGAAAAGGGACTAGAAAAACTAAGTAAGAGCGGAAAAACCTTGGCACCGCAGCGGGGGGGGGGCGAACAAACTGCCCTATCCACGTCCCAACAAATCGGGAATACCCCGTCATGGAGAGTAAAAGGGGAGAAGTAGGTCAAAAAGGAAAAAGAGGAGCTGCAGCTAAAAAACCACCGCAGAAAAATAAAAAACCAATACAGAGGCGGTCAGAAAAAAGGGGGGAGGGCAGTCCTGTGTCAGTAGAAGGGGTAAAACACGCCGGTGCCAATATTTTCAACGGAAAGCTGTCGGGGGAACTGAGCGGTCGAATGGGAAGGAGGGGAATGAGCAAAAAGGTTGGCAATACTCTGCAAAGCCCAGTCAGGCTGTCGAGGTCATCCAATTGCCTGAAAATCCCAACAGTAAGCAGTGGCGAAAACCCAGAGGGGGAGGGGCGTTCCATGAACTCGCACAACACTGGCTGTTCGCTAGGGGTGTAATCTTGGGACCAGAAGGACGCGATCAGAGGCTCACGTGGGAATCAGTATATCGCCTGGCCTAGGGCACATCTCGCGTATGCAGAACTTTACAGAAATATCGGGGGCAGAAAAGGGCACCCGAAAGCCAGGGGTATCCGCAAATCATATTGCAGTCAAAAGGTTTGAATGGGTAGATCTGAAAAAAAGAGGTATTATGAAGAGAGAGATGAAGTCAAAACCACATCAAAATGAAGGGAGTTGCACGAGGACAAGGGAGGGGGGCCGGGAATGGGTGAACAAGGACTGTCTATCTTGAGGGAAAATTATCATGATGCTTACCTGCGATCAAAGGGATGAAAAGAGAGACTGAACTGGCGGGGGGGAAGAAATGTGCGGCACTCAGGTAAGTTAAGAATGCTGCGAAACGCAGTTTGCAATTTAGGGGATCAGCGGCGGGAGAAGAAAGAACATGGATGATTTGGGGGAATGTCCAATCGGGTTCGGCTGCATCATAAAAAGGGACGGCGACTTCATGAAATGGATACTGGCGAACAGTTGGATAGGCGAAAGCAACAAGCTGAGATGAGACAGAAGCGTTTAACTCGTAAGGACCGGGGCATGGGGGGGTAGGTAATAGGACACAGACAAGTTCAAAGCCGATCAATCAGCCTGTTTAATTTTTGTTTAAATCGCGTTTGCAGTTCGAGAAAGGGGTCGTAGAGGTTGGAAACGGGGAACGTGAAAGTGAGAAACAAATAGGGAAGGGCATAAGTATTGTTTTTTATACTGGAATAAGATCTATTTAAGTTGGGAAGGTGTGAAAGATTAGAGGGAATTTTGTGTTCCTCTTTAGAAAGTGGAGTACAAAAAAATGTTCCCAAAAACTGTTGGGAACGGCATCAATCACATTTATTCTGACAATTGGAGAGTGTGGTACTGGGAAATGGATGAGAACCTGGTTTGCTGGGACTTATTGATGACCCCTACGCGGGAAGAGAGATGTACATCGCTGGTATGAAAAAAGAGGGGTTAAAATATATTTTGTCCATGGACAAAGCGAAATGAATCGTCAAGTCACGATTGTGGGGGGAGATCCGGTGTCAAAAAAAAGGCAACGGATGTTTTTGATTTAGCTCTGGTTAAGGAAATGAAAGGATCTAACAGAGGAAGGGAGTGGAGGGAGGATACGGGCACCGTGAAGAAGTGGGCAAATGAATATCGACATTAAAAAATTGACACAGACCTATTGGAGGCGCGTAAAACCTGGCTTACGGTGGTCAGACTTCGCACGCAGAATAAATAGCCATGGAGGAGGCGCGGTGAAGGAAGATTTTCAAGAAAATACTGTTGGTTCACTAGTTTTGATACGATAGATCATTAACTCTTCTTATCTGTGAATGGGAGCGAAACGAATTTTGGGGATCAACTCTGTCAAGACTTAAGCATAGAAAACTGGGGGGAAAAATCCAGGGCGAAGGGGGATGGAAAATGCACCGGGCTTTCAAGGGAGTAGGCAAGAGTTCCCTAAAATCATGGTTTTTTCAATTGGGGATGTAGGAACGGGGGGAGGGAGGTTTCTTCTAACAGGCCTACCCAACGGCGTCTTGTAATATGTACAATCGACGAAAACTGACTTGCCCTGGTCAAGGAGGGGAAAGAAAGGAAGGTCATTCGGGTGTTGCTGGAGGATACTAGGAAGATTATCTCTGTTTCACGGCCGCGTTGGAGCACCAAGGGATACGGTACCCAAAGACCCACAGGGGGGTTGTAACAATGGAAGGGGGGTGCTATCAGTTCGAAGTTTGGGAGTGTTGCACGAGCCATTTCGTTAAGGGGGGGTAACGGAAAGCTGCCGCTAAAAAAACCTTGCCTGTACAACATTTCAGTAAAGGTGATTAGTCATTTAGTGACCGAGTCGGGAGGGTATCAGGAATCAACAAGTTCTTCCAATGGGCGTCAAAAATTGCGATCGTGGTAAGGGGGGACCGTGCAGGGTTTTGGAGTGTGGGGAATTTGAAGCCAGTTGTCTTTACAAACAGTATTTATCTACAAACATACTCGCGAGTTTCGGTTAACGAAAAGCTCTTTGACAAAGTGCAACGCGGCCGCTGAATTTCCGTCAAAACCGAAAAGGGATACCGTGTATGTAGACACATTGGGCAAAGGAGGGGGAAGGTCTTTTCAGGCAATAGGGGATAATGTGATCGTTCACACATCCCGGAAACGTCGTGCTCCGAACGTACAGCTTTGCCAAAATAAAGGGGGTTGTTTCAAGGCCAAAAGATCCAATCAGGGACTTGGGGACATTTTGGAATAATACGGGTTGAGTAACGAGTAGAAGGCAATGGATTGTTACTTTTGGAATTCCTAAAGCTTAACAGTTGGCGCTTTGGGAAGGATCTAGGGGGGAAAGGATTAGCACACAGGATAGCGTGAGTCTAGGCATTTGGGGGCCGAGAAAGGAGGGGGGTCGGGGTGTCGTAAGCGCACTTACTTAAAACGCAAATCGCGTAACGGATAAGGTAAGAGTGGCGTTCGGGAGTTGTCGCAAGCGAAGACCGAGGACCCCCTGTTCCTTTGCTTTAAAAAAAAGCATGGTTATATCTCTCAGAAAAAAACAAACACGTAGGGAAGGGGGGGAAAGAGGGGGGTGTGTAAACCGCTGAACCGCTACATTATGTCTCATAGCTGCCAGGAGAAACGACATCGAGGGGACCTGCAGAGGGTGGAAACACTTCAAGACTGGCGGATGTTCGACAATAGACCAAAAATTACTATTCCCCTAACAAATTATGGGTAAACATGTGTTTTATCATCTTCACCGATCCAAAGAAATTCAGAAACAACGGTGTCACGGGGAAGGGGGATAAAGAAAAGTCAACGGTGAAGGAGCTCAGTTGCGAAAACTGTTAGAAAACATGATAAGATTAGGAAAAAAAAAACAAAACCAATCAAATCGTTGGGGTTCCCGAGGGGGGAGGGCCAAAGATGCTTACACCGGGTGGAATCTCACTGAGTGCCTCCATTGGAAGATCAAAATGGGGACACGGGGGGGGACAGGAGGTTATGGAGGAGAATCATCGGATGAGGGAGTCAATTGAAACCGCAAAAGGGGTAACGGATGGCTTTTTGCCGTACAGAAAACCAAAGAGAGCATTTTTCGAAGAAAAATAACTGTTGGGTAACGACGCTAAGGGGAGAATAACCAGGGAAAAAAAACGCACACTGGGAAAAAAGACCGGTGTCGAAAAAAGATTGATGCCGCTAGAACCCGAGAAAAAAGAAAGGATATACCAAGAGACCTCCCTTGGGACTGTGTGACAGAGGGGGGGTTGTAGAAGGAATTCCTGGACCCGAATAGTGAGGGAGGGGTCTTTTGATACAATCGAAAATGAGAGGCACGTAATCAACCCCAGAATGGAGTTAGTGTTCTACAATTTTTTGTACTTTACAACTTTACAAAAAAGGGTAGTAAACTGTAAGGGAGGGAAAAGCAAAGAGGGCTCAGTCGCCATGACAGCACGCCCATGTAAAATGTGACGGAAGGACGGTAAGGTTAAGAGACGTGCAGAAGTATTTAAGAGGGAGAGGTCTCACATAAGATTTTTCGCATTTTTAAGAAATACAGAAAGTGACGAAGCCACCCAGGCAAACAAAAAAAATGATGTCGGAGTGGGAAATATTCGTGTGGGCTGGGTGGATCTGGCTTGTGGGGGTAAAAGAAAGGAAAAGCAAAGAAAAAAGGGGGGTGGACCAAAAAGGCGTATCGCGACTGCATGGGGGCTCAAAATTAAAATGCCGAGAGTTAGCAACACAAACATCGCTTTCGAGGGGGACCTGCAGGGGAAGTCAACATTGGAAATGTTTGCACCAGATTCTTAAACATGCGGTAAAAAAAGAAGAAACATCGACGCCAGCATAGTACCGGAGCCTGGTCCACTAATCTCAATAAACTTCCGAGGTTCCAGAGAGAAAAATTCAAATCGCTTTGCCAAGGTGAGGGGGGGTATGTTTAAGGAGCACATCAAATTTCTGGGAGGATGTCTCACTGGGACAAATCTGGGAGGGGAAAAGTGAACAGATTTGACAAAAGTTCATTCACAAAGAGGAAAGCAATACTGAGGGGGGAGTGCGAGTTCGATACGGGGGAGACTCCAAACCAAAAGAGGGCAGTAAGGTGGCGATCATTCCACAAAAACAAGAGACAGACAAGGCTGGAAGTAAGAAAAGGAGCTGGAAAAATCCTAAGAATCCTGAGGGAGGAATATATCCGTTACACAATGATATAAGTAACAAATATAAAAAAAATTCGGTGGCCAATGGGTGGGGGTAGAAAAAGGAGGTGAACGCCGTGACGTTTTGGGGTGTAACAGGGAGTCAAGGGGTGTTTAGCTCAGAAATAAAGAAGAGCTCGGGGGAAAGAAAGGGTCAAGGGACCTCTGTCACGACAGTTGAGAAAAAAGGAACGATCTCCCTCTGAAAATTCGAACTAAATACGGAAAGGAGGGTGTTGCGGCATTGGGGGGACAGGAACACCACGCCGTAACGTCGCGCGAAACGAAAAAACCAATGTATCAACGCAATAGGACGGAAGTGACTTCAGAGGGACCTTTTCCGTAAAATAAACCCACCGGGAAGGGGTTCCGCGGAAAAGTGATTTGTTAAGCAGGAAGAGGTTGGCACTCTCAGAAAGGAGATGGACTAGGGAAGTACGGGGAGCGGACTATGGGCCACAAATGGGGGTATTAATACAATCAGAATGATAATACCAGGAACGCGATGGAGGGAACCAGGCAAGTCCCACAAAGGTTGATTGCAAAGCTATTTTGGGTTGGGAAGAAAAAGATACCACGAAGCATGATCGTGAATGAATCAGAGGGCAAGCATAAATGCGCGATTACTCACCAGGATTATAAAACCGAAAAAGTTTGGTATCCCTGTGGCACACGTGAAAAGGTAACAATCAATCCAATATTGAGGACAATTTGGGGGGAATAGATCTCTAGAAAAAACAACTGTATTAGTAAAATATATTCAACAACCTTACTTAAGGGATTGTGAGCATTGATTCAGGTGAGGCCCCTTGAAGAAAACAAGCGCTGGGGCTTTCTGGAATTATCCTGGAAGCAATGTCAAGGAGGCAGGGCTCGGTAGCTATAATTTTATGGTGGAAGAGGGTGGAGATTAAAAAAAACATATCGGGAATGGGTGTCTACGGGGGCATCTAACCAACGGGTGCAGGATCAAAGAAAAGTTAGGCTGTGGTATGTTAACACAGCGTGTTCCGAATCATACTCTGTGATGAAGAGGAATTCATAGTAAATTTGAAAGGAAAAGGTGCATGAACTCTGGAAGGGAGGACAGAAGTTCCTCTCTGACGATCTATGTAGGGACAGGAATCGGAAAAAAAGGCTGATAAGCTAGATTTTGGGGACGATGGGTCGCGTGATGAGGATTTCAATTTTGCGGGGCTGTTCAATTGTAGACTTGAACTCGTGGAATTACAGAAATGAATAGGGGTGGGGAAGTTAAGAATTAGCAAGAAATTATTGGTAAAGGTATATTTTTACTGAGATGTTTGGAGTAGGAGGGGACGGGTAGGAGTAGTGTCGGGGGTCAAAAAAAAAATCGTACTACGAATGCACGAGCACCGGTTAAAAATTGCCAATGTGGGGTTTAACGAGGATTGTTGAGAAAAACGGCGTTGAGTGTACTAAAGGTAAGGAGGAGTCTTAGCTCGACGGTCTGTTTTGGAGGTGCGAGAAACGCTTCTGAGGACTGGGGTGTCATGGCGCTCAACGTGAAAGGGAAGGGAAATCTGACTCAAAAGTTTAGGGATATCATTCGAGCAGAAAGAGGGGAAGGTTTTGGAAATTGGGCCGAATGGGAGTTAAAAAGCTCTAAGAGACGCTGGGAGGGGCTGAGCAGCTAGGAAACCGGATGAACCTTCGTGGATGTAATATCTAGAAAAATAACTCACCACCTGATTGGGGGAGAATAATCAGCGGTAAAAGGGCGGAACGTGTGGAGGGGTTAGGGGGGGAAGTAAGTTATAAACTTTCACGGGGTTCTGCGGTGAAAGATAGTTGCAAAAAGAGCAGGTTGTGCACGGATTTTTCAGCATTGGACATTGACTCAGGCTCAGTTCTTGGTTATGAAAATGACGGGAGGGAAGAAATTTTTGAAAAGATTGCGTGCAACTTCCAAAGTTGGTAATCAATTAGTAAGTTTATAGTTGCCACCAGAATAACATGGAACGAGTAAGATCACAAAATTCTTATCTAATCGAGTTGGGGGGTGAGAGGGTGATTTAGGCAGGGCGAGGAAGAGATTGGCTAGGACAATGACCTACTTGATGGTTACTGTGCAAACATGCGATGCCGTAACGTCACGAGAAACGGTGAAAATGGGATTATTATTTGGTTGGATGGAGTTCATCTGATAAGGGGGCAAGAAGAAACAGGGGGAAGGCCAACCAAGGCTCAGGGGCAACCAATCTCCACACCGTTGTTGTCTAAAACCAGGTAGTTGGTTTCAGCGGAAGTTGTCGATGGGGGGATCAAAGGAAACTGAACCCTCGCGGTTGTCCGCTGTATTCTAAAAGAGCCACCCTCAGTGAAGAAGAGGCGAGGAATACTGTGGCGAGACTACTATCATGTATAGGGTAGAATAAGAAACGGTTTGACGCATGCTGAGAAAACACATGCTTTACTGGAATTGCCGGAACTTGCATCACGGGTCGTTTACAACCCAGAATTGGTCAATGAGAGCTGGGGGCTTAGGCGAGTAAAGCATTCCAACGGGAAATCTCATGGCAACTGACGGGCCTAGATTCCGCGGCAATAAAGGAGGCGAAAAAGCCCAACAGGACTACGATTTTCCTGCAAGAGGGTAGACAATCATTGGACACCGTTGTGACACGCGCGAGGGGGGATAAAGACCGGAACAAAATCTTTTGCATAAATGTTGGGTCTCAACGATAAGCAGCTCTTCGGTTCGGGGAAAGGTTGGTACCTGAAGGATCTGACGATTGTGGCTTGTCAGGTGGGGTACATGAAAGGGATCTAAAGGAAACTAAATTGAACCGAATGACGTTTACTTCAAAAGGGTATCTAGAAAGCTTGTGGGTATGCAGGGGGGGGGAATTTCTGGGAGAAGCAACCGGTCGGGGAATCTTCGTGGGCAGCGCACAGTACCAGGGAGGAGCTCGGGGTCATCTACTGCGGGATGCAGAACTGGTACAGAAGCCAGCCTGGAATGGCTTTTAAACACTTTTAATCGTTGATACAGAGACTCCAACAAAAAAAGGTATTATAAATCTATGCTCCTGACGTCTCAGGCTGGGAGGCTTCATTTAAGCTGCGCTGATCGAATCTAACTGAGAAATCTACGGGTCCGCTGGAGAGGGTCGAGTCCGCAAAAGGAACCAGGTGCTTTAACGTCAAACAAACAAAACCCCTTCGGACACCTCGTGAAAAAGAGCATTTGTGCTGGGGCTTAAGCGAAGATTCATCCAAACGAAGTAAACGGGCCATATGGGATGGGATAACCGACAAGCAACAACAAGAACATGCCTTAGCCTAAAGATAAAACGTATAATTAGTAGCTTTATGGGGTCGAAACAACAATTGTACTCAGCTTTGTCCGGCGGAAAGCGGGAGGGCACCTGGGGGTGGCTCTCGCGAGGGGAAACTTAGGTAAAGGGCGAGCACTGGAAGGGAAAACCGCCTTTTTAAGGATCGGTGTGAGTGAAGTGCGAAATAAACGCGCGGAGAATTTGCAGAAAATGGTGTCACCCACGAAAAAATCTTGGGTTATGGATAAAGCTTGTGTGGAAACTACTTGCAAGAAATTAACCAACCTCACGGGGGGTACAAATCCTAGACATTTGTTGCCAACCGGTCATAAAAGGTTGATGTTAGCTAATCTGACTACTCGCAGCCTTGTCACCCGGGAGGAAATGGTTACAGGAAATGGTGCAAGTGCAAGGGGTTTGGGTAGCGATCCTCAAGGGGCCAACCTCTATGAGGGGATCCTGGGATAGCAACATACAAAAGGAAAGAGCGAAGAAAAATGCGACTGGATTTGAAGTGAGAAAATGTTGGAGGAGGGTAACCATTCCGTGTCCCGCATTGTTATGGAGGGTTGGTAACACAGGATCAAGGCGTGCCAGGATCATCACCCAAACATAAGGGATTGAAATTTCTGAATCCTATCATTGGAAGAAGGCACTTCATAGGGGTAATATTCAGAAAGACTGTCGGGGAACGGTGACAAATAGACCGGGAAAAGGCCTTACAAGGAAAACAATAGCAATGTGTTTAGGACAATATTAGTGGAGTGATCAAATGCTAAAGGTCCATGTGCCACATTCTAGGAATGCTTGTCATGACGTAGACGGGTAGGGAATAAAATGCGGGGATAAAGGGGTAACAAAAAAGAGACAGCGATGGTAGGAGTAAACGAGTTCCAAGAATCGTCATTAGGTCTGTTCCATGCGTTTGATGTCCGCGAGGGAGGAGTAAAAGTGCCCGAGAAAACTTCTAAAGAGTAAACAACAAGGGGAGAAAAATTACGCAAAGGTTAAAACACGCGATATCACAACAGAACGGTTACCAGTGAGGGGTTGGGGGGATCTACTATAGGGAGTCGTCAGGCACGAGAACTGAGAATCACGCGGAGGCATATTTAAAGAGCACAGTTCCGAGGGTCCTCTCAGGAGAAAAACTGCGAGAATGCCGAATTTCGCAGAAGAATAACGATCGGTCAATAATGGACCTGTAAACGGAATACCATTGGACAAAGATCGTAAGCAAGGGTTTAGTAAAGAAACGGGGGTAAGGAAAAGGGATCACGGCTAATGTCATGTATTACAAAAAAAAAGTCTTTAGACAAGGAGTAAATATAATTGGTTCAAATTGTTACGAAATAAGAGAAGAGGGGAATTTTATCCGGAAATATTTTTTCATGACCGGACGTGTTTGAATTCACACCCTAGATAAAGAGAGTTGCAGCGAGAAAATCTGCTACTCATAGAAGGTGTGAACCTAGAAGGGGCCAAGATCTCACGAGAAAGCGCCACAATCGAAAGAGTCGTGCACGTCACAGTTTTTCGAGGGGGCCGAGCCATTCTTACGGCGAAACGCATCCACGCATAAAAGAGTTGGGGGAAATCCGGCTTGATTAATGTCCGATGGCTGTAGGAAGATTAAAACCACCTAGCGAGGTATATTAAGATCTCAAGAAATTGGCCCAGGGGGGACAGGCGGGTCATCGAATCGCAAATTATCAAAAGGGTTATAGGAAAGCGAGCAAACAAAGTGCTCTATTCCAGAATTGAGGGGGGGACAGGCACAACAATCATATCATGGGGAATGCTAAGGAAAACCCGCCGGCGCGGACTGGAAATCACGTCCTCCGGTAGCGGCGTCCCATTGCGGGGAAAAACTCGTTTTAACCTTCCGAGGGAACATGCGAAAGGGGGGGTCTGGTCAAAAAGCCAGTCGACGGAAGGCTCCAGGGAGAATTGCCAGAAATCGGAGAATGGGTTGTCAGCTGACCGTGCCAGAAAATGCTCGCAAAAAAGACCGAATGCCGTCAAAAGGGGGTGTTTGGAAGTATTGAATTCAAACACAAGAAAAGAATAATCAAAACCCCCGGGACGGGCGAATGCATTGAGTTTGCTTAGAACTTGCAGGAAGGGGTAAAAAAAAAGGGTCCCACAAAATATCTATATTCTGGGTTATAATTGGTCAGGTTCCATCGGACCGTCTGGAAGAAGATACGAAACTGTCGAAGATGGGATAGGGGATGAAAGGGATTAAACAAAAAAAGAGCCTTGGATCAGGGGGCATAAGATGAGAAAAGTCTCTAAAGAGTAATAGACATGGCTCTATGATTGAAGAGGACGCTCCCAAGGTTACCACTGAATACAAGACCGTAGGAGGAGGGAAGAGAGTCTGAACCCATTTTGGAGAGCATGCCGCCAGGAAAAATCCTTGGAGAAAAGAAAGAAAATCACGCGTTGTTTGTGGGAGGCTGGCAAGTTAGTCAATCACAATGGGGAAAAAAACGCGGAGGTGAACGATTTGGATATTTTGTTCTCGAAAGAGAAAATTGGGTTCGCTATGTAATGGCCATTGCGAAAACCTTCGGGGAAATTAAGTCTAAGTGAGTGTCATGGCAATTAAATTTGTAGTTGCCGAGTTAGTAGTGAAAAGGGAGATGTTCCGGCGGAGGGAAAAGGGGGTTAAGTAAAAAAACCAGCGGTTTTACACCCTTCACTGCGTTCAATAACCTTATTGATCGTAATCAAGTATAATTGGGGGGGTAATAAGTGAAAGGGGGTATTGCAGACCAATACGGTTTGAGGGTACCAAATTATTCAGAGTGAAAAAGGGGCCTGACCAAGGGGATGTAAGAAACGCTGACTGAATATCTTTGGGAAAAAATGGCGCTGAAAAGGGGTTAGTTAATCCTCACTGACACAGGGGAGTTGGGTTAAGGAAAAAAGTCAGCTAAATAAAAGTCGGCACTGCGCGAATAGTTGCAGTTATGGTAATGGAAACCGTAATCAAGTTAAAAGAGACCGAGGAACTGCGGCAGTGCATTATCAAACGAGGAAAGAACTGATGTATCAATATAAAAGAGGTTAACTATTGGAGGTCTCTGGTAATGTCTGGACGGTTATAACTGGATTTATATTCTTGAGGGAACCTTAACTGGTTAGGAGGGGGGGGTCGAAGTTCATCAAAAGCCTTTGGCAAATGATTTTGTATCTGCGGAACTGGCCGCGAAGGTAAAGTAGAATTTGGGTAAAAAGAGCGCGATTTTGTGGAGGAATAATGATGCAACGTCATGATTGATCATGGGAAGAAATCTTGCGTACTTACAGAACGTCCACACTGGAACGGCATTGCGGCGAAAAAGAATATTGCCTAAGATCAGTCGTTATGCGGTCTTTACGTCACGGTTTGATTATTGGTTGCGTATAAAAAACTTTGGCCTACCAAGGGGGCTGGTAATAGTCCGCTGTCACGGCATGCAAGTAAACGAAGGGTACGAAAAGTCACATGGGTCTTATTCTGGGTGAAAAAGCGTGAGAAGAGGCTGAGCATCTGGATGTCAATAAAAAGTTAAAAACAGCCCAGTCAGGGAACCATATCCCATTTGTGGTCGAAATCAAAGGCCAGTAATTTGTGGATACGACAGTTTCGGTGTACGGGAGAATCCATCCAAAAGGTCGTGTAAACTAAGGAAGGGGTCCGCGACCATTCCTTGCTTAAACAGGTGACTTGAACCTTATTTGCGAGGGCCTACTAAGAGAGGTAGCGGCATCAAATCTTGTAGGAAAGGATCTGCAAAGGGAGGAGACTGGCGTTAAAATGTCGGGGAAATTTGTGCCGGATTGCATAGAGGTTGTTTACAAAACCGTATTTATCGTCAAACAAAGGGAGATCGTTTTAGAAGAGGGGAAGGAAACTCATTGTCCGGAAAGTCGCAACGGCAGAGAAAGTCACCGTTCCATTAAATACTTCGGAGGACGCGGAAAAGTGGCGAGAAAGTCAATAGATTCTTCTGGATCTCAAAAGTCAGCTGGTAAACAAGGGGCCCGATCGCGTGCGAAGTTCGGACAAGCACTTTGGGGGGGGACCAGAAGGGGGGGGGTTTCAGCAAAGAGACCTCAGGGAATATATTCCGTGCTAAGCAAATAGGGTAACAAGATGCTCCTGAACATTTATTTGGGTGCGTGGAGGTTATCCAGGAAATATGGTACGAGCCTCTCGGGGGGGGGGATATTTCAGTTTCAAAAGACAGCCCAGGGAACGAGCGGGCATAGCAGGGGGGGGCCATAGCCGGGTTCTGTGGGGACAAAAACGGAAAAGAAGAAAAATGAACGTTACATTCGGGTACAGCGCCAATTCACCCGTCGGTCGACTTTGGCATTTGCGACTGGCGAGCATCAGGGAGGAAGGGTGCTAGCAGGCAAGGAAAAAATTTTAAAAAAAATTTTCAGCTCAGACTCAACCAGAACGGTTACTGGAATAAGGAGGAAATAAAAGGGTTGAAAAAGAAAAAGAAGAAAGGTCAGATTTAGCTCAGTTCGGCTGATGAAACCATCCAATGACCGACGAAGGTCCCAAAAGGGGGAACTTTGAGGCTGCAAAGAGTCCCGAAATGGCGGCGACCAAGACCAACCTTAGGCCAAAAAGCGAGAAAGATCGAATCCAGTAGGGGGGTGGGTGAGGGAAGAGAGGTAAAAACATCTGCAAGAAAGGAACGGGGGGGAGAATGCCAGGGGTCAACTTTAACCGACACATCACAAAAGAAAACTAAAAAAAGCCTAAAAGGGTCGTAAAGGGGCCCTTAAACATGCTGTCTGGAGGAGGTCGAAAAAATGGCTGCCATCTTGGAATCGGAAAACAAGAGTCTTACAAGTGCAGAAAGGCAAAGCAGGCGGTGGGGGGCGAAGGGAGAAAGTAGGCTAGATCAATTGTGGAGGGGCTCCGAAGGATTGGAAAAGTTTCGTAGGGGGATGCTAATCATACAGTCAAGCGTGCACGGAAAAGGCGCTGTGAATCACGCTAAAAAAAAACAGCTATTTTGAAGAAATGGTGGGGCGAACCAGATAGGGTTAAGAAAATCCAAGGCCACAAGGAAAATTGGAACGGCAAATCGCTCTAATTTTCCGCATCAGGCAAAAAGGTGGATGCCCTAGAAACGCGAGGCTTATTAGGCGGGCCCAACGGTTGCAAGCACCTTTAGAGGGCATTTGTACGGAAATGGGGGAAGAATTTGTCTACTCCGTGGAAAGACGTTGGTCGACCTGTTTTCTACAACGCCCAACCGGATCGCACATTGATAGGGAACCAAAACTACTGGATTTTTTACAGAAAATGTGGACATACCTCATTTTGAAATGAAACTTCTGTTAGGGATCAAAGTCTCAGGTCACGATCCCGCAGTCAAAAACAAGGGGAAACCGCTGTTCTCTTGCACCTTCGATGTTCATGAGGTGGAACGGTAGCACGGTTAATAGTGTCAAGTACGTCGAGGGTAGGAGACTGGTGAACCGGACCCCGCCAACACCAAGGTTTAGGGACGAAATATTGATTGAGATCCCAGAGGGGCAGGGTCCTGGTTGGCCAGAGATAAGGCATGAGGGGTAACCAAATTCGTTAATAGACCGGTTGTTCACATCTTTAGAGTTGGGTGGAATAAATTATTCACCCATATACTCGGGACTGTACCTGAGGGGGCAAATATTTCGAAGAATATGTCCGCCGGCTGGGGGGGATAAAAAAATCGGAGGAGGGGCTAACTACAAAAAATAGGCTAAACACTCGAAGCTTATTCCAGCTCACCCTCCGAGACTACCGCACGGATCACCCGGGAAGGCCGGGTTGTAATGAAATAAAGGTTGTCACGTTGGTAAAGGGGGAAAGTTAACGATCAGCCGAGGTCGTCCATCGGTGAAAGAGCAAAAGGGAAGAGCGGTGATCAGGGCGTGTCAACGTTAGCTTTCAAAACTCTATAAATTCGAAAGGGGGCAGGACGAGGGACGAATCGCAGCTCCATAAATAGGGCGAGGCGTGCCGGGAGCGTCCATGTAACAGATGAGTTTACAAATTTTAGTAAGGTTACATAAAGTTTGAAGAGGAAGAAGACGAAGTTATATGAGAGTTGGGGGGTAGGGAAACGCAAAAACGTACAGTGATAGGGGGACACCGACAGGTACCAGAAAAGATAATACTGGGGTGGAGTTTGTTACGAAGAAATAAAAAAGGGTTGATTGGGGGGAGAGGACTTTTTCCTCTTACAGATCGGGTTGGTGACTACCTAAAACCTAAACTAAGCCAAGAGGTAAATAAAAATATGGAAACTAAAAGAAAAATGAAATTGAGGAAAAGTCAAAAGGGAGAAGCTCTCACACGCAACCGATTTCGATTCACGGGGGGGGGGTTTTCATAAATGCAGTAAAAAACTGCAAGCCCTCGTTCTCGAACTCACAAGAACAGAGCACTGAACGGCCTTGTGAATTCCGAGTCCATTTGGTCCATATCCGTGAAAACCACAGCGGAGCCCAAGGGGTGCACGGTTTAAACCTCGGGAACATCCAAGTTGGTCGGTGATTCAAAAGCAAGAAGAAAAGTCAATGGCTGCGAGTGCAAGGGAGAGGAAATCACACATAAGAATTGGCCTGAGGAAACTCGAGGATTCTCCGGCCGTCGGGGCAAAAAATGAGGCAAGGTGTTGTGGGTAAATACAGTTCCTTCCTCCTAGCTGGCCCTCTTAGAATGTCATTATATCTGGCGCGCTGGAACTGGGCAGTTGAGGCGTAATTATAAAGGATGGGTTTAAAAAGAAAGACTCATGGTTAGGGGGGGGGGGGGGTGTGGGGGGGGGGGGAGGGGTGTCATCAACAGGCACCGGCGCAGCAGGGCTCAGGCTCACTGAATGAATGCTCACAAGGGCTTTTTATCGGGGTA
>Ga0179591_1350126_pt1 | contig 15184 bp, 17 predicted proteins | sample CZOMad2_1_08_16f_FD_182891 | JGI IMG/M metagenome (GOLD analysis project Ga0179591, IMG submission 182891) | Vadose zone soil fungal communities from Angelo Coast Range Reserve, California, USA - CZOMad2_1_08_16fungal (PacBio error correction) | ecosystem: Environmental > Terrestrial > Soil >...
CAGTAGGCGTTCGCCCAGGGAGGGAAAAAAAAGGGAAAGGGTGAAACAAGCCCGAGCAAACTTTTTAATGGGGAAAAGGGTGCGTTTATGTGGATAATGCCTCGGCCGATAAAACCGGTCTTGGTAAGGGATGGCGGAAAGGAGGACCCTCCAACGCCTGAACTCAAAAGATGCGGGAGCAATTGGAAAACTATAAACTTTAACTCAAAACCGGGCTATAACGCAAAAAAAACCGCACCCTAGTTTCTCCACTGGGGGTGACTCCACCACCCCGTCAATGGAAGCTGTTCCAAGTGAATCGGGGCGCACGTAAAAAGGGGTGCTCTCCTTGGTGGGCAGGAAAACGAAACAGGCGGGGGGGGATATTTGCTGAGGCGTGGCTGGGCGGGAATTGAAAGGGGAAATGCAGCAGAGGGAGATGGGAAAACACTGTAGAGGGGAAGACAAAAAAAGGGGGGCAGCTGACTTCAATGCATCCGCGCAGCAACCCGGTGGGAAGAACACGAGGGGGGGATAGGAGAAAGCAATAAACGGATTGGGGAAAACGAGAAACGTAGCAGACGGCGGGCGGGACGTACAATTTTGTGGGGTGGAGGGGGTCACTGATACCTACGTAAGAAAGATCGGAAAAAAAAACTGGAGTAAAGAAACTGTGTGGACGACCAATTACAAGAGACGGTACCAGGCGGGGATGAAAGCGGCGGAAAGGGGGGGGGCAAGCCGGTGAAACATCGGGATCAAATAAAAAACCGTAGGAGAAGAGGGAGATTACCAGAGCAGAGGACGACGCAAACGGGGCAGCGACTGTATCAAATTATAAAAAAAACCGAGGAAGGCAAAGAGGAAGAAAAGCCAAGAGTCCGGGGCGGACGGTTGAGTAGTGACTCGTGAACGAGCGCGTGGGGGACGGGGGGGGGCAGCAGTCCCAAAGTCAATTAGATGATTCAAAAAAAAAAAATCAAGGGACCAATACCGACCGAGGACGGCGGCCAAATGTTCGTTTGATCGTTGATCAGACCAAACCCCGCAAGGGGGGAAAAAAAGGCGAGATAACCACCAAACCGCCGGAAGAGCCAGAGTGAGCAGCGGACGAATATAGTCACCACGCCCGTCCAAGACGCAAAACTTCCCCAAAAAAATGAGGCGCAAAAGGGAGGCAGGGTGGGTGGGGGGGAGCGAACACTCTGGTGGGAGAAAAAGAAAGCACGTGCGTCTGGTGATATCGAAAGTCCAGGAAAAAAAAGGGTGGCAGATGCCGGCAAGTAGCTCGAGAAGGGGTTGTCCTCACCGAGAGGGTAAAAAAAGGGGAGGAGTGTTAGGGAAAAAACGGAGAAGAGGAGGTGGGATCGGGAACCGCAGGCGAGAAGGGCGCCTCGGGGGGGAAGGTCAGACAGGGGGTCCGCCAGACAAAAATCGGGGGGTGAACAAACAAAAAAACAGAGTAAAAAGCAGGAAAGAAAAGAAGCGGAAAAGGTCGCTAGCAGAGACCTTGGGAGGGACGGGGGAAAGTACGAAAAACCCCCACTAAAGTAGAATAAGGGATCAGCAAAGGTAAGTAACGGCCTGCAAAAAAGGTTTGAAAACCTAGGGACTTTCGCGCAAACATAAAACAAAAAAGAAAAATAACGTTGAGTACGGGCCTCAAAGAATCGAGTATAACTGGAACGGTCCAACATGTGGGAAAAAAGAAACATGGGAAAACCACAGAAAAAAAGGACCAGGCATGACCTCGACCGCAAACTGGGTAACGGCGGAGAGTGGGGGATGCCGGAAAGACCGGAGGCCGGGGACCGAGTAGAACGAGCAAAATTCAAAAAAACACTCGGAGGGGACTCGAGGGTACTCAAAACCACAAAGAGTGGGTGACATGGACCGGACTTTGTGGGAAGAGATGGGGCCGCAAAAAACCGGGTCAGTGTTCTGGAAAGACCGGGTACAGGTAGGAGCAAAAAGGGGGGGGGGTCAAACTGACAGAATCTGACAAACAAAGCAGTTGGGTCTGGGATGGGGAAACAAACCAGTGGTTGCTACTCGAAAAAAAAAACGGTCCGAGTAATGCAGGGGCGGTGCCGAAAAAAAGGTAAAGGGAGAGGGTCTGTCAGTAACGGGTCAATGTTAGAGACACGCCCACGAGAACAAGAGAAAAAAATGACGGCCGTGTCGTTCAGGCGTCCAGGGGAGCCCCACGAAACAACAGCGTCAAAAGGGAGGTTGCAAGCCCGAAAGGCATAACTCGATTCGACCCAAAATCCAGTGACCCTTCGGGGGACCGGGGTACGCGCAAAAAAAAACCAAAAAGACCAACCCAGGAAAACAGTGTTATCCGAAAATTCGTTGGAAGGTTAGCATCGAAGGACAGCCGTGTGTGGGTAAGTCTCAAAAACTCAAAAAATTGGTCTCTATAAGAGGGTAAGCAGTTTTTGTGAAAGTACGGTCCCGAAGGGATGTCGCAGGACACTTACCCAGCTGGAAGACTCAGAAAATCAATGTGGAAACGAAAATCAGGAACCGCGACCATCGGGGGGAAGATGAGCCAAAAAAATCCATGGAACCTAAAAGGGGAACCACAAAGTGGGAAAAAGCTTCAAAGTCCGAAAACGGAGGACATAACTGGGAGCTTGGAGTGCAACCGCCGGACAAATTAAAAGGGGCGGGACGGGAAGCAGACAGAAAGCCCAACACAGCCCAACAGAGGTGACGGATGATCCATAAAAGGACGGGCATGTACAGGGGCCGGAAAGACGAGGGGGGGGCTACGCCACTCCCGCATTCAGGGAAAAACGGGGGGCGCGGCACGAGAATTGCGATACGACTCGCCTTCGGGACTCACAAGGGGACGAAACAAAACTGGCCGGAGGGGGAAGAAGGCGGGTCGATCGAAAAAAAAAAGCTAACTAAAGGCTGGAAGCTGTCTACCTGCGCAAGAAAAACCGAGGCTAAAGAACATCAGACCTGTCGGATCCGTTCGATAGTAGCGGTCAGTGGCGCGAAATACTCCGCAGAGGGGGACGGGAAAAAAAAAACGATAGTGGTGGCAAACAGAAAATCCCAAAGTTATTCAAAAAATTCTCTTGTAGGTGAAAGTTCCCGGCAATCGCATTTGACAATCTAGTAAAATGGTACGGATGAGAACAAAGACGCGAGAGAGTGTCAAAAGGCTTCTATTAGGGGACACGTCACTTTAGGGAAAAACTTTCATCGGCCCGGTCCACGAAGGGGAGTCTCATTCGAGAAATTTCAAATCCAGCGTCCCCACGTCTGACGCATCCCCAGAGCAAAATCAGGGCACCCCGGCCAAAAAAAAGGTCTCTCGACAAAAAAATGGGAGGAAATAAGATGAGGTCCTGCACGACGTCGTGACGGTTTAAGGGGGGCTGATTTTTCAAAGAAAAGCAGAAAAAAAAAAAAAAAAAAGGGAAGGGATTCTGCACGGTGGAAATGCTGCATGGGAAACCAAGACGGACGGGGCGTGGGAACAAATAGGACGACTCAAACAAAAAATCCTGCCAAGAACTTCAAACTCCGCCGCAAGAGGGGAGGGAAGAAGAAAACTGTCTAAAGAGGGGGACAGGTAAGAACCAAACGCCGGTTAAAAAAGAACGGTAACTTGTCAAGAAAAATCTCAGAGGTACTAACCTATCGACTTAAAGCACCTGGGGGGTCAAAAGGACGGCGGAAGAAGGGAATGAAATTTAAAAGAGAGGGGTCTCTTGAGGACCGTAGTCCCCTTCGGACGCTTTCTCAGGGGAAATTCTCTGAACGCATGGTGAAAGCGAACGGAAATCTGGGACGCAAAAGAAGAGCAAAAAAATAGGAAGGTAACGCCCCATCACGCAAGAGGCTTGCCTCGGCGAAGGAGGGTCGACGCAGACTCCTGTGTCCAGCGGCCTCCAACGTTAAAGAATACAGAAAGAGGAAAATGAGTGGGGGCTGGAGGTTCTGACCCCTTATCCAGTGAAAATTAGGGTGAAAAAGGCACGGAAGAAAAAAAAAAAAAAGAGCCAAGGGAAGGGGGCCCCAGGCACAATCCTCACCAGGCCCGCCGCTTTTCACAGGGGGGACAATTGAAAATAAAAAATAACATAGTCCCGCCCCCGAGGAAGAGGACGGATGGTTCCACGAAAGACTCAGGAGGTCAAAACTCGGCAAGTTCAAGGGGGGGGAAAACGACGTATCCGAACGGGGGGAAAAGACACATCTGAGGCCCTCGTATATGATCTCCCCCGAGAAAAAGTGGTGGGAGGAGAGGGGGAGACTAGCGCAAGAAATTGAAATACTAAGGAAGAACCACACGAAGGAACCTTAAATGAGGGGCAATGTAGGGGGCAGAGGGGCGCTTCACGAAGGTAAGACTTAAAAAACAATTTTGCGAGAAAAAAGCCAAAAACCTGAAATAATCAAGAAAACAGGGGCCCCAGGAGCCGGGCGGGGGGATTCGAAAAGCGACACTACATGGCAAAGTCGGAAGGGGAAAAAAAGAAAAAAAAAGAGGCCCAGGAAGGAAAAAAGAAAAGCGGCAGGGGTCATTCAAAGCCAAGAGGGAAACTAAAAGAGTCTGGAGGGACGAAAAAAACAGGAGAGTGGGTCCTGAACCAAGCTAAGGGCCGAGAGGAAACCGTGCGGGGGGGGAAAAAGGGCTGGCATTCGTGACGACTTGAAAAGGGAACCCATACTGGGGAGAACACTGACGCGCACGGAAGCAAACGAAACCAAAGAAAAAACCAAAACGCCGGGCCGGAAAGGAAAAACGACATCCGAAGGCTCGTTCGGTCCAGGGATACTCGACAAAACTGGGACTTAAAACGTGCGCGAGGGAAACTACAGACATACCCGAAGGGAAGAGGGGGGGGAGGGGAGCAGGCGCGCCCGCTCTTTGACGGGGGCCGGGACAAGGGTCCGAAAGCACCTGGAACTTAAAAAAAAAAAAGACGCTGAGGGAAGCGGTATGGGGTGGGGGAAGGGAGGAAACACTGGAATTGGACCGGATGAAGGGGAGGGTAGGACTGAAAGCAGACACGCAGGCAAAGAAAAATGGGGGGCGGGTCCAGGTACTTTAGGGTGTACATAAAGGCGAGAGAGAAACCGACGGTAAACTCCGCGAGAAAACTGCGGTGAGGCGTACGCTTAAGGGGAAAGCGTTGCGAAGGGCAAAGCCAATCTTCTAAACCGTCGCGCAAAAAAAAACGACAACACCCGACAGCGAAGGAAGAAACGAAGTCGGCTATTCAAGGACCAGGAACTCCACAAATCTAGGGTGGTAGAAAGACCCAAAGAAGAAAGGGGATCCTCCACAAAGGGACTCGGGGGGAAAAAACGCACGGGAAAAAAGGAAAAACGCGTCGCGTGCTATTAAAAAGGAGGAGAAGCCCTGCACGGGGGTGGCGGCTTATTGGTTTTGTGGGGAATAAAGACGTACCGGCGGTCGAACAAAGGTGCTAAAAAAGGGATGGTCTGGATGAAAAAAAAAAAAAAAAAAAGTACAAACGGGCCAGACGAGGGGAAACTTAAAAATACCCAAGCCTGCAAACGTTCCGGGGGTGAAAATGCACGAACTCGGGGGTTAGGTTGGGAACAGCTCCCAATGGTATAGTCCAGCCCTGAATGGAAACTTCATCTCAAGTAAAAACTTCCAGATAAACCCATCCAGGGCATGGGGGGGAGGCAGACGGCCACAGTTGCGATTGTACCATAGATTCTACGTGAGACAACGGATATCAACCGGCGCGGCCACAGAGGAAAAAAGGCAAAGAGAAAGGTCTGATGGCAACAGTCAGTGTGCTCAAAAAAACGATTCTGGAAGCCGGGGCACCCAGGAATCTCATCCCGCGGGTCAAAAAGCAACTGTAAAAAAACTGGGAAATGTACATCTCCTCATCAGGGAAAATTCGGTAACATTGAAGAGCTGAAAAGAAAAAAGAAAAAAGGGACGGTCAAGCCAGAAAACTGACGGCCGGAAAGAGGCTTCAAAAGCGAGGAAAAAAGAACCGACTGCCGCCCGGAGAAAAACGAAAAGTCGCCGCCTAAACCGTAGGGGGGGAAAAAGAAGACCCACGGCGTACTACCACCGCGCTCAGTCAGAAACTCTCAGGAGAGAGACAGGCGAAACGGCCGTGATTGCCCACATACCTCCTCGGCCCAAGAAACCGACCTCGCAGAAAAAAAAAGGTTACTGCGGAAAAAAAAAAAGGCGGGCTGATGACGGAAGAAAGGGAAAGACGAAAAAACGGGGACATCGGTCTGACAGGGGTTCGGGTGCAGAAATCGACTGAGAAAACCAGGAAGACGCCGGGAGACCAAAACAAAAACGGAAAACGGAACGATCCGAGGGAGAAAAAGCGGCTCAGGGAGGTGGAAAAAAAAAGGATTCGAAACCAATCACCAGAAGGCACTAAAGATCACTCAACGCCAAGACCAAGGGGAAAACAGCGGGCTGGCGGAGCGCAACGATACTTCAACCATCCATTACACTCTCAAACAACAAAAGGAGATAAAATTAGGCAGTGGAAGACGGGAAGAAGAACTGGGGTAACCGGCCCGCCCAGCACGGTGAAGGGATGCGCGATGGATGGTGTAAGGGACCAGTGGCCTTCAAACTTCAAAAGCTAAACACGTCTTGGAAGGGAAGAAGGGGGCTAAACTACGCCGTGAAAAAAACTTGAAAAGGATTTAACGAGTCAAACCATAAGGACAAGCAAGGGACTCATCAAAGAGGGAACGGATTCGCCTGGGGGGGGCGCGCTGACTCAAACCCGAACGAGGGTGAAAAAGATCAACTCTATTAAAAGGGGAATGCCATACTGTGGGAACCAAGCTCGTTGCGAAACGTCTAATTCGTGAAGGAGTACTTCAAAGGGGCCGCTTGGAAGGGGGAGAGAGGAAATTTGCCCCGACGAAACCAGGAGGGAAAAAGACTTCTATAGGAGGAGGACGGAAACAGGGGCTTTGATCTCCAGCTTCCGAAAACGCGACCTCCGAACAAGGGGAGGGTGGAAAGGGGTCAGGGAAACCTCAGGCCGGACGGGGCGTGAAAGCATGGGTCAACTACTTGACTCCGGCAGTGGGCCAGGAGGGAAAAGGGGGAGAGTTGACCAGGGGGAGGAAGTTTCCCTCCTTACCCGGGAAAGGGGGAGAAAAAAGAGTGGAAGAAAAGGTTTAAAAACTTTTTGGGGACAAGGCAACCCCAGGAAAAAAAAGATGGGCAAGACCACAGATGGAGATCAAAAAAAACAGAGCAAATTAAAGGGTGCCCGGCAGGTAAACTTCGAGGGACAAGGGGGGAGAAAGACCCTACAGAAACTAGCTACATTAAGGGGAAGGGAAAGAATCGCTTGAAAGACCCAGCATCGGGAATAGGAGAAAAAAATGCCCCGGGGACAAAACACAAACAATCTGGAGGGTCAGTGGCGGAGGGACGGGGGTTTGGCCCTATAGGGAAATATTCTAGGGAGGGGCAAAACAAAAAACAATTGATTAAGTAAATAGGGAAGCCACAGTCTACGAAAAGAAAAAAGAGGGGAAGCTTCAAAACTCTCGTGGAAGACATGGACAAAAAAGGGAAACAACCTCGATGCACCTAAAAGGCGAAGAAACATGGAAACTAGAACCACCACCTAATCGGAGGGTCACCCAAATTTTTAGTACTCGAAAGACAAAGTTAACGCCACCCCAAAAACACCAAAAGTGGGCCCATAGAGTAGATAAAAAAAAAAAAAAAAGAAAAAGGGGTTGAAAAGATTCCTAAAGGTAGGGCGGGGGAGACTCGTTTGGTCTAAGACCAGGAAAGGGAAAAAAAAATTGAAACCCTAAATTATCAGGAAGGGTAAGGGGTGTACGACTGGGAAACTAAATGGTTAAAGAAGACGTAGTGTTGGATCAGTCCTAGTAGAAAGGGGGAGTTAAACTGCAGCCCACCGCGGGTCAGGAAAAAATCAGAGTCCAGCACGAAAAAGTGAAAAGAATATTGAGGGACCCACGAGCAAAAAGGTAAGAAGGGTAACGACGAAAAAAAAACAAATTTCCAAGAGAACAAGGGGGGGGGGCTGACAGAAATGGGGTTCCAACGATTCGAAAGGGGGGAAATGCCGCCGAGAACTAAACCTAGGAAGAAAAGATATTAAGCCAAAACCCATCAAGAGGAGGAATAAGGGTCCAAACCCCGTCGAATGAGACGACCATCGTCAAAAAGACCCGATCTAGCTCACTTTCCCGAGGGGAAAAGGGCGAGAACTGCAGGTCAGGGGGTTCCTGAAAGGGTTAGGACACAGGGAAACATCTCTGGAGTATCTCAGGGGTGTGAAAACCCCAAGGAAAGGGAACTCAAGGAGGAAGGAGACGAAATTGGAGGAAAAGAAAATCTTTCCGTTGTCGTAAAACGAACGCTGGAAAAAAAGGGGAAAAATTGGGAAACAAAAGGGGAGAGCTGTGGAGGGCCACAAAGGGGTGACGTGAGGGTCAAAAGGGAGGTAAAAGGGAGGCAAAAAACAGAAGGGCGGGCAAAAAAAAAACACCAGAACAAGAAGGCGATCAGCATTGGGAAGCCGGCACGGAAAGGAAAAAAGAAGGATGAGAATTCCGAATCAACACCAGCGGCCGCACCAGTATCTTCAAGGGGATTCACGGACCGAAAAAGGGACTCTCAGAAGAAGGAAGGAAAAGAGTCCCGCCCAAAACCTAAAGAACACGGCCATTAGCGACGGAAGGGGGAGGAATCATTGCGGTTGGCGGGGGCAAAAGTCGAAAGGGTGGGAAGCGTCCGGGGGGAACTGAGAGGAAAAGAAGGTTGGGTCGGGTCCAGTTCAGCGGCGAAAAAAAATCAGTTGAGAGAGGCTTGACGCTTTCACCGAAAACGAACATCGAAGACGAATACAAGAGATTCAGAACAACCAGGGAAAAAGGGGGAAAAGGACAAAATAGAGACCTCATGGGGAGGTTGAATCCTGGGGCAAAGTTTCGGGGGTGAAAGTGTTGGGGGAAAGAATGCTACTGATGGGTCAAACTCCACTACAAATACCACCCAAGGGCGATTGCGGAAAATCTAAATACAGGCCGGAGACTAGAACTGTAAGAGGATAGTACACCCGCTACCTGAAAAAGGGACCTAACATCAGGGAAGGGGAAATAAAAAAGTACCGTTTCCTAAACGAAGCAGTCTCCGCATGGCATCGACGCCAAAGACCGAACCGAAAGAAAAAACATAAATTCAGAGGAAAAAAAGCGATGCTAAAAGTTATCCAGGGAAAGCCCGCCGTCCCAACAAAGAAGAAAAAAGGAGGGCACTCCGAAAATCCTCGAGGGGAGGGGTTTGCAAGGTCCCGCAAGAAAAAAAAAGACTAAAAGGCTGATGAGAAAAGTCGGTAAACAAAGGTAAAATATCCCATGAGTCGAACAACTTAGTGGGTCAAGTGGAAAAAAGATCGCGGGGGAACAATGCTTGGTAGGATTCCAAGGTCGAAAATTGAAGGAGTAAAAGAACTCCGGCCTGAAAAGAATGATGGCGCGGAGAGTAGGGGAAACGCTAAAAAACGACCGAACAACTAAGACGCTAAAGAAACACTGCACAAGAATGAGCGGACTCATCTAGGACCGTCAGAGCGGGAAAAAAGGACCGGGTCACTGACAAAGAAGATCCCCCTTGCCAACGACGTAGACAGAATCTCTCTAAAAAAAAAAACTTATTAGAGAAAGAGAAAAGGGGAAAAAAAGGGCTTGGGAACAGAAGTGGCCGTGGGAGGAAGAGGGCGAATTTGTCCGATAGAAGGAAAGGGAAAAAAAAAAAAATCATCGTGGCGTACCATTCAACCGCGTTTCCGGACACAAGAACTGAGCCGCCGCAACCGACCAAACCTCTATGGGAAAGGGGGGGAGTAAGCCTCGCGGGAAGAAAAAAAAAGGAGCGAACCGCGGGGGATTAACTCCCACCGCCAACGCCGCGTTGGCCCCCACAATTTTTGGGTACCTGGGCTAACTGTTCGGGGTTCTGCCCGCCGCTGAAGGAAAAGAAACACACACAGCCTGGGGATCGCAGTCAGGAGGGGTCAAACCGCCGAAAAATAAATCAGTCTGGCCGAAAGGTCGCAGGGGGGGGGGGTTGTGGGGATTCTAGCGCCAGACCAACTGAAAAACGCTTCTCCGTCTGACCTGAAAGAGGCGGTCAGAGGCTTGAAGAACAGGAAATCACGTCAACGGGAAAAAAGGAAAACTAACGCAAGGGTCCCAAGGAGGAAATCTGGGAGTTCAAAGCCGATCAGGTCAAAAATTGGCACAGGGACCGCCGGAAGTCACACTTCGACTACAACGTGTGGGTAGGGGGCAAATGACCTTCGCCCATGACGAAGGAGGGAAAAAGTCAAACTAAAAAACTACCCAAAAGTTATTGCTCCCTCCCCCGAGAAGGAGTAGGGGGCAACGCTCTTGGAGGGTGACCTTTGGGAACAAAACAACGAAAAAAAGGGAGGGGCGATCAGCGGGTCGAGGTTCCCTATTACTACCCATTGGGACTCGAAAAAACTAAAGGAAGGGAAGAAAGGCATCCTATAACCGGAAAAAAAGGAAAAAACAAGAGATTCTCTGAGAGATCAATGGGGCTTTCAGTGAGGCAGAAGAGACAATGAATGATCCATTAAGTATACCAACCGTCCGTAGAGGAAGCGACGGGCTGTGTGGGAGGGAAAATCCGGCCTGGCGATCGATGCATGGTCAAGTAAAAAGGTCCAAACGTTGGAGGAGGGGAAAAACCGGGACAGGGCAACCTTAAGGGAAAAAGGGGGAGTTACATAGAAAGGCGGGGAGAAAAGTGCGAAGACTGGGGACACCGTCAACCATCTGGGGACCGTGTCCTGTGTGGCGGAACGCCCCGAAACTTATGTCCGGGGATTTCCGAGGAGGAAAAAGGAGAAGGGGGAAAGGGGCGGACTCGGGAAAAGATAAAAGAGGGGTGAAACGTGTGCAAGAGTGGGACTCGGGGGAAACTCACCAGCGGGGCTCGAAGACGCGAAAAAAAGAAAAAAAAAAATCAAAAATCGGGCCACCAAAGAACGAGGGAAAGACGAAAAACAACGAGCAGAAAAGGGGAGTCAATTCCGCCCATTGGTCCTCACCACCCAACAGAGGGAAAGAGGGAGGGAGGTCGCCGGACAAAAAAAATCAACTGCAACCCGGCGCGGCCGAGGGAGAGGCTTCCTGGGCAAAAGGGGGAAAGGACGCGGGAGCGTCTCCCTGAGGGGGTCGTAAGTCAAGACAGGTTGTGGGGGACGGGGTGCCCGAGAAAAAAAATTGGAAACAAAGGGGAGCGAAACGACGCGAAAAAAGGAAATACTTCAAGGAAGCAGGAGGGGGGACGTCCGGGACTCATCGGAGGCAAACCTCCGGGGGACCATTAAAAAAGACGGACGAGTGAAACCAACAGAGGAAGGGGGCGCGGCCGGGACTGTTGGAAAAGACCAAAGGAGGGACCCTTCGCGGAACTCGGGGAAAGCTCCGTTCCATCAGTCGGGCCATCCGTGGGCAGATTCACAACCATACGCCTGCTCATCGGGGGGGGGGGAGAGAAAAGAGACTAGCCAGGGTATCAAAAAAAAAAAAATTTCCAAAGAACCTGGAAGTGCAAGTCGGTCAAAAACGTAGCAAAATCCACACCGCGGCCCTTGGTGGGCCAAAAAAGCTGGAGGGCTTTGCAGAGGGAAAAGGAGGAGAAAAAGGGGGGGGAGACTCTTACGAGAGCGGGGGAAAGTGTGGACAATGATCGCCCGGGCAGAAGGAAGATGGTCGTCTGCCACAAAAGACAGAAAAAAAAAGACTCAGGCCCGTCGGGTGGGGAAAAAGACGGGAGGACATCAAATTGACCTATTTTCCCGCAGATTGCCGGACAACGGACGACCAGGGCCCCAAGAGAACACCAAGAAAAAAACAAAAAGGGGAGGAAGAAGGGTGCAGGCCTTGCCGGAGAAGAACCGTATAATCGAAAATGGAGAGACTGAGCGACGCCTAAAGTCCCCACGGGGGGGGGGGGGAGGAGAAAGAAAGAAACGGCGTCAAGAGACTAGGGCCAATTAACGAAAGGGGAACCGGAAAAAGTAAAAGAAAACAAAAAACTCCGCAACCTTGCTGGACACTCAAGAAAAGTGGAAGTGGCCCCTACAAAAAAAGGACTGGTTCCAGGGACCCATAGAAGAAAAGAAAAAACAGACCGTCCACGTATGCAGAACCTCTCAACAATCAAAAATTGAACGAACCAAATGCCCCGCCGCCTACTAAAAAAAGGGGGGACGTTCAAACTTCAGTCTGATCAGGAATCAAGGTACAACAAAGGTCTGGCAGCGAGAACCACGAGAAGGATAGAAAAGGGCACGGCCAGTCGAATGAAAAAGAGAAGCTAAACGCTTGAAACAGCGTAGGCCGGGGGGGAGGGGAAAAAAAAAATCAAAGAAATCCCAACGAAAAGAAAACTACGGAACGAAGCAGCAAAAAAAGAGAGGTGAAGATGCAAAAAGAAAAAACAAAAAAAAAACGACCGGGTGGGCAGGAAAGGAACTAAACGGGCTGGCAGGAAAAAAGCGAAAAAAAAACAGTGGACTCAAAGGCGTGAAATCGGCTTGCGAAAGCAAAGAATCGTCGGAGAAAGGGACGGGGGGGACGAAGGGGAGGGGAGCCAAATCTAAAAAAGGAAAATAGCCAAGAGACGGATCATGCCATAAAGCCGCCAGGGGAAAAAGGGGAAAGGTGCAACTAAAGCGCGCGGACAACGCAAAGTAGCTCTCATAAACAACACAGGGGGGGGGAGTAAAGGAATGGATGGCGGCGCAGGGACGATGTCCAAAAAAAGACGGCGAGTGAAGGGAACAGGGACTTGCGGGGCAAATATCCTTGGGATGGCCCTGCCACGAAGAGGGGCTCCCTTCGACGGGCAAGCTGACGACGGGGCCCTCGTTTCTCAAAAACTAAACCCGAGAGAAGAGGTGGGGACGTGGTCAAGTCAGCTGCAGATAGAAAAAAAAAAAAACCAGAAAAATGGAGAAAAGGGGGCGGGATGCCGCGATGGGCCAGAGCAGGCTCAACTCCCTCAGGGGCCGGTATACTTTGAAAGGGAAAGGAAGATCAGGTGTTATTGAGGAGTGTCCAACGCCAAACGAAGGAGATGAAGCGCAGAATAACGAGGTAATGGCCCAGGGGATCGCGCTAGTGTCGGGAGAACTCCTGGTGTCCAAAAAAGGGAGGGGGAGAACGCCGTCGTCTGGAAAAAGTGGGGGGTTGGTGGAAAAGGGGGAAAGCCCCAGGTCAGAAAATCAGGGATCGAGAACTTTTCCGTTGTAATAAACCCAACCAAAACTCGGAGAAAAAACCTGGCCAGGGAAAAAAAAAAAGGAAATGTGGTGTGGCAAACGGACACCGGGCCAGACAAATGACAGCAAAATCCATACTCTATCACGAGGCGACCCAAAAAAAGAACTATTAATATCCGGGTAAGACGGGTATACTGATGAGATAAAGGATCTAAGGAGGGCGACGCTCGACCACAGGGGTGCACGTACTGGGGTTAAGCAAGTAGGTACGGATTAAGAAAAAAAAGGGGTGAACCGTCAAAAACAATCTCTAGAATTGGGATGCGGGGTGAGAAGATAACTAAAAAAAAACGGGGAAGTGGGCATCGTTTGGCAAACAATCAGCGTACAACAAATGCCAAATGGCGCTGGGCAACAAAAAACTCGCAAAAACCGCCAGGAAGGAGGACAGGACGTAAAACGGGGGGGGGAAGGTCAAAAGCGAGCCACCGAAAAAAAAGCAAAGTAGAGCAGTGGACCCTCAAAAACTCAAGGGAGAGCAGCGAAGCAAAAAGGTCCGTCACATAGATCATGACACCTGACTTATCAAGAGCCCAAAAGCCCACCAAAAGATAGGGGAAGAAAAAATGTAGGAAGCTACACACTCTTGACAGAAGTACACTTCCAAGAATCCGGGGGGGGAAGTCGGCTTGGCTATATTACTGTCAGGGCTACGATAAAATTTTTTGAACGCTGACAAAAAACCAAGATCAGGACAAAGGGGATGAAATCACGAAAGTGAACTGACTAGTAGGGCAGCCAACTATGGGGTGGGTTCCTTACTGGGGTTAAGGCTAAAGGAGTCAGCGGAGGGAGGGGGGAAAACAAACACAAGAACCTTGGAGAACGGCATAGTTACTCCAAAAGGAAAAAAAAAAAAAGACGGTTCAAAAACGGGGGACTACATCAAGTATAAAAAAAATGGAAAAAAAGTGAAAGAATTAAAAAATCCCCCCCAGAGGCGGGGCTTTAATGGAAAGAAGAGAAAAGGAAAAAGCCCAACGAGAAGGGGGCCAGAGCAGACACTGAGGCCAAAAAACCAAGGGAAAGGAAATGGATGGAATCACCAATCGAAAGTACTCAGCGGGGAAAAGGGCTAAACCGGTTTCACGCTGACTAAGTCAAAACACAGAAGGAAGAAAAAAAACAAGATCAATGAAAAGGGGTGGACTCACAGTTAGAAAAGAAATGTGAGGGCGAAGCAAACAGGGAACTAAAAAAGAGTGTGACGAAAAAGATGTGCATGAACAAAGTCCAATCGAGGGGAAAAGGGAGACTCTATGGTTTTGAGAGAAGCCAAAGGGGACGGGAGGTACCGTGTGAGCTCCGAGTAAATGCCCGTCTAGCAAAATGGCAGGTTTCTGTCAAAGAGTCGAATTCGGGACAGGGTGGAAACTCAATCAAATCATAAAAAACCAAATGGGGCGAGCATTCCCGCCAAAATACTTTTGAGAAGGAAGGGGGCCAACGGCATAAGGAGGTGAGGAACTCGGGCTTACCCTCAAAAGGGGTCGATGTGCCGTGTAAAATTACTGGTCACAGTAATTGAAAACGGGAACAAATAAGAAAAGGAAAAAAATACACTATTGCAACTGATATTAAAAGCTTCAACTCGCCTCCCTTACATGAATGATTCTTGGGTGGAATGTAACTTCACAACGTAGGAAGGGGGTAAGGACGAAGAAGGGTGGTACCGGACATTTCAGGTCAATGAAGAACAGAAAGAAAAAGGGAATCCGTAGGAGTATCGGGATGATACAGAACGGGGCCTCGGATGAACTAGGAAAAACGCAAAACTCAACCCGGTGCTAAATACAAGAGGATGAAAAAAATGGGCGGCGAAAAAGCTGCCAATACGAGAGGATCGC
>Ga0179591_1312163_pt1 | contig 15177 bp, 21 predicted proteins | sample CZOMad2_1_08_16f_FD_182891 | JGI IMG/M metagenome (GOLD analysis project Ga0179591, IMG submission 182891) | Vadose zone soil fungal communities from Angelo Coast Range Reserve, California, USA - CZOMad2_1_08_16fungal (PacBio error correction) | ecosystem: Environmental > Terrestrial > Soil >...
CGAGATGAACGTGTGCTTGAAGCGCGCGAAGTATGGGGGAGGAGGAATCGTCTTGTCCATGTGGAGGAAGAGAAACAACACAAAGAAGCCACGATCAGAAGAAAAAAAATAGTTCACGAGGAGAAGACATCGCTCACGTCCGCGTTAGAAAGAAAAAAGCGAAGCGTCAGGGTGTATATGGTTTGGGAAAAAAAAAGAAAGGAGGATGACGTCTTATAGGCACTAAAGAAAGCCTTCTCTGAAGAGAAAAGGAATCGCCGTGTATACAAAAACGAAGATTAAGCGTAGACAGAGAGTGCATTGAGGGCGTTGTTAATATCCGAGGCATAAGAAGCCGCCGAGAGACCACGGTCCGGAAAAAAAAGTCGTAATCGGAAACCCGGGGGTGGAAAAGTACATCAGAAGAAAGAGACCTAAAAAGCCGAACAGCCTTGGGGGAAAAGGCTCATGTAATTTGAGGGTGACATTTAGCCAGGAAAAAAGGGAACGAGGCGAGTAAAACAGAGGAGAGCCCAACGATGGGGGGGTCAAAGGGGGCTAGGTCTGCTAATGTCGGCGAGAGAGATTTAACAGAGATGGTTCGGCAGAAAAAAAAGCCTCGGCAGCTGGGGGAGGAAGAGGACCCGAAAAGGGGGTTCTCGGGGAGGAGATAACCCGGTGCCTAGTTCAATGGCAAAATATGTTGCAGGGGAGCCGGTTCAAACCAAAGGGAGTGAAAGGGACCGAAAACGGAGACATGAGGGATGATAAAAAAAAAAAAAACGCGAACTCGGCTCTTGGTCATAAAAAAAAGGAGGGGGTGGAAGGAGAGAAGGAGGCGGACCATACGAGAAAACGGGAAAATTGCCATTTCTAAAGAAAAAACGCCTTTAGGTAAGGGTGCAAGAAAGGGAGACATAGGGACATAGTGTAGAAAGAAAGGAGTTCTAGGGGGGAACCTCCGACTCTAATGGCTATACTCCTCGGTCCATAAAAGGGGAGGAGATGCGAATATCTTACTCGCAATCCGCCAGAGGTCGTAGAGTAAAAGTGTAGATTTCTCCAAATTCATCAGCTGACAAATCAACGAAGAAAAGGTGAGCAAAGTCAATTTTGTCGGGGAAAAGAAAAGCAGAGCCGTATCAAACAGATGAAGATGGCAGACGTGAGTGCTGGAAGGGGGGGGAAACAGAAGGAACAGAGGGAGCGCTGGATAATGGAAAAAGTAGGCCCTAGGAGACCTCTACGCTAAAAAAAAAAGTTCGTAGGAGCTGGGAAGGAGCCGGAGGAAATCCGGTAGACTCGTAGGGGAATCGAAATGCGCAATACATGAGAAGACTGGCATCGCTTCCTCCACAGAGAAAAAGAAAGACTTGTCAAGACTCCTCCCCAGGGGGGAAGAAAGAAGGGCTTGCAGGGGGAAGAATCGGCGCAGCAAAAAATCGAGAGGAAAAAATGCATGAGACTAAGGGGAAAAGGGTGTTGGGAATTTTGCTTGAAAACATGAAAGGAAGAGGAGATTGCCCTGAAGGAGGAAAGCCGGGAGCTCAAAACCCTCAAGGGAGGGAAATGGCACTATACTCTAAAGTAGGGATACTGTGAAGAATAGTGCGGAAAAGAAAAGGAGGACAGAGGCAACGCCGGATTGTCAAAAGAAGAGAGGGGAAAAAGGCCAAATTGCTCTGAAAAAAGGAGGAGTGTCGCGCTTCCGAAACATCGGGAAAAAAGCCTGGAACGTCGAAAGAAGGAAATGACCGGAAAGAATGGGAGGGCACTTCCTGGGGAGTCCTTCGCACAAGGCCCGCTTTCTAAAAAACATCAAAAAATCGGTGAGTGGGATTAAGGCGAAAGGGGGCATCTAGTGAGGAACGGCAAGAAAAAGGCACCAAAAAGGCTGCATCTAATATGGATTGGGGAGACCTGGGGGGGTATGGTGAGAGTAAAGATGCAACAAGCTTAAAGGGGGGACAAGAATAGTCCGAAAAAATAGGGCCTTGAGAAATAAAAAACACCTGAAATAAAGGGGGTATCTTCCGGAAGAGGAAGCTACATCGCAAGATTTCTGAAAAGGGCCCGTCTTTCTCGGGAATGCTCGAAACTCCAAAAACACCGTCGAAAAAAAACAATCGAAGAGAACGTCCCGGAAAGAGACGGCCCCCGAAAGGGGGGGAGCAGGAGGTTCAGAGAGACTCGGAAGAAGGGCCTGGGAATCGTATAGGAAGGGGAGGAAAAAACCCATCGAGGGGGCTTAGAGGAGATAAGACCTCGGGGAAAAGGCAAAAGAGCACGATCTCTGTCGACAAGGCTGAAAGAGAGAAATAGGGGAAAAGGAGGTGAGAAAACTTGAAACAGGCGCTCGACGTTGGGAAGGAAGTGCCGAACGGCGGGGGAGAAACCGCGATAGGGCGGATGGTGGGTCTCAGGATTGAGCACTGAGGAAAGAGAAGCGACGACACCTAGGCAGTGGAAAGGGGAATTCTTCAGAGATGTACCACCAAGATGCAAAAGGGGATCATGCGGTGGGGGGGGAAGGAGGGGTTAGGGGAGCGCTGGAAGAGAAATTTCGGGACATCAAGTAGAGGGAAAAGGAAGATAGGGAAGCCGGTCGCCCTGGAAGAAAGCTAATCCACCCCATTGGAAAAAAAACGGAAAAAAAAGAGAACGTCATCACGGAGGACTCTCGAATTCCTTGGGGAGTGTTCTGCTTGCAGGAGAAGGTAATAGGTAGAAAAACCGGAGCGGGAGGAAAAAGTGCAGAGACTTCTGATACAATAAGCACCGCTTCCTGCCGGACGAAAAGCGCAAAAAGGTGTATCAAAAAAAAAAAGAGAAGGGAATTGTTGGAAAAGCCTTGTCTGTTCATATGGGGGGGGGGGGGGGAAAACACAAATAAAAAAGGAAGTAATCCGCTGAGGAGGATCAAACAGCATTAGCCGAGAGGAAGTCGTGTGCCGGGGGAGGGGAAGAGGCTTTTCAAAACTCATCTAAAAGGGGAGAGGGGGACGCTCTCAAGGAAAACCGCGGAAGAAAGAAAAACCACGGCTGGGTAAGCTACGATCATATTAGAAAGAAAAAAACTATGAGGAGGGAAATCTTATCGAGAGGCTACAAGCCCCCCTTTGGGAACCGGTCTGTCAGTGGAGGGGAAGACGTTCCGATGACATCGTAGGATTGGGGGAAAAAAGACTAAGGAAAAGCTAATGAACAAAGAAGGAGGAGACTCTGGGAGGGACGACTATTCTAAGCAGGTCGATTCATTGTCATCTGGGGCAGAAATAGGAGACTCCAGAAGAAGCCCACAAGCGGCGTGAAGGGGGGGATCGAACAATTTACTATCCTCTTTCCCAAGGGGGGGGAGGAAAGGACCGAAGACGTGAGGGCACTGCACTCCTAAGGAGGAGAAGGGCGTTTGAAGGGAAAAAAAAATCCGACAGGGCACAGTCCGGCGGCCCCCGAAACACCTTCCCCCTTGGAAAAAGGAGAGGAGATCGCGGACGCTAAGGGAGGGAGACAATTGGAGGGAAAGAGGGCAGGAAGGTCGCATCGACAAACAGGACGGCATGTCCGAGGAACTTTGAGGAAGCCCTCCCGACAAACAGAGAAAGGAAGATAGACGTTCGATATATCATTCGAGAAAAGGAAAAAAAAAGAAGGACCAGGAAAGTCGCAACTATTGTCGGAGAGGGAAGGGAAAGGGAAGACAGAGGGTTAAAAAAAAAAGAAAGGAGAAAAAAAACACCCATATCCGGGGGAGAAAAAGAACTCGGAAAATGGCGAAAAATCTATATCCTCGTGGGGAAATCGAAACTACGCGCTTTGGGAAGGATGAGGGACGAAGAGGAAAAAAAGAGGGAGAGGACTGGCAATAGGCTTCTCAAGGGAGGGTACCGAAAGGGGGAAGAGAGAAGGCGTGCGCGAAAAGAAGTTAATACGGTCTCTAACATGTCGCAAAGGGGGAGGAGTCTGTTCTCAGGGCGAATCGAGGGGAGGGGGCTAAGAAAAAAGAAGAGTGCTTTTTTGCGGACGTAAATGAGGAAGACAGGCAAGGGAACGAATTTGAAATACGAGGGTCGGAAAAGCTGGGGGAAGAAGAGACCCGCCGGGAGAGGTTCCGGTGTTCTGGACGTGCTCAGCCGTATGGAATAAGGGGCTACCAGTAATATAAAAAGAGGAAGCCTAAAAAAAAATAATAGACAATCAACGGGAGACGAAGAGTGATGGAACTGTCTGCCGGCCGAAAAGGACCCGTCGTAGCGGTCCCAAAAGCAAGGTGGGCTGGTGGAGGATTGGAAGGCGGCATGGGGGGGGGGCACGTAACGGAAGGGAAGGCCGACAATGTTCAGGGGGAAAGAAAAGGCCACCATTCTCAGGGGGAGAAAAGAATCCGAATCTGCAGTTTTCTGAAAGCAAGAAGGTCAGGCGAGCGGAAAAAAAAAAAAAGAGAAGCAGGGAAAAAATGTAGGTCGAGAAAAACCCGGGGAGGAAACGTCGCCTGTTGATCGGGTATGAAGATTAACTGACGCCAAAGGGCAGGGCGCTGCTTCAAAAAGGGGGGAAAGGAGAGAAATGACGAGAAATACAAAAAAGGAAAAAAGGCACAAGGCACCCCCACAAAAAAAAAAAAAAAAAAACCCCCCACAGAAACATCAAAAAAAAGAATCGTTCGCCCCCTTCTCAAAGAGGGGAAAACTCGGGGTGTTTTTTGACGGTCGACATAAGGCAGCCTATCACGGGGGAAAAGAGAAAAAAATCATTTTCCAATATGGGCGGTCTGCAAGAAAAAGAAAGACTCTTTTGCTTGGGAAGGGGGGGGGGGGAGAGGTATGCAGTTCCTACTGGAGGGCGTTATAAGCAGGAATACCCCCACCACCTGACTCAGAAGCGTTTTAGAAGGAGGATCATACTAAACCTTTTTCAAAAAAAGAAGGGAGAACCGAAGCTGGGACGAGGGAGCGGAAAAATGTGGCGATCTTCTCTCAGGTGCCACCACCCGCAAAAGGGGAAAGCCAATGGTGGATCGCTAAAAGAAAGGAGGAAAACCTCAAGAAAAAAAAGAGGAGAAAGAGGGGAGGCGAAAAAGAAAAGTCTTCGGATAGACGATTGAAGGCTCTAGAAAAGGGAGGTATCACTTCTGCCGCAAGATTAATACAGGGAAAAAAAAGGCGTGTCGCTTAGAGACGGCGAGGGCAAACCTAAAAAAAAGGAATGAAGATGAAGAGAGGAAGGCGGATACACCTCGACACCAAAAACAGGGAAGACGAATCGGGGAATTAACAATTTCACTCTTTGGGGCTAAGGGGAAAATCAACTACTTCAGATCGAGTACCCAAGGGGGAAGGGTGGCCGCGCCTAGGGACAAAGAGGGAGTCTCTACAAGAGGCGCAGGGTGGAATGTCATCGAAACGGGGTTTTGACAACCAGGGAAGGTCATAAAGGAGGAAAGGATAACGGAAGGGATGGAGCGCTCCCAAAATGAGCGGGGGGGTGATCGGGCCTCCTATCGGGAAAGAATGTCGATGGCGCAAAAAGAATCTATGGAGTCGCCCTGGGGGAGACGCCGAAGGAGGGGCAAAACAAAAAAAAAAAAAAAGACTCACGACACCAAAGAAATTGGGCAGAGAAGTCAATGAATCGCCGATGGCACAAGGGAGGAAAAAATGGGCACTCTACACACAAAAAGAGAGAGACTCAATGCTGAAGAGGGGAGGGGTCCCTGAAGAGGCGTGATGGAAGTAATCACGGGGGAGGGGGCAAGCAAGTTGACTTCGGGACATAAAGGGGGGGGATATTCTATTAAAAGCGGTGATGAGCGCTACTTAAAAAGAGGACCGAAGGAAGGTAAGGAACCATCGGATGTCGTCGTAGACTAAGACTGAGGGAGGCGCTAGGACGATCTTCAAAGGGGGAGGTCAAAATCTCGCCCGCGGGAGGGGGGGGACTGACGCACGAAAGGGGGATGCCTAGGTATAGGGGGGAGGCGTCTTTGGAAGAAGGAAGACTGGGGAGATCGTGAAGAGGGTCTTACAGTTAAAGACCAGAAAGAGAAATCACAATTCCAACTCGCTCAAAAGGAAAAAGATATGGCGCTGATCTCTCATAAAAAAGGGTCGTAAAAAGGTCATGAGAGAAAAGAGGACTCGGAGGGAAGGGGAGGGAGGGAATCGCGTTCGGCAATAGAGGAAATCCTTGAGTCGACCAAGAAAAACCACAGAATGCCCACCACGTCGGGAAAAAACATCTCAAGCCGATAGAATTAAAAAGCAACATCGGAAGGAGGAAACCAGGACCACTCGCGGGGGTAGAGGGTTGGGGGGGGGGGGCAATAAAGGAATTTTGACGTCCTTAGAGCGGTCCAACAAAGGTCGCGAGCAGGAACGGGAAAAAGAGAAGTCGAAAAGCCGCTTTCAAGTCTCGGGAGGGGCTTTCGTGTTTCCGTAACCTAGAAGAAAACGCCACGAGATCGACCGGTCTAGGAAAACGGTTGCATCGGACAACAAGAGAAAAAAACTTAAATAGAGAGACGTCAGGGCCTAGAAGCCTTTCGGGGAGGGGCGATGCTCCGTCGGCGGGGGAAAAAGAAACTGATCTGGTGAGGCAAATACTAAAAGGGCACTCCGGAGGTAGAAAGGAAAAAAAAGGAGGAAAGGGAATGGTGGGAGAGAAAGGCTGCTAATACATCGCCTAATAGATGATGGTGCGAGAGAAAGAGGACATTCGAAACTCTGAATGGAGGGGCTCAGAAAAAACCGGAATATAGATTCTAAAAAAAAAATCACGAAAGGGGAAAGAGTTGCCGGCATGGAGACTGAAGGAAAACTCCCGGCGTGGGGGGAGTAAAGGCGGACCAAATTCTAATTAGGAGGAGTACAGACCCTCTCTGCAGAAAACTAGGCATACAGCGCCGCTTACGTTTAGAAAGAGACGTCACGGGGGATAACCCACTTCAGGAAGAAAATTTCCATTTCTCAGGAAGCCGGACCGCCGTGGAGGGGGAATAGGGGGGAAAAGGACAGCAGAATGGGGAGAACGCCAGCTGGCGGGGGTTGACCCTCCCTTAAAGGGGAAAATACGCAGCGCTTGAAAACATGAAGGAGGGGACTCTCAGAGGAGGAGGGCGAAAAGGCCGGGGAATAAGACAGCTCGAGGGTAGATCCGAAAATAGGGACACCGTCATCAACCCCGGGAGAAAGCCGTCGCTACCCATTAAAAGGGGGGCGGATTTGGAAGAAGCGAAATCCGATCAAACCTTCTAAGGAGTTGGGGGAGTTGTTCAAAAAAAATGGGGGGGGGGGGGACAAAAATTTGAGGAAAGCGGGGATGCCAGGTAAAGAGGCAAGGAGACCTAGGGAAGGTCTCAATGCGCGAATCTAAAAAAGGTTTCTATAGGATGCAGATCGCAAACAGCCTGCTAAAAGAGAGGGGGAGGGAACCGGAGAAGGTCCGAAAAAAGAGACAAGGCAGAGATTAATGGGGGGAAGAAGTCTCAAAAAAGAGAAGAATTGTCCACCGCATAAAAAAATTTGAAAGAAGGAAGAACGGAGGGATTGGAGACGGATTCCTTAGGAAAGGGTCAAAAAACTGCCACCGAGGGAAAAGAAAGGGAAGAAGGGGGGGGGGGGGGCGGGGCAGGAAATGGGGGTTGAATTTTCTGAATCCGCCTTTTGGGAAAACCGAAGGGGGAAGACTTCGGGGAAATGAAAACTGTCGCCCTGCCCCTGTGGGACAAAAAAAGGAAAGCTCAAGAGGGCTAGGGACGGAAGCAGTGGGAGGAAAACTCTGACAAAGTCAGAAGATTGTCACTCCTCTTTCATAGGGGGAGCCACGTGTCAAAGGACGCATGAGGGAGAATCTAGAGGCATAAAGACTTCAAGAGGCGGTTAACTTGAGCCATGGAACGGTAAAAGGAAAAAAAGCAAGTACAGTAAGAAAACCTGAAAAGAGGGACTCCAGAGAAACCAAAACAAGTCGGTTCGTGGGTAGGGGAAGGACGAAATGAGGATTCTCGCTTCGGGAAAGAGAAGTCGTAATCCAAGAAAGGAAGGAACAGGGAAAGAAGGGGAAAAGTTGGCGCGAAGGATGTTTTCCGGTCTGGATATCAGCTGAAGGGAACGCGCCATAGGGACGGGGGGGGGAAATAACGAATCGTGGAAGAAAAACACAAAAAGCAGGAAGGGTTACGAAGAGGCACCCAAAGGCAGAACGCAACTGCGCAGCAAGGGGGAATTCGGGGCCACCCAAAAGAGGGTCAGTCCCATCGGAAAAGAGAAAGGAAAAAAACCAAAAAAAACTTTCGCAAAAAAGAAGAGGAAAAGTACACTAAAAAAGTTGATGACACCTGACGGTACGATCCGGTGTCGGAAGGGAGGAGACGACTAGCGTCAAGAGTGATAAGGAATTGCGGATCGGCCCAAGAAAGAAAAAAAAATGGTAAATCCTACGGGAAAAGGGAAGAAGGAAGGCGTTGTAAATGAAAGGCACGATCAGGTAGACATCCCGAAGGGAGCACTCGATAAGAGTCGGGAGGCTACGCGAAGGAGCTCGACGTTTCTTGGGAGATTGAACTTCTGGGGAACAAGCAAACGATAGGGAAGTCTGAAACTGTCAGTGCTCCGCGGGGAGAAAAGAGAAAGGACCAACTGATATCCTGGAGACCGATTGAGGAGGAAGAAGATCAAAAGGGAGAATCCGGAAAGGACTTCAGCGAGGGGGAACTGCAAGATTTGGAGTTCGAGAGAATCTGAAATTGAGGAAGAAAACACCCGATTAGGAAAGGATACGCTAAAAGCCTAGAAGCCACCATTGGAAAAAAAACTTTTGCGCTTATCCTCGCCAGACCGGAAAAGCCTTGAGGGTCATTGGAGCAAAAGGGGCAGAGGAGTAAGGGGCGAGTGCTGGGAAGAAACATAACCGTTAAAGGAAGGTCTATTCTTTGCCAGTGAAGGAGGTCTGAACGGCAGTCACCGCTTAAAAAAAGAAAGAGGAGCAAGGTGTGAGAAAACTTACGCCGCCAGGGTGGGGGCATGGGAAGTGACTTAGGAGATGCTGCAAAGGTCCGTCCCATGTCCGCGGAGAGAAAAAAGAAGCATGAAAGAAGAAGTTCGCGCGCCTTAGGGGGTGAAAGTAAACTTAGCAGCGGGGTGGGGAAAACTCATCAGACGGGGGAAGTGGAAAGATCTCCTACACAAGGAGGAGCGAAGAGTAAACACCAGAAGGCCGGGGCTGCAGAAAAAGGAGCTCTAAAACAACGGAGGGAAAAGAGAGAGATAGTTATCGGAGGGAGAGAAAAAAAAGCATTTTGTTCACCGCGAGGGGGGGGGGGTTTCAGGGAGAGGAGTAAAAATCCCATCGAATGGGGTTGCCAAAAGCTTAAGCTACTTCAAAAAAAAGTAGGCCGAACACTGCAAAAAGACTATCGGAGAACGGGGATTCAAAACAGGGCCAGAAAGGATGCCTACACTGCAGGAGAACGAAAAACATGAGTAGTACAACTGGGGAGAAAAGGGTGAGAGACCTCTTGGACGGGCAAAGTCGTGCCAGGGGGGAGGACTTCGTGAGACCCCTCTCCTCTCTGTCGAGGGGGAAATGGACACCCTCGAACATGTAGAAAAAAGGGAAGGGCCTGCGCCTAAGAAAAAGAATTCCCTTCCGTCCGCTACGGTAAAGGGGGCTGGAACTAAACTTGTCTTTCTACGGGGGCTGGGAGCGGACATTAGAAAAAATCCTTGTAGCATCGGCATCGTCGACGTTGAAGGGGGGGGGAAAGTGCGAGTAAAGAACTAGGAAAAAAACGTAGAAATCCTATAAGAAAGGATTATATAACTGACAAATAGAATAAGGATTAGGGGGAGCCAGCAGTAGCCGGACTAAGGAAAATAACCATGACAGCCATGAAGAGTAGAAAGGGAGGGACACTACAGGGAGGAAAAAGTGATAAAAAAAAGAAGTCTATAGCCATGGAAAAAGGAGCAAACGAAGAAAGAAAGCAGGAAGGGGCATCTCGGACGAAGAGGTCGAAATCAAATGGCTCCATTTAAAGAGTAGCTCCTCATGAGTTACCAAGAAAGATGATTCAGGCAAGAGCGCATGAAAAGAAAGCCTACTCTATGGAGGGGAAAGGCAGGGGGAAAACAGGTCAGAGAGGGGGGCATTGGGAGGACGAGAGGAGAGGCTGGTTCTGATAGGGGAATAGTGAGTGGTACGGTAGGAGTAAAGAAAGAATGACTCCTGGCCTGAGGGGACCAGAGTGCTACGGCTTTATTTAATGGAAAAGGAGTATTCCTTTGACGGGGGAGAGTCAGAAAGGACTATGTTCAACAAAAATAGAATTCCTATGCAGACTGGGGGGGACTCCACGAAAAAAAAACTGAGAAAAGATGACGCAGAAGAAAAAAGGTGGGGGCAGACTGGGCCTGCCGAAAGGGGAAAAACCTTCGTCAGGGAACTCCTAAAACTCACCGAGGTTGGGGAAGGGAAAATGGGGTCAGTGTAGGACGAGGAAAGTTTGTTAGGAAAGGACTGAAGAATTCCAATACCAGAAAAGAAGTAATCAAAACATCAAGTCAAAAAAGGACATAAAGAAGGATTTTCCTGAAGAATGTGCTCAAGAGACATTAGAAGATGACCTGGAATGAAGAGCGCCAAAAAGCTCTAGGGGAGCTGTCACCTGGACCGAGGTTCCAAAAATGAAGAAAAAAATAGGGACTCACGACTGGCTTCAAAAAAGGATCGAGTACAGGCTTGAACAAGAAAAAAAAAGGGGGGAAAAGGGGCAAGGGGTCTACAAAGATGATGGACCCAGAAGCTGCTATATCCTAGACGGAGGAAAAGCAAAATTAACCGAAGAAAAGGATCCATGCATTTTCTTACCGGATAAAAAAAAAATGGGGGGAATCGCTGCGGGAGCCAAGGAAGAAAGGGGGCATCGGCGGCAATGGTCAGAAGCGGAGGGTGTGCAATTACTGGACAGTTTCTGGAGACGGCAGGAATAAGGTCCGAATGGATTAGGCAGGTGAAACAGCGGCAAGGCCGCTCCCTGGGGTGGATGAGATCAAACTAACACCGTTGCGCAGATCCTCTTCTACCCTCGAAGGGGACTTGTTACGGCATCAAGACCAGAAAGAAAAAGGGGGGGGGTGTTCCAAAAAGGAAAAACAATACCGATGCCTCTAAAAGCTGGTGGAAGAATCATAAAAGCGATTCCCATAACAAACGGCAAGGGGGGGGCGAAAGCGAGTAGAGCGGGGCGAAGCTCACCGATGGGGGATAAGGGAATCGGAGGGGAATTGGAGGGCAGGAGATACCCCGCAGGGGAAAAACGGTCTATGTAAGAGGGATGATGAATCGGAAGGGAAAAGCGAGGGGAAAAATAGACCAGGGAGTGACATAAGGAGCCGAAGGGCTGAAGAGAAAAACGGAACAAGTCGAAAAAAAAAAAAAAGTATTCTGACAAGAAAATCTGGTGAGTAGAAAAAAAGGGGGGGGAAACGCAGACGAGGAAAGGGGCACGCGGTTATCTTTAGCCGAGCCTAGGGAGGAAAACGGTGCAACAGCTCCCTTTCAAGGGGGGGGGAGGGAATCATCCCCTAATCCAAGGGGACAAAGGAAGAAAATCAGAGGGGGGAACCCTCAAGGCATTCGTAGAGGAAGCTGCCTCACCATGGAAGGGGAGTCGGAAAAACTCCTCTGCAGAGGGGGGAGGGGGCGCCAAAAGAAGGAGATAAGAACGAGGGAAGCGCCTGGAGAGCCTCCCACCCGGTCCAGCGTTTTTTTTGGAAGATGTTACTGTAAAGGGGGTTAATAAGAAAGTGGTGAAAGAACCGCTAGGGGACAGGGGAAGCCTAAAGACGTATCAAAAGATAAACTTCTGGAATAGGATTTGGAAAAAAAAAAAGGAGCGTGATTTCGCCTAAAAAAGGGGGAAGGGAGGAGCGGAAGGAGGTGATATACCGGGATAGAAAATGCCTGCCTTTATCTTCTGTGGAAAAAAAAGGAAAAACCACGATACGCTTAAATAAATAAGGGAGGGGAGGTTCGGCAGAGAAAATAAGAAAGGGAGGGAGGACTCGAGGAAAAATCAGAGAAAGGTCATCAGCGAAGAAAACCAACATGACCCGGAGGTCTAGTAGCCAAAAAAAAATACGGCTCGATTTCGGAGAATCTAGGGAAAACGATGGTGGGAGGATCAGGGCAGGGGGGGGGGTCTTGGCCGCCTCCGCCACTTGGACCAATCTAACGCTTACTTAACTCGAATAGTCAGCTTCCGAAGCTAAGGAAAATCAGGAAACACAACACGGAGGGATTTATGGGAAGGATCATCGAGAGTCGTATCAGAGGGAGAAGGAGATCTCAGAGAGATTTTCAGACAATGGCGCAGGAAGGGGAGGAGCATTTTGAACGCCCTTCTCCAGGGACCAACAGCCACCAAATCGAAAACGCTTGCACGCAGAGCCAAACTCGATACAAGTCTAGGAGGAAGGAGCGCCCTCACAAAATTGGTAGATGTTGGGGAGTGAAGAGGGTAGTATATCGTAGGAAAAGGGTAAAACGTTAGTCAGAAGGACGCCGAAAGAGGGAAGGTGAAAGCAAAATTCTTAAGCGACTCTGGAATGGAAGGGAAAAAGTTGGTCCAGGTAAGGAGACCATGGGCCGAGAAAGGGGGAAGAAGAAAGTCCTCAACGGCAACTGCTGGTGGCAAAAGAGGGGGGGGGCAAAAGGGGGCGAATGAAACTTCGACAGTCCGAAAAAAACCCAGTCGTTATAGCGCGATAAAAAATTGGGTAGGGAGGGCCAGGGCTAAAGAAGAGGAGTGGGCATCTGGATTCAAAAAGAAGTAATAATCTGCACAGCTTGGCCAATGGGGGGCGGGAGAGCGTAACGGCGAGATACAGCGGGAAAAAGAAGGCAAAAAAGATGAGGAGAGAGAGAAAGGCGAGGAAGGCGGTCGCGGGTGGATTCATATAACAACAGAAAGAAGGGAAAGGGGTGAGCTTCTACCCAATTCCGAGTGTGGTGACAAGAGGGAGCTAAACGCAAAAACCCCTGGAGATAGTACATGCCGACAACCCGGGAGGTCGGGGTGGAGAATGAGAAAAAGAGTCGAAATAGGGGCGCAGGGAAAACAATACCCAGAGGGACGGGTATCTTAGAAGTAGAGGTAGAAAAAAGTCAAAAAAAAAAGGAAAAATGGACAGTCAGCAGAAGACACGGCAAGGTGGTGGCCGGTTTAAACCAAAGAAAGATATCAATGGAAAAACAAAGCCACACCCCGAGGGGAAGGACTATCCTGCAGCAAGGCGCGCCCGCAGGCTGGAAAGGGAGTAGGCAGAGGGGGAAAGGAAAGCGGACACGCGAAAAACGGAATCGGTAAAAAAAAGAAAACGAAAGGGTTAGCGCAAAAGCGTCGCTGCAATAAAAGAAAAAGGAAAACCAGCAGGGGGGGGAGGGGGTTGGGAATCAAGAAGGCAGAAAGGGAACGCTACAACCAGATCCGTGTGAAGGAATGGACGTGCAATGGGGGGGTGGGAAAAGAAAAGTTGAAAAGGAGGTAGTGAGAAAAGTCAGCGACGAAGGAAAGAGCGTCGCGCAGAAAAGGGTGGCGGGTATTCGGCTACATATCTGAAAATGGAAGCGAGGGGGAGCTAAGGAAAAAGAGCCAGTCTAAGAAAAAAAAAAAAATGGCAACGTTAAAAAGGGGGATTCTCGCTCCTCACGAGGGAATGTGGCAAGAAAAATGGAAGGAATGGGACGGTGGAAAAATCGTGCACTTAACAGGTCCCAGAACAACGGGAACATCGCGGGAAAAAAAGGAAGGGACGCCGGTTTAAAGGATGGGGGGGGGGGGAAGGTGCAGGGGAGAAAACGGATGGATTGGAGGGCAGCGCCGTAATGCTGGTACCATACGGGAGGGGGGACTCAAGGGGCTCCAAGAAAAAAATGAGGGCCCATCGCAGTGAAAAAAAGTCGGAGGGGGGGGAAGCATTCGTGCGGATCTAACAAAAGAAGGGAGAGAGTCACGCCGCTTTTACCAGCAGCGAGAGCAAAATGCAAAGGAACTGAAGGAGGGACTTCGAAATAAAAATCTGCGTGACTAGGTGAAAGGGGAAAACGTAAAAGGGAACTGAGGGGGGAAGCGACCGGGAACCGGAAGCAACAATTCCGAGTCGCCGAAGAAAAAAGCGGACTGAGTTAGAAACAGCTACGAAAGGGCTTAGATTTCGGATCTAGAAGGGAAAACCTTTCGGAAAGTGCGAAGAGTGGGGACGAGGGGAGGTGTTCGGGGAAGAAGCAGCTCAAGACTGATGCCATAGTGCGAAAAAGAAAACGGATAGCGGACAAAAGCAAATCCGACGGGTATCGCCGGCTTCCGGGAAGAGAAAAACAGCAAGGGCGAAGATCTCGGGCCAACAGGAAGAGATCTTTACTGAGGACGACCAAATAAAAAGAGATCGCAGCCGAGAATCAGCAGCTCCGCAAAAAGAAACAGGACGCAGTCCCGGGGGAGAAGAAGAAAGAAGGACGCTTACGAAGGGGGAAAAAACGACAATGAATGATCGAATGAATCACCAGGATTCGTTAAAGACTGAGGAAGGCGGGGTGGAACTAACGAGAAAAAGAGCGTCGAACATCTCGGGAACAGAGGAATTTAAGAAGGGGGGGGTCCAAGGAGAAAATGGGACAAAGATATCTAAGGGGGAAGGGGTGCTGAGATGGGGAAGAAAGGCGTTAGAAAATCAGAATACTGCTGTCGGTGGGGTCTCAGGGGAGAGACTGTAACTCTAAAAAAACCTAGGCTACGGGGGGAAAAAAAAAAGAAAACGCGCTTTCGTCTTGATCGAAAAAGGGGCTCTCTCAGGGGAGGAGAGGGTCAGGGGTAAAGAAGAGTGGCAAGGAGATGGCTGCCTGAAATAGGCCCGCCTCGGAAGAGTGAGGATCCTTCTAAAAGGGATCCGCGCCGCCACCGGAGACCGCCAACCGGAAGTAAAGGAGAGACTGAAGAGAGGAAAGAAAAACCTTCATTTTGGGAAAAAACAAGAACGAGGCCGAGAGTCCAAATTTCGCGGAGTGGATCAAATACATGCCGACGTCGATGAGTGGGCAGCACTTCCATTCGGATAAAAAAAGCTATTGAAGGAAGAGTAACGGAAAAAGGAAAAATGGAGAAGAAAAAAAGAAGACGGGAAGAAGTCTTAGTAAGAAGCG
>Ga0179591_1331156_pt1 | contig 15176 bp, 9 predicted proteins | sample CZOMad2_1_08_16f_FD_182891 | JGI IMG/M metagenome (GOLD analysis project Ga0179591, IMG submission 182891) | Vadose zone soil fungal communities from Angelo Coast Range Reserve, California, USA - CZOMad2_1_08_16fungal (PacBio error correction) | ecosystem: Environmental > Terrestrial > Soil >...
TCCCGAGATAGATTGAACCACAAAAAAAACGAAAGATCAGTTCCACCAAAAACGTAGTAGGGAACGGTCAGCCATCGAAAAAAGAAAGGCCAATCGAGTCTCTAGAAGGCAAGGAAAAAAGGCGTGGATTAGTAAAAATAAAACAGCGAACACGAAGAAAAGCAGGGAGTGAGGGGAGGGGAACCACTGGACGCTCGAGGCTTGGCAGCATCACATATTGCTTGCTGTCATCGGAAAAGAATTTTGTCAACAGCGCAAGGTGAAAAGGAGGAAGGACAGGGTCTCCGCGGACGGAGGGTGAAAAGAAATCGAGGATTCCAAGGGAAATGCTACAAACCATAAGGAAAGGACGAGCTTTAATCTTTTGAAGCTGCATTCAACAATGTCAACTTATCGAGAAACAATGAAGTGGATCGACGACGATGATTAAGCCGACTAAAGGTGTGAACTTTTATCCGGGGGGAAGCCGCCTTGGCGTAAAAGAATCGGGGGAAAAATAATATATTTCGATAGTCATAAAAAAGGGGGGGGAAAGACGACATCGATACCCAGGGGTAATCGTAATAACGGTGGTATCTACCGAAGAGAGAGGTGCCGGACTAAGCGCCAGGCCACACCAGAAGCAACCTTTCAGGGGGGCGGACGCCGGCTAAAGGCTGGGGAGGGGAGAAGCGGAGTTCAATGGGATGAAAAGGTAGAGCCCACGCGCCGTCTATTCCTACTGGCCGGAAGGCCTCCCTACAATTGGACCGGTAGGGGAAGGAGGGGGCAGGGGGTGCCAGCCCCGGGCACTCGAGGTTCCGCCGTTTATTCACCTCTCGCTGCTCGATCAAGCGCTCAAAAAGGGGACAGCCGCGCGAAAATGCCACAAACTACAAACCCCCCAAGGTAGCAAATTCCTGCCAGCTGGGAAGAAAGAAAAGACATGCGGCGGGAGCCTACTGAAGGCTTCGCAGTTTTGTTCTGACGGACTGTCTTCTTTACTAAAAAAAGTTTAATGGCTCACAGCCCCCCGAGAGGGTCAGAAGGCTTCTTGGGGGAAGAAGACAATGCAAGGGGGGGAACAACCAACTTTTAGCCCCACGAGAATGTCGCGGTAAAACCTGGAAGCGCAAGGAAAGGGTTGGCAGAGCCAAGCGGGGGGGAAAAATGCCGGTCATCTCTTCTCTAGGGGATGGGGGCAGAGACGGTGCCATAGTTAGTCCAGGGGTTCCGGGAAAAAGCCGGAGGGGAAGACTCACTGATCTTAGAAAAATCGAGGCAAGATGAGGATCTACCGTCACGTCTGGATCAAAACTCCCACGCGGAGGGAGGAGGGGTAAGAGTAGGTATATCGGATCTGATCTGATCCCGGGTTCCTATGTTCTTGGAAATGGTATGAGGAGGCGGAAAAACGGCTCCTCGAGCAGAGGAACACACCGTGAAGAACTCTCGAATTGAGGCAAGAATACTTCCTTCGAAGAGAATCCGGCGTCAGGTTTGAGCAGTGTGAAGCTTTTCTAAAAAAGGCAAGAAAGTGACGAAAAATCCGAACACCACGGCACTTCGTTGGAAGGGAAGAAAGTGTACGGAACCAACGCGACAGGGGGAGGCTTCCACTGAAGAGCGAAAAAAGACGGCCACAAGGGACGATTTAGATGTAAAGCAGTTGAGACGGAGAAAACCTATCAAAACGGGGAGGGTTGGTCATGACGATCAAAAAAGGGGGGGGCCCGATGAGTAAACCCTCGGAGAAGGAATGTTGTCGAGGAGGGGAGGGAAATCTTTCCGCGCAAGGCTTGTTCCCTATGGGGAAAACGCTTGGAAGCTGGGGGGAAGTAAAGCAGGGAAGGAAATCATAGACGAGACCGGGAAACGGATCTAGTACTCCCGTATAGAGATCAAAACCTCAAAACACGGACCGATCTTGGCGAATAAAACCTGAACGTAATCGACTGTGGGTAGCTGCGCGATGCACCGGAGAGAGAGAAAAAAAAATGACCTTACCGTTTCCAAAGGAAAAGTAGCGGAAAAAATCGAAATGGCCGACAGGTAAGTCCAGTATCCCAGCGTGGTAGAGATCAAGGCGGTGAAAAAGAAGATTTCCGGCGTCGCATGAAATGTACCTTTGTAGAGAAGGTGGACCCTCTACATATAGAACTTGAAAGTGCTTGCTCTTTGCAAACAAAAGACTGACGTACGGACGGGAATGATCACAAAGGCAGTTATGTCAGGTCAAAAATGAGCAAGGGAAATCAAACCTGGTTTCAAATTCCGAGGTCAGCTAGACTCTCCAGCAAATCAGCTTCGGGCAAGAGGAGGAAGGGGCCATAGGGGTGACCATTTAAACGCAAGGAACACGCTTTGACCGGACCATACGAAAGCCGCTTCAGAAAAGAAAAAAGAAACGCAGAGACGGAAGGTCATGTCCAGCAAAGGAAGACGCAAGCGCCACTGGGAGGGATGGAAGGAGGGGAAAGAGAATGGAAAAGGGTGAATACGACGTTTTTAGGGATGTAAAGCGACACTCAAAAAAACAAACCGAATAAAAAAAGAAGGCTCTCGTCACGTTCACGTAGTACAGGAATTCAGGAAATATATTCGATCGGCGAGATGCGTGGTCGCCGATCCGGGACGAAAGCCGCCTAAAATAGAACGACTCTTATAGGGGAACACGAAGGCCATACGTGCCCGGCGAGAAAAAGCTGACATGCTGGGGGAGAACAGAAGAGAGTTCAGGGGGGCGGGGCGGCCAAATTACTGGGGAAAATCGAACCAAAACAAAAAAAGAACCCGCCGCTGAAGGGGGTCGGGCTGAGTTCCGGTAAAAAGCCCAAAGGGGAGTAGCTAGGACAAACTTTGAGCTCTAGAAAACAACAAAAAGGGGGAAAAAGCTGTTCCGAAGAAAAAATGGGGAAAAACTCAATCTACCGGTTCTGCCAAGAGGAGAACGCTTCCGGGGGAGGCTCGGGGGTTCCTGTTCTCGGGGGGGGGAAAATTCACCGCCCAAAGGGAGCGTTCTTATGTAAGCCCAGTGCACTCTACTCTAACGGAAGTGACTGCTACAGGGGTCAGGGGAGAGAAAATGTCATGTTGGCAAAAAAAAAGGAGGGGGGGGAAGGGCCGGGAAAACCTAAAGGAGAAAAAGGATCGAGTGCAGTGCGACGAGAGGATACCTGAGGCCTCATGGGGGGACGAAAGATTGTAATGACAGCGCCATTGAGGGTCAGGGGTTCTAAATAACGAAAGGCAAAAGGCAAACAGGCATTTTAAAAAAAGTTGGGTACACGCCTGAAGTGAAATATTTGGGGGGCATGCAAGGCGCTCAACGAAAAGAATCCTAAGTGCGAAAAGGCAGGGGGCAGTTACAATTACTTCGGCTGTCACTTATGGAGAAAGAGAAGTAAGGAGCCGGGGGCGAGGGGGGGGGCGCTCAAAGTCTGGAGGGATAGAGGAAGGCAAAGTGGTCTACCTTTTGAAAAAGACCTTACAGAGAAAGCAATAAGGACGAACTGACAACATTAGCTAGAAGCAGCGTCCCGGGGGGTGGGAAGGGAGGGAAAAAATTAACAAAAGGCCTCTTATCTGGGTTCATTGTGATACGACATAAAGATCGAAGGATGACGAAGTAGTCGAAGCTTTGGTAACTTCATACTTCTGCTGAAAAAAGGAGGGACTGGACTGCCTATGACAAGTCCTATTATAACTATAAGGAATTAGGGGGAATCTACGCTGAAGGGTAACCGCTTGGGGGAGGCCGGACAAGGTCAGGAAAAACGAAGGTGAAGCTAAAACAAGGGAATAGGGGACGAACGTATGCTTCTGTGAAGATGAAGAATGAAGTACCGGGGGAGAGAAAAAGTTGGAAGGGGGGCGAAGGGGGGTCTCGTCGAGGGTCGCGAACCTAGGAAGGAGGAGGTTCAGAGCGGGGGGGGAGGCTGACAAAGGTAAAAGCGTTCAAATTTCCTAAAGCGAAAAGACCATGCGGACGAAACGAGCGGAACAAGGCTGTTCTTCCAGAAGCTCGGAGATACATATGAAGGAAGAAGAGGGAGAGGGATTTTCACAATCGCGGCGAACGAAAAAAAAAACGACGGGATGTGACGTCTGCACCTGCTCGCAGGGGGAAAAGGAAACTAGGAAGGGGGTTTGCCGTCGGCTCAGGGCGGAATAACTCAAAGGCGGAGGGCCGTTTAGAGGGAAGGACCGGGTTGAGGATTCATCTTCTAGGTAAATCGGATGGGGGGGTGGAGTTGAAGTGCTTGGCAGGGGGGAGACAAAGAGGGGACAAAGAAAAACGACGCTGCTTCGTCAAGGAAAAAAAGAGCCATTGCCGAACGCGAGGTCGGCAAAAGGAGAATTCAAGACTCGAAAACCTCTCAAAGGCAACTAGATAAGAACGATCTTTATCGGAAAGTGGAGATAAGCGTTCAGTACAGCGCGGGAGTAGGGGATGTTCGAATGGACGCGAAGAGGATTAATTGGCGTAGACCGGGTGGGGAACCGGGGTGAAGTGGGTGGAAAGTAAGCCGTCTTCTCGGGGGAGTCTCATGCGGCGGCAACAAAAAGGGGGCGAATAAAAGAGGGCAATTTCCACAAAAAAAGAGGGGGGGTCTAAGGCATGAGTAATACGTCGGTGGTCGAAAACGACAGACGTATCGAGGTGGGCCGCGCCGTCCTCCTAGGGGGGGGGCAAATAGGGGGGGTACGGAGCACCCCATTACTAGGAATTTTCAAGAAAACAGAAAGGCCGACTAAATATTCGGTGGGCATGCGCCTGTGTGTAGCGAAAAAAGGGGGGAAAAGGAAAGAAGCAGGGACAAAGCAGTCGGGGAGTATAGGGGGGGGACCCGAAGCAGTTTGGCTGATGGAGTCGTATTTTTCCAAGCGGGGTCGTCTTTTGGGGTGGGAGGTGGAAAAAAAACCAAACCACGCGGGCCGGGAAAGCGGGGGATGAGGCGCGTTACACCGTCAAAGGAAAGGGGGACCAGGCGGCGTTTGGGGCGATGTCGGCCAAGCAGGAAAATGTAATAACGTATATTTGGTCGGGGTCAAACATGGGAAGTAACTCTGCGCAGGAAAGTGGGGGGCGAAAAGATTGGGGGAAAAAGGAAAAGAACTCGGGGGGCGTTGGTCAAAAAAAAGACATGCAAGAACGACGACTTCTCGCGGGGCATGGGTGGTGGAACGCGCGCGATGACAAGGAAGGTGGGAGGGAAATACCAAAAATTGCATGAGGGATCAAAGAATTGGACCGGTCCGATGGTTAAAAATCTGGATTACTCTCCTGAAAAAGAGGGAAGCTTCCGATGTGCGAGTGATCCCGGCTTGCAATATTCTCAAGGGAAAACAGAAAAGAGAATCATACACTCCCCGGATGAGAAAGAAGGGTCAGCGAAGACCTTTACCTGTAAGCATGAACTTGCTAGGGACAAAAGGGAACCGGACGCGTGGCACTGATCTATGGCTGGTCTCAGGTCCAAGGGGGGAAATGGAAATCCGGGCTCTCACAAGAGGAAGGAGGGATCAGAGTACCGCTAACATGTAAACGCTTGGGACCAAGAAAAGTCGTGTTACTCTATGATCCGCAACATATTGGAACGGGCGGGGAGGAGGAAAAGGGGAGCTCAGGTCAGCAAAGAAAGGCGTCAAAAAAGGACATCTCGTGATAGAGGGGGGTCCCGGGCAAAAAACTCTTTTCCGGAGAAAAGACGAAGAGGGGGACCAGGTTTTCGAAGGTATGGCCCCCGGAAATGGGGGGGGGGGGGAATAAAAAGGAGGTGGAAGGCCGAAAGGGTGGGTGAACGATGGGTCAGTGGTCGCTGTGGAAACTGAAAGCTGAAGACCTGGCCGAATCAAAACAACTTCTAAAAGAGGGAAAAGGGAGATGATAGCCAGGTCGATCAGACAGCCACCACGACGAAAAAGAGTGACGACCCCCACCGGAAGTCGCGGGGGAAGAAAGGAAGAACTAGTAAAGAAGGAATTCCAGCGAGTCTCGATCAAAAAGGGGAATGGATGATGTCAAACACGATCCCGAGAAACAGGGGGTTTCATTGAAGAAAGTGAGGAGCACCGGGACTGAGAGAAAAAAGGGCAGCGCGGAAGAGGGCGGGGAGGAAGAAGAAAGATTGTTTTGGTATGGGGGCGGGGAATGTCGTCCTGGAAAAGAATCAGGAGACGTGATTTTCCAAATAGGGGTCTTACAGAAAAACAAGGGGAAAATCTACCCAAAGAAATCAAAAAAGCGAAGCAGGGAGATTGGGGTGAAGAACTAGACCAACACAAAAAGGGGAAGGTCAGGATCGCGAAACAGGAACCTGGGATCGCAAAAATACGGGAGGAAAAGAAGAAAAAGGGACTGTAGTTCACGTAAGGCAGAAAAGTCAACGAATCAGAGGTCCGGAGTCAGAGAAAAATGAAAAGGCGGACAGAGGTACGGCAATTTCTCCGGAGAGCTGCAAAGAAGGGGGGTTGAGCGAAAGAAATTAAGGACCGACAGAATCAGGAGAAAGGGTCCCACAAAGGATAATCAGGGTTCCGAAAAAGAAGGCTGGAGAGGCTCTTTAGAGGTAGTTCGAAACCAAGGAGGGGAGGCAAGCTATAAGGAAAAGAAAAAATCCAGAAAAGAAAAGCAGGAGGCGGGGAAAAGTCCGGGCCGGGTAAACACGTGCCATTCCTGGGGGTAGGACAGCCAACTAGCAAAAGGGGCGACTGAAGAAACAGCCCCACGACTAAAAGAGCTCAAAAGAAGGAGAGTAGGGTATCAAATCATCAAAATTGCTGAGAAAATCTCCAAAAGGAACCTAAGCCGGTTAAATTCCGGGCTGAGGACACCATGGGAAAGGTTATACACATACTCCCAAAAAAGATTTCTGTTAAGGAGGGGAGTGGGGGAGGGGAATTTCCCAAGAAAATTTTTTGAATCAAGAAGAACATTGTGAGGCAAAACATACCGGGATAAAAAAGGGAAAAAAAAGATCACTAAAAAGAGTGAAATATCCAAACCCCTCGTTCGGCAACTCATTGACAAGTTTCTACCATCTGGGAATCGCCTGTTGTAAAAGGAAGGGGCAAAAGAGGGTAACCTTTGGGAAAAGGGGAAACTGGAGAAATGTGAAGTAATAAAGTGGCGCGAGACAATGATCATTCTAACTAACCTCACGTCTGAATCAAAAGAGCACCAAGAGGGGGAGAGGACCGATCATCAAATGAGGTCGTCCTAAGAAAAAAAGGAGTGGGGACCGAGGGGGGTGTGAATGGGGAGCGTGATGAAGGAGAAACGCAAGCGGAATGAAAAAGGGGATGAATCGAAAAAAATAGGACGGGGGGGAAGTCGTGAATCATCCGGCGGCTTGGGAAAGGTGAACGCTTTGCGGCAACCGGTAAGAAACTAACCCAAGATCCGGGAGCAAGGGGCGTAAGGAACTACAGACGGGTGACCTTCCCAGAAACGAACAGAGAGGAGAATTGGGTTCCTGCTAAGCGAAAGGAAATAAAATGTAAAACCGATTGGGAAAAAAGGTCTCCGTAGGAAAGGAGGGTGGTCAAAAATTCAAGAAAGGTCGCTTGGTCCTAGTGAGGGATGCGCACCCATCGTCCGTGTTGTGCGACGGGGGGAGGACAAATCCTTGGACTAGGGGTTCGGAAGAAGGGACTCGCGTGGGGAAAGAGGGGAAAACCCCTTGGAAAAATAAGAATCTCGTCTCCCATGAAGCGGGAACTCCTCCCGTTACTATAAAGCTTGCCGCCTGAAACTCGAAAAGAATAGGGAGTCCGCGATACAAAACTTTAAATTGTCGGGAATCGGGTTCACAGTAAGAGATTAGCACAAAGCCTTTACCCTTCAGGGAAATGTATCGTTTGGAACTGGTGGTTTCCTACTTTTGGGGCCGATAAAAAGGGGTATGGGAGACCGAAATAGGAATGGAAGGGGAGAAGAGAGTAGGAAGAAGAGGACAGTCCAGACGAGGAAAACGGCCGTCCTTGAGGTTGAAAACAAAAGAAGAGACGGGTCGAATCAGGCGCTGTCGGGCCTTCCGAGACATCAAAAACCAAACGATCAAATCGAGGAAATTTGCCTGTAAATCGCGGTCAGCTACGAGGAATCCTGCGCGTGAAATCTATCCAAGTAAAGTGAATCGGGCATCGTCCGGAGGGGGGGGGGTAGGACAAAAGGGGGGGGGGGCGTTCATAACAGGGGGGATCCGGAGGGAAATGCTAATCCCATACATCTACCTCTCATCATGCGCACGCTCATAAACAGGGGTAGTCGGGGACAGGCCATGAGATCCCCGTAGGGGTGGGAGCGAAAAGTGGGAGTGAATCTATTTTTTTGTGCAGAATGGAAGGTATCACGAAAAACCCCGCCCGGCGGAATTCAAAAGAGTCGCCAGAAAGGGTAATGTCGCCGAAGGCAAGGGAGACGCGTGGGAAGGGGGGGGGGCTGGCCGTATCGGCCGGCCGTCCGGCCCCAAAAAGGCACGCGCTGGAGCAAGAAGGAAGACCGGAGACACTTGGCCGAGAGGTCATATAGAAACTCAAGATCTCTTGAAGGGAGGGGAGGCAAGGACATAGAAAAACAAAAAGAGGTGACAAAGTAATTTGAGGAAGGAAGGGGGGGGCTAAAGGAGGAAAGGGAACCGGCCAAGATGAGGGGCGCGCAAAAGTTATTATCAAAACCACAACAAAGGAAGGAGGAGAGGAGTCCTCCACTCGCGACAAATGTGGGACAATTTGAAGGAACATCCGATTCAACGGAAGAAACGTCTGGTTGAAGGGGAGCGGGTGTGGTTCAGGAGATAAGGCCAAACCAGGCAAGCGCTTGAGGCCGCAGGCATGATATCTCTAGACGGGCAGGGAGAGGTAGTACGGTCTTGGGGATCACGGCGGTGGCCAGGGGGCGGAACGGCGGCGCAGAGCCAATCCAGGAGAGAGGAAGGCGTCTATCTTAAGAATTCAACTGGGAAAGGACGGAAAAGATGTTAATAAGGCCGAAAACGGTGCGGGCTGTGTGCTGATAAAGGAAGGGATACGGACAAAGACATTGGTTACACGTTATGGAGAGGCAATCCGAAAAGAAGAAGGACAGGCGAAGAAAATAAAAAAGGGGATTACTCGGGAAGGGAAGGACAGGAAAAACTTTTACCGGAGCTAGTAATGTAAGCCTGCAAATCAGTGACCCGGGCAACGGGGAGAAAGGGAAAACCATGGAAGAGGCAAGGGACAAGGGGGGATGCTAAAGAGGAAAAGGACCTTATTTCTCGTTCTAGATGAAAAAGCTGTTTGCAACCCGCTTATGGTGGGGGAAGTGGGCGGACGATATGAGGAAGGGGGCAATCAGTCGGGAAACTAAGGGGGGGAGGCGGCAAGTGGGGGAGGAAATCGCTCCCTCGAAGCTCGATTCGCGGGACGGACGAGGGGGCGGACAGGAAGTTTAGGGGAAGGAAGAACTAAGGGATCCCTCGCTGGGAGCTGGAACAAAGGTCGTAAACGAGAGTAAAAAAAGACATTAATATTAACGGGTAAAAGGGGTGGGCCGCCAGGTGGAGAGGAGGGAGGGCAGAACATTTAAACGGACCGTGCGAATATTTTAAGAGAAAAAATGGGACGCGTAGGAACAAAAATAACTGAAAGTATTAGGGGACAAACCTGGGGGGAGGGAAGAGAGAGCCTAAATGAATTTCCCTGCGCAACCTGCCGCGTCAGCGCAGGCAAAGGCCAGAAAAATCACAGGGCGGACGGAAAAAAACAAACGAAAAAAGCAGGGATCAAGGAGGGGGGGCGCCATCGCCAAAAAAAGTAGAGGGGAATGGACCAACAAAAACATTAGCGGCGCCTTTTTGCGCATATTCTGGGCAAACGCGTGGCGAGGGGGGGTGGGTGCGTGTGTGGGGGTGGGTGTATAGGGGGGGGCGGGGGGGGGGGTTCTCTGGGTGAAATGTTCTGGGGCGTGGCGCGCAGAAGTGAGGGGGGGCAGAGACCGGGGTGAGCTGGGGGGGGGTGTGGCGGGGTAGGGAACGCTTGGCGGGGGGGGAAGGGAGGGGTGAGGCACGGGGGGGGGGGGGGGGGCCGGGTGTGGGTGGGGTGGGCGGGGGGGGTGGTGGTTAGGGTTACAAAGGGCCTGGTTGAGAATGCAATCTCCAATTGAATAGTACAAGGGCAAACGTAGGAAGAACAAAAGGTCCTTCAACGGTACTCGATGAGCCGGCAAGTGCAGGAAAAAAAGGAAAAAAAAGAAAGAACCTAGGCAAACGAAACGAGACAGCAACCGATTACAGACCAGTAGGGGGAAACTCTTGGAAAGAAGGGGGAGACGTAACGTCGAGCGCTTAGTCGGCCGACGACGGCCAGAAAAAAAAAGTACTTTACTAAGCAACGCAAAAAGGGCTCATACAGCCCGGAACAACGTCGACCTGGCAAAGGCCATGAAATGCAGAACGTGGAACAATGCACGATGGGACGATTCAAAAGAACTCCGCTAGTGGGTGAAACCGAGTGTTGTCGTGAATGGGACAAAATTGCTATGGGGACGAATACCCCGACAAGCCCTATATCGGGGGCGGCAGGGACGAAGAAAACAAGGGTACGACGCAAGAAGGAAACGGAGGAATAGGTAATTAGTCAGGAATAGGGAGGAGGGGCAGTGTCTTGATAAAAGAGGGATTATAGAAAGGGACTAAGGATGGGGGTGGTTAGCGAAAATAAAAAGTGGATCAGAGAGGAGGGGGGGGGACGAACGGGATAGGAAAGTGGTCCTTCGGAGGGGCGATTCTCTTCCCTCAAGTAAGCAAAAAAAAAAAAAAAAAAAAAAAAAAAAAAAAAAAAAAAAAAAAAAAAAAAAAAAAAAAAAAAAAAAAAAAAAAAAAAAAAAAAAAAAAAAAAAAAAAAAAAAAAAAAAAAAAACCTAAGTTTTTTGGGTCGGGACTGCACCTGGGGGAGAAAAAAGTATAAAATCCGTCTCTCCCAAAAGGGGAACAGGAAACTCTCAAAGCCCGGGCGGTCGAAAAAGGATCAACCTCGTCCGCTGTGAGGGGGGGTGTAACATCTTCCGATTAATTTCCTTGCAGAAGAGGGGTCGCGGGGGGAAAAGGAAGGCGAACTTATCCATGATAAGATAAATGGAGACTGATGTAGAGAAGACCTCCTGTACCTATCTGACATCATTCCGCGACGAAAAAAAAAGGCTAAGAGGCTCCACGAAGAGTCCTAGAGAAATAGGAGGAGAATGGGGATCCCGGCAAGTTAGAAAAGGTGGGAATCCTTTTAGGAAGGAGGAGAGTAAAAGAAACATATTCCCTAGGCCGACCTCGATGGGATGGGAGAAGGAAACAAAAAATAAAAGAATCCAAAACCCCACAGGACGAGGGGGAACTGGGAAAAAACTGCAACCTGGAGGAAAAAAATGGGCGAAACCCTGACTCTGGTGAAAATCTTGAAAAAAAAAACTCATGAAATAGAAAGAACGGGGGATAAAAAAAAGCCGAAAAGGGGCAGGAGAGTCGGGAGCTGAAAAATCCTAGGAAAAAAAATTGCTCATAAAGACTGGGGGTCCCCAGGTAAGTCACACTTCTTTTCCGCTCGCTACGGGGACAAGAAGTGGGAGGTTGAGAGCAGGGGAGTGAACGTGAAAGAAACCGCGACTATCAAAGGTTGTGGGGAGACGCGGTTCATCTTTTAGAGGTGCTGTCAATCTTATCTCGGGCCTATGGGACTCAACAACACAACGGGACGAGAGGGATTAGAGAGTCATCAAACCAAAGCGAAATAAAATTCACAACCACCGGATGGAAAAGCGCAGCACGAGACTCAAACCGAGCAGGCAAGAAACCGCGAAAAAAAGTGGGGGCAACGTCAGCAGCGAGCCGAAGAGGAGTGGAGAAGGGACGGGAACAAAAAAACAATAGAAGGCATTTGCCGGAAGAGGGGGTTGGGGGGATAGCACGGGAAACTAGAGGCAGAAACTTGGGCGCTAAGACGCAAAAAGGTGTTGCTGGAAAAGTCATCGAGAAACGGGGTTGGTCAACAAGAAGGGGTAAAGGGGCGAGGCGAAGACCATGACGAGCGGCGCATGTCACAGGAATCCGAAGGAGAGGAAGGACACAGGGGATGGAGAAACCATCCTCGTCAAGGACCACGAACAATGCTGAATAATACGCAGGAAAAGATATCAAAGGTCGCGAACGAAAAGTCACAATCCAGAAAGGCCCTGAAGGGAACTTGAGAAGACCGGAGCCTTCGGATAGAAATCGCGAGAGAAGGAGGAAATGAGCGACTCCATATCACACGAGACCGGAATTTACCACATGATCAGCTGCATGGAATCGGAGAAATAGCAGGGGAAGAAATCGAAGAGTCGTCCAAACAAAAAGATCGCGAAGAGGTAAAAACAGCTGTCGAAACTGGGTCGAGGCTTCTTGAGGGAAATACTGGGGCGGAAAAAAAAAAAGCGCGCCGCGAATAAAAAAATGGGGCAAAAGAAAAAAGGACCAACGGGAATCGCGGGGGGACAATAAAGCACCTCCGCCGAACAAAAAAAGGCCGACGGGGGGGCTCAGCTAGAAGAAGCGAACCAAAGTTATCCTGATCTGAAATTCACGCCACGAACTACACTATAAAAAGGGAGGGAGCATCTTTTTATCATCAAATGAGCTTCAATAAATCAATGACCTAGTAAACGAGGGGGGAGGGATTTGGGTGAGGGACTGTGCTTCGTAACACGGGTTAAAGAATCAGGAGCAAACCTCCCAAAAATATTTAGGGCTTGCGGGTGATTGAACAGGTCCCAATAGGCTCCAACAAAGGGGAGTGAAAAATAGAAAAAAAACTCTGGCCCACGCACGAATTATGTCAGATACCCCAGAGTGAGGACTAGCCTTTTCGACCAGCACCGGCGTAGCCGAACGAAGGAAAGTGAGGGTCAAAGAAGGAGGGAAGGGGTACTGACGAAGGAGTAGACAAAAGCTAAAAAAAAAGAAAGAGTCAGACGGCACGGCATCATCCAGCGCGACTGCAGCGGCAGTCTCATCGTATTAAACACTTTGGTAAAGAGGTTCTGTGCTAAAGGGTAAGGGGGGGCGATCTGAGGGAGAGAAGCTGTGGGGCAGGAAGGGGCCGAACCTCGCGTTAGCAATAGCCGTTTGCAACGTAAGGAAACCTCATCGGGACGTCAGCAACGCGGGGAAACAAGGCCCTGAGGAACAGGACCAAGCAAAAAGGCTAACATAGGGAGCCCTAAGAAGAAAGGGCCCAACCCGGAAACTTCTTCGACATTTTGAGTTTCCCGCTGAGGGGCGCGAAAGATTAATGGCGGAACGGCAAGCAGGGGAGCATTCGAAGGACAAAAAGCTTGGGGTGGGTCAAGTAGAAAACCTGCGTTTCGGCGGAGGGCGGAGGCGGAACCGAGGAACCTGGGTCGAAACGGGTATGGAAGACCAAAATTGGAAAAAAGAAGAGTTGAGAAATAGCAGAGGAAAAAGGAAGAACGGTGACCGCAGGGAAATCAGACTCGAAAAAAACATATTGCGCGGGCTCCTCCCGGTAAACAAGAATCGGGAAACGCTGAATAGGAACGCTACATCGCGGGACGAGAATACTCAGGAAAGGGGGAAGTCATCAGCATTTTCCAGCCTCTGAAAAACCGTTGAAAACCAATATTCCCTGTAAATAAGTTTTTCCGACCGGTACGAAGAACCCAAGGGGAGAGGGCGAGTTCGAATCAGCAGGAGGAAGAAATAGAACAGGGGGGAAAAAAGCAGGGCAGTAAAAAGCGACCTAGCTCTGCACGGGAGGGCGCGATGTCACAGAACAAGCTGACGACGGTCAGCGCAAAAGTCGGGGGGGGATTCACTGGCGAAAATTAACCACTATCCAAATGGGTACGGAAAGCTTCAGCGTATAAGCACAAAGCTGGCGGTCAGAGTCACCGGAAAAATCGGCCTACTGGGTTAGAAAAGTGGGTCCGGGGAGAAGTAAGACCTATTTCTGGAAAAAGAGAAAATACAATCGCAATCTCGGCTCATCATTCGCCCTCAGGGGAAAAAGAGAAAATGGTCTTGTCCAGTAAAACGCGCAAAAACTCGAATGTCTTGGGAAGCGATTGACGTGGGTTCTAATGGAAAAGGGGGGAATATAAAAAAAAACGGGTCGCCGTCCTTCATTACGAGAAAAGGGGATCAAGGCCCTTAGAAGATCGCCGAATGCCGAGAGCAGGGGTTTCAGGGGACGTATCGGGACCGAGGTGAAGGACTACCCATGACAGGGAGCGAACCGACCGTAGACAAAACGAAAGTAGCAAGACTTACAAAAAGGGATGCTTTAGACAAGAAAGGTCTTGACTAAAAGGGAGGGGTCCTTACATCTAACCACCACAACTGCACAACCGTCTTTAACGGGGCAGTTCAAGGGAAGGGACCGGACCCAAATGGTCAGCTTGGAAAATAGAGAAAAAACAAAAAAAACTTGGAAGAAAGAGAATATATCTAAGTTTGCGCTAAAAAGTGGCAGGTTGAACATTTGCGAAAAGAGTACTTCCAGGTTGAAAGGATCGTGTTGAAACATAGGGTCCTAAAAGAAAGCAAGATGAGTATCCCTGAAAATGCAGCGTAGGAGAGGCTACGGCTTAAGCGAGACAATTGTAAGTTGAAAAAAATCGGCCGATACCGACAGGGACATAAAAGGGCGGAAAATCGGCATCCAATATCCGGAGGACTTGAAAAAGGGGAAAATGAGTAGAGAGGAAAGGCGTGATGGGGGGGGGAGGCTCTGTAGCCTTCCATTCGCAAAAAAAGTCCGGATTTTAAGATAATTCGCTCAAGCCTGACATGGAGGGAATGGGGGGGGTCGCGCAGGGGGGGAAAGGTGGGGAATGACAGGAGAGGCAATGATTCCGTTCATGGGGCCGTATCTATGTAATGGGACTAAATAGGCGAAATTGGGTCTGTTCCTACGGGGGAAAAAGAAAATACAGAGGAAGGATTGCTCAGGTCACAGGACAGGGAAAAGGTATGGACTTTTAGTCACATCTAAAAATCACCAGGGGAAGAAAAAAAGGGAGGGGGGGTTCAGGTGGACAAGCTGCTTAAATTCCTAACTCCTGAAAAGAGCGCGAACGGCTCAGGCGACTCGCGCCCGCTAGGGAGGATGAAAGATTTTCAGTCAAAAGAGATGATTCAATTCGAGAGAGCAAACACAAAAAC
>Ga0179591_1232648_pt1 | contig 15175 bp, 22 predicted proteins | sample CZOMad2_1_08_16f_FD_182891 | JGI IMG/M metagenome (GOLD analysis project Ga0179591, IMG submission 182891) | Vadose zone soil fungal communities from Angelo Coast Range Reserve, California, USA - CZOMad2_1_08_16fungal (PacBio error correction) | ecosystem: Environmental > Terrestrial > Soil >...
GGGGGGAGTGTGGCAAAGTCGTCAAAGAAGACCAAGAGGTGGACGATTTGCAGGGGCATGGGTCAGGGGTTAGAACTGACATCCCAAAGGAAGAAGGGAAAGATTGGACGGGGGAAAATGGAATGAATCACTGAACTGAGTAGGGAAACCACGGAAGGGGGGGGGGGGGAAAAAAAAACCAGCCGCGTCCGGGGAAAAAGAAAAGGTTTTCAACCAGTGAAAACGCGGAAAAAGACGTATCACCTTCAACAGGGAGGTTCCGGGGTCATTTGACATAAAGCCAAAAAAGAGGGGGGGAAGCGGGTAAGTTGGTACAAGGAAGGAAAACGTTTGACAAAAAAAGGGGGGGAGGTGATACAAAAGGGGGGTGGCAGAAACAGTACTAACTGAACTTACAAACCTTGGAGGGTTTTAAAAACAAGGACATGGGGGTACTTGCGGGTCACAAAAAACACGAGGTCCTGTCCTGGTGGAAATCATCAAGAAAGCGGGTGGGGTTTTTATTAGGGGACGATGTCAGGGGAAAGACTTCTTCCTGCCTGGAGGAAGGGGGGGGGGACGAGGGAGGAAAAGGGGGGCGCCGAGAAAAACGATGAGCACTTAAAACAGTAACAAAAAGGAAAAAACGAAAAAAAAAAGAGAAGAAATGGAAAGGTTTTCAGAACCCAAAAAGGAAAAGGGAATCAGAAACTTCTCGGAAGCACAACACGAGGTCGGGCTTTGGGGGGGGGGAGCCTGAAAGGGTCCAGCCAGAAATAAAGAAGAAGGTTCAAAGGACTCCCTTAACCGAAAAAAAAAAAGGTTGAGGGGGGAAGGGCAAGAAAAGAAAAAAAAGACCTGAAAAAACCTGGCTTTGGAAGTTTTAGGGGGGCCACAAGGCCTGAAGATTGGTGAGGGAAAGGATTCGGCAACAAGAAGGGGGGGCGGGTACATGAGATGGGGAGAGTGGAATCCCTCAAAAAGTGGGGGATTGCCTGAAAACAGGCCGGCAACAAGCATAGAGAAGAAATCAAAAAAGCCAAAAGGAGAAGGGAAGGGGGGATTCAGCCGCTGAGAAACGGACAGGGGGAGGCACAACCGTGGGACGGTTGGGTCAAAAAGGCGAGACGGTTGAGGAAGGGGTGTATGGCGAAGCTAGTGTTTAAACACAGGCCTGGTAGGGGGGGGGGTTAAAGCCGTCGCAGTGGGTCAGTGGGGAATAACAAGGACCGAAAGGGACAAAGGGAGGGGAATGTTGGAAGGTGAAGTGACGGGGGGGCCCCGCAAAGTGGGTTAAAAACGTGGGGTGTGCTATCATGGCGACCGTCGGCTGACAGGAAAGAGGGGAAAACAGAAAAGTGAAAAAAAGAAAGGGAAAGGGTAGTACAGGGCTAAACACTACTATTCGTAAAGGGTTGAAAACCGGGAAAAGGGGAGGTGACAGCGACATTACGGGTAAAAAGGGTTTGGGGCAAGAAAAAAAACTGTGCCAGGACAAAGGTAAGGCGAAGAGTTCGTGGTAAAAGAAGGGTGACGACCAAAGGGGGGAAAAGGAGTGAAAATGCCCCCCGAAAGGCGAACACGGGAAAAAATCGGGAGGACTGGGCAAATAGGGTTTGCAAAGGGTAACATGGGAAAGGGGTCAGCGGACAACAAAACCACTGTAGTGAACAAAAGGGTGTGGTGAAACCCTTGGGGAGAAAGGGTCAAAGCAAGCCGTGTAGGGGGTTTAAAGAGAACCGGGAGTGGGGACTGTGGGGGAAGTTGGTTGGGGGCCCAATCTACAAAAACAAGGGGGAAGGAGGGGGGGAAAAAACTGAAAGACAGCTAAACGCAAAGGTGGGGTCGAGAACCAACCGGATTAAAAAAAATTGGCACAGGGTTACCTCAACGGGGGGGGGACAATACGCTGGACGGGGGGGGGGGGACAGCCTGAACGTTAACGGGCAAAAAAAAAAAATTGGAACAAAAAAGGGGACGCCCGACCCGGACACATGGGAAGGAAAAAGCTTTCCGGCAAAGCAAGGAAGAACAAGTGGGGAAAGGAAAAGAAGGCGAGACCATTCATACCAGTTGAAGGGGGGCGACAGACGGGGGGGATGAAGGGTGGGAAAACACAACACCGGGTCAGGGGGGCAGGAGGAAAACAGCCCTAAACTAAAGCAGATCAAACGGCGAGGTTTCGACAAAGGGGGGACAAGGAGGGAGGTCACTGGTAAAGAAGGGTGAATCAATAAACAGGTTAGCCAGTCGCAAAAGGAAAGGAAGGGAAAAATGCGCCCGACGGCAAAAAGGAAAAGGGGAAAAAGAAAAAAGTGGACATCAGGGGTCCAAAAAGGGGTGACCAAACGGACGAAAAAACGGAAAAGCAAGGCAAAACAGGGTTTAAAAAAGAGGAAGGGGGGGGGGAATACCAGATTATCGGAAAGGCGGAGGAGGGGAAACCCAACGTCACGCTGAACTAAAAAACAAATTCACGGGTTTTTGGGGCCGCGCGCAGTGAAAAAAAGAAAAAAAAAGAAAAAGGGAAATATCGAGACGGGGTGGTAAACCCAGCAGCTTGAGAGGATCTGGCCCCGCACGGGTCAAAAAAAGGGAAGCCAGCGCAACGCAGGAATCTGCTGATACAGGGTAAAAAAGCGGGGGACCAGATTCAGCAACTCGAAAAAAACAAAAAACTAAAACAAAAAAAAAAAGGTCGCCGGCCTTTCACATAGACGAAAAGGAAAGACCAGGTATAAAAAATTACAAGGGGGAAAGAGTCGCTTTGCCACTTCAACGTGGGGGAAAGTCTGAACAAAGCAACTAGCTCAAGCAGCTCATCAAAGGAAAGGATTCCAAGGTGGAAAGAACCAAAAAAAGAAAAAAGGGGCGTGGGCCAGGTGGACCCTGGGGGGAAGACCGACCCCAATAATACCGTGTCAAGGACACGGATACGCCCAAAAAAACGCAGCGAAAAGAAGATTCAAAAGGACCCATACAGAAAAAAAAAGGAAAACCGTGATGAGGCGACAAAGGACAAGTGGGACAACGGACAGCAAGGACAAACGCAGGTGGCGAAAAAAGGAAAAGGGGTTTGAGGGGTTAAGGCAGTTGGGTGAAGCCAACCAGGTGCTATCCAATTCCCAACAGAGGGGGGGGAAAGCGAAGGCAAACCAACAGCAAGTCAGCGGAGGGGTTTGGGAGGCTGAAACCAAATGGAAGCAAAATACTGTACTTACCAGACTAGGTAGAGGGGACAAAGGAATGAAACCGAAAACTTGGATGGCGGAAAGAGGGAAAGGGGTTTTAAAACACGTGAGGAGAGAAAGACGGGTAGAAAGGCAATGAAATAATGGGGGTCGCGCTTTCATTAACCCAAAACCCCCCAACCCACCCCCCCCATGGGAAAAAGGGGGGGGGGGGGGGGGACAAAAATCGATTGCCACTGGGCCAAAGAATGGGGTGAAGAAAAACAAGATTTGGAACAACGCAAAAGATATCAGAGAAAAACCCAAAAACGGAGGGTAGGAAATATGAAATAGCTTTGGGGCGTTTTGGAAAAGGACCCTTGTGGCTTCCACCAAAAATACAAAAGAGGGGGTTTGGGGGGGACCATAAAGGGTTTGACCGGGCAATTGGCAGTTACTGAAGAAAGGCCAAGTCACAGCGATTGAAGGGGGGGGGGGGGGACAACACCAGGATCAAAGAACCACGTTGTTATTCAAACCTAAACAACGGGAAAAAATGAAAAGAAAAGGGGTTTCGGTGTGACGTGAATGGGGAAAGGAAAAAGTGGAAAAAAGTAAATTAAACATGAATGAAAGAAAAAGGGGACCGGGGCGTTTTCAACCAAAGGGAAGCAAAGGGAAGCAGTTGCTTGAAAAAAGGGGGCGTCAAGATAACAAGGGAGACTTGGATAAAGGTGGCACAGGGACTGGTCCTGGACAGGAAAAACCCTTTGTGACAAAAAAAAAGTGGCTTGAAAGGGGAGGGAATAAATTGTCTGGTTTGGGTTATTCAGCACAGAACCGGGGGGGGAAAGGGTGTTCCGGGACTGGTCCAAAGGAGGAAAAAAAAGGCACACGTGGGGAGCCGCAAAAGACGGGGCGCAGCTTTCATGGGCAAAGGGGACAAGCCCAAAAGGATCAAAGTTGAAAGGGGGGAAAAAATGGTCTACCACTAACTTACCGGGGCAGCCAGTGATAGACAAAGACTTAAGGCGTTGTACCACTGGGGGGAAGGAAAAAAGACCAGAGAGGGAAAAAAGCACAAACTGGAAAGGAACAAGTACTAACCTAAAAAAGAATGGGAGGGGGGGGGGTGGTAAAAAGCTTGAAGAAAAAAAGAACGCGAAGCAGGGTTTACAGACGAAAGGAGTTTTTCGACTTCATAAAAAAAAAAAAAAAGGGGAGAAGCTTTGGGCCACGAAAGAAGAAGGCAGCTGCAGAACTAAAAAAGGCTTCAAGGGCTGGAACAAAAAAGAAAAAAGATCGGGATACTAGGAGAAGAGGAAAAACGAACTTCTATGCTATCGGGCGGGGGGGTCGTGTATGAAAAAGCCGCGATAAGCAAGGGGGACCTGGGAAGGGCAAATGGGGAAACGGGCGCCGGGGGGGGAGGTAAAACGGTTATCTAAGGACGAATAGCCATCCAACCATGAGGGTGCGCATTTGTGACAGTGGGGAGAAAAAAAACCAGTTCGAACCCATGGACGATTGGCCTGGGGGCAAATGGCCAAAAGGAGGGAAAAGGTGGAAAGGGAAAAAAAAAAAAAAAAAATGTGTTAAAACAAGGGACGATCATGATAAAACCGAAGACACGCCCCGACTTCAGCGGGGAAAAAAAGGAACCAAGTCAAAAGAAGTAAAAAAAGGGGGCACCGGGGTAAGAACCCGCCTGAAATGTAACCCTGAGGAAGGCGTAATGCTCGTTGTAACCGGGGAGTGGGGTCCAACCCTTTGGTTTTGGGAAAGAAAGATTTAAAAAAAGGTGCTGAATGTGAGGGGGCAGCCAGAAAAGCGTGAGGTGGCACCGGGAGAACATTCTGGGAGGTGGCGCAAGATGATTCAGGGGGGGGGGAAAAAAAAAGGGGAGGGGCCCAGGGGAAAACAAAAGAGGTGCCATTCTGTCCAATGGCAAAGCAGGGAAAAAAAACTGAGTAGTTAACATTGGAGGGTTCATACACAACTGGGAAAACCATTTTCCACCGGAAGGGGTGGTTAGGGAAAAACCACGGCGTCGAAAAACGTTGGGGGCTCGAAGGGGGGGGTTAAAAAAAATAAATATCGCAACAACAAAGGGAAGGAAAAAGAAGAAAAAAACGTAAACCAAAAAAAAAAAAGCTAAGCGCCACAAGGTTAGCAAGAAAAAAAGAAACCTTTTGGAACCTGGCAAAAGGGTAATGCTACAAAAGGGGGGGGGAAAGGGAAGCTGAGGACCGAGGACGGACAGGGCAACCGCGTCAAAATTGGGGGGGGGGGAGGATCGGGGTCCTTTAAAAACCCGAATCACGTAGCAAAAAAGGGGCTGGAAAAAAAAGCCGGGGTAAGGGAGTCAGTTCTCAAAAGACCAAAGAATGTCCTTCAGGGGTGACTAAAAAAAAAACGGTTGATGAAACCCAGTGTGGAAAAAAAAGCCATGTCCGCTGAAAGGAGTAGACAAAAAAAAAGGCATTGCAGGACTACGACCTCTTCAGGAAGGAGGGGGATTTCGAAAAAAATATCGGGGGAACCTGGGAGGTGTACGCCTTGAAGGACCGGCACAGATGGTGAAAAAAAATACGTTCATTAAGCAGCACAACAAAAACAAAACAAGCAAAAACGTGTGAAAAAGAAAAGGGGGGGGGGGGGTGAAGGGAAAGGACGCAAAAATAAAAAAAAACCGCCGGACGGGTGACGGACTGCAAAACCGACTACGGGTGAAAACCAAAAAGCAAGGGAAATCAAACGGCAAAACGTTTGGGAAAAAAAAGACTTCACGGAGTGATCAAAACCAGCAAAAGAAGTGACGGTGAAGCTCTGCTCACGAAGAAGAAAGTGGCCCACGAAATAGGAAAAAAAAAAAAAAAACGCAAAAACACAAAGGCAAAGAGAAAAAGAGAATGGGACCAGGGGCAAGATGTGGCTCAAACAAATAAAAAAAAGAGTAAGCACGAAAGGCATAAAAGCCCGGGGAGGTTCAAAAAAAAAGGAGTTTTTGTTTTAGAAAACAAAAAGACATTCATAGGGACGGGTTAAGGAAGGTAGGCAGGTCATAGGTCCGCCTGGAAACGACGGGGACAAGGAAATGCCCGTAAAAAAAGCCAGGACACGGCGAAAAGGAAGGGCGATCAACGTAAGGGTGGGGGTAAGTAAATTGAAAAAAAAATGGAGTGAGTGTCAAAAGGGGGGGGTCGACGCCACATGGGAACTCAGCAAAACTGTAGAACGCCCGCAAGAAAGACAGGAGAAGACATGGAGAAAGCAAACCCCTAAGTGGAAATAAAAAAGGGAGCGGGGGGGAAGGTTACAAAAAAAGTTTGGTCAAAAGAAACGAACAAGGGTTTTTTAATGAAGGAACTGTGGGAAAAATGGGTATCAAGCCAAAAGCTGGGGAAAAGCGGAGCCAAAGTTAAAAAAAAGCCGGCAAAGGGACACCGCTAAGGGGGGGGATGACAGGGAACGACCGCAAGCTCAGAAATACTGTAAACTTAAGGAAGGCCGTCGAGGAAAAAAAAACCTGGGGAGTGGGGCTGAGACGCGCGGGTTTGTAAAAGAAAAGCGAAAAATTACGAAGGTGATCAGCAAAGCTAAGGGAGAACTGTCCGGGCCCACCCAAGATGCGTGACAAATACGCCAAATGGGACCAACAAAAAAAATGGGCAAGATGCTAAACCAAGCTTGAAAAAAAAGCACAAAGCGGAAACAACCAACAAAAAAACGAGGAGGAGTAAGAGGAGACATCTGGCCAAGCGGGTGGGGAACGAAAAAAAAAAACCTTCAAACCCTCTAAAACTACGGGGTTGGACAGGGCATGGCAGGGAGGGGGGAGGATCACTAAGTCAAAGAAAAAAAATTCGGATTGGAACCCAAAAAAAAAGTGGAGAAAAAACAAGGGTTCGGGAATATTTAAAACAGCACGCGGTGTTAAAAAACCCCCTGAAAAGCCCTTGGTAAGCCATAGGTGAGGTTGTCAAAATAGGTTCCACAGAAAGGTGGCAAAAGGGGAAGAATTCTCTTTAAAAAACACATGGGGGGAAAAAGTTCATGTCAATCAAAAAGGAAAGGAAAGGGTGGGAGTCGTAGGGGGACTTGCCTTGGTCACGGCTTTTGGGGGAACAAGACGCTGGTGGGAATCCAGGGTCACGGGTGGCGGTAAAGGACTAGGAGGGTTACGGGCGGAAAAAATTCCACACAAAAAAATTTGGACGTTTTTCGCACAAAGCTGTGGGTTGGCTGGGAAAAAAAAAACCACACGATATATGGGGACTTTGGTTTTGTGGTGAAAAAGCTTGAAACGGTTTTTACGTTGTGAACAACCAGTGGACTTGCACAGATCTTGAAAAAAGTGAAAAAAAAGCTGCGCACAGAAAAGGGGAACAGTGAAAAGCTTGACAGTCACAAAAGGCCACGACCAAAAGAGGCAAAACATGGGAAGGCTAACCCCAATCTAAAAAAAACGAAAAAGTTTTTGGCCGAACCGAATGGGGGAAGAGTGAAAACGGTGCCATGTGAACCGGCGCAGAATTAAAAATCACTTGCAACGTCCACCAGTGTTGAATAACACGAGAAAAAAGTTTCGGTGCCAAAAAAAGGGGCTAAGGAAAGGAAACCGGTCGAAAAAGTGAGTTTTTTGAGGGTGAGAGGCTGGGTGGTTCTTCGTCTCGTGGCAGAAAAAACTTCTGAGGGGGAGAAATGGGTCGACAGTGCAGGACAGTTCGTTCCTGAAAAAAAAAAAAGCAAAAACCAATTATGAGGGACAATCCGGAGAAGGAAAGGGACAAAAAAAAATAAGATGAAAAAAAACAAGGTAAAGAGCTTGCGGTGAACTTGATCCAAAGCACAGAAAACTAAAAAAACGTTGGAACAGGGCCGTTGGAACTGGGGTGGGGGGGTCAAACACCAGCGGCCGCAAACAAGTTCGAATAAAGTCAAGGGGCGAAAAGATAAATGAAGGGGTGAAACCGGAAGGGAGGGGTGGGTGAAAACGGGAACTATCGTGGTGCGGGAATAACCCACCAACAGGTCGGGAAAAAAAAACTGAGGGTTAACGGGGGGGGAATGGAATGTGAATCAATGCACCACGGATCCGGGGGGGACGAGGAGTGGGAAAAAGAGCATTTGATTAAACAATCAATCTTTGGGCACCAAAGGGGACACCGAAACAGAAAAAAAAATGACCGGGTCAGGGTAGAACAGCACTTGAGGGCACGGGTAAGAAGCCAAAAACTGCTATCTCATGTTGGTACCAAATGAACGGAACCAAACGGGGTCAAACAACAAAACGAGCCAAAAACCAAGAGATAACAGCAAAGGTATCGGAATGAGTTTATTTGGGACCGAGTGCACAACCCCACTAAAAAAAAAAAAACGGAATTAAGCGCAAAATATTACGCGGGGAAAATTCAAAAAAACCCCTCATGGTGCCAAAAAGGGGTTTCCAAAAACAGGTCAGATCAGCAGCAAAACCAGTTCAGGGACTGGTTGGCAAAGGGGACGTCATACAATTAACGAGGGGGGTCGGAACAAAAAGGGTGTAAGGGTGGAAATCAAAAGAAGACCAATGCAGGAATTCAATGGGGGTCATTACAAACGTGGAATTTTGTCCATACATCCAGCTCAAACAAAGGGGTAGAAGAATGGAAAACAAGGAAGTGGCACACAAAGGGGGGGAAACCATGGGGGGAGAAGAAAAAAAAGAGGGACAGTTTGCCAGGGTGTAAAATCAAAACTTTAAAACCCAAGGCAGGGGAATTAAACCTAGCAGGACAAACCGAATGAAAACACGTGGGGGACGAAGAACCCTCAGCCCATAAGTCAAGTCGACTTCAGCAAAGGGAACCAAACCGGGTGGGAAGCTCTAAAAAAACAGAATTCAGGAGGAAAAGTGGGTCAGCCGCCGCGTGGTGATGACAGGGGGAAACCGGGTAAAAAAGGGGGGGACAAAAAAAGAAAAGATAATCAAACATGTCAATAAATCTCAAAAAAAAAAACACACACCAGGAACGCTGAAAGGGAAGAACTGACAAGGAAGTTGCGGGGCCACTGGGTGTTTGGGGTCAATGTGAAAAGCCCAAGCCAGAGTCCTTTGGTTTAAAAGGAAAAACAGGACATGACAAAGGGGACAAACCAGCGGGGGAAATCAAAGGTTCAAAAGGGGGGGGGGATACAACAAAAAAAACTAAAAAAAGGCAACCGACGGGGGGGGATCAGAGTTCTCCCTTAACCTACACGACTGAACTACTCGACTTACGGCTAAAAAAAACCAGAAAGGTGAAACCCGAAAAGCACGTGAACGTTCAAAAATCCAAGAGAACAGAAATAAAAAAGTACGAGAGGCAGAGAAGCATGCCTAATCATTCAAGAAGTTCAGCACAGGAGAAAAGACAAAAAGGAAACGCCGCAACTTCAGTGAAAAAGAAAAAAGTGGAAAGCACAGGTGGTAGCACACTAAAGAATAAAAACAAAACAAAAGTGAAAAAAGAACTAAAAAAAAACCATGAGGCAAAGAAAGGGGCCTTTTTTCGGAGTACGCCACTTGAAACTGCTGACATGAAAGGAATGTACATTCAAGGTGGGGCAATGGAGGACGTGTGAAGTAAAAAACGGGGAGAGACTTGGAAAAAAAAAGTCGGGAAGAAAGGCGAAATCACCAGAAGGGACGGAGGAAAAAAGAGTGGGGTTTTACCATGAAACTTGAAATGGAAGTGGGGGGGGGGTATTGGGAAACCAAGAAAACTTCTTTCAGAAAAGGCGCCCACAATGCGCCGCAGCAGCAATATCATTCAAAAATCGTCCACAACCGGAAAAAAAGATGGGCTGAATACACAGAGAAATTGAATCGGTGTAAAAGGAAAGGATTGTAAGAAAACCAGGCCGGGTGGGTCAAAGTTAAGGTCATAAATTGGGGGACAGCAAAAAAAGGTAGCCCAGTCCAAAAAGCTTGGGGGGGTAGAATGGGGCAAAAAGCAACCTGTAGGCTGGGACTGACCGTCCGTATTGGAGTAAATAACTAAATGTGGAAAACCAAACAAAATGAAGGTAACTGGGGCATCTGGCTTAGAATTGTCATATGGATAAACCTGAAGACAAAGAACGCCGGACGGTTGGGGGGGGGAAGAAATCAAAGTCAGGGGTAAAAAAAAGAGATAAGGTGCAAAAAAAAACACAAGAAAGGCTCGGACCTGGCCGGGAAAAAAAGCCGGGGGGAAAAAAAGAAACCATTCAGACCAGGGCCAAAAAAATGGGCCCAAGAGAACAAATTTGCCGAAACACAAGAATAAAAAAAAAGCAGAATAAACAAAGGAAACACCAAAGGAGGAGAAAAAAGGATCGGCAGTGGAAAAAAGACATGGGGGGACGGTCACAAAGCCCATCGTTGGGGCAGCCCGGGTTTGGGGGGTGGGCCCGAGGGGCGTTTGGGGATTCACCGCTTCCGCAGAATCTGGGCGAGATTTCAAAGACTGGGGAGGGTGGCAGGTTAGTCCACCACCGTACGACGGGAAATGTCGAAAAAACAGCTTGTGTGGAAAAATACCAAAAAAAACCAAACAGGAAGCGTCACCTGGCACACCTCAAGGGTTAGGGGGGGGTTCACTTCAGCGAAAGAAAAACGGGGAGGGGGGAGTTCAGGGGCACGAGACAGGGGGGGCAAAAAGGGGGCGGTCCGGTCATTTCAGAAAAGAAAAAAAAGAAAAAGTAAAAACGTAAGTGGGAACTGTAGTCTGGTGGCAATACAAAACACTTTTTACAAACATAAGGGGGGGGAATATGGGTGGAGAGGGGCATTCATACTATGACACCTAAGTTCAAAAAACCCGTGAGACCCCAGCGGGTTTTGGGAAAACTTGGCGGGAAAAAAAGGGGAGGGGGACAGGGGGTTGTTGGGATACCCAAGCAGACCACGGGGGGTTGGGCCCTTGTTCGGTTCAGGGGAAGAAAATGGGGTAAAACCCCAAGATGGAAGGGGGACAATGGCAGAGGCGAGCATACCGGGGGTAGGGGCACAAAAAGTTGAAAAACGAGAAGGCGGACAAAATGGGGGGGCCAAGCCCCGAGAAAAACACCAGTCAAAGGGTGGGGTTTGCACACACCGAAAACCCCACAGAGTAATTTGGGGACAAAAACCAACAGGCAATGTGAGGGGAAAAAACACCAAAAAGGGTAGATAATGGGAACGGGGGTTAAACTAAATAACCCCTAAACCGAAGAAGAAAAGGAATATGACAGCTCAAAAAGGGGTACGGACCAAAAAAACCACGACAAGTAATGTCTTTAACGGGTGAGGTGAAAAAAAAAAGGCGAAAACAAGTCAGGTGAGGGATGTGTATTCGCAACTCGTGATAGAAGTTTTGGTCAAAAGCATTATCGAAAGGAGCAAGGGGGGCAAAAAAGTGGTGTAACCGGATCAGCAGATTGGGGGGTGAGGTTCGTCAGGCAGAATTAAGGAACAGGAAAGAAAACAGTGGGACACATTGTTCAAAAGATAGGTCAGATTAAGGAAAAAAAAAGAAAAAACTGAACTGTCAGAGGGAAACCGGGGAAAAACATAAGGGGGGGGCGACGGTGGGGGGGGGGGGGGGGGGGGGGGAAAAAAAGTGGGTGGGGTATAGCAAACACGCGGAGGGGGGGAGAACGTCCACAACTTTTTGGGGGGGGGGGGGGGGGCGGTCGGCACGTGGGGCACAAAAACCTACTCAAAAAAGTCAAAAATAGGTCGGACAGTGCAAACTGGAAAAGAGGCGAAAGCTCACCCAGTGTCAAGCTGGGGGTGGACCTCGTTCGGTCTGGGGTGTGGAGAAACCCAGTGTCAGGGGAAACATTGGGGAAAAGTAAACACCGTGTCGTGAATTGGGTTCCTGAAAAAAAACGGGCGCGGTAAAGTTCAAGAGTCTAATCAAGGGCGGGACCGATGGGACGTAAAAAAGAACCGCAATCGAAAACTGTTCGAATCACCGGACGCGGAAGGTTGGGGAGTAGGACAGGGGAAATGGCACGGGGAAAGCGCCAGAGACAAAATGAGGTGGGTTGTTAACCAACAAAGACCTAGGTACCTAAAAAAAGCCCAAAAGGTCCTTCATTTTCGGGTTTGGGGGGTTGAAAACAGGAACGGGGGAACAAAAAAGGCAGTAGCAGTAAGGGACGACGGAAGACTGGGGAAATCCAAAAAAACCTGGGCCCACGGTGTTTTGGGAAAAAAATGAATCACTCTCAGCGGGGACCAAAACTTAGGCGTAGTGGAGGTGTAAAAACGAAGACTGGATAACAGTTCAAGGCCGTGTAAACCGAAAAAAGGCGGTAGGGGAAAGGATGGGATTCCTGGGGGTTAATCTCCAATAAAATAAAAAACAACTAAAAGAGGGGGGGAAGACCAATCAAGGCAACTAAACGCAAATTTGGTTAAAAAGCGCAGAACAATCAAAAAAAGTGAAACGTTTCACAAAGGTTAACAAAGTGTTAATACAGCTGCAAGGGGTTCGGGGGTCACGGACAGGGGAGTACCAAACAAGAAAAACTTGAAACCTCTCAAAATGTTCGGCACAGAAGAACACGGGCTTCCGCCGGTAAAAGCGAGGGGCAAAAAAAAGAAACTCAAGGAACATTGGAAAAAAAACCAACTTGAAGGCCTGTGAAAAAACCATGGTGCCCACGGGTCAGGGGCGCTGAAAAAAACGAGGAAAAGGGGGTGTGCAGAAAAATATAAAAAAAGAATACATGACCCAAATTTCTGGCGAATGGTCGGTGGTAACCGGTGGACGTCCAAAAAAAAAAAAGAACGGTCAGCCAAAGAAGTAAAAGGAAAAAGTGTCGCAGGGGGAACAAAGACACAAGGGGCAAGGTCCAAAAGATGTTTCAGAAAGTTTAAGGGGAAAAAAAAGGGTGGGGTAAAACACAAAAAAAGACCTAAACGGGCCCAAAAATCATGGCCGGAGCCTCCGATTGACAGACAAAAAATCGAAACGGTCCGAGACACCGCAAAAGACGCGGACCAAAAAAACGGAAGATAAACGTAAACAGCGGCTGGAATCCAAACCAAAGACCGATACAGTTGAAGGAACAAAATTCTGGGGGAGAACGAGGAACGAAGAATGGGCCTCAAGGGGGGGGTTCAAAGAATGGAAGGCCGCGACAAACCGCTCTACTTAAAAAAACAGAAAATGGTTGTGCCCCTACGGGAAAAGGAGGGAACTCCTAAGCATGGCAACAAGAAAAAAAAAAAAAAAAAAAAAAAAAAAGCCCCTTGTACAAAAAGGCAAGGGGTTTTTTCATTTGTGACACGAGGAACTCCGAATAATTAAAGGGAAGGGATGTGAAAATATTGATGGTATAAAAAGAGAATGAAGGCAAAGACATCAAATCACAATCTGGTCGATGTAAAAAAGAAAGAGTGGGGGTGGAAAAGAAACCTGGGAAAATGGGGGAGGTGGGTAGTTTTGGGTGGGCACTGGAAACGCACTAAGGACTGAACTAAACAGGAGCGCACAGAAGCGAAAAATAGGAAAGAAGAACAAAGGGCAAACCCCTCGGGAGGAGGGTCAAAAAATACAATTGGAGGTGGACGGGGGGCCAGCATGTCAGAAACGGGAAACCAGGACAGAGGTACAGAAAAACCTGGGGGAAATCCAAATATTAAAAGAGGGGGTTGAAAAAAACGTGGAAAGGAGGTGAAAAACAGGACCGCAGTGGTAAGGCGAAGAGTGGAAATTGAAGAACAAGAAGAACAGGAAAGGGGGTGAAAAATGTTGTCAATCTCGGAAGGCAGTCCACTAAAACAGGGGCTACAAGAGACGGCGGGTTGGCATCCCAGGTTCAAAAACGGGACTACTACGAGGTATCAAGGAAACAAGCCGAAAAAATAGCTGATTTCCTGACGAAGAGGGGAGACAAAACAAGTGCACTGGCAGGGATGGCAAAAAAAGGGAAGCCACAATGAAAGTTGCCACAACAGATCAAATCAGGGAAAACAAAGGAGGGGGGAAGATCGGCGTGGGAAAAAGCATTGTCGCTTTCGAACTGCGGTCAAACCTCCAGGGGAAAGGCGGAAAGGGAATCAAGGGAAAAAAAAAAAAGAGCGACTGGGTAGGGCGGTGTCGGAAGGAACAAGAAAAAAAGGAGGGGAGGAAGACCAGCACGGGAAGTAAAAAACTCCTAGGCGGTCTGGGTAAAGTGATGGTGGGAAAGTTTCGATGGTGCTGATTCCAAGCCACAATTTTGAACGGCGTAGGGAAAGACCAAACTAGAGCCGAGAAGGGGGGGTTGAAGGCACGCTGGGGGCAAAAAAAAAGCACTGTGCGTTTGAGCACGGTGGGCTCGCAAATGGTAACTTGTCACTTAAAACTTTCAAAAACCGTGACGGGCCAAAAAGTGTACTGGGACACCGAGTAAAGACTTTTGGGGTGATCAGAGATCATCACCAGGGTTGCATGGGGGGTGTAAAGGACCGAGGTCCCTGGGTCACTTAACGGTCAAAAAAAAAAAAAAAAAAGTGCTGTGGAGCGAAGTAGCAAAAGGCAAGGGAAGAAAAGGTGACAGGGGATAATTGAAACCCAACAACACAAACGCAATTCGGTTTTAGGGGTAAAGACAAAAACCGGACGTGTGAAGTCACAGGGAAAAGGGATGAAGCTGCCTTGAAAAAAGGGGACTTTGGGTTCAAACTTCCAAAAAAAAAAAAAAGCAAGAGAAATAGGGGCTCAAGGGGGAAAAACCCGGAAGATGGGAAGGGGTTGAAACAAAGTCTAGAGGAAAAAAACTCGAAAGAAGGGCTTGTTGTAGGGTTTAGGTAAAGAAAAAGGTGCTGAGGGTCTCGGGTTAAAAAGGATAAGAGAAAGGAGTGCTGTTCCACAACAAAAAAGTTGGAGGGAGGGCAAAAACTATGTGAGGTGGCCCTTGAAAAGAAAAAAAAAAACAAAATCACAGAGAAAAAGGAAAATACTGGAAAAAACAAAGACTTCGGAACAGGGGGGTCGGGAAAAAGTGGGATCATCCTAGGGGAGAAGTGTGGTAGGGGGGCAGCC
>Ga0179591_1212043_pt1 | contig 15174 bp, 13 predicted proteins | sample CZOMad2_1_08_16f_FD_182891 | JGI IMG/M metagenome (GOLD analysis project Ga0179591, IMG submission 182891) | Vadose zone soil fungal communities from Angelo Coast Range Reserve, California, USA - CZOMad2_1_08_16fungal (PacBio error correction) | ecosystem: Environmental > Terrestrial > Soil >...
AAAAAAAGGAGCATATTCAAGCTAGCCTACAGATCAGGAGCACCAGAGAAAAAGAGAAGACTCTCCCGACCACCTACACATTTGAATATAAGAAAGTGTGACCAACCAACGATAAGAAGAGATACCGTCCTTCAAGAGCCCGTCAATATGAAAAAAAAATCTATGACCATTTAAAACAACTCTAAAAAAGAAAAACCAAAACGGCTGAGGGATCTACCTTCTAAAAAAAGAGGTATCTGTTTGAAAGTGAGGTGACGAGAGGGTGAAGAACCTCGGAAAAGGGACGAGCTCGAGTAGTACGCTCATGGACACCGTATTAGGGGAAAAGATAAAAAACAGCACTCGGGCCTGTAAAAGAAGGAAAAAATCCTGAACGGTCGCCGCTGTACGGGTCGTAGGTATATAACCATAAGTTACGAAAGAAAGAGAAGAAAGAAAGCTTCGCTGCTGAGTTCAACTGGGTCCCTCGAGATCTGGGACGGACATGATATCTCAAAACCGAAAGGGGCAACTAGAAGGTGAATCCCGCTTCCAGGGCCTGAAGGAGGAAACTTAGAGTCTCAGCCCAGGAGTGAAAGGAGAGGAGTTTTACCTCGCATAAAGATAGGGAGTAGAATGAGTCTCTGATGCTTTGATGTTCAAAAATGGGGACGGTGAAAGACTAGGGGATTAAAAGGAAGAATTGTCACAGCAAAAGGCTCTGCAGTTCTGTAGGGAGCGGAAGGTAGTCGCTAGAGATCGGCAGAAAAGTCCTGACTATAAGAAAAAAGTTCTGGTTTGCGAGGAAGGGGACCTGGGGTCGTGAGGACCTCTGGGTTGCAGCAGAAAGAAATATGTATCTTTCCTAACATGAAGAGAAGGGTACAGCTTTGTCCTAAGCATTCGAAACGGAACGAAAAACCTCTTAATCTGGATCAGCTGCCAAAAGGGTACTGATAATGTGCACGCAAGAAAAGAAAGGTGGACCATCTTCATGTTGTTAGAAAGGGAGCTAGGAGAAACAGAATCGACTGTTGGGACCTGAAAACGACGCTGCTTCGTAGGGGGTATCAAGCACACACAGGAGTGTGGCTGTTTCACTCGGCCCAGGAGAGATGGTCTTCCGGCTAGGGGGTGCAAAAATGAGGGCGGTTAACTGGCAGAGTTAACCTAGAGGTAATCCAAAGAGGAAATGGAGGAGGGAAAGGTCCTAGCGCATGTCTACTGAGAGGGAGCATTGCTTCTAGCTCGTTAACTCCATAGGGAGAAAACGTAAAGCGTGAGGGGGGAATGGAGGCGTTGGTTCGCTTCGTGGGAACAAAGCGAGATCTCTAGTTACCATACGTCTTTTTTTAGGGAAAAAAGAAGTTGGAGGTCGGTAGATCGAGGGAGTAGCAAGGGGCGACTTCTTCACGGACGGGAGTAGTAAGTTCATGTTAAGCACAGTCGACTAACGGAGGCCAAAAACTGCGAGATCAACAGACAGGTGTTCTTGCAACAACCAAATGAAAGGAGGGTTCCAAGCAATGGAGGAGAAGGAAGAGAGAGTGTCCCGTACGAAAAGTCGGACGAGAAATCTAGTACTTCCTCCCTGAGGAAGAGAACCCACCCGTCTCGGTTCATCTGTCGTCTTCAGTAATGAGAAGGAATTCCACGCGATCAAAATACACGAGAGGGAGGATAGGGGGCCATTTTTCCAAAGCAAGTTGACCAGAGAGGGCTCCTTATAGAGAGCCGCACTTGTGCCCTCAGATTCCTTTCTGAGGTAAGAGGAAATACCCCGGAACGTAGAAGGCGTATTCCTGAGTCTAGGGGGACAAGTGAAGGAAACCCTCACCTTACTTGAAAAGACTCACGATTGAATGCAATCTCCACTGAACAGAAAGACGCCAAGGAGTTTACTGATAGAAATCCCTTCAGGAGAGTGAGTCAAGGCCCTTCTAGTTGTCAGAGGTGGTACCGGAGGGCCGTCTTTAGGGAAAAATTCGATCCGTTCAGAGAGATAGAGAATAACCATCCTAGCCGACATGGAAACTTTAAAGTCGTGAAAGGAAACGAGAGCCGGGACTCCGGCTCTCGAAGTCGAAAAAACCTCTCTAGGAGTCTTCGCAGGGGAGAATATAGGCGGGAGTCGAGGGATCCTTCTTCTGAGAACTCTCTGGACGGGGCTCGGGAAGATGCCTTCTCTAAGCCTGTAGAGAAGAAATGGAAAGATAATGTGAATCGTTTTCTGTCGAGTATGTACCTAAAGCCGATCCTTAAGGTTGTGTTGGTAAAGGAAGCTTCACAAAAAAAGATAGAAGAAAAAAAATAAAAGGACTAAGGGAGGGGGATCGACCAGTGATGCCCCTCAGGAAAAGATAAGATTAGAAGTCACTCACTTGTGTCAGCTACTTGATTGAAAGAGGGAACGCCGTCGCTATCTCGCACGATTGGTACAAAGGAAATGAAGGGTTCTGAAAAACCGAAGAAGGGTGCTCGCAGGCATTTGATATCTGCTAGCATACACGAGAGAAAGAAAAGGTCGGAGCCAGCGAGAATCACTGCCTGAACGTGAAAATTACCTACGGAGAGAATATCGAGCAAGTCAAATGGTAGCACTTCTCCTCCCGGACATGAGGAGAGAAGTCAAACTGTGAAAAGAGCACTGGCTCAGGTTCCTGCCGAAACGGTTCCTATAGAAAAATTTAAATAAGCCAGAAGAAGGTCATAACAGTGAAGTGCTTAGAGTTCCCTTTAACGACCAAATAAGGGCTGTGGAACCCTACCACAGCGACGAAATCTAATTACCTCATCAAAACACCCAAAACCCTCCGACAGAAATCAATTAGAAGAAAATTGGTCCGTCGCGATCCTTAGATAGGCCTACGGAGGCTGAGTGGGGAATGACTATTTGACTAAGTCCAAAAGGAACAAAAGTTCGATCTGAAGAGATCGGACCTTAGTCGTGGGTGAGAAGTACGTTTCTCGTCGAAGAGTTTACCATTAAAAAAAAAACAACATGTACTACGCCTCCAAGTCTTAGTCAACAATGAGGGGTGTGAACTCTAATGAAAAAGTCTTTTGGGGGTCTGCCGGCAAAGGGATAGGGGGATTCTGAGTCTTAGGATGTATAATAAGAAAAAACAACAACGTATTATTATTAAAAGAGAAGATCCAAGAAAGCTCCTCCTCTTCTGAGAATTTTCAGGGAAGACAAATATATGGTTCGAAAGGAGTCAATAGCAGAGATGAAAAAAGGCAGGGACTCGTCTTAGATCAAAGGGAAGAAACCGAACGTCTTAGTAAAAAGGGGAAAAAACCTTGGAAGGTACGAAAGGACCGCGAGATTCGAAATTCGCGTTAAAGGGGGGGTATCCATCGCCCGTAAAAAGCTTGAACTCTGATGGAGAGAAAAAGCTAAATGATGAACAGGTTGAGCGAACGCAGGCTCATTTCGATTTTCGTTGGAGGGGCGATCGGAGATTGCCACCTCCTTGAGGGCGGGAGACCGTTCCACCGGCCGATCTCCGGGGGCAAAAATACACGAACGATTGTTGATCCCATGTGAGGATGAGGAAAATACTTGGAAAAGCATTTCTCTCTTCCGCGTTATAACGTCAATTCTGCACAAGCAGTAGAACCTGAAGAGAGGCATTAAAATTTCTCAGGTACAATGCGACCGTCTCGCGGTTACTTCCTACTTTTAATACCAGCCTTTCATGAGAGAGGGAGCAAAAGGAAGTATCATTTTGATTCCATCAGAATCAAGAATGACTCGAGACGCCTGAGGTTTCTCTGGGAAAAACCATAAAAAACCGGAATACAAGAGGTCCAAACACTCAGAGGACGAAGGGAGGCATAGGACTGGGTAAAAGAGAGGAAACAATTGGAGAAGGAAAGATCTTAAGGGTTTTATTTTTCCATTCCTGGAGGAAGATCAAAAAGACTTTAATCATTTGTGCTACCAAGAAAGGGGGCTGAATAGCCCACTACAAGACTGGTGAAGGAGCAGCGGGGAGGAAAAAATCCCTCAAGTGCGTCTTGGGGGAGGCTACTTTACCAGGAGAAGGGCGGTAATAGTTCTCCGTAGAGAGGAAGGTTTCTAGAAAGGCGCAGTACGGTGAAAGAGAGATGTTCGTAGACGAGCGGGAGGAACTCTCCGCGGGAACTGGAGGAAATGATACGCTCTAACAGAGTAGAGAGTGAGGGAATCTGGTCGCACGGGGGCGGTACTACCGTCCTCGCAGAGGGTTAATCTCGACGCGGCAGGAAACGGGACAAACCTCCCTACCCGAAAAAAACTAAAGTTGAGGAGAAAAGAGGACGGAAGAGTAAGGAAACCACGTGGGGAGTGATGGAGAGGAAACTGAAGATCCAAAGTATTACCGGGAAACTTCACAAATGTGTTGAAAACGGCAGGGCAGCTCACGGAGGGACGAGAAAAAATGATAGCGCGAAGACACGGACGATGGGGGAATAAAAGATCTCGACACTCGAAGGGCTTCAAGAGTCCCCAGGAAGGACCACTGGAAAGTGAAAAAAGAAAAAGAAAAAAACTCTTCGGACAAGAAGCCAAATCTATGACAAGGAGAAGGGTTGTTTAAAAAGGATAGGGAGCCGACCTCACTGCTAGATCGCTATTCCATAGGTATTAACAGGACACAAAGAGGTATTCAATCTGTCGAAAACGCCGGGAGGTCATGTTGCAATCAACCAGTCGCGATATCAAGGAAACGGAAACACTCAGTAGAGATCCTGGTGAGGGTGCTTCAAAGATGACTCTCACTCACGGGGCTGCCTGGCCAGAAAGAGTATACGCTCGGGGGGGTGGAGAGGGCTGTGATATACGACATCAAAAAAAGAAGAGAATAAGGAAACAAAAGCGTAGATTGTCATCTCGCTAGGAACCACTGACTCTCCAAACGACCCAAAAAAGAAACCACAACTATAACCCGCGAGGAGGAAAGTTAAAGTATCTGGTCTGGCAGACTAGAGACAAAAAAATAGAAGTTACTATAAACTGAGGCACTAATCCTCGACAAGTTAAGCTATCTCCGCTGATAGCTTGAAGGACTAAGGGGTTAACAACCATAACGGGCGAACCCTCTCAGGATACTAAAGGACTAGTCCACAGAAGGTTTTATGGGGATAACTAAATATTAAGAGGAGGGGAGGCACTGGCGAAGTAACCTATAGGGGGATATCGGCTTATCATAAAGAGGAAGAAGGAGTCGTCATTCTTCCTTGGTATGGTGCCGAATTATCAGCTCCTAGGGGAGGGGGAAATATACATAAGGGTCGGGTGGCAATCGGGTTTCGGACGAAGTCGAAGAGACGCTATATGTCTGGACCATGTGTCTTTAGTGGGTCGAAAGAGAGACAGGGTCACGGAGCAAAAAACTCGGGCTTTGAAGCACTAGTATTAGGAAGGAGGATGGTTCATCTCTCTCTCAAGAAGCGACCCGGACCTCGCTACTATACACGAAGAAGTTTTGTAAACGGAAAGGTAAGAGAAGCTGCAGAGCACAAGTGGGTATCCAGCATCCGGAAAGAAATCCGTACTGGGAGAAGATGTCGAAAGGGTCCAAACTCTAACATAACGTGAGGAAATTAAAGTCGACTTAAGGTAGCAGAAGAGACTCCTGCTCACACCTTAAGCCAGAGGGCGTCGCATTGTCAGACGGGAAAAAAAAAAAAATAGATGGGAGGGAAACTTAACCGAAAGAAGATTGCGTGTGCATAGGAGTCAGGAACCCCCCGACCCACCCCCAGGAATGGACAGCCGAAGAAGTAACGAGAAAGGTTGGCTGGGCTTTTCCTTCCTACAGACGTACATACTGGTTAACGCTCTTAGAAGAAAGATCTCACTCAAGGGATGCGAAAGGAATACAAAAAGTCAAAGAAAAGAAAGAGATTTGATCCCTCGGCTGAGGGGGGAATGGATTCTTTTCGAGTGTTTCAGTTTCAAATATTAGGGTAGAGGGAATTCTAAGGGAAGTGAATCAGAGGAAAGGTGGTAACTAAAAAGAAGAAAGGCTGTTGTATTGATCTCCAAAGTCTCCTTGACGAGGAAAAGATTAATGAAATTCTGAAGACTCAGTCTGTCTACTCGAGAAAGGTAGTGAAAGAAAAGGGAATCTCTCACAACCAACAAGAGGGATATATGGAGATTAGTCCTTGACGGTCACTAACTAGAAGATATCCACGAGAGCAGAAGGGACCTGATAAATAAAAAAAACAGTGAAGAGAAACTCAAGAAAGGAGATTTGACATCAAGAAAGATCACTTCAAGTGCCCAGACAAAATAAGGCCTTCCCTCTATAAACTATAAAGTCGAGAACATCTAAGGACAAATCATCATTGAGATTCAAAAAAAGGATAGAAAATGAGATTCTGGGCGGGGAGGATCGGGGGTTGAGGGGTGAAAACTACTGCATCCATCAGATGTGGTAGTCGAGCGAATTGGACACAAGAGAAAAGCGAGAACCCAAGTCGGGAAAAACTGGCATGGAAAGAAGTAACTTCTCGAGGGAATTGGAGGGACGGGCTTATGAACGTCTCGCGGGTAAGTAGCCGATGCATGAATGACACTCAAGTGCAGGAAGTAACTAAAGCCTGAGGAAAGGGGAAAGGGAAAAAGTCACTCCATAAAAAACATCAGATGAACCAGGCCTCTGTTTTGAGCAAGAGAGGAGGTGAGGGAGTCTGCTGAATCTGCTCTCCCATTACTGAGGAAGAAAAGGGGAAGCTCAGCAGTATCAGGAGGCGTAGACGCACTCAAGAAAACTGCAATTCAGAACACTCTGCGTAGCCCTTCAAAGTCGAAAAAAATCACAGTACGGTCATGCAGTGGTATTATTATTAGCTCACTTAGAATCAGGGGGGAAGGCAGGTCCCGGACGCAACGCAGAGGGAGAAAGGTTGACGCGCTCCCAGTCCGGGGGTTACAGATCTTCTAACGGGGAAAAGGGATAGGGTGGGCAGACCCACACCCCGCCACCAGGCTACAGAAGATCCTCTGGGAAGATGAAAGAGTAGTACCTGATTCCAACGAGCTGCATCTTGAAATACACAGGAAATGAATAGGACTGATCATGTTCAGAAAAGAAAGCCGCTTTGCAGTATCTTGGCTTTAGATCGCTAAACCCTACTCAAGGGGGGAATTATAAGACTCAATCGGGGGGGAGAGGAAGAGAGATTTGGAGGAAACATTATTCTGTCGTTTGCAAAGAGGAAGGATCATGAAGGGGAGAAGCGGTTTTTACAGTATTCATAAAAGAAAAGGTAGCCAGGAGCTCATACTACTTCTAGTGGAGAGGGCATGACTGGAAAGGAAAGAAGGAGGGAAGACTGGCTAGGCCGTAGAGAGAAGTTCCGGAGTTAGTCCAAAAGAGGCGGTGCGGAGGCCTCGCTGAGGGGAGGAGCGATCTGTAAAGAGAAGGGAGGGGGAGAGGTAGGCTCTGCGATTTTATTAATCGCGGGAAAGAAGCCGAATTGATTCACGGGACTTTACTTGAGGACGTGGGTCATTTCATTTGTCCTCACAGTACCCCCTGACCGAATTAGGGGGAAAATCCGTCTCAAATGCAGAAAAATGTTGAATGATAGAGTCTTGCCAACTCCAGCTTCTTTCGTCGCGTCAGTATCACTAGGCGGGGAAAAAAGGAACTGGAGGAGAAGACAAGGGGGCGGCCATAAGAAAATCCTCGACATGCCTCAAGAAGAAAAAATCGAGGCTCTCTTGGCGTGCGATGGGAGAAAGAGAATCTAGACGTTGGAAAAAAAAAAGGAAGGTGCCGGGGACACAGTGAAAAAAAGCCTTGAGTCTCATTACTTAGAGAGAAGCCGCTTGGGGAGAGGCCATCTCTTACGTGCCTTCGCGGGGCTAAGACTTAGATGCCTAAAGACCAGGCGGTCAGCGGTCCGAGGGAGAGAAAGACGAAACTACGGATCATCGTCGTTGGACGTTCGTTTCGTCCTCTCAACACCAGAGCGGAGTTGAGGGAGAGGAGGGGAGAGAGGAAACCGACAACTCTGGGAGAGGTTTGGAGGTCTGTGAGGTGGGAAAAGGAATTTCAATAACGCGTAGAAAAAGTCCGGCGAAAAAAGAAGCGAAAGAAAGAGAACATCACTCGCGGGAAAGAGGTTCTAACGTCGGGCCGGGGGTACTGATCAAGACTTTAAGAGAGAAATTGATCCGATACGATCTAAGCCGTCATCCGTACAAGGAGGGGAGAGATAAACGGCCAACAAGGCCTTCGGATTGAGGGACTCGGAGAGGACGGAGAAGGGGCCGCTCGACTCTCAGGAAAAAATCGAAACTCCACGAAGTAGTCTTCGATATCTGTGAAAAGCAAAGACCGGGGCGGGGGTGTGGGTAGGGGGGGGAAGAGCCAAAAAGCCAATATCGTTCGCTGTTGAAAGGGGATGTAAATGTGAATATATCTCCCTGCATGTATCCCCGGGAAAAGGATGACAAAGGGAACTAGGTAGTGACCTCTACCTGTTCATAGGATGGGACTAGGCTCAGTAAGTCCGTCGCCGGATAGGAGCCTAGAAAGAACGTCTGCATTCAGCGGAACCAGTTTAGTCACTAGGAAAAGAACCGTCTAGTAAAAGCGGGAGCTGACTCGAATAAAAAAAGCAAGAGGGATGGCTTCTAGTCGACGACAAGGGGCGCAAGAACTTAGGTAATAACAGGAGGACAATGAGAGCCGAGAGTTGAAAGAAGTGTCCTGACTCCTTCGGAGGAGACGTCCGTGAGCAAGATTGACATGCTCGTGCGGGGCCAGGGTACAAAAAAATGATAGAGCAAAAGAACAAGAAAGGGGGAAGACAAAAGGAGGCATACTCCCATGGCCACATTGTCACTTCTTACGGGCAAGTGGAATACCCAACTTTTTCCCTCAGAAAGAAAAAGACTGAGGATTTATAGAGTGAAACTAAAAACACCCAACAAGTCCTCATAGGCACTTCGTGGAAAGAGAAAAATATCGAATAAAGGGATCTCTTTTCCTCTAGAATCGAGGAGTGGGCCCGTACTGAAATGTCGAACTCCAAGCAAATTCCTTTCTATATCTGCCCTAGGAGGGACTTAGCTTTAAATCCAAACAAAATGAAGGGTGCTCGTAGTAGAAACAGCCTGTGGGTTGTCAGGGAGAGAACTCCAATTTACTCTCGACAGAACAGCGGAAACAATGCGAAGTCTCTTATTTCGAGAATGATAAACCCTCGCGGGGTGACTGGGAACACACGCCTCGTAGGCGAGGAACGCTGTAGTGAGACGTCTCTCAACAACGGAACACCTTATTTGGAGGAAAAAATATAAGAAGAAAGAAATACGGAGCTCGGCGAGTTTGGGCCATGATGGCAAGAAGTCGACGCCCCACAGTAGACAAGCCTTCCTACTCGTATAAAAGAAAGAGAAAAGAAGAATACTCTTCGGAGAACAGTTTTGAACAAGAAAAAAGGTCGAAGACACAGCTTTCCTTCTCGGGTTAACTAAGGACGTCTACGAAAAGATTAACGGCTGTCCGTAACGTTGTGACTGGAGGAAAAAAAAAAATAAGAAAGGAGCGACACGCTAGGTCAAAAGAGTCAAGGATCCAAAAAAGCGACGGGAGTTTTGCCTCCTTGCAAAGGGGAGGAGATTGGGATTGGTCATTCTGGTAATCTGAGCACCAGCGGGTACGTTTGGTCGTGAAATGTACAAAATTAATTTCAGGCGTAAGTGGCCGCCGGACGGTTTAGACCTCAGGCGACCTTGGGGAGTTAGGAGTGAGTTTCTTTGGGTCAGGCATTTTATACCTGGGAACTGAAAGAGAGGGATCCCCTAAGTCCCTCCATGAGGGGCCAAGCCTTGCGTCAGTTTAAAGAGCTACCGGGGCCTTAGGGTCTCCAAGGTCTACGAAATGAGGATCGGGGGAGAAGAATTCATAACCATCCGTTGGGAAGATTAAGAGAAAATCGCCCCTCGCAGGAGGACTAAATTAATTCGTTATATCCACCGGAGAACAAGAGAAATAAAGAGATTCAAAACGAGAGATAAAGGATGTAGTATTCAGAAGCGGTCGGAAGCCTAGGGGGTGCGGAACGAGTCGTCATAAGAGATGGGTTTTGCAAAATTAAAGAGAGGGTCACAGAAAGTCAATCATGTGTCGAAACGAGAATTGTTTGCGCGAGGAAAAAACAAGTAATGAGTGCGTGATGAGCAACAAATAGGCAGCGCAGCAAAATTAGGAAAGTTTTGACTCTAGTGGAAGGAGGAATTTAAGTCGGAATCTGGAAGAGAAGAAAAAAGCTTACGAATCGCAGAAAGGGACAAATTGAAGCGAGGGAGGGGATGAGAACATAAACTAGCGTCTCTATTCAAGGAGTGAAGGAGGCACGGACGGCTACTCTCTCTCGTGAACTGAAAGAGGACGCACCGAGGAGAAGAATACTTAAGCGCGGGATGGTAGACCTGTCTCTCAAGTAGGTCCTTCCTCTACGAGGCGGAGGGCAGTCTTTCACACCGACCAGAAAACTCCGCGTTGTTAGTCAGAAGAAGGAGCCGAAAGGGCATTCAAACTCCTTTGGTAAAGTGTGCGCACGATATCCCACATTTAGGCGCAGGAAATTCCATCATTAAGGGGCGTCGCCCAGGAAGAAAAGGATTCTGCGGCCTCTAAGGAAAGGGTAAGGCAAGGAGAGGGCCAGAGCAAATTTCTGTGCTCGAGAAAAGCGACGTAACGGGTGCAACTGATGGACAACCCGTAAAGATGAAACTATAGCGACTGGCAGAGAGGAATCGAAGGGGGAAAACCTACGCACCTTCTAAAGGGGGGTACGAAAAAGGAGAGCCAGGTCCGTCCCTCTGATCTCGGGGAAATAACCTAAAAAAGGACCTAGTGGCGAGGAATAGGGGAACTAAGCCTTCATGGTTGCAAACCGGAAGAACTGCAATTGAAAGGAAAAAGTGCGAACGGGGGGGGAACACATGGAATCAAGCCCTTACGAAAAGCAGGATACATGAGGTCGGACCTTAGTAGAAAAACTAAAATCAAAAAAGAATCTACGAACACCAGTCCGATGTCAAGGGGGAGAGAGTCGACCCCGATGAAGAAAGCTAACTCAGTCCCAAACAGCCAAAGAAGGGCAAAAACGTTTCATCTATCTGCGTCGAGCTCGGGGGAGAGGGGCCCGGAAAAAGTACTATGAAGGACACAAAAAAGAAACTGATAAAAAAAAGATCCGCTGAATGATTAGTAGAGAAGAGATGCACTCAATAGACTGTACCGGGGAAAAAAGACGGCGACCCATGCTCATGCTCTGAGGCAAGTGCTGCTTGTGATGGAGAACTACAACTTCTAAAGAGCGAAACTCGGATTAAACCGGATTTTGTGGGGGTGGGGATTTGGGGTGGGGTGGGTGGGGTGTGTGTTGAAGGGGGGGGAAGAAAGGTCTAAATCACCTCCATCATGAAGTGAAAGTGAGGAGAGCGTTGTCTGTCTGGTACTTTCAAAAAAACAATAGCCATATTCCTTTGTCGGGGGGGAGAAAAGAGGGCGAATATGCACAAGGAGAAGAGGGAAATTCTTTTCGGAAAAAGTAAAGTGGATTGCTGGTTGGTGGATTCAACACCGAGGCAAGAAGTAATGTCTGACTCTTCCCAAGAAAATAGTTATCAGAATAAGGCTCGTGGGGGGAGAATGGAAAGGCCTCTCTCTCCAAGCTCAGTCCTCCGACTACTACACTAACGAAGAATGGGAGATGTCAGGAAGGGCAAAATCTTGGAAAAGAGAAAGGCCTGGCAGACCAAGAGAAGTGCCTAATGGGGGAAAGAAGAGAATGGACTGCTACCACTCTCTCTAAAAAAGGGAGAACGACTCCGTTAAAATTGAGAACGGTACAAAGAAAAAGATGAGGGGCTATCGCAACAAGGAGCAAAGGAAGAAGGTCTCGGATTTCAAAAAGGTACTCCAGCAAAGGGTAGGAAGTCTGGGATTCAGTACTCCTCCTTGGACTATCTAATAATCAGCTTGAAAGAAAGAGAGGTCAGGTTCATAGTAAGTGGGAGAACGACTTGCACGGGTAGACTTGACAGAAAGGCGAACTTCTACGAAAATATTCTCGTAGAAAACTGAAAAAAGCGTCCAACCTCATCACCCAAGGAGACCTGCCGCCGGTCATCCACTCAGCCTGCTGGGAAGGGAAATGCTGGGGGCTGTGGGTCAAGAATAAAGAGGCTAGCATCGTCTAGAGGATAGAAGTTCAACGGAAGGAAGAGGCGGTGCTGGGGTCACGATACGCAGACCGACTGGGGGAGGGACTTTCGGCTTTTTGATATTATTACCTTTGGCAAAAGGAAAGGGAGGAGACTAAGGATATGCGGTCGCTATAAGGGAAGGGATGAGAGAAGACAAACAGGCTTGAGGGGAGAGGATAAAAGGAACCCAAACGGAGAAGAGAGTCCTTCGAGCCAACAGACAGAGACGACAATGCAATTTCGATCCTACCAGCCTAAGAAAATATCAAGGTTAAAGCTTGCCCAAACACCGGACGGGCTAAGAAAGAATCACCCATCTATCAATTCTATCCTATTACTTAGGCAAGATTGATGCAATTGCAAAGGAAAACCCAGCCATGGCCTCAAGCGCTCAGGCGTTCTCTAACGGAGGAGGACGAAGAAAAATGATCGGGTGAGGTTGAAAGAGCGCGACATCAATCTGCGAAGAGCCGAGAGTGAAGTAGAACTGCGTTGACCCCTTAGGCCGGAAACGTCCCAGTATGCCTGAACCGAGCAAAAACAACCTGACGTGCAAAGCTGTCTGAGTCAGGAGTGCAAGAAAGGATGTGGGGGGACTCTAAGTGACTCAAAGAGTGAGGGATGTGGACTTCTTGGCCATCGAAGAGAAGAACTCGCCGAAGAAGGAGATCTAACCTCATCTGGAAGGATCGGTTTGTAAACAAAGTCCAGAGGAAAAGGGGGGATAAGGTTCTCGACACAGTATTAAAAGAGAAGAGAGTGGAAATCGCATCCTCGGACAGGGGTCAGTGTAAGAGAGAGATTTCCAAAGGGGGTCCGGTGGTCGGAACACTGAGAACTGACCTTGAAGGGTCACATCACACCTCTTGTTGAGAGCTCAAGTTAATGTCCGGGATCAGAGTAGATAAGGAAAGCCGCAGGAAAAAAAGGGGGGGGGGGGGGGTGTGGTGGGGGGAAGGACTAGTTTAGACCCATTCTATTTTCTGGGGAGGAGATTTACCGTCTTAATGCCTGGGTCCCTGAGAACAGCCCCTCTGGTAGAAAGCACAGGAAAATCGCTGGGGACAGAGTGGTAAGGCGAACAAGTAGACCCGACCACTAATAAGATCTCCACTAGGATCCGCATGAAGAACCGATCCTCCAGAGATGCAATGAAAGAGAGTGTATGCTGTAAATGGATATACTGAGAAACGAATAGGAATTTCTCTCAATCAGGCTCTTATATATTGAGTGGGAGACAGGAAAGTCATCATGCGTTTCTTTTGACGGGGGAAGGTCGGAGAGTTGATGAGTTGTTTGCCACATCGTCTGATGGAAGGTTGAAGGATAGGGCATCTCTATCACGCCGTAGAATGGAGGGTTCATGTCATAGGTACTCATGTCGACAGGAGGCAGAGTAGGGATATCTAGAAGAGATCGAGAAAGTCAGCTGAGTAGGGACATTGAGAGAGGGAATGTGGGGTGCAATCCGTTCGTTCCTCGCATAGGAGGAGACGAGAAAGGGGTTTGTCTATGTTTAGGCTCTTTTGAACTTATAGACTTCCTATAACTAATGACCACAGGAGTTGGGGGGGGTTGGGGGGGGGGGGGGGGGGGAATTCTTAGACTTCTTTAAGTCATGTGGGAATCTATCTACTTAGGTGAGGCAATATGGGTCCCTTGTAATACACCAAAGGTTGGAAAAGCTCATGAAGAAGAATGTGCACAGAATGACCTTCGATAACTCCTGATGGTTGAAGTAGAATTCGTGAACCTCACTTGCACCAGAAGACGTAAACTATCCTCTACCTGAACGACAGTTCTCAGTTGTCCGCGCTTTTTTGGAAAAAAAGTTAATTACGCAACGTTTCCTCGACTCGAGGTCATAGGAAAGGGAGGCAGGGGGGAATTCCGGGGTCAAAGGGAAAAAAGGATCCTTCGGTCTGACCGTAGTCTGCGAAAAGAGAAACTTTTATTCAACTCTGACATCATCTCTGCGAAAAAGTAGGGATCAAAACTAGTCGATTAGACGACGAAGGGGGGAAAGCGCTCCACTCCACCTGGACGAATCGGTTCTATTAAAGCGAACGAACTCACTCACTTATTTTTACTCTAAGAGGAACCTTACTGGAAGAAAATACCCTCGAGAGAGGGTTTAGTGAGGTGGGAAAAGTAAAGTCTGTGGCATTCCGCAGGACCTAAGCTCTCTAACTGAAGGGGGCAGCATACCCGCGATCATTCTTCATGCTTGGGATAGTCGGTAAAGTGTCTAGCTCTGCAGAACAAAAGAAGAGAGGAAGTTCCGCCTCGAAGGAGACTACGATCACCGGAAATAACGGCGACTGAACTTAAAACCAACGTTTTCAGAGGCAACGTCAGAAGAAGCGGTCTTTCGCTTCAACATTAGTATCTAGATCTCGGTTAACTAAGAGAAGAAAAATGTAAAATCATGAGATCTTGGGGGTATCGTGCCAAAGGAAGAAGCCTCACGGTTTTTTTGGGAAGTGGAAAAAAAAGTATAGTTCGCGGGGTCGAAAAAAGTGAGGCTTCCCGGCATTTCAACAGCATTAAAAGAACAAGTGGCAAAACGGCGGGGGAAGATATGCCTTGTTCAGAGAGGTCTTCCCTCACTAAGTAGAGAAATCTCGCTCGGAGAAGCGAGGGTGGGTACATACGGAAATACAAGTCAGGGAAGAGTGACAGGGTAAAGAGGAAAAGGAAGTATAGCGACAGCAGGCAGACGATATTCAAAGCAAAGATAACAAAGGGTTCCTCTGCTAAGTAGAGCAACTTCAGGTGCACTTATTAGAGACCTAAAGACTCAGGTAGAGATGGTAACTGAGCCTCAGAGTGTATGAGCTAATCAGTCATGAGTCTGGACGGACAGTCCCAACTTGCCAGTGAAAGGTAGGAGAGAGAGCTAGCACCTGAGGGGCGAAAAATCAACGGAGGGATTAGAGAGAGGTCTCATCTAAGAAATTATCAAA
>Ga0179591_1327700_pt1 | contig 15174 bp, 19 predicted proteins | sample CZOMad2_1_08_16f_FD_182891 | JGI IMG/M metagenome (GOLD analysis project Ga0179591, IMG submission 182891) | Vadose zone soil fungal communities from Angelo Coast Range Reserve, California, USA - CZOMad2_1_08_16fungal (PacBio error correction) | ecosystem: Environmental > Terrestrial > Soil >...
GGGTTAACAAATTTTCGCCACAAAGAACCATTGGTCTTCCGGCAGCTCAAATCGGCATTTGGTTCTCGAAGCCAAGCAACAACCATCACGTTCATCTCAGGTTTGGAAACCTTCAGGAACTCACTTAAGAAAAGACAGAGTACTAGGAACAAAGCTCAATTTTAAGCCTTACGAACGAACCGCGATTGAAAAAACGTCGAGAAAAAAGGGACGGATAAGGGGCTCGGAAAAGGAAGCGTGGAAGAGAAAATGGAGGGCCGGGAAACACAATGGACGCTTTTGACACTCCTAAAGCGTTTTTAGACGGGTCACTATGAGGGATAAAGAAACTCAAGGAAAAGATCCTTTGGTACTCTACCTTCTCTCTCAAAAAGAGGAGAGGAAAGAGCTATAAGAGGGACATCCCCAGTATTTTGACTTTCGGGGGGGAGTTCCAGAAGGCAAGGGAGGGCAAACGGGATAAGAGTCAAAATCTTGAAATTTACCAGAGTTTTCACATTAACTAGAATCTCGCTCGTAAGATTCGCCTACGGCTTGTCGGGAAGTTACGGGAATGTCGAAGGAAATCGGCTCTAAAGGGACTCCAGGGGGAGTATGTCAACAAATTCCATGCTGGAACACTACGATCTCCAGGGGAGGGGGGGGATAGGGACTGGAGTAATCAATGAAGATTTTCTTTAGGGAGAAATGGTCTTAAGGGGGGGAGAAAAAGAAAAATTTGTGAGAGAACCAAAAATAGGGTACTAAATCATCAAAAGGAGAGATGAACCTTATCGGGATTCGCCTTGAGAAGAAAGAAAGGAAAAATCGTGGGGGGATTTGGATATGACTAAAAAAAAACCGAAGGTCGAGAAAAAACTTCCAGTAAGCATCGTAGCGGGGGAAAGGGACGGATGGGCCTATGAAAAGAAATGGAGAAAAACTCGAGAAACTTGGATCTCAAGAGTTGAAAAAAACCAGGAGAACCATACGACGTCGGTAATACGGGACGAGAAAACCGAGGAGCGAAATATTCTAGGGAACTCCAAGGAGAGTTGGAAAAAGATGCGAATTCTGGGAAAAAGAAGAAAAACACTGGGAAAGTGTCATAAAAAGAAAAAGATCGTCTTTTGCAGTTGAAAGAATCGACCGAAAATTCCAAGGGAGGAGATGCAAAACTCCGGGAAAAGAAAAAAAGAAAAGTCGGGAGAAAGGAGGAAACCGCGCTTGGCGCTGAAGAAAATCCGGTAAGAGAGACGTTAGATTTCGGAAAAAAAGGGGGGGGGAATGACTGTCGAAGAGGGGGACCTAAAGCCGTGAACAAACGGGGTCGAGGCCTCCTTGGAATCTAGGAGAGGAGGGGACCTTCGTGCAAAGTCCTAAAGACCTATTGGGGAAGCCGATAAAAAGGAGAAAAGAACCATCTTTTTCGTAACGCGGAAACATGACGGGGAAACAGGAGGTTTCAAGAAGAAAGGGAAATCTTGAGGGTAAGAGACTTTGGGGCATCGCAAAACTGAGGTTATAAAAGGGGGGACACCAAAGCCAAACCTACATGGCTATAGGGGAGGTTCATTCTTGGGGGGATCGTAAAAGTCGAAATCTTGAAACCAAATCGGGCAAAAAGGTCAAAAGGAAAGAGGGTATCATTACTCGCAGGGGTAGGGGCCTTCACAGGAGCGAAAAAAGAGAGGGAGGTCAATAGGAAGGAGGGCTGGAAAAAGGCTGGGGAAAAAAAATCGCAGAGGTAGAGGAGCTGATGCAATGGGTGGAGAGGGACGAGAAAAAGGACAGAGCTGACAGAGAGAGAGAGGCAAACAAAGTCCAACGTCTTGAAGGAAGGGGGGGAGGCGTGTTTTGGAGATATTACCAAAAGGCATCAACGAAAAAGTCAGGAAGAACATCAGGTTAGGAGGGGGGAGGAACTCAACAAAGAGAGAGAGAAAAAAAAGAAAAGGCCCCTTATGGGGGTCAATCGATGTCTTGGCAAAAAGGAAAGGCATCCCATTGAAGGGGAAAAATTCTAAAAATACAAAGAAAAAAAGAACAGAAACACATCGAGAGTGCAACGTTGGGTTAAAAGCTGAAAGCGAGGTGTCTCGAAAGAGCGGGGGGGGTCCAAAGAAGGAATCAAAGGAAAAAAACAACTAAAAAGCAGTCAGGCTTTTGGGGAAAAAAATCTCCATGAAAAAGATTCCCGAAAGAACACATAAAAAAAGATTCTAAAGCTCTTAAGAAAATTAAGTCAAAATTGGGGGGGGGGGGAAATTATTGGAGGAGCTGAGGGACCTAGGGGGGGGGGAGAGGTCAAACCAGACGCGAATTCTCCAAGTCAGGGAGGGGTCACGGTCGCAGGCCGAAATGGGGACAGAAAGAAAATCCAAGAAAAGGAGGGGGCCGAGTTCTGTGAAAAGAGGAAAAATTGGATTTTGAGACGAAAGGGAGGCAAACGAAGAAGGTCTCTTTCAAGAACACCATCACACAGGGGAGTACATTTGAGGGAGGCCCAAAAATCAATTTGGGTAAAGCATCTGGTAAAAAAAATGTGGTGATTCATCTAGCCACTCAAAAAAAAATCTGGTAGAAAAAAAATGTGCCACGGGGGGTAAAAGGGCAAGAGAGGCTTATTGAAAGTAACTCGAATGGGGGAAAAGGGGGGAATCCTCCAGTGCTTATCAGAACCTCCGAAAGAAAGCGGATAGGTCATCAAGCTGCAGGAAAGTGTGAAGGAAACCTGAATAAAAGCCAATATCTCGAATTCAAGAACAGCGGAAGCCTAGAGTAAGAAACAAGCGGGAAGAGGTCCGGAGCAAAGGGAAAATAAGAAGGGAAACACCTTAGAAAAAGCTCAGAACCGCCTCGAAATCGAGAAGGGCCGAGAAAATTGAAGACAATCGGAGGATAAAGGGGGAAAAGAAAAAAAAAGCTCGGTACCGGCGGGGGACTTGTTGGGGGGGCTAAGGGGGGAAAATGGTCCATCGCCCGGGAGGGGGAACTTATGTAATGGTCAACGGGGTCCTGACGGACTTAGGTGGAAATAGAATTCTATTGCAAAAAGCCGGTGGGGAGCGCTCAACGATATTCGCTGGCTGGTATCTGCGGAGGGGAGTCGTCCAAAAATGGGACTTTTTGGAATCCACGGAAGAGGAAACTTACAGAAGTCTCCTGGAGACGTTCAGGTGTCTTTTTTTTCTCACGGGAACCGCAGGCAAAAAACTCTAGGGGGGGGGGGGGGTAACCGTAGGGATTAAGAGGGTCGCCAAGTGATCTGACCCTGGTACAGAGAAGTAAAAGAGGATCCGTCAGGGGTTGAGCGAAAGGGGAATAGGTACGAAAAGAAAAACCGCACGGTCCTGAGACTCAGGCTGGGGGAGCTCTCCAAAAACAACGAGGGGAAACATACTGTTTAAAAGATGGAAACCCAACCAAGTGATAGAGATGAGGTGAGGATCTGAGATTTTGTTGCTGGGGGAAATCACAAAACGGAGCACAAGGCTGTTTTTTACCGGGTGAAGGGGGAAAAAAAGATGCGAGAAAACGAACGGAAAGTTAAGAGAAGGGCGATGTAAGGGAGGGGGGGATCGGCTGTGCGACTCTACTCAAGTAAGTAGGGAGACCGGAAATAACAAAAAAAGAGCCACGGGATGGGGTGCGATAGGGGAGTCGAAAAAACCAAGACCTCTTGGGAAGGGGAACGGAGCGGGAGGTCGGGGGGACTTGGGGGCGCGCCCAGGACTCCCGAGAACTCATCAGGGAAAAGAGAAGGGGAACTGCCTTGCCTCCCATCACATATTTGGGGGGGTTTGCGGGAGAAAACACATTAAGGGGAGCCACACAAGGAAAGCATCAGCGAACTTTTTCCCAGGATTACAGAAACCTTGGGGTCGAACGCAATACGGCTTCCATCCAGCGGAAATCTGGAGGGGGGAGATAAAATCGCAGGAGATTCTAGGTCCTAAGTGCTAGATGGCAATGTAGATCTGGAGGGGAGATTTCTCGGGGACTTCTGGGGGACGCGGGATTTTCTGGCTAGGAGGGGGTTAAGGAGGGGTGAGGGGCAGATTGTCAATCTCTTTACCATATGGAGAAGGTTCCTTCGGGAAGGGATTATCGCTAGAAGAAGCTCTGGCCATAAGATGGAAATCATTCAGGAAAACTTTGCGGGCCCTGTCACATCGCGAAATACGGAGAGAGTTTATGACCGGGGGGAAAGGGGGGGGGACTTGGGTAGGGATGAAAGAAAGGACGAATCGGAGATCTGGGGAAGGGTTTAGAAAAAAAACAACGCCTTGACAAGGTTCCCCGCCCTTATTAAGGAGGGAAAGGGAGGGCACAATAGGGGGGAGAGAGCATAGTCAATAGGGTTGGGGCGCCTAATACCCACATCCACTGTTTCTTACTCTTGATGGGAGAATCACAAGGGTCCGGGGGGATATCCGGAGGGAGAATTGTGAATGTTCGCAGAAGCCGCGGCTGTTGCAGCTCCAACAGAGGAAGAAGTTGTGTAAAAAAATTTGGAAACTTGGTTGGGATTCAAGATTGAAAGAAGTGCTGAGAGGACTAGATTTCGGCTGGCTGGGGTCTCGAACAAAAGAGGGAACCCACAAAGAAGTTGTATAATTAGAATCTCTTAGTAGCTACATCGCAGATGAGCATTTTCTATCGACACACCCATTGAAAAAAAAAAGTTCAAGGAAAATAAAAGAATGGGCTATAGTTGAAGGGGGTAGTTGGTCAAGTTTATTCTTTCTTATTAAAAGTGGTTTAGGGAGGACTTTTCGAAGAGGCGAGTACAAATTAACTTGAAATCCAAGAAAGCTACTGAACTGAGAACCTTAGAGAGAAATAGAAGCTATCAGAACAAAAGGGAACCCCAACGGGGGGAAAGAGCCTGCACTCTAGTGGTTTTTTGGAAAAGGCGCTTAAGATCCAACTCAAAAGGAAAGAAAAGGGGTGGGGGTTCATTTCCAATCATCGAGGAAATAGAATTTTCTTGGGGAACTCAAAAACAAGGAGGGGGAGACCAATAGAGATACAACGAAAAATCGATAATCACAGGGAAGGAATTGAGTTGTTATGCTCTAATAATGGAAAAAAAAAGCTCAAAAAAATACGTATTTGCGGGAGGGGAAAAAGGGGGGAAAACGTTTTGGAAGCGGGCTGGTGACTGAGGTGTCTAAGAAAGGGGGGGGCGAAGGAAACCTTAGGATCTGGGCTCCGTTACCTCGGAAAAGAAACGGGCGTCCGAAGGGGAAGCATCAACCCAAATCGTGAAAATTTCAAAAGGAACCCAAAATGATAAAATAAGGGGTCGAAATCAAGTGAAGAGTTTGAGAAGGGGGAGGCGAACCTTCGAGGGGAATCGTCCATAGCTGTGCGAGGCGGAAGAAAAGTCGTAAAAAAGGCCGGATTTTCTCGGTCAGAAAGACGGCCGGAGACCGAAAGAAGAAATAACCTAGAATAGTCGAGAAAAGAAGGGGACTACGACCTGATAAATTTGCTAACCACTTTTTGCAAAGGGGCGCACAAAAAAAAACTCGTTTGGGAAAGGAAAACGGAAAGCGGAGGGAAACTAACCCCAGGAAAAGGAAGACAAGTACAGGGAAGTTCCCAACGAACCGAAAAGGGGGACCTTCTCTCCTAAGAGAAAATCTGGTAGAAATGTGGTCGTGGCTCATCGGCTAAACGCAAAAAAAAGGGTTCATGGGAAAGATGGAAAGAGGGGGACCTCTGTTTGCACGAAGTCATCGAGGATCATCAGGGAGAGGTAAAACGACTCCGTGGGTTTCCAACGAAAAAAGGCAAACTAGAAAAAAGAGGAGAAAAACCCTCAAAAAAATCGAAGAAGCTTGGCAACATCAAAGGGGTTCAAGCTCGAAATCAGGATCGTACGACAAAAAAAAAAAAAAGAGGGGGAGAGGAAAAAGAATAGAGCTCTCCGAGGGGCTGATGCTAAAGAATTCACGAACAAAAATCATGATGACCGTCTCTCTTCAGTTCAAGGAAAAAAAAAGAGAAACTCGACTAAAAGCTCGACGAGTCTATGTAGTTGAAATCGAACGAAAAAAGATGCTAGGAGATCGACTAGGGGCCTCTACAAGAATGTCAGAGAGCGAGGTCTTTATGGGGAATAGTTCTTAAGAATGATTCGAGGAGCTAAAAGTCCTAGGAAACCTATGGCATTCAAGGAATTTGGTTTTCCTCCCCGTCCTCTGGAAAATGTGGAGGGGGAAATCGAAAACAAAAGTTGGCGTCAAGAATTCCCGGGTATTGGAGTTGCAGGCCAACGTGAAAGGGAAAGCCACCAAAAAAGGACGATTGGAGAAAAAAGCACTAAAAGAGGGTTGCAGACGCCGGAAAGTTTGGCGAGCGAACAACGTTCAAGTCTCGTGACAAGAATTAAGAAGGGGGAAGAGACTCGGCCCAACTGTCTGCCGTTAACCGGAAGAAAAAAAAACAAGCGATCCTTGAAGATTTGTGCATAAAGAAAATCTGAGCATTCCCATTTCAACGGCCCCCTCTCTTTCCTTCCTCCGAAGGGGGGGAACTGGGGGGAAATAACGTCCCGCAACGGAAAGAACATACGGTCCTCGAAGCTAGCGGGTATTAGTAGTCTTGTCTGACAGCCCTTCTGGTGAAAGGCGTTGAGGTAGAAGGATTAAACGAGAAAAAAGATCTGTCGGATTCGAACTATGAGGGGTTCCCGGACTTTTTCCATTGCTACAGAAGCTCTGGAAAAGATCCCATGATCAGATTCATCTTGAGGTATCGCGAGGATCAGGATCGACGGGCCGCTTCCGGAGACGGAGAGGGAGACTGGTGTCCCTCGGTCTTCTCCAATGGTTGGGGAGAAAGTCTGGGGTCCGCGGTATCTTAAGAAAAAACATTTTTGTAGAGTCTCGCCCTAAAGAAGAAATAACAAACTATATCCACCAAAAGTACGTGATCCGATTCAGATGGACTACCCATCACATAGGGGGGGTTTTTCCAGGGAGTTGCGAAGACTGATATGGGCAACCTTTCCTATTCCATAGGGAAGGGGCCAATAAGAAAGTGGTCCAAGAGGAAGAGTGGGAGCGCGGAGTTCTACGAAAGAGGACCACAAGCGTCTCTAATTTTCGGGCGAGGGTTCTGATATGGATCGATAACGATGCTGGTCGGGGGGAGTCGGATTCAACCCGCATGGGTGGGGCTGTCATCAAGTGCCGCTCTTTGAGGGGGGTCTTCTCTTAGGGGGTTTCCAGGGGGAGGACTTTGCCTCGATTCAATCGCGTAACTTCGTCCGGGCTGCTGGAAATTCCGATAGGAATCTCTGCCTCACTAATTTGGAAGGAAAAGAGCTCGTGGGGAATCTATCTCTTTGCCAAGGAGAGGGAACCTCGTCAAAGAGGTTGTTAGGTATGGATTAAGGGGGGAAAGTGGAAAAAGCGCTCCGAGGGGAGAATCTACGTCGTAGTTACTGTGGTGCCCTAGACCGCATGAAGGAAAAAGGAGGTGACCCCCGATCCTAAGAATAAAGAGGGTTAGTGGACATCGACCACTGAAAGGCGGGGATCGAAAGAAAGTCTGCTTGCGCGTTGGTTCCATCACCGCCGGGAATCTGGGTTTTAGAGAATCTAAAATGCTTGAGTTTCTATAGAAAACGCGCATCGGGGAAAATCTATGGGTAAAAAATTTTTTCACGAACTTCAAGCAGGGGAGGGGGGCTCCATGAAGGGGGTCAGTTCTGAAGAAAGGTTTCGGAGGGTCAAGTAGCGGACTCTGTTATATCACCTATAAAGAATTAGAGGTCGCCTCCGGCTTGATCGCGGAGGAACGCTTAGGGGGATAGGCTCATTTGGCGGAGTCCTTTCAGACTTTCCTCCGTCGCGGAGTAGCTTTGAGAAAGTGAGAGGTTATGGTTCCGGGCGTTAGGGAATCTGGATTTTTTTGATGCTGAAGGGTTCGCATCTCGAAAATTTTTCGCGCGAAGTAGTGGTGACCCGAAGCCTACTGACTCTATGCCAGAGGAGAGAACGGACTAGAAGAAAAAACACTTAGGAGGGAAAAATTTTGTGAATCTTGGGAATTCCCGATCCGAACAAAATATTCTTCGATTGTCATTTTAGTCATTGCACCCAGCAGAATTTGACAAGTTGCAATTGGGGGATAGAAATGGGGAAAGAGATAGACAACAACGGAGGGGGGTCCATTTGAAAACAAAGAGTCCACTTATGGTGGCAAATGACTGTTGGGGTTTTTTTAGGAGGGAACTGACGGAGGTACAAAACACGAAATCCAACAAAAGCTATTGCAAGGCATGGTGGGATGCCTGATTCAAAATTAAGTGGGGCAGGTGCATTCCAGAGGACAAGTAATAAAAATGGGGACCATTCCTCGCAGAGGAGAACGAGTGTTTATCATCGAAAAAAAGTTACTACGTACAGACCCCACTACCAACCCGTAGAAAGCTCAATAAAAGGCATCACGTAAGAAGTTGAAAGGAGGGTACTCGAAAAAAGAAAACTGGATCTGTCGAAATCTTCAGGGAACCAGGGTCTTGACTCTATTTCGACAAAAAACCAGCCGAAAGGTGAAACTGAGAAAGAGGAAGGGGAAAGGCAATCCTTTAGCTGGGGGAATTTAGGGGGGGCTCGAACCAATTATGTTTGGAAAAAGAGAGTTTGAGCTCAAAAAGAAGCATTCACTGGGGGAACACCAAACACTCTTTCAAAGGAGGGCGAGAGTCCCCACGAGAACGCCTTCGGGGGGGGGGGGGGAGGGATTCGCTCAGGAAAGGAAGCATAGGTCAAAAAGCTGGCAGCATCGCAACAACCCTCTTTACATATGGAAAGGAAGCGGGGAATTTGCAAGAGGGTATCATCGCGGGGAGGAACTAGTCGGATGAAAAGTTTGGTGAAAAAGTCTGCAAACTCACGCTTAGATCCTTTTTCATACAAGACCATAAAAGCAAGACCTCCACCAAAGGGCAAGTTAAAAAAAAAAAAGATAAAGAGCAAGCAGCAGTCACTAGAGTGAGGATGCAAGAATCTCTTATGGAGAAGAAGGAAGAGATTCTGAAAAGAAGCTAGTCAAGGGGATAAGAACATCTGGGAAAGTGCCATCGAGCAATGAAAAAAAAAGCAAAGGCCAATAGATAGAATCCTCCAAAGAATTAGACTAGAAGGAAGAGGCCTCCTGCTCAATCTATGTATCCGAATGGAGATAGCAAGAGACGAGGAAAAGGAGGACAGACTGAACAGAGAAAGTAGCGACCGACACTGTCTGGATAAGACGTTGAGACCAGTTTCAGGACTCAGGGGAAAGAGGGGGAAGGGAGTTTCCGCAGAGAGAGAATTGAGGGGAGGACTAAACGTCCTCGGCTTCAAGTTGTTCAAATCTAAAAAAATCAAGACGCGCATAATGGCGTTCTGTTTCTCTTGCAAGGGGTTAGTTAAGGGAAGAAGGTTTAGTGAACGGGGGGCGAGGACTTTCTAATCTTTACGAAAGGACTACGGGGGGCACTCAATCAGAAGAAAGGCCTTGGGGGGGGAGAGACTGAAACGAACAACTTTTCTAGCGTTCAAAACGAAGGGGGAGGGAGTTGACCCGAATTAGGCATCAAATGCGCGCCATCTCAGATGAGAGGCAATAATCCGTCCTTGGGGGATGATAAAGGCGAGGGAATCGAAGAGAGGGCCATGGGGGCAGTTAAAAAAGGATCACGGGGTACTTCCTTATAAATCTTTTTCGTTCGACGGGGAAGAGAGGCCTAAGAAAAAACTTTAAAAAAGAAAAGGGGGAGAAAACTTATATATCTAAAGATTATAGGAAAGGAGATGAGGAAAAAAGGGGTTTCCAATGGTAGTAAGAGATTCCCCGGCGTAACAACGCTTAGGTTAATGATGTAGAAAAGAGGATTCAGTGCGTGTGTTTCAGGGACCATTTCGAAAAGCTTCAAAAAAAAGATCCACAGCACTTCAATCGTCGTTCGGGGGGGGGGGGGGGGGGGGGGGTGGGGGGGGGGGGGGGGGGGGGGGGGGGGGGGGGGGGGGGGGGGGGGGGGGGGGGGGGGGGGGGGGGGGGGGAGGGGGGGGGGGGGGGGGGGTGGGGTGGGGGGGGGGGGGGGGGGGGGGGGGGGGGGGGGGGGGGGGGGGGGTGGGGGGGGGGGGGGGGGGGGGGGGGTGTGGGTGGGGGGGGGGGGGGGGGGGGGGGGGGGGGGGGGGGAGGGGGGTGTGGGGGGGGGGGGGGGGGGGGGGGGGGGGGGGGGGGGGGGGGGGTGGGGGGGGGGGGGGGGGGGGTGGGGGGGGGGGTGTTGGTTGGTTGGGGGGGGGGGGGGGGGGGGGGGGGGGGGGGGGGGGGTGGGGGTGGGTGGGGGTGTGGGGGGGGGGGGGGGGGTGGGGGGGGGGGGGGGGGGGGTGTTTGTGGGGTGGGGGGTGTTGGGGGGTGTTGTGAGTTTTTGGGGGTGGGGGGGTGGGGTTGGGGGTGGGGGGGTTGGGGGTGGGGGGGTTTTGTGGGGGTGGGGGGTGGTGGGGTTAGTGGGTGTGGGGTGTGGGGGTGGTGGGGGTGGTGGGGGGGGGGGGGGGGGGGGGGTGTGGGTTGTGGGTGTGGTGGGGTTTGGTGTTGGGGGGTGGGGGGGGGTTTGGTTGGGGTTGTTGGGGGGGGGGGGGTGGGGGTTTGGGGGGGGGGGGGGGGGGGGGGGGGGGGCGGGGGGGTGTGTTTGGGGTTTGGGTTGTGAAAAAGGGGTGGTTGTGTGGTGGGGGGTTTCTACTCAATCCAGTTCTCGACCTGGACTTCGTTCTCTGGGAGGGTCTTAAGTAGGAGGTCTACCGAAAGTCCCCCCCACGGGTGCGAAAAAAGCGGAGGGGGGCAATCCGCTTTTCGGGAGAGCGCGACATGCGGGGGTGGCGAAGAAAGCCTTGTGCCAAACAAAAGGGCCCTTGCAGGCGACAAAAGGACCGAGGACCAGAAGAGGCGCTTAGCTCTAGACCCATCGGTTGGGCCTCAGACAAGGTAAGGCCGAAGGGCTCCAAAGCCCTTCCAGCATCTAGCGTGGGGATCGCGTCCATATGACATACAGGGGGGTACTCACACCGCGAAGTGGTAAATCTTCACCTACTCTGATCGGAATTCTTCGCGGAGGGACGGGAAACTTTCGTTGTATCGTCAGGTTCACAAGAAGTCGTGAGATCTGAGGGCTAGCGGAGGAGTCTGCATCACGGCGGTTTGAAGAAGGGTCCACCACAAAAAAACAAAAAAAGACAAAAAAAAAAAAAAACCAAAGAAAGAAGAAAAAAAAAAAAAAAAAAAAAAAAAAAAAAAGAAAAGAGAAGAAAAAAAAAAAAAAAAAAAAACAAAAAAAAACACAAAAAAAGGAAAAAAAGAAAAACCCCAAGAGAAAGGGACTTTGAGAAGTGGGCTCTCTATGGAGCGCTTGACCTGGGTCAGGGCTTTGAAAACCATCTGGCAAAAAAAGATGGTCTTAGTCCTAAATTTCTAATCGCGATCCGAGAGGCTATCGCATGTACTTCTGGGGGGGACTCGCGGAACTCGAAAAAGTTCGCCCGACAGCTGAAGACCTTTCATCTCGGTTTTAGTCCCGCCTTAGGGCTTTCCACTTTGTGAGGGCGGGATTAAGGGACAAGGATCGAAGAAAAGTTCGAGGTACCAAGAACGTGCCATACGCAGCTGAGGCAGCTCGATAATCAAAACGCGGTGGAAGAGGGACACAGAGTGTCAAGATCCACGTGTACATGATTTGGGGAAAGGGGAATGAAGGTCCAAACCGACGATCGGGGGGGAACAAAGTGGGAGGACCTCTTGCGGACGACCAACCTTTCAGAGGAACCATCATCGATTTAGGGTGGGAAAAGCCAGAGGAAATGCCGTGTGCTAGCAAACGGACTCGCATCGTTGGAGCAAAAAAGGGGGGGAGAAAAACTTGGACACGAAATATTCAGGGGCTATCAGGGGAAAAGGTCGATTGCATTTCGCGGAACTCTCGGAGCCAAAAATAACGACATTAAGAAGGAAGAGGCTTGGTTTTCTGGCTATTTTTTCTACGAGGGGGGAGGTGGAGGGATGTCTGAATCTAATCTTGAGCAACTATTGGTTGTCCCCCGGTGCATGGGGATTCAAAAAAGTGTTTTCAATGCACTTCGAGTTCGTTTGTTCGATTCGGTGGGATGAGTTGTCAATGTGGAAAAAGGTGGTGGGGATGGGTGGTTTATTGTGTAAAATATCTTTGCCGAGGGTAAAATGGGTGTCGTGCGACAGTGGTTGGAGGCCTGAGTTGTTAAGCACAAGGGCCTCCCAGGTGTTGGATTCACCTGCAGCAGGTTTTACAGACATCAGAACGCCCGGAGAGGTTTATCTGCCAACGTATGTGCGAATGTCGCGGTTTTTAGGTGGTGGGGGGATTGCTATTTCGCTGTGTGGCTGCTTAGGCTTCAAAAAATATAAGAGATTCTGCATAAAGGGTATGACCAGGGGCCAAGAGAAGGATTTTAAAATAGTTGATGAAAGGGGGGCTTGTGACGATAATATTTGTGCTGTTGGAGTAGTGAAGTAGTATTTAGTGCACACTACACGGCCACGAAAGAAAATAAAAAAGTGTGTGACATGGAAACAGCCCAATATAAATCGTGAAACAATGGTGGGGAGGGGTGTTGTGTGTTGTAGGTAATGAATCGTCTATTCTCCCACAATTTTAATCAAAACTACGGGTGGCATCTCGGGTTGTTGAACTAGCTGGGTTGTCGTAGGGCGTAACTAGTGATGTCTGACCCGAGGTGAAATCTTACGTATTGGTTTTGGGGTGTGAGAAAGTCTTAAAGAAGGGTTCTTCTGGACAAATGGAATAAATGTCTTCTTTTCACTACCATGAATACAGAGAGGGGAATGGCGGACTGGGGCTTTTGGGGAGAGGGTTAGTGTGTATGTATCTTCATCACTTGAAGTCAAGGTAAAATAACGGTCCAATGGTGTTGGGGGTGTCCAATGGTGGTATTTCGAATCAAGACAGTGTGTCGGCTTTTGGGGTGTGGGGGGTACACGTGGTGTGTGGGGGTGGGTGCGACCTGATTGGAAAGATGTGTTTTTAGCGCGAACCTCAAGAGAAAGGTCTGTACTGCTTGATCTATTACTTTCGTGTTTGTTTGGGTGGTGCTCCCTTGTGAGGGGGGGTCGTTTTGGGTTTTTGGGGGGGGTGGGGTGTTTACATCTGTCCCGTGGGGGGAAGAGTTTGGTCTGGTCTGTACTTAATAGATCACCCGTGGGTGTGGGTTTCCGGACGGGACGTGTGAGTTGTTTAGACGTCTATAGGGGGCGAGCAAGCTGAACAGAAGATTCAGCACGAGATTGGGGAAAGCCGAATAGCCAAAGGGGATAGTTGAAGTGAGAGGAATGTGAGGAAAAAAACCCCGGGTTTAGAAAGGAGGGGTAGTGGGACAATCGACGACGAACAGAAACGGAAAAACCAAGAGTGGTGTAAGCCACACTCCGAGCAGTTGTTGGGTGGTGGGGGTGGGGGTGGGGGGGGGGTGGGGGGGTTGCGGAGTGCACAAAAATTTCGCGATAGATGTTTTCTCTCTTTAGCAAGCAGAGGGCGGGGCGATGCAGCACGACGGCGCTGGTCACCGTTCGGAGAGGTGCCAAATAGAAGGAAGTGTCAGCGCAGAAGAAAGTTCAGCAACAAGGTGACGGGGGAGATGTTTGAGGATGTTTGATTTGAGGGCGCACTCAACGAATGGTCGGTAGGAACTCATGGTGCTGGGGGGGTGGGAAGAAGGAGTCGGTTCATCACTGATGTGGTGCACGGGGAAATGGGTGGCGCAAAGGGTAGTGTCTTGTCAAAAGAGTGTGGTTCCTGTTTGAAATTATTCATTTAACGCCACTCAAAGTAGCGGGTCCCAGACTATCACTAGCTGAATTGGAGATGAAAACTTTGAAGGGGGGGGGAATAGCTCGACCGCAGGTTTTATACTGAATGGGAATGAGGTTCCAATAAAGGGTTGTTTATTTTTTTGTTTTGTGAGGGGTAGTTTGTCATTAGACTGTTGTGAGGTTTTGTTTTTTTTGGTTTTTTCTGAGCGTCAGAGAAGGGTGCTCATTGAAATTTGAATAAGAATGGAATAGGGGTGATGTTGTGTTTGGGGGGTGTGCCAGGTGATGCCATGATTGTATTGTAAATGCCAAGAAGGAGGCCCAAGGTAAAGAGACCGAGCTTTTTACTGTTCTCAAAGGAGGAGCGGGGGGGGTGTGTTTTTGTGCTATTGTTTCTATACCCTACTAGGGGAGTGGGGGGGACTGTCGTCCCTCATACCTGTAGAGTGGGGTTTGAGTTTGCTACGCATCAGTAGAAGGGTATTAGTGATGGAAAGTGGTTTTGGAGGAGCACTCGATCTGAGTCTGAAGAGCTGAGAGGTGGCGGAGCAGCTAGCAGGGATTTTTGACGACGGGGGGGGGTGGAGTGCGGTTTGGGCGGGAAAATGGTTTTTTTTTTTTTTGTGGTTTTTTTTTTGGTTAACATGGGGACGGTGGTTGGGGTGGTTGGTGGCGAGTCACTTTGTGTTTTTTGTGTTTAATATTAAACAAGGCGGGGGCGGGATGAGGTGTTGGGGTGCAAATGGGGGCCAGGCAGCCTTTGGTTTTGCACGTTCTAAATAAGGGGGTTGGTGTGGATACGGAAAAAACACAAGAGGGGTTTTGTTGCGGCAAGGAGATGGGAAGGAGTGAAAACGGGCGGGAAAAAACAAGGGCATGCATTGGGATCTCGGGACGGGTTCGCAAATGGGGCCGTGGGAGGTGAGCCAATGTTTCAAAGAGAAAAAAGATCCAACTAAGATCCCGGCAGCGCATAAGTTTGTCTCGACGTAAAAAGCCTATTTCGAAAAAAAAGAAGCTCGGGGAGGAATCAAGGCGGGGGGTTGGAGAATGATGGATTAAGGACAAGACGAGGGTCTCGATATGTATATAAGGCCTTTGTCAGACCGGGGTTAACGCGCTTGGAAGGTAAGGGTTAGGTGAATGGGGGGGCGTCTGAATTACGGGGGAGAGGGAGAGCCTTCTAAGTTGTTTTGGTTGGTCCAGGTTAATATACGCACACTAATTAAGAAAAGGGTTATCGAAGCTTTTGAAAACGGGTGGGGGGTCCTGAAAAAAAAACAGTGCACTGGACAACAGACTGGGGATGTAAGACAAAGGATCTTAAAAAGA